>JAABUO010000169.1_pt1 | contig 173715 bp, 163 predicted proteins | sample 5559291 | NCBI WGS metagenome assembly JAABUO01 (sample SAMN10711878, study PRJNA513372) | rock metagenome | isolation source: Antarctica rocks | place: Antarctica: Victoria Land, Finger Mt sud
AATGAGAGGAGGACGCGCTCGTGCAGATCAACTGCGCAAGAGAGCATGAACCAGGCGGCAGCACTTTGGCCGCTGTCTTTCTTTCTCAGCAAAAGTCTGGAAGAACTTCCGCCTCTGTGTACTAGTCCACTTTCAGTTGGAAAGGGTGCTGCTCCCACCATAATGGCAGGACCCGTTGTCTTAATGTGAAGCAAGGCATGACTAGGCGAATCAGCGACACCCAGACCCAGCACGTCATTGAGAAACCAATCCCAGCCTGTATGTAAACCGATTGCGAGCCACAAACTCTGTGTACTCAGACGACACATGACCATTAAGAGGGTGAAGAGGATAGCAAGGCCAACAAACGAGAGGATAGCGAAGACGGACCCTTCTCCGAAGTGCGTAATGTGAAAGAGTCCAAAGAGAACTCCAGTTATCAAGACAGCCAGCCAGAGCGGAAATCTTTCTCCTAGGTTTTGGAACGTATAGCCACGAAAAGCGAGTTCCTCTGTGAAGCCTGGAATGATAGAGCCACCGAGAAGATTCGCTATCACAAAACCAATACCAACTGTTATTCCACTGATGCTGAACTCAGTGCCCACAATGTGTATCCAACCTAAGGCATAGTCGATGACGAATACCAATCCCATTAGGAATCCTCCTAGCACAAACCCCAGGAGTGCGAGAGGTAATCCTCGTCTGAGAGGCGTCAAGGCGATACCTCTCCACGGACGTTTATCAACGTAACGACGAAAGAGGTACGTCCACCCCAGGACTCCTAAGACGTTTAACAGCATATACAGACCATTCAAGAACAGGTCTTGCACAACAGACGGAAGACTGCTTAACAGGCCGAACAGGATTAGTTTTGCTAGTACCGGGCTGACTAGAAGAAGCACAAAAACACCACACAGGTAGAGCAGGATGCGCCAGAACAGGTTGGGCCGCTTATCGAGCGCAAGAAATATGCTTTGTATACCATTACGTTTTTGTACAGCCATGAACAGTTTCCTTTCAACTATGCTCTTGTACTCAAGAAATTACTTACTTTTCGTGTTTTTCTGGTAGACCAAAAAGCCCTAAAATCATCCTTGGCTAGCGTTGCACTCTCATGAACCTCATTACCCAGAAGAGGGCAACAGCTAACACCGACAAGCTTACCAAAACAAGCCCGATGATAAAAAAAGGTATGTTTGTAGGAGCGGTAGTGTGTCCTCCTAAAGCATTGGTGACGCGGATACTGCCAATGGAACTGAGATATAACAAAACACATCCAACGAGCAAAGCGACGAGAGCGAGTACATGGAAAATACTACCGAATGATTTAGACATATGACCTCCTACTTACTATTGGGTCTCAAAGTACAAACGGCTTCTGGGGAAAGCATAACAAGAAAAGAGGAAGAAGTATGTCCTCCAAAAGAGGACAAAAGGGTGTAAATACAAATTGCGATGCAAAGGATAAAGGGCTTCTGCGGCTATAGGAGGTGTAAAGCGTTGGCACGCATCACGGCTTGTGTGCGGTTTTTCACGTCAAGTTTTGCATACACACGCTTTGCATAAGTCTTAACAGAGCTTTCTGAGAGTATTAGTTGTTGTGCAATCTTCCGGTCTGAGTACCCTTGTGCCATAAGGCGAACGATTTCACGTTCTCTTTCACTCAGTTTCGGTGTGAGAGCTTGCCGTTTCACCCCAAGTGCCTTTGTTGGTTCTACTTGTTCCAGTGCAGGTACTTGCAAAGAGACATGTATTCCAAATGCTGCTAAGAGGGTCTGTATGTAGTTGGGAGACACGTTGTATGGTGAAAGAGTTTCTCCCACTTGCAATGCCTCAAGTAATTGCACGATCAGTGCCGCCATCGATGCGCCTTCATTGACAAAGGTGCGGATATAGTTGCCAGGTTCAGCGAGCGATAATGCTCGCGCCAAGGTTTTGATCGCCTGCATCTTGTTCCCCTGTGTTGCAAATGCCAGGGCTTGCAGCGATACGAGTTGAATAACACTACCAATGTGCTGCATTTCCTCTGCTTTCTGGAGGAGCCGCACTATGAGATGCAATGCCACCTTGACCTCGTTATTCGCCAAGTGGATACGCGCTAGAATGGTCAGCTCCACGCTGCGAGAGATGGTAAGTTGTTCCTCATCGGACGGTATACATATAGCTGCTGCCCACTGATAGGCAGATCGCAAATTCCCTCGCATGAAGGAGAACCAGGCACGATACGCCGCTAAAATGCTGTAGAACATAGACATCTCAAGCTGCTGGACATGCTGTATAGCCTGTTCTTCCTCGTCAATAACGGCCAGCGCACCTTCGTAATCATCTTGAGCTTGGCGCAACAATGCCAAGCACTGGTAAGCTGCCATCAGCACACCGGGGTCTCCTCTCTTCTTCAGGTTCTCAATCCCTTGCAGAAGATAATGCTCTGCGCCTGTCAAATCATTCCATTCCAACAATATATCGCTCAGTCCAATGCTATGCGAGGAAGCAAATGCAACCGACTGCAACTGCTGTTGGGTCCATTGTAGTGCCCGGCGATGGGAAGCTGCCGCTTGGTGCAGTTTTCCTTGCATGGCTTGGAAGTAAGCGACAGTCAGGAGGGCATTAGCCGCGCCAAGCACATCATGTGCTTTCCGGCTAATAATCGTCAATTCCTGCACCGCACGATCTACCATGGTTCTATCACCATAAATGTTGTAGAGATTGTATAGCATGCGAGCAGCGAGAGTGCGTAACATGATGTTCTCTTTGGGAAGTAGATCAAGAGCCAGACAGGCAGGCTCTTTCACACGCGGAACTTCATTTCTAGTAAAAAAGAGTACCGAGAAGAGAGCGGCTATTTCACCGCGCATTGCCTGTGTTGTAGAACTTTCATCTTCTGCTACAAGCTGCTGTTGTGCATCGTGTAAGAGTGCTTCAGCTTTATCCAGAGTAACGCGAGCAGTTTCATGTTCTACTGCACCGTACCAGAGAGAATATTGGAGCATCCATGCCTGCAGAATACAGAGTTGGGGTCGAGAACGCACTACCCACTCCGGTAGTGAGGCAAGCCAACGCTGAAGTGTCGCCATCTCACCGTATGTCCAGATGCTTGCATCGACACGCTGCTCGATCAATGCGGCAACTCGCTCCACATCGGCAGCAACGATGGCATATTCTATCGCTTCGCGCAGCGATCCATTCGCCTCGTACCAGTAGCTTGCTCGTTGATGTAGAGTTGAAAGATGTTCGGAGAATGTTTGGCGGGCAAACTTCCGTAATGCCTCGGCGAAAAGGTGGTGATAACGATACCATTCCCCTGAATTGTCAAGTGGTACAACAAACAAGTTTTTTTGCTCTAGCACTCTGAGCATCGCTTGACCATTAGATTGTTGAGTAAGAGCATTGCAAAGCGAAGCGTTCATACGCTCAAGTATACAGGTATGTAATAAAAATGCTTGCACAGTATCAGGTTGATAAGTAAAGACCTCTGCGGCGAGATACTCAAAAATATGACGATGCTCTCCAGTGAAAGCTGTAATGGCCTCTGGAATATTTCCCTGTTCTTGTAGAGAAAGGGCAGCAAGCTGTAATGCAGCAATCCACCCTTCCGTTTTCGTAGATAACACAGCAATAGCATCATCTGTAAGTATCAGCCCCATCGTCTGTTGAAGAAATTCTGTTGCCTCTTTAGTGGTAAAGCGTAAGTCTGTCGCACGTATTTCGAGCAGTTCATGGCGTACACGTAAGCGATCAAGAGGAAGGTCTGGGTCTGTACGCGCCGTAAGCAAAAGATGCATCTGTGGTGGTAAGTGATCGAAGAGAAAGGTCATGGCCTCGTGAATAGCTGGTGTTTTGATAAAATGATAATCATCCAAGACGAGAACAAAATGGTCGGATAATGTGCTAAGAGCGTTCATGAGTATGGTTAGAACGGTATAGATTGATACAGGTTGCGTGGACGAAAGCAGTTCTAGCGCACTATTCCCAATTCCCTGCTGTATCGTGTTCAAAGCAGCGATACAATAGGTCCAAAATAACGTAGAGTCGTCGTCTCCTTCATCCAAGGAAAGCCACGCAACAGGAGTAGCAAAAGTACACGGAAATGTTTTTTGAGCGGTAGCCAACCATGTACTTAATAAGGTGGTTTTACCGAAGCCTGCTGAAGCTGAAACGAGCAACAACTTATACTTTACTACCTGCTGTAATTGCTGGTAAAGACGTGGACGCGCTATCACATGAGAACGTACAACAAGAGGCATAGAAAGTTTCGTTTTTAGTAGTATAGGGTGAATACGACGTGGAGATGCATGTTTTTTCTCTTGTGGTTCAGTATGAATAGCATATTGAGGAGATTGTGCAATATGATGAGGCGTTTGTGAACGAGATGCAGTCGGGATGTCAAGAGATACAGGCTCACTACTAGCCTGACTTCTCCCGATGAGAAGCCTCATTGTCTCATAAAGACGTTCCAGCGTAATCTCTTCCGTTTTTCCAATATACATGCGATGAAGAGTACCATGACATCTATAATAGGCTCGCCAATACTCCCTTCCACGCCGATTGCCTGCACGTTCTTTGCGTACAGTAAGGGTGCCCAACTCATGCTCTACAACGAACGCTTTGGCACCGCGAAGCCAGGACTCCCATAGCGGTGTCCCAACAACGATGGTATGAGTAGCATTTTGCTGTTGATAAGTAAGTATGCCATCACGAAGAACTGGAGTAGATTGTGTCATTATCTCATCCTGATACGCATACAACATCCCGAACAAAGTATAACATATGTTCGGGATGACTGATTTAAAAGACTAGGAGATTTTAAAACGCTGGTAACATATAGGTAGTATTGATAAAGATTTGTAGCTATTCTGGACGCCATAACGTATTGATGATATACTAACGTCTGATATCAAATATCTTTTTGCTAAGGCACACTACCCAGGTTATTTGAGGTGGAACGTTGAATCAATTCGGAGATAAACCTATTGCTGGTAGGTATGAGATACGCGAACATATCGCGACAGGTGGAATGGCAAGCGTCTTCAAAACCTGGGATAACCGCGTAGAGCGGATTGTAGCGATCAAAGTATTGCGATCTCTGGACAAAAATGATACACGAGCGGTAGAACGGTTTCGTCGTGAGGCACGCGCGGCTGCCGCCCTTGCCCATCCTAACGCTGTTACTATCTACGACTTTGTGGAAGAAGCCGGGCAGTATTTTCTTGTCATGGAGTATATTCCTGGCCCAACGCTGAAGCAACTTGTTGGACAACGACGACAGCTTCAGGCGCGTGAGGCGATAGAGATTGCAGCTCAGGTCTGCTCTGTTTTACAGGTTGCTCATGCACAACGCTTTATTCATCGTGACATCAAACCCCAGAATATCATGCTTGTGCTGAATGGTGGACCGTCCAGTGGCATCATTGATCGCGGCGTGTTGGTAAAACTCACGGATTTTGGCATCGTGCGTGTTGCAGAAGAATCTGGCCTCACGAACAGTGGTATCGTGCTAGGCACCGCCGATTATCTCTCGCCCGAACAAGCGCGTGGAGAAACACTCACTGCATCCTCTGACCTGTACTCACTTGGTGTTGTCATGTTTGAAATGCTCACAGGCCAGCCACCCTTTGTCGGACCGACCGCCGTTTCTATCGCAATGCAGCACGCATCAACCAACCCGCCACTTTTACGAAAGTACAATCCTGCTATTCCGCCCATTGTTGAACAACTCGTGCTTCGCGCGTTAGAAAAAGAGCCGGAAGATCGCTTCAGCTCAGCCGCCGAGATGCAACAAGCATTGCGTAATTGTGAACGCGAACTTGCACGCGGGAACTCGATAGCTCAAACAGCACAACCCTATGGGAGAAGTTATACAGTTGATGGCAAGGGACAGATTCCGCAATTAGGACGCCGCTCATACTAAACCTTTTATTGTCACTCAGGCTTTTGCCTCATCTCAGACACTACGGGAATACTTTATGAAAAATAATGAATCAATAATCACAGCGGTAAATACAACCCAGGCTCCCGCCGCGATTGGTCCCTATAACCAGGCCATTCGCTATGGCAACGTTGTCTATACTTCTGGTCAAGTCGCACTCGATCCGGCCAGTGGGCAACTTGTTGGTGCTACGGTGCAGGAACAAACGCATCGTGTCTTCCAGAATCTCCAGGCTATACTGGACAGTGCCGGTACTTCACTCAAGAATGTGGTAAAAACAACTGTTTTTCTCGCAACGATGAACGATTTTCAGGCAATGAACGCGATTTACGCAGAGTATTTTCAGGATACAAAGCCCGCTCGCTCAACTATTGCGGTGGCCGAATTGCCGAAAAAAGCACTCGTTGAAATTGAGTGTGTTGCCGTTGTCGCTCTCGACGAAGTTTAACTGCGGGAGAAATGCTGGTGAATACTGCTACCATTTGGCGTGATACGCTCGAACGCCTGGAAAAAACGTCCGTTGATGCAACCTCAAAAGCATGGCTACAAGATGCTCACCTCTCTTCAATGCCAGGCGTGACAACAGATGATATCGACGCCGACTCGCAAGAACGCGGTGTCTACTTTGAGCTTCAGGTGCCCAGTGATTTCGCTCGTGATGTCATTAACACTCGCTGGCGACGCTCCATTGAGGATATCTTAATGGATGTCACAGGTCAACTCGTCACCATTATGACGGTAACGGTGGCACCAAACGACCAGATACGTCTCGATGAGCAGGATTTCAACACGGACACCTTTGAAAGCAGCCTACCATCACCAGAGTACCAGCAGAGCAACTACGCCTACTACGACGCCAAACCAGGTGCAACTACACCCCGTCAACCTGAGTTGCAGTATATGCACACAAACACAAACGACTCATTAGAAGAGTGGGATAATGAGCAACGTGCCAATATCTTGATGCATAACCGTCTGAACCCACGCTATACCTTCGATGCGTTTATCGTCGGCGGTAGTAACCGTCTAGCGCATGCAGCATCACTTGCAGTAGCTGAAGCCCCTGGCGAATCTTACAACCCACTCTTCCTCTATGGTGGAGTGGGATTAGGCAAGACGCACCTGTTACATGCGATTGGACATCAAGGCGTTCACACTGGATTGGCGGTACTCTATGTCTCATCCGAACAGTTTACAAACGAAATCGTCAACGCCATTCGCTATCGCACCACTGAGGAGTTTCGCGCGAAGTATCGCTCCGTCGATATCTTGCTGGTAGACGATATTCAATTTATCGCGGGCAAAGAATCGACTGAAGAAGAGTTTTTCCACACCTTCAATAGTCTGCACGAAATGAGCAAGCAGATTGTCATCTGTAGTGACCGACCGCCAAAGGCAATTGTGAGCCTGGAAGAGCGACTTCGTTCACGTTTCGAGTGGGGGCTAATAGCGGACATTCAGCCGCCGGATCTGGAAACACGTATGGCGATTCTGCGCGTCAAGGCTGACCTGTTGCGCTATCGCGTACCTGATGACATCATTGCATATATTGCGGGTCGTGTGCAAACCAACATTCGCGAACTCGAAGGCTGCCTCAACCGCTTGATGGCCTATCAGCAGCTTCATCGTACCGAACTCACAATGGATGTTGCTCGCGCCGCCATGTCTTCACTCGGCAACGATGCTCGCGAGTCGCGCTTGACAAGCAAACAAATTGCGGAATCGGTCGCGGAATACTATCATATCTCGCTCGATGCCATGTGTGGGAAACAACGTGATAAACATATTGTGACACCACGCCAGATCGCCATGTATCTTATTCGCCAGGAAACGCAAGCATCGCTGCTCGAAATTGGTCAACTTTTTGGTGGGCGCGATCACAGTACGGTACTACATTCCTGTGAGAAGATAGAGCGTGATGTGAATATCAATCCGGCTTTGCGGCGCGAGATTATCGCTATTCGTGAACAACTGTTAAGAGAGTAAACGGGAAGTTCCACCCGCTCGAATGGAGTGGGATGAAAGTGACTCATCTGTAGCTGTACTCCTTGCCCTGACTTGTAAGGATGCCCTGTTTGACGGTTTCAGACACATCACACTTGCCAGATTATTCTCCTCTCTCTTGGATCAATAAGTGTGTATATCTGGAATTGTTTATCAGTCCATCCTAAACGTCTAGGTGACTTACGCATGTGTGGGTTTCCCGTTAGTGCTAATAGGTTTAGTCAGATAAGTTCAATCCTTCAACATCATCTATCTCGATTCTACGCTCCAGCTTTTGACCTAAGACAGCAAGTACCTTCCTCACAGATAGACGAGATGTAAGATGACCGTTAACCATACGTGAAACGGTGCCAGGTGAGAGCTTTGCTTCTTGAGCAACTTCGGTATTAGTCATTAATGCTTCTTCAATGAGTTCTGCTAACTTCATAAATAGATACCTCGAAGACGATTTTAGACGATATTAGCACTCTATACCATGTCTTGTCAAATTGGATTATTCACTAACAATAAAATGCATATTTTCGCATGCGAAAGCATTGAAAAGCCAAACTTTATATGTTATACTTGATCTTAGCACCTAGAACTAAAGTTTAAGGTACTTGTAACCCGTTTAATAGTTGCTTACTTAGCATACCTGTATGAAATGAGGTGAAAAGAGCAAAAACTAAAAATCAAAAAAGCTGACCCTGTGTTCCAAACAAGGCCAGCCGAAACAGAACCGATGCCGACCCTTTTAGTCAAGTCTACACGGCCTACCATGTCATTCTAACATGGTAAGCCAACATCGCACACACGAAAGGCGAGAACCATGAGCGAATCGCTTCCCATCGGCAACACCACGATTATCGTTGCCGATGATGCATTTGCTAACGCATTTCAAACTGGCTACCTTCGCTACAAAGTGGACTATCTGAACAAGCCGTTAACCGACATGGACTTCTACGCGTTCTATGTCGGCACTATGATCGACGTTCAGCACGCTGGACGCTATAACGCAGGGTATCTTACTGGATGGGTAGCTGGCCTTCTCGAACGCAAACACCCGACGACCGCCGATGTCCCTGTAGTTTCTGCATCCTCACTGCCTACCCTTATAGACGTGGAGGTGACGGTATGAGTAGCAGCACTCAACGCTGGGCTACAACCCATAAAAAGCAAACGACCGCTGCTGAACGCAGAGCCGCCGCTCGTGAGCAAGCGTTGCTCGATTGTCAGCAAGGCATGCACAGCACGACTCCAACGTTTCGACCAGGAGAGACGGTGTGTATGACCTGTGGGCTAGTGGTCTACTGTCCCGTCTGTCTGGACGTACAGCACCTCTCGTATCCCTCGGCGCATGCTCACCCACTCACCTGTTCTATGCATCGGCAAGCAGGGGTGCAGATATCATGAGTAATCACCTTACCGGAAAGGAAGGAGCAATCACCTTGCTGGAAGAAAGTACGACTCACGGGGTTACAGACCATGAGCCGCAATACAAAAACCTACACCAACGTTCAATTCGTTTTCAGTTTTCACTCCAAATTCTACCACGCGAAGGGTTCAGCGTGAAAGGAGAAGCATCTATGGACAAGACCTCGACCAGTGTGCCATCGCGTGCCTCACGACAACCTGTCCCCGATATCGAGCAGGAGTACGATGACAATAGCGTTGCACAAATGCCACGGAGCGCACTCCGGCACCGCTCGATACAACCACACCAACAACAACCAGTCTCACCGCAGACACCCAATACTGGACCGATTGTCCCCCTCGTTGTTCCCACGCGTCGCGTGACTGGGTGGACACGCTTCTGGCTCTGGGTTCTGCTTGTCCTCGGCATCGCGTTCCTCGTCGATGGCATTGTCTGGCCCGCGCTCATTGACTTGGACAATCACTTCACGTATGGCAATGATCGCATCGCATCGTTCGACCTGGACAATCATCACTTCCTCACGCAAGAGACTCACAACACCGTGCGTATCGTTGTCACCAGTGCAGACGGTCAACACACCAAGGTCTTGACCACCGTCATCAGTGGCGCGGGGAATTATGCGTTGGTCACACTCTCAGAGGACGGAGGCAACATTGATGTCACGGTCAATGGAGCCTATGTGACCGCACTTGTGCCTGATACTCAAGGAATGTATCGGTGGAAAGAGGTGCAGTGATGGATATGAGTCTGATTGGAAACATCGTCACGATCCATATTCAGGTGATATGGGTGGTTACGCTGTTGATACTTGTCGGCTTACTGCTTCTGTACGCGAAGCAAGCGAGAAGAAACTAATGCTGCTGCAAGCACTAAGCATGTTTCATTAAGTTTGTGTCGTAGTTACCACCACGAAGAGAAGGAGGAGCGTTTGCTCCGGGGACGCTCTCTTCTTCTCTCTCGGCACACAAAGGAGAAGTCTGTTATGGAACAGGTTCAACAACCACATAGCGTTTCGATTGGCAAGAGGGCTGTTCTGGTGGAAGATGAGGAGTTTGTGCGTGGCTATGACGCAGGGTACGAGACCTATCGTCGTTACCATCGTGACGACGACGTGATCGACTCGGCTATCCTGTTATTTCAGTTGCGAAACGGATGGAACAGTGAATGTTCAGAGATGGAGACGACAGGTTTCATTATGGGCTGGCTTGCCGCGTTCTATGAGCAAGAGGACGGACAACTGGCTCTCCGTGTGCTTGTGACACACCAACGAGAGGGGGTGGCATGAACACCGTTCACATCTACCCATTAAAGAACCTCTCACAGACGCAATCTCGACGCTTGCGCGATGCTCAGATGGAAGCGGCGCAGGTGTGGAACCTGTGTACGCAAATGCATAAAGCCGCTCGTGAGCAACACAAATCATGGCCCGAACGAAATACACTTCAAAAGGCAACCAAAGGCCGTTTTGCATTGCACAGCCAATCGGTACAGATGGTGGTGCATGTCTTTCTTGCTAATATCAACACTACACAGCAACTTCGGCACACCCACCCACAGATGCGGATGCGCTATCCCTACAAGGACAAACGGTTCTATCCTATCTCGTGGCCTGCACAAGCGGTCTCACGAGAACAGGGGCGCGTGGTGTTGCCAATGGGCGGAGGACGCAAATCGCTGGTGTTGCCTTTGGACTTGCCAGCAACCAGTGGAGCATGTACAATAGTATGGAATAATGGCTTTGAGTTGCATGTGTGTATTGAGATAGCACAAGCTGAGAATGCCCCTGGAGACAATCACGCGACCGTCGATTTAGGCGAAATCCATTTAGCGGCGGTCACGACCCATACGGGCAAAGCCATGATTGTGACTGGACGTGGCATTCGGTCGCTCAAACGCCAACGCACGATGCAGATACGCACCGTCACCAAGAAGCAAAGTAAGTGTACCAAGTATTCGCGACGATGGAAGAAGCTACAACGGGCGAAGAACAAGCAGTGCCGCCGTGCCGAACGGCGCATTCGCAACCAACGCCATCAAGCGACACGCAAGGTCATCAACTTTTGTGTTGAACGGAAAGTAGGAACGCTCTTTATTGGCAATCCGCATGGCGTCCGCAATCAAAACAGAGGGCGTCACCAGAACCAGCGTATGAGTTTGTGGGAATACGGGAAGGACATTGACTACCTAACCCACAAAAGCAAGCAAGTCCACATGGTGTGCTTTACTGGCTCGGAACGAGGAACAAGTAGCCAGTGTCCTACATGTGGGCATAGACATAAGCCGCGCAATCGGCGATGGACCTGCAAACAGTGTGGGTTCAAAGGGCATCGAGACCTCGTGGGCTCGGTGAACATGCATCGTCTCACCTTTGGTGAGCGGGTGACGTTTCCTCGTTCCTTCACGTATCTACGTCCTAGTTCGCTGGGGAAAGTAGTAGCAGGGCAGACACGCCCCAATGTTGTTTAAGTTCGTGTGCAGGTCAACCACATCTTCTGAGAGATGGTTCCTACGGGAACAGGCCACACTGTACATAGGCTTAGAAACTTATCCCTTCATAGGGGATGAGAGTGTCACGAGAGTAAGTAAGCCATGTTACCAGCATATACGACCTACTTGATCGACCTCGACGGTGTTATCTATCGTGGTGAGGAACTTCTGCCGGGTGCAAAAGAATTTGTAGCATGGCTCGATGCCACACACAAGAAATATCTCTTTCTCACGAATAATTCGTTCGCTAGTGAGACACAGGTTATTGCTAAACTGGCGCATCTGGGCATTACGACCGACGCCTCACACGTTCTTGGTGCAGGTCAGGCAGCCGTCAAAAATATCGCACGTCGCTTCCCCAATGCGACGGTGTATGTTGTCGGTGAGCAACCCTTGCTTGATATGGTCAGGTCGTATGACCTGCACGTCTTTGAACAGCAAGAGCAACCAGCAAAAATACCAGCCGACCCTCACGCAGCCACAAGCCGCCTTGCCGAAGCAGTGCTGGTTGGCCTTGATCGCACATTCGACTATAAGAAACTCACAGGAGCGGTTACAGCGATACGCGGCGGTGCAGCATTTATTGCAATCAATCGCGACCCTCTTCTTCCCATCGAAGGTGACATCATTCCTGGTTGTGGTGCAATGGTTGCCGCCATCGAAGCATCTAGCAGCACCAAACCCGAGGTAGTTGGCAAGCCTGAACCCACCCTCTTACAAGAAGCCATGCATACTCTCGGTAGCCAGCCAGACGAAACCGTCATGATCGGTGACGGTCTCGACACCGATATCGCTGGTGGTCTGGCCGCACAGACCCACACGCTGCTCGTCCTCTCTGGCAAAGATAGCCGTGCAGATTTGGCAAAATCACCGTTCAAGCCTGAGTATGTCTATGACGATATAGCGGCAGTGATGCCTGACTTGCAATAAGATTGCACCTCCTGCCCTATGCTACTAAGTTCTACAATTCCCTTGAATATCAGATATAGATATGGTAATATTGCGTTAAAAGATGATAGTAGGGCTTTGTTAATGGCAGATGAAAAAGCGCAGCAAGCACAAATATATAACTCGACACTAAAAGAGTGGATACAACAACAACCAGGAGCCATTATTGCGGTGTTGTTACCAGGGGCTATCTATCAAGAGACGCTCGACATCGAAGTAATTCGACCAACCTTTAGAGCCGACAAAGTGTTCAGAGTCCTGTACGAAGACGAGGAGTACATTCTTCACATCGAGTTCGAGTCAGGCTCCGATAAGTCGATGTCATCTCGCTTATTGGTCTACAATGCCGTCCTGTATAACGAGCATGAACTACCTGTCATTTCTATCATCGTCTACCCATTTCGTACCAGATTAGCTCAATCGCCTTTACATATTAGAACAAAACGTGATGAAATTCTCACGTTCCACTTTAAGACATTACCATTGTTTACTTTGGAAGCAGAGCAATTCATACAAGAGCATATTTCGTGCATGTATCCATTGTTACCAACTACGCACGGAGCAAATACTGCTTTGATACAGCAAGCAATGGATGAGTTAGCAGCGTTGTATCGAGAAGACGAGATAACCTTATCGCAACAATTGATATGGATGGAAATATTCTTAGAGCGAACTGATACCATATCAAAGTCAGAGAAGTATGATATACAGGAGAAACTAGATATGTACGACAAACTGTGGGATGAGAATCCAAAGGTGCAAAGGATTCGTGCAGAGAGTGAAGCCAAAGGGAAAGTTGAAACGCTGCAAAATATGTTAGTTACAACAATAGAGTTGCGTTTTCCTGCCCTTTCTGATTTGGCGAAGAGGCAGGTGCTACGAATTCAGAAACCGGACGCGCTTGATCTACTGTTTCGACAGATTACCGTCGCGTCAGACGAAAACTTTGTACGCTCCATTCTTACTTCATCAGTCGCCGCTTAAAAGCGCAGAACTTCAGCACAATCTAATAAAGGAAACAAGTTGTTCTCTCTTGTTAGGTTGTGTTGAAGTTTTACTACTCTATGCTCTACATCGGTTTCACGAGTGGGTTGCCGTTATCGGGCGGACGGTCTACGATGGCAACGGTGCAGCGTGAGATACAAATGAGCTTATCGTTTTCGTCGGTGATCTTGATATCCCATACATGAGTTGTACGCCCGCGCGTGATCGGCACAGCGACGCCCGTGAGCATACCGTCGCGTTTTGGTCTTAGATGGTTGGCGTTGATTTCTAAGCCAAACGCCATTTGCTTATCCGCGTCGATGTTCAGTACACTACCAAGCGAGGCCAGCGACTCCGCCAGCACAACAGAAATACCCCCATGCAGGTAGCCCACCGGTTGCCGATGGTTAGGGCCAATCGGCATTGTTGCCACAACTCTATCTTTCTTGGCTTCCACCAGCTTGATATCCAGCACATTCAACACAGAACCTTCACGGGTATTGTTGAAATTCGCGATTAACTCTTCTTTTGAATATTGCACAGCCTCTGTCTCCTCTTTTTACATTGCATCGCTATGTGTGCTTCTAGTCTATCAGACAAAGGCATCTCTTCACAAACGTCTCTTTTTTGCTACACCTCTACCCTACGGTGATTGTGCCATCACCATTCACACGAATAGGCACAGTTTGCAACGGAGTGGTAGCGGGTCCATGCACAGGATTAGCTCCATTCGCTGGATCAAAAATGGAGCCATGAGCAGGACACATGAGCCTCTGAGTCATCGCATCATAATACACCGTGACACCTTGATGAGTACAGGCTTTGTTATAGGCGACGAAGTTACCATTTGGTAGATGCACAAGGATACTGCCCGTACCGTCTTTAGGATTGGTAAATGTTTGCGACGAGTTTACACCTAGACTGGTATACCCGACCACCGTCCCCGTATGTTTTGGTGGTGCTGGCTGTGTGGTAGAACCTTTAGGTGGATTGGTTTGTGTGGCTTTTGTTGGCTGTGTCTTTGTCGCCTTTGTTGATTTTGTCGGTGCCGCTTTCGTTGGTTGCGTCTTCGCTTGTTGTGTACTACCAGTCGTTGCCGTTGGCTTGTTTTGTAGCACATGGGCAAGAGTAACACCGCCAAAGCCGAGTGCGCCGAGTGCAACGATACCTCCCCCCGCAAGCATGGCGACTACACGTCTGCGACCTGGCTTTGGCACAGGAGCGCGTTTCTTTGTAGCAGGCAGACGTGGTGCCGTTTTAGGGGACGTGCCAGGAGTTTGCTGTGCCGCGACCTGTGATGCCGACATGTTCGACCACCAGATAAAGGGATCGTTGTCTTGCGTTGTATCATAGTTACTCTTAGCAACTGGCTTCTCGACGCGAGGTCTTTTTTGCGTACCAGATGCAGATGTTTCTTCAGGACGCACGTTCACAGGTGAGATTCCTTGCCACTTACCAGTTGTAAATATGTCCTCTTCTTTGGCCCAGTTCACCGTACTAGGGAGAGTTGTGTCCCGGTCATGCAGAGTCTTTTGCATACTCACCGCCGCTTTTGCAGTCATCTCGCCACAGGCTTTTTCAAATAATATTGCCAACTCACTCACCGACTGAATGCGCTTTGCAGGATCGGGATTGACAGCCTTCTGTATCACTGCATCTAAACTTGGAGGTAGATCGGGACAGAGTGTGGCAAGGCGTGGTGCCTGTACATACATCGTAGTAGAAAGAGTCGATTCGTTGAAAGGGATGGAGCCGCTCAACAATTCCAGCAATAAGACACCGAGAGCGTAGACATCTGTTCTCGCGTCAATGGGCTGCCCCTGTATAACCTCTGGTGCGATATAGCCAGGAGTACCAAGAGGAGTTCCCGCGACACTTAGCAAAAAGGTTGGCATAGGTGAACGTGCTTCGATACCATGCAGGGTCAGGATACGCATGAGTCCGAAACCTGCTATCTGCATCGAGTTTCCGAACAAAATATTGGCCGGGTTCAATGTACCATGCACAACACCATGTTGATGTGCATAACCAAAGCCATCTGCAATCCGCTTGAGCAACTCGAACACCTGCTGTGGTGTAAAGCGTCCCTTGCGCCTGAGCAATTTTTTGAGTGAACTACCCTTTACAGAAGGAGTGACAAGATAAGGTAGATCCGCATATTCGCCGAAGTCTTGTACGGGAAGAATAGAAGGATGATGAAGTGTCGTTAATAGAGTACATTCCCGCTCAAAACGTGTCTGGAAGCGTGTACGCGCCTGCCTTGAAAGCGTGTCTGGAAGGAGAAATGTTGTAACAATGAAAGCAACATTGCCTTTACGCGCTTCATAGACCGCGCTCAATGCACCATGTCCGAGAGACCGTACTATCTCATAGTCGCCAATGTTCTTGCCGACAGGTTGATCTATCACTGTTGACTGCATATATACTTCCTATCTGTGCCTCAAGGTGTTCATCATCTATCGCTTCAAGGTTAAGAAAAATACACCTTATGACGCCGCTCTTTTGCTGTAGAGTGTATCGAATGTGTTCATACTGCGTCAATACTGGTAGGAAAAAGTAGGACTTGTGGGAGATTTCGCTTGCAATTTCTTAACCAGACTCATTATTCCATAGCACGATAGTCTTACTTTCGTGCGTTTCTCACGAAAAATAGCTACACTTGTCTCAGTATCTATAACTACATAGACATGTACTTATATTTTGGAGCAGACGGCGGCGTCTAGCATGTTTATCTTATCAACAGGGGTGTCTGATTGAGCAAACAGGTAGATTATCTCATTATTGGAAATGGCATCGTCGGTGTGACCGCCGCCGAAATTTTGCGTGATGAAGACACGAACTGTACGATTGCCATGATTGCTGATGAACCATTTCCTGCCTATTATCGTCCCGCGCTGAAAGATTATCTGGGTGGACGGGTGGGAGAAGAGAAGTTGTGGGCACGTCCCTCCACATTCTATAAGCAGCAGCGCGTCAGTTTCATAGGGGGACGTGTCGTCGCGGTACAGCACGTACAGCACATAGTTCAGCTACGTGATGGTCAACAGATTGGCTATCGCAAGTTACTCCTTGCAAATGGTGCCCGGCCACGTCAACTCTCCTGTCCAGGGCTATCACTCGCTGGCGTCACTACGCTTCGTACTGTAGTTGATTACCAACAAGTTATACGAGGCTTAGCGAGTACCAAACGCATCGTTGTATGTGGCAGTGGTACGCTCGCGCTGGAGAGTGCGGAGACGCTCGTACATCAAGGTTATGAGGTCACACACCTTTTACGGCACTCAACACTATGGTCCGAGGTGTTAGACGCTACCGCATCTGATATGGTGTTACAGGAAGAACGCCGTCTTGGTATTGATGTGCAAATCAACGAAGAGATTGCAGAGATTACAGGCAATAATGGGCGGGTGGGTGCGGTTGTCACTACAAGTGGGAAGCATATTCCATGCGAGATGGTACTCATCGCTATCGGTATTGAAGCAAACACGGAATTTGTTCGCCAAAATGGTATTGCCTGCGGACTCGGCGTGAAGGTTGATGCAGCCATGCGTACAAGTGTACGCAACATTTTCGCGGCTGGCGATGTCACCGAAACCGTCAATATGCTCACAGGGAAGCCACGTGTGCTAGGTCAGTGGTATCCTGCAATTCAACAGGCACAGACTGCCGCTTATAACATGCTCAATGAAGGTGAAACGCGACAAATAGCCTTTGTCGATAAATTCTACAATGCAACCTTTCTCTGTGGTCTGGATTTTGTCGCGGTTGGTGCAACCACACAATCCACGCGTATTCCGCTCTTCCAGGAAATTATTGCACCGCCCAAACCGCGCAGCTATCGCAAGGTGCTGCTACGTAACGGTATACCTGTAGGCATTCTTTTTCTTGGTGAGCGTGAGCATGCACTGGCCTTTAAGCGTGCTATTGAGCAGCAAGCTAATCTTTTGCCTGTTGTGCATCGCCTCTTCTCCGACGATTTTTCACTTGACGAATACCTCGACAAGCAGCAAGAAGCTAACATGGTGCTTGTTCCTATGCCACATCCGACAGTACAAGTCGCCACCCCAGACATACATCTCAGTCATTTACGTGGGCAGGATACTGTCACAATAGGACGTGACTCCTCTATGACCGTGAGCATCGAGCATCGTTCTATATCGCGCCGCCATGTTGAAATCAAGCGGCAACGTAAACAGTATGAACTACGCGACATTGGCAGTTCTAATGGCACATTTATCAATGCAGTTCGACTTGGGCGTGATAGCGTGTATACCCTTCAACCACAGGATGTATTGCGTATCGGCGATATCCAGTTTCGCGTGCAAGCAGGCAATTCTAACACTACAGAACATAGTACCGAAACATCACGCGTAGCTGGCTTGACACATCGTGCTGAAGCACAAAGGCTTAACAGGGGGCAGATTCAATTTGAGCTTGACATGTGCATCGGCTGTGATCGCTGTATGGCTGCCTGTCCGATACCACTCTCCTCACAGGTAAGCATTGCCGACCTTAATCGTGCGACAGGTACCTCCGACGTTGCACTCCACGTCGCACGTTTTACGCATGAGTGCGTCATGTGTGGTTCGTGTGTACCCATATGTCCCGTCGATAACCACCGTGACCTGTTGATGCTCTCGCTTAAACAACGCCTCGGTCCATCGTGGGAGGAGCGTATCGACCTGCAACACCTTGCCCACTCCATCCCTTCAGGATGGACACTCCTCAAGCTGATCACACGGCTTCGTGAGCAACGTGTGCTATGCGATGAACAGGTGGTGCCGGAACAGTATCTGCAACACATGCTGGCCTCCTCACAATTGCTTAGTCTATCAAAAGGAGAGTATGTCTTTCATGAAGGTGAGTATGGGCGCGACCTCTATTTCATTCTCGATGGTCTACTCTCCCTCTCGATGACCGATGAAGCAACACGCAAACTACCCGTTGCCATTCATAGACAGGGCGAGTGCATTGGCGAATATGGCATGCTCACGGGTCAGCAATATACGACTACGGCCAAAGCACAAACTGATACGCTGCTGTTACGCGTACCAGAGCAGGGAATGCAACGCTTGATGGAGTTAGTTCCTATCGTGCGTACACGTTTTGAATCCATCAATCACGCTCATTCCACACTCTCCATTTTGAAACAAATGACACTGTTCCAGGGTGTCTCCGCCTCGGATGTGCAGTATCTCGTCACACAAACAGAAATACAGCATTATGAACGCAATGCACAGCTTTTCACAGAAGATCGCAGTGGGCGACCAGCACGCGAGACGTTACACATCTTGCTCGAAGGCTTTGTTAAAGTCGCTCGTTCAGTTCAAATAGGACGCGGTATAGCCCAGATAGACGAACGCATCATTGCCTATCGACAAGGGGGCGACTATTTCGCAGGTGGCCTGGACCTTCTGGGAGATGGTCGTGCCGTCACAGTAACATCGATCAATCGCACACGGGTAGCAGAGATACCTCACGGTGCGGTACAGGCATTGTTCAAACGTTACCCCGAAGTTCAACAACGTTTCGCCCTACGGTTGCGTGAATACCTTGTCAGCACTGTCTCGTTGCAAATGGACGTGCCCGTAAAGAGTTCGCTCAAACAACTTGTCTTAACCTCTGCCCCACCTGATACTGCGCGTGCTAACGGATTACATGCTCTTATAAGCGATGGCGTGGTTGAAGGGACCGAAGTGCTGCTGATAGACCTGGATAAATGCATTCATTGTAGCGAATGCGAAGAGGCATGTGAGCGACGACATGGACATTCGCGCATGAACCGTAAAGGTATGGTTATTGGCAATATCAGTGTCGCCACTGCCTGCCGACAATGCCAGGACCCCGTCTGTCTGCTCTGTAGCCGTGCTGGTATCGCACGTTTGCCTGATGGCGAAGTTTACATCACGGAAAGTTGTATTGGCTGTGGCATCTGCGCGGAACGCTGTCCTTATGGAGCTATCTCAATCGTAGATGCCGACGAAGGCGAGCCTCAAGAAGCTCGCTCTTCCTGGCAACGCTTTAGTGCTATCTTTAAGCAAGGAATCGTCAAAGAGCGTAAACGCCCTATTTTGCCCGTTTTGCAAGGTGTTTCTGCCCCCGCGACAGGAGTACGCGTTACCTCTGGTCCACTCAATAGACCAGTTGATGCCTATGAAGAGCTACGTAAAAAGATAGCCATCAAATGTGACCTGTGCGCGGGCTACAAGGATCAAGCGTGCGTGGAGGCATGCCCAACAGGAGCGGCGATTCGCGTTCAACCAGGTGCATTCTTCGGCTCAACGGAAGAAATTCTACAGCGAGAACGGCTATAGGGAGAAAAACAGCATGGCCTTAGCAACGAAACCACCGCTACCACAGCAACGGTTAATAACAAAACCGCTCTGGAAAACGCCTCTGACGCGCTCAGCATGGGTCTGGCTTGTACTGTCAATCCTCCTTTATGGCGGCGTTTATCTCTGGTATTTCATCTCGTCGAAGACAACGGTGCCCGATCCTGCGAGCGATCCCTATCGCATATTTGGCATCATCGCCTTTGCATTGGTATTGATTGTCACAACCTATTCGCTACGCCGACGTTTTATACGTACCTTGCCGGGGAGAGTCGAAAATTGGCTATGGCTACACACATGGCTGGGCATCATCAGCATTCTGATCGCATTTTTGCATGAGAACTATCAGAACGTCCTGAGCAACTATGCATTCGACATTCCTACGTTCACGACATCGGCGGGGGGCATGTCTGCCCTCTATGCATTGATATTGCTTGTTCTCAGTGGTATCGTAGGTCGTCTCCTCGATGTCGGGTTCGCGCGTGTCATCGCAAAAGAGGCGAGCAGCAATGGGGCAGGCATTATGCAGGCGGTTGAGGTACGACTACACGAATTGGATTTGCTGCTCGAACGACTTTGCGCGGGCAAATCCGCCCCATTCAAGCAGTATTGTATAGATATCCAGCATGGACGGGCATCTATAACGAAGGCGCAACCCAACGTTCTTGATAAAGAGCTAGGCGACTTACAACAGGTAGTGGAAGCACTGACAAGAAGAGCAGCGTTGCAACGTTCGCTTCATCGCCAAAGATTTGCACGTCGCATCATTCAGGGCTGGCGCTACGCGCATATTTCGCTGGCCTGTCTTGCACTTGTTGTGATTTGCATTCATAGCACGATAGAGTTAAGGCAGATGGTGCTGGATTTTTGGGGTAGAGGTTAGCTTCTCTTCACATCGCACGCCACACCTGTACAAGATTGTGCGCGTCACCAGAGGCGATATATTTGCCCGCTTTTGACCATGCTAACCCATAAACAGTACCGAAATGACCGTTGCAGATAAAAATCAGTTTGCCATTTTGGGGGTCCCATACTTGCACGGTGGTATCAACACCGGCAGACGCAATATACTTCCCATCAGGCGACCATGCAACCGCTTTTACCGCATCGGTATGTCCTCTGTAGGTGAGCAGTGTTTGTCCTGTTTGTGGGTCCCAGAGCTTTACGGTCTTGTCGTTGCTTGCCGAAGCGATACGTATACCATCGGGCGACCACGCCAGAGATTGCACAAAATCGCTATGTTCGCGATACGTGATAGCACTTTGTGTAGTTTTTCTGAGAGAGCAATCATGCACATAGACGGTATCGTTCCACCCACCAATCGCTAGAAACTTGCTATCAGGCGACCATGCCACTGCCTGCACTGGACGTGTAAAACCGCCGAAATTGAACAGCGTTTTTTGTGTATCAGCATCCCAGACAAAGGTAGTGATGCCACTCGCCGAAGCGATATATTTCCCGTCAGGCGACCATGCAACGGCAAGTACACTATCATGATGGTCATAATACGTAGCAAGTGGCTCTTCCACACCGATTTTCCAGATTCGCACAGTTTTGTCATCCCCTCCTGACGCGATACAGGAGCTATCGGGCGACCAAGCGAGGGAATGAACACGACTTCCTGTCCAAAAGCTCGTATGATGCGTATACAAGTTCTTCAACTTGCCAGTGGATGGCTCCCAAACCTGTACCGTTTTGTCATAACTGGCTGAGGCGATGTACTTTTCGTCAGGCGACCAGGCGAGGGCTGCAATCCAATCCGAATGCTGTGTATAGGTCGTCATCACCTCGCCGATAGGTGAACGCTGTACAGGTGGTGTAGGCACCACGTGAAGTGTTTGTGTGGAGTGTACAGATAATACAGGTGACGTGGGTTGTACGATTTGTGCTGGTGTTTGAGAAACATTGTTATACCAGGATAGGTCTTGCTGCGCGATAGATTGAAGTTTTTGTTTCACCAGAGCAATATCTTCTGGGCGTTTGCTTGCATCCATATCAAGCATCTGGTTCAGCAACGATTGTAGCCGTGTTGGTCCTTTCGTATAAAGCGGCGCAAAGAAAAACGGTTTTAGCGTGGGGTCTTCACCTGTAATCATCTGATGCAGCATAACGCCAAGACTATAAATATCAGCACTGGGAGCGGTTTGTGCCTTGCCATATTGTTCTGGTGCGGCATAACCTGGGGAGCCAAACGCAATAGTATCTCTGGCCTGTCCTGGCTTGAAGTGACGCGCAATACCAAAATCAATGAGATAGAGATGACCGTCGCTAGTACGAAGTACATTGTCGGGCTTGAGGTCGCGAAAAATAATAGGAGGTTGGCGCGTGTGCAGGTAGTGAAGCACATTACAAAGCTGTGTGCCATACTCAAGCACCTCTTCGAGCGGCAGCATACCACCTTTCTGGGTCAGGTAGTCTTCAAGCGTCTGCCCCTCGATGAAGTCCATGATAAGGTACCAGCGTCCCTGCTCAGAAAAGTGGTCGTAGATGCGAGGCAGGTTGGGATGCATCAAACCAGCAAGCAGCAAAGCTTCACGCTTGAATGCATTCGTTGCCTCGTCCGCCTCCTGCTGGTTTAGCCCTTTCTGGCTCATCTCTTTGATGGCAACGAGCCGATTACCTAGCTCAGTATCCTCCGCTTGATAGACGGACCCCATTCCGCCCTGTCCTAAGCGATTGAGAAGGTGATAGCGTTGTTTAAGTAAAGTCTCTTCATTTTGAGTAGGGAGAACTGAAGTTTGTAATGTTTGACCGCAAGCGAAACAGTGGGTTGCCTGTGCTATGTTTGCTGCTCCGCAGATAGGACAGAAGAGTGGGGAAGGCACCATCTGAACAAGCCTCTTTTCTCAGTATACGGTGGTAGTGGTGGTCGTCTATAAACAATAATACAGACGGTAGGTGGTGTCAAGAACAAAATACACTGCCTAATAGTCCTATACACCTCCTATATTTCGTGCAGGGTGGTGTTATAATGAGAGTGCATTTCTCTGGGTGCTGTGTGAACTGTACGAGAGCGTTTCCGCACCTCTCCGAACTATGATGATGGGGGCCATATGGCAAAAAAGATATTGATTATGGACGATGATCCAACAATTGCCGATCTCCTCAAAGAGGCACTGGGCGATGAGGGTTATGAAACATATATGACGACACAGAGTTTACGCTTCTATGATAATGTGCGTGAACACGATCCCGACCTCATTTTGCTTGATATCATGATGCCATATCTGGATGGGCGTGATGAACTAAAACTGATGGGCATGGATATGGCCGCTGGTCGGCTCCGCCGTATTCCTGTCATTCTTGTTACGGCGTACCTCGATGCCTATAAAGAAGAGAATGAGTTTCGCGAGTCAGGCGTTGTCAAGATTGTCTACAAGCCCTTCGATCTCGATCAACTCGTCACACTGGTACATGATACGATTGGTGAGCCGGAGGGGAACGCATGAGCGTGACCAGCGGTGCCAGTAATGAGACGCCACATGTACGTGTTGCCCTCGATGCTATGGGAGGCGACAATGCTCCTGGCGAAATTGTACTTGGCGCGGTTCAGGCCGCGCGCGAGTATGGAATAGGCGTCTACCTTGTCGGACGCGAAGAGGCAATACAGGCGGAACTTGCCAAGCACGATACAAAGGGTCTCGATCTGCCCATACTGCATACCGACGAGGTGATCGAGATGGACGAGCATCCAGCAAACGCTGTACGACGTAAGAAAAACGCCTCGATGACACTTGCACTGCAACTGGTACGAGATGGCGAGGCGGTTGGTGCCGTCTCCGCTGGCAATAGCGGTGCAATGCTAGCGGCCTCGCTCTTCACGCTCAAACGCATTGCTGGAGTTGAACGACCCGCACTGGGTGGCGTTCTGCCTACAAAAAGCGGCGCCTGTCTCGTCCTTGACATGGGTGCTAACACAGACTGTAAGCCAGAGTATCTACAACAATTCGCCTTGATGGGATCGCTCTATATGGAGCGCGTCTTTCAGATGAAGGCACCCCGCGTCGGTCTGCTCGCCAATGGTGAAGAGGAGAGCAAAGGCAATCAGCAAGTCATCGAAACCCATCAACTGCTCAAGAAAAACGCGGAGACGCTGGGTATCAACTTTATTGGCAATATCGAGGGTCGCGATATTCCAGCGAACGGAGCCGATGTGGTGGTCTGTGATGGCTTTGTCGGCAATGTAGTCCTCAAATTGAGCGAGGGACTCGCCGAAACACTGCTCGGGCTGATTCGTACACAGATGACCAGTTCACTGCCGAATAAGCTTGCGGCGGCGGTGTTGCTCCCCGGTTTACGTAAGGTGTTCAGGCGGCTCGACTATGCCGAGTATGGAGGTGTACCTCTACTAGGCGTCAATGGTGCGGCCATTGTTTCACATGGTCGCTCGAACGCAAAGGCCATCAAAAATGCTCTACGTGTAGCACGCCAGACCGAGGAAACGGGTGTTGTAGCAGCAATTGCAGAAGGTTTAGCAAAACTACATACAGAAGTATGAACATGGTAGTTGGTGTGCGACATGCTGTCGCACACCAACTACCATGTTCATACTTCGCTTTTCTTGCGCTTGACGGAGCCACCAATTTTCCCGATACGACTGTAGAAATCTGGGTCTTGCCGCTTCTTGGTGCTATTGCCACCCTTCTTGCCCATCTCGGAAAAATGGTCAGGTCCATACTTGTCCACGTTGGCCTGACCCCCCTTTTGGGCTATAGTGCGATAGTATTCGTTGCCGCGTTTTTCCTTGAGTATGGTACCACCCTTTTTGCCAATTCGTTGATAGTAGTCCTTACCATACCTATCACGTATAAGTGCGCTCCCAACTTTGCGCTCCATGCCCTCATTTGATGCTGATAGTGGCGTAAGTTTCTCCTCGCCTTCCAGTTGCATGAATATCCCCCTTTTCCCTGCTTTCAGACATTTTCGTTCGCTGATACAGGATACAAATATATAGTGTAGTTCTACAAGTATAGTGTTTCAGCACTACTATACATACTACGCAAAAAGTATACTGTAAAAGCTCTTCTCCTGTCAACAAATCTTTTCGTTAAGAGGTAAGGCAAACAGTTATAGAGCGAGGTCTCCAGTACGTCTAATGCGCGGACGATCTGATTGCTTGGGGACATAACTGGGGTATTTGCGTTCAATACGCCACTGCATACGGCGCATTTTTGCTTCGATAAATTCTAATGATAGGCGGTGATAAATCTCTTCCCATTGGTCAAGAACTTGCACACGATCATGTTTCGCGATAATCTTCAGGCTCTCGGCACCCATACGTGCGCGTAGGTCAGCATCGCCAATGAGTATATCCATGTAATGAGCGAATTCTTCGCTGTCACCCCGTCTGAAAAGAAAGCCATTTTGCTCGTGATGCACGAGTTCAGGGAGTGCATAGGCGTTAGCGGCAATAATAGGTAGCCCGCAGGCCATCGCCTCCATTGTGGCGAGGCTCTGTAGGTCTGCCTCGGAGGGGATCACGAATATGTCCGACGAACGACGTAGTGCAAGCAGGTCAGCATCACGTACATAGCCCAGGAAGCTGATGCGATCCTCAAGGCCAAGTTGTGCAACCTGTGCGCGTAACTCTTGCTCTGCTGGTCCCGTGCTGACAAGAGCAACATGGCCGTTATTTTGCATTCTTGCTACGGCGTCGATCAGCACATTGACACGCTTCTCCTCACTCAAACGGTTGACATGCAGGATAAGTGGTTTGTCTTCCGGCAAATGAAAACGCTGTCGTATGTACGGGTCTCGCTCCCCTGGTGTAAATTTGGTGAGGTCGATACCGTTAGAAATTGCTTTTGCGGGGGCGCGTAGTCCGTGATCATAGAGCAATTGTAGAGCAGTCATCGTTGGAGCGGTCACGTATTCGCAACGGTTGCAAAAATTGACGAGATAAGAATAGGTTACATTGCTAAAATGCTTGCCGATCAACGGGTCCGCAGTAAGCGAGCGGCTCATGTTAATGGGGAGATAATGATTTGTCGCAATGACAGGTTTACGTAGACCGCCAGCGAGAATTTGAGCAATGTTGCCCAGAACAACAGGTGAGTGAATGTGAATGATATCCGGTTCACTCTTTTTAATGAGGTTTCGCATGGGCATAAACGGAAGAAATGGGATACGCAGTTCTTTGTAAGCAGGCCACTCGAATGAAGAGAAGCGATAGACACGCACACCTTGCTCAAGCCGTCGTGCATCACGCATACCATAACTGGGTGCCACAACCCATACTTGATGCCCACGCTCTACAAAATCAATGGCGAGGTTGTGCGTCACGGTCGGCACGCCCCCAACCATTGGTGGGTATTGGTCTGTCACAATCATAATATGCATAACTATCGCTCACTTCTCGAAGAACGTTTTTTGTAGGGACGGATGTCTCGCGTCCTTTCGGCAATTATATGCCACGAGGACGCGAGACATCCGTCCCTACAATACCCCTACGTTTTTATTCGGTAGGAGTCTCGGCCTCTGGAGTTGCAGGGGCCTCGGCCTGCGTCTCTACAGCCGCATTAGCCTCAGCAACCTCGGCACGTGTGGAGGCAACCTTCGCAATAGACTCAGTCGGGTCTGTTAACAGTGTAAACCCTTGTGGCAATTTCACGTCGCCAGCATGGATGGTGCCATCGATCTCTGTAATCACCGAGATATCAACGTCTACGCTATCCACGATATCAGACGCACGGTACTCGACCTCAATTGCCTCTACAAGGTGAAGCAACACACCACCATCGTTCTTTATGGCAAGCGATTCGCCGACAAAGTTCAAAGGAATCTTCCCGGTGAGGCGCTCGTTCAAGCTGACACGCCCGAAATCCACATGGATAATTTTGCCCGATTTTGGCGCATGTTCAACGTGGCGAATGAGTGCCGTTTGCGATGTTGCATCAGGCATCTTGAGGGTCAGTATACTGCTCGAATGGTGCGCGCGCCGTAAGCTGTCGAACAGGACCGCGTCGATCTGTACTGCTTGTGGCGGCTCATTGTGTCCCGTGATATTCGCAGGGATGAAACCTTCTCTACGCAGTCTCTTGTTTGCCTTGCCCAGCACCTCTCGTGGGGCTATTTCTAATTCTACTCTATCTGCCATGTAGTATTCCTCTTTCTAACAACTAACAACTAACGAATAAGAATTGAGTAAAGTATACACCTTTACCGTGTTCGTGCAAAGGGGCACTACCTATATCTCTATCTTGCATACGATTTTTAGCGGCTATGAGCTTCTCTTTTCGCCCTTCTAGTACGAAAGAAGGTCTGTAGTGCGTCGATGTCTAATGCGTTCGGCACATCGCTTGCCCGTAGCCACCCCTTGCGTGCAATTCCTATACCATAACGCATTACGTCCAACCCATCAGGCGAGTGTGCATCAGGATTCACGGGAATCCTGATGCCTTTGTCGCGTGCCTTATGTACTAGCCGCCAGTCCAGATCAAGGCGCGAGGGATGTGCATTGATTTCTATACAGACATCGTGCTTAGCAGCCGCGTCAAGGACCGCATCCATATCCAGGTCATACCCTGCTCGCTCAAGCAAAACACGCCCCGTTGGATGCCCAATAATATCGACATAGGGATTGGCAATAGCATGCAGCATGCGTTGCGTCTGCTCCTCTAACGAAAGCGTGAAATTGCTATGAATTGAGGCAACGACGAAATCAAGACTGGCAAGTGTTTTGTCGTCAAAATCTAGCGAGCCATCGCGCAGGATATCGCACTCGGTCCCTTTGAGAATCACAAAACGGCCCGCGAACTCTTCGTTGAGGCGGTCAACCTCTTCGCCTTGTTCACGCAAGCGTTCCTCATTTAAGCCATTCGCATAAGCGGCAACCTTGCTGTGGTCGGTCAAGCCAAGATAGCTATAACCACGCTCCATACACGCCTCAGCCATTTCGCGAATGCTGTTTTTTCCATCGCTCCATGTCGAGTGTGCATGCAGAATACCACGAATGTCGCTTGCTTGTACCAGTACAGGAAGTTTGTGCTGCGCCGCCGCCTCGATCTCGCCCATATCTTCGCGCAGTTCTGGCTCGACGTACTCCATGCCAAGTGTAGCGTAAATATCGGTCTCATCTTTACAAGGAATAAGCTCTCCCTGTGAGTCTTTCCCTTTGAACAGACCATAGTCGTTAATGGTCATATTCATACTCAAAGCACGACGCCGTAGCGCAATATGATGTTCGCGCGAACCAGTGAAATGATGCAGCGTATACGGGAACTGGCTATCATTGACAACACGTAGGTCCATTGCAATACCGGTGCTTAGCACAACGCTCGACTTCGTATCACCCTTCCCTGTAATTGCCTGCACGGAGGGCTGTTGCGTGAAAAAATCCATGATTGCGGTACGCGCATCCTCATCAGCATTGTCCGCAACGCTTAACACCATGTCGATATCCTTGACGGTTTCGCGCCGGCGGCGCAGACTCCCTGCGACTTGTAAACGCACAATACCCGGACGCGTTGCTAGTGCGGTTCGTATTTGTTCCGCCTCGTCCTCCGCCACTGGATACAAAAAACGGCCCGCGTGTTGTGTCAAAAAAGCGATGCCTTGCAGTATCTTGTCCTGTGTCTTCTTGCCGAAGCTCGGCAGATGCGCCACTCTGTCGTCTTTACATGCTTGCTCTAGCTCGGCAATGCTGGTAACGTGCAGTTGTTCGTAGATCGCATTGATCTTCTTGGGTCCCATTCCTGCAATACGCGTCATCTCTAACTTGACGGGCGGCGTGTTGGCACGCAATTCATCGTAGAAGGCGATATGACCTGTCTCTGCTGCTTCCTCGATACGCTTGATCGTCCCTGGCCCCAGTCCTGGTGTACCTTTGAGCTTATTGTCGCGTATCAGGGAGGCGATGTCGCCATCGAGAGAGCCGAGAGCGCGAGCAGCGTTTTCATAGGCTCGCACCTCGAAAACACTACTCTTCTCTTTGAGCGCAAGTAACGTCGCGATCTCTTCAAGCAGGTTGACGATCTGATTTTTATCCATGTAAACCTCACAGGTTATGTCAAACGCATAGCGAAAAATTCGGGTGGCTGCGTAGTAACTTCAAACGGATTGCGCCCTTTCAGGTCACGGTTGAGATAGCGTTTACAGTCGAAGTGAACGACAAGCCAGCAGTATATTTCTGTCTTCACAAACACGGCGTCCCAGGGCTTCTCGTTACTCATGGTCAGTATCTGGTTACACACAAAACAACGTGCCTTCCCTGCTGCTACCGCGTGTTCAAACCATTGATAGACAAACTGGTGCATATCGTCTAGCAGCATCATATCCAGGCATGAGTCAGGATAGCCGAACAACACAGGGTCGGGACATTCGCGAATGTCATGACTGGCACGACTCAACGCCACAATAGGAGCCTTGACCGTTACTTTGATTTCGTCCTCTTCCCCATCAGAAGATGCAAGCACCGCATCAGTAAGGAGTAAGCCTTCACGCTCAAACCAGGAGAGCAATTCGTTTCGCATATAGCTATTTTACCATGCTATTCAATGTATGTTTATTTTTGCCTGTTTCCATAACGTGATCCACTCTGGTTTGCTAAACGAAGATAATGTTCGGCCTTGCTCACGGGCCACCCGCTCCATTGCTTGAAAGCGATGCAGGAACTTGCGGTTTGACTTTCGCAGAGCTTCTTCCGCATCTATCTTATAAGCGCGAGCAAGACGAGCAACCATGTAGAGTACATCACCCATTTCTTCTAGCTGATGTTCAGGGGTGCTGGCCTCGTGTAACTCTTGGAGTTCCTCTTCCAGTTTTGTATACACATCTTCGCTTGTATCATAGTCGAAGCCAACTTTTCCTGCGCGTTTCTGGTATTCTTGCGCGATAATGAGTGCGGGCGAGGCTTGCGTCACACCGTCAAGGATACTTTCGTTCTGCACATCCTTACCCACCTTGATGCGTTCCTCGCGTTTGATGGCCTCCCAGTTTTGCACAACCTGATTGGTACTGCTGACCTCAACATCACCAAAGATATGCGGATGACGACGAATCATCTTCGCATTGATGTGTTCGTAGACATCACCAAGCGCGAACTCCTCGGATTGACGCGCAATCTCGGCATGCAGATACACTTGTAGCAGCAGGTCGCCAAGTTCTTCGGCCAGCTTATCCATATTATTCTCTTCAAGTGCCTCGACGACCTCATAGGCCTCTTCGATGACGTAGGGCGTCAATGTCTGATGCGTCTGGGCGCGGTCCCACGGACAACCATCGGGGTCGCGTCGTAAGCGCATGATAAGGTAGCGTAACGTTTCGGGGAGGCGTAATGGCTGCATGGCGTCAACAGGTGGCACATAGAGCGTGCTGAGGTGATTGGCATAGGTGTTACGATCAAGTTCATAGAGCGGCATCTCGATAACGGTTTCATCGGTAGTATGTTCAGTAGAGGTAACGCTTGCGGCTCGAACCAGTTTTACAGGCCACTCGTCGGGGTAACATTCGCTCAGTGCTAGCTTGACACCACTGGCAAGGCGACGATTGTACACCTGCGTCACAAGCAGGGGTATCGTTGGAATGACTTTGCCAGCGATCTCGTCGGATCGCAATGCAGCAAGCATTGTCGCATCGAGGAGTTGAGTGCCAGCATCGAAAGGGTCGAGTCCAACGGCGGTGCAAACAGGTTCGATAAAGGAGAGTCCAGCGACAATCGTGGTACTCAAGGAACGCTCTTTAGCGAGGCGTAACACAAGCTGCACCGAGGACTCGCCGATAAGCGGATGTCCAGGCACAGCATAGATAATAGGTTGCTGTGCCGCAAGCGTACATATCTCTTCCGCAATGCGTTGATAAAGCGTCCCCCAATCAACTGATTCCTCATAGAGAGAATCGAACGACGCTATCTGTAACGTGGGGAGGTCTGCTTTGAGCGGTTCGACGGTTGGATGAATGGTAGTACGAAAGTAGACAGTTTGTTGTTGTTCGGCTGACTGTGCCAATACTGTACGAGCCTGTAGCGTAAGATCATGTATATTACCTGGTCCGAGTCCTAGTATTGTGATTGAAGGATTATGCATTAAACGTTTTGCCTGTTCTCTTCAAGATAGAAGATGCCTCTTCTATAGTCTGTGCAACACTCATTTCACTGAGACTCCCCGTCATAAATGTACGGGGGTTCTGATCTGCTCTCCCTCAATTCTTTTCAGCTTCAGGGTCATCGCTTCACAGTTCAGGGGCGGTCTCAGGCCGCCCGTCTACGAGCCGAGCTATTTGCTCTCGTAGCACCTTGTCTTTGACCAACAAGGCCAGTCCTTCGACTAATGTTGACGCTCCCTACCATGTCTCTATGTCCATACCATCCACACGCAACGCACACATAGGTTCGATCATCGGCCTTATTTCTCTGTGTACACGCAGGACATTCTTGCGAGGTGTAGGCAGGGTCTACTTTCTCTACCCGTATGCCAGCACGCGTCGCTTTATATGCTATAAACATCGTTAACTGGTAGAAGCTCCACGTATTTTTCATACGGTTGTTTTTGCGGGCTTTGGCCCCACGACTTGTACGTGTCGTGCCCTGTCTAACACCTGACAATTCCTCACCCTTAATCGTTCCCACGCCACTTGCAATCGCATGATTGACAATCTGACGTGATAGTGTATGGTTGATAGCCTTCATCCATCGGCTTTCTTTGTGCTCTCGCTCTTTGAGGGCGCGTGTCTTCTTGGCTTTCTGTAGTTCTTTCCTTTGTGAGTAGAACATCCGGCGTTTCGCACGTTGAGAGCGTCCATTGCCAAAGAATTTCGCGCCATAGCCAAGTACATATACAACGGCAGGAACCTTGATTCCCAAATCTATACCCATGACATTTTGTCCATCGGTTTGTGCTGGTTTCGCTTGCGTCATGGTGATATCTACAATCCACTTGCCCCGTTTCTTTTTGATACGAAGCATTCCAGGTAGCCCTACCAGTTCCAGAGTAGCACACGCAATCTCAATTTGCTGTATCTTGCCCTCTTGACAGACAGGAAGCAGAAGAACACCATTCTTGATTGACCAGTTTTGATTGTTCCACTGGCATATCGGCTTTTTGAGAACAGGCAACGTTCCTAAGTCAAGCGAACGGCTAAAGACGCTTTTTGCATCGCGCAAGGCTTGATTTTTGACCGCACTAGGCAAGGACGCCCGAAAGTCTTTGGTGCTAAAGGCATCATCATGTGGAATAGTATCAGCATCAAGAGCATGAACAAGCACATTCACGGTGTCGATATATTCCTGACAATGTGCCATGAGCATGCGGCTTTGTTCATGTGTTGGATACAAACGTACTTGATAGGTATGCTCCAAGCCCTTTGCTTTCTTGCTCACGCGTTCCTCTATTCTTGTGATTGCAGTCGTACTAACTCTTGTTGCACTAAGCGAGCGAGCACAGCTTGCATCGTCTCACCTGTCATAGCGGCAATCATTTTGAGGCATCTTTGTGTTGTTGCTGTTGCCCGAATAACGGGCTTTGCTTTCTCTTCCATGTCTACATTGTAGCACTAAGTAGACATGTTGTGAAGAGGCAATTCCCCTACCCACATCTCGCCTCATAAGGAACGCCCTTGTATCCCTTGCTTGAAAGACAAGCACTTTACGGGCCTCACTGTAAGTGTAACATGGAAGGCTTTGTATTGTCGAGCTGTATGTTTCGCCATGTAAAGCTGCTTACGGGCTATGTTATAATGTTTCTCAGATTAGACGAGTCCACGTAGCTCGTACAATGGAGAGGACAAGTAGAAAATGCCAACGTATGAAGATGCTTATAAACTAATGACAAGCCATGTGAAGAACGAAAGCTTGCAAAAACATATGCTGTCGGTAGCAGTGGCAATGCGTTTTTATGCACGTAAATATCATGAGGACGAAGAGCTGTGGGCGATGACTGGCTTGCTCCATGATAGCGATTATGAGGAGTATCCCGATCTGCACGAGCATACGCATGTCGCGGCTCAGTGGCTACGTGAACAGGGTTATGACGAACGAATTATTTATGCTATTCTCGCGCACAACGACCTCAACCTTGACCAGAATCCGCGTACCACGCTGCTTGCCAAAGGGTTGTACGCCTGCGACGAGGTGACGGGTATGATTACGGCCACAGCCCTTGTGCGCCCCACAAAAAGCATGATTGGACTTGAAGTTTCTTCAGTTCGTAAAAAAATGAAGACGAAGGGCTTCGCGGCTGGCGTCAATCGTGATGATCTGGTGCAGGGCGCGGCTGAACTCGGCGTCGATCTGGATGAACATATCGCATTTGTGATTCAAGCGATGTCGAGCATCGCAGATCAACTTGGTCTGGCTGGTGTTCAGTCGTCTTCTAACGTGGGATAATATTTTCGTAGGGACCAGATGATGCTGTTTAAGAAATTACTGTGGCAACGGAAAGAAACCAACGGGCGACCACAAGGGTCGCACCCTACTATATACGTAGTATAGCCTCCACACATATAGTAGGGTGCGACCCTTGTGGTCGCCCGTTCTCAAATAAAAAAGTTAAAGTGCATTATCGCGTCCCTACCAAGTGGGACCGTATAAACAGAAGCCATAGACTCAACAACAATGCAACAAAAACAAACCCAACAACAACAAGTACAGCGCATGTTTACCGCGACTGAGGTCGCGGAATTTGAATATTGCCCGCTTGTGTGGTGGCATGAACAATTCGAGCCAGCATCACAGGCTGATAGCGAAGAACTCTTCGCGCGACTCGTAGAATTGGAACACGAAAATGATACACAGGCTCCTGCTCTACCTGAATATCAGATGATCGAGCAACTGCTTGTAAAACGTGGTGCCTTTGAAGTGGGGCGGCAACAGCATCTCGATCATGCCGAAGAGGTTGCCGAGATCGAAGAAGAGCGGGCAAGTATTCCCATGATGAGTACATTAATGCGTCCTCTCATACTGGCGGCGGTGGTGTTGCTCGTGGTTGCGGCACTACTCATTCTCGTTGCAGTGGTATTACGATAGGGGGAGGAAGCGATGCCAGGAAGTGTGCTTTTGCCCATTGGGTTATGCCTGTTTGTACTTGCACTTGCCCTGCTCATTCTGCTGCTCAATGATCGACGTTATCAGAGGCGACGCCTCATCGAAGAACGGCATCGTGCGCTGGGACTACCTGCTGGCGAACTAGTATATGAAGATGCCGATGGGCAAGGCGAACCCCTTACTTCTAACCATTATCCGCTTGTAGGTAAGCCGGACTACGTTGTGCAGTTGCCGGATGGTCGTCCTGTGCCGATAGAGCTAAAACTCAACGTGCAGGATGCTACAATACCATATAGCAACCACGAGGTACAGCTTGCAGCCTATTGCCTTATTTTGGAAGAATATTTTCCCGAAGTTCCGCCAACACATGGTATCTTACGTTATGCGGATTGCGAATTTACCGTTGATTACACGCCCGCACTCAAAAGAAAAGTTATTCGACATTTAGAGCAAATGGCAAAATGTACGGAGCAGCAACCGCCACCTCTGGCACGACAGCGCGTTGCCAAGTGCCGCGCCTGTGCCTTTCAACCTATGTGTGCGGTTGGAAGAGGAAAATAATAAGCAGTTTATATTCCAGATAGCTGCCCTGTGAAGCAGGAGAGAAAGAGGTGTAGATATGCCGAATGAAGTCATTGAATTAAGTGGACACATTATCGACTCGTGGACGCTTCCCCGTTCATGGGACGTTATTATGGACCGGGGCGGTAACTTCGCAGTCGAAGAGATGCGCGTAGGCATTAGCAAGAATGAGACCAGCTATGCACGCATTAAGGTCGAGGCACCAGACGATGAAACGCTTGAACGTATCCTCACGGAACTACAACAGTTCGGGGCAGTGCTATTGCATAAGGAAGACGCCGCCACTGCCACCGTTGAGCAAGACGGAGTGCTGCCTACGAAGTTTTACTCGACCACCAATCTGCATACACAGGTACGGGTTGGGAGCCAATGGATCACGGTCGAAGGTATCGAAATGGATGTCGCTGTTATCGTCGATAAAGACAAGAAACATGCCTATTGTTGCCCTATGCACGATGTCAAAGTTGGCGATCAGGTTGTTATAGGCTATGGTGGTATTCGGGTGCAGGCGTTCGAGCGTGGACGTGAGCGCGAAGCCTTTGCCTTCATGCAAAGTGACGTTTCCTCGGAGCGCGTCAAGGTATTAGCAATTCACCAGATCGCGCAACAGATGAAAGATGTACGCGCCCATAATGGAAAGATTCTCTTTGTGCTAGGGCCAGCAGTTATTCATACAGGGGCAGGTCGCTATGTTGCTGAATTGTTGCGTCGTGGCTATGTGCAAGTTATATTCGGCGGCAACGCGATAGTGACCCATGATGTCGAGTCCGCTCTATTTGGTACCTCGCTCGGCGTCGATCTCAAGACGGGTGAACAGGTCGAGGGCGGGCATCGTAACCACCTGCGAGCAATCAATGCGATACGCGGTATTGGCTCATTGGAGAAGGCGATAGAGGTGGGTCTATTGAAAGAGGGCATCACCTACGAGGCCATCAAACGTGGTGTGCCGATGGTACTTGCGGGTTCCATTCGTGACGATGGTCCCATGCCCGGCGTCATCGTCGATATGCAAGAGGCGCAGAGGTGTATGCGGCACGAGGTACAACAGGGAGTCGAGATGACCATTATGGTTGCCTCAATGCTCCATGCCATCGCTACTGGCAACCTCTTGCCAGCGACAGTTCGCACGGTCGTCGTCGATATGAATCCTTCCGTCGTGACGAAACTTGCCGACCGGGGAACGTTCCAGGCGGCAGGACTCGTTACCGATGCCGAGTTGTTCTTGCGCGAACTATTGGAAGAGTTATCGTAGGGCCATTATTCATAACGCCCTCGTCCCAATTGACAATTGGGACGAGGGCGTTATGAATAATGGCCCTACATTTTCAACGTCCACTCGTCGTCTACACGTTGCACCCTGCCCTCGCGCTCTAATTTGAGCAGGTGTGCCTCAACAGACATAGCCGCAACAGGATGAAGCTGTGGGTCCACATCCGCGTAGATAACCTGCACCATCTGAGGAATTGTCGCACCAGTAGGGAACTGTTGCAACACCTCAATCAACTGCTGCTCACGCAGTAAACGATGCGTGATGTACTCGGTAAGCTTTGCCTGTGGATTATTGATAACGGGGCCGTGTGCAGGCACCATCTCGCTGATATCCATGCCCTGTAGACGTTTCAACGAAGCAAGATAGTCAAGCAAATCGCCTTCGGGTGGTGCGATAACCACTGTGCTAGTACCAGCCAACAGATCACCCGCAAAGAGCGTGCGTTGCCCCTCTAAATAGTAGCAAAGATGATCGAAACGATGACCAGGAGTATGCACCGCTCGTAATGTGTCGTTGCCCGCCGGAAATGTCATACCATCGGGAACCTCTTCATCGGCATCAGGTGTGCCAGCGCGACTGAAGGCATAGATGGAAACGCGTAACTCTTGCCGCAACGTCGTTGCACCGCCGATGTGGTCGGGATGCCCATGCGTAATGAGAATGCGACGAATACCGCCGCGCTCTGCCCCCTCTTGAATGATTGCCTCTAAATGCGCTCTGTTATCGTCTGCCGGGTCGATCACAGTGGCACCTTCAATACCGCCTCCCAGGACAATCGTGTTCGTGCCAGAACCAGTCATTATAGATGGGTTGGGAGCGAGAATAATTGTATATGGTGTCATAGGATATATTTTCCTCTTCTCTTATTGCTTCCAGAATGTGTCGGGTGCTTCGGGCAGTGAAATGTGTATTGCCCCCTCTTGCGTCGTCAACGTTGGCGTGTGTGTTGGCACATAGCGCGTTTCGGTCGCCTGTATTGCCTCTTGTGCGGTATGAAAAGCACTGAGATCGCGTAACTGTTGAAACGTGGGAAAGGCTATGGGAAATTTTTCTTGCTCAAATTGTGCAATCGCATCTTGTGGATTGATCCATACGCCAGCACTTGTCTCAAGTTTATCATAGAGAGCCTCTTGCTCCGCAGGGGCTATGGCGAGAAAAAAATGAGTGTCGAAGCGTTTGGGCATACCTTCGGGCGTAATCCAGTGTGCAAAATAGGCGAGGCTATTTGTTGCCAGCACCAGATGTTCCGCGCGCGCCATCTCGATTAGCGACCCTTTACGCTCATTGAATGCCTGGCGATAGTTGGCGAAACGTGTCACGCTCTCCTCGTCGATGGCAAGGACCGTTCCTTCGCGATGCGCCAGTAAGACGTTCGCCTCTTCAAATAATTCGCGGATCGCTGCTGCGCGCACACCATTTCCTAGAGCGGTACGTCCTTCCGGGTCGGCCATTGCAGGCGTCACCAATTCATAGATGCCCTCGATCCTTTCGGCGATACAGTCATCGGCAGAGACCGAACCACCGGGGAAAACGTAAACGTCGGGCATGAACTCGCTCTGCACAACACGCCGTACCATAAATACCTCTATCTCGCTTGTGCCATCCACTCTTACACTATCGCGTAACAACATCACTGTTGAAGCCATACGTGGCTGCACTATCATTTCGTTTTCTCCGTTTCCATCAGGTAATATAGACCGTATTTCGTAGGGACCACATTTATGGCGTAATTCATATGAACATTGTCCCTGTAATAGTATCATATGCACATGAATGGTAGACACTACCAGATTTTGTAGTATGCTATATACAGAGCGATTTACACATATCGAGATAATATGATACATGGTGGCACCAATGATGATGGATAAAAATTCAACAATACAAACAATGGTCACGATATCGCCCTTGCAGGTAGGATTGATTGGCGACCCTGTAGCGCATTCGTTCTCTCCAGGTATGCAACAGGCGGCGTTCGATGCTCTCGGCATTGCGGCACATTACGAACTCTGGCACACACCTGCACATGCTCTGCTTGAGCGTGTTCGTGCATTATGTGACGAAAGGTATCTGGGGGCTAATGTGACCATTCCACATAAGGAAGCAGTGTTAGCACTCATGGATAAGGTTGACCCGCTGGCAACACGCATTGGTGCCGTGAATACAATTGTGCATCATGATGGCTACCTGCACGGCTACAATACGGATGCGCCAGGATTGCTCTATGCGCTTCATGAACAAGGTTTCGGAATGAAGCAACATGATGGCACTATTTCGCTCAAAGGGCTTAGTGCCGTTCTTCTGGGGGCGGGGGGAGCGGCTCGCGGGGCGGCATTCGCGCTTGCTGGCGCACATGTTGCACAGCTTATTATTGTGAATCGTAGCCTGAAACGCGCCCAACACTTGGCTGCAAAGGTGCAACAAACGTATAGCGGTCCAATATTCAGTTTGAACGATCCACAGTTTCTCCTGCCTCGTCCAGCATCATTGATAATCAACGCGACCTCAGTCGGTATGCATGACGAGCAGATGCCACTCCCTGTAGAGATACTGGCACGTTTCGGCTCCGATACCTTTGTATATGACATGATTTACAATCCCATACAAACACAGTTGCTCTGTCAAGCGCGTATTATGGGCATGCATGGTGAGAATGGCCTTTCTATGCTCCTCCATCAAGGTGCTCTCGCTTTTACACTCTGGACAGGAGAGCCTGCACCACTGGACGTAATGCGCTCAAAACTACCGTAAGATATTGTAGAATGGAGTTCAAACCATACGTCTATAACAAAGGAGCCTTTGGAAATGAAACTTGTTACCTTCTCTACCACCAACATTCCCAAACCACACCTTGGTCTTGTACAAAACGACGAAGTGCTCGATGTCGATTTGGCTGGACGTGCATTGCAGCAGCAGGTGCCTGACCAGATGCTTGCCCTTATCGAACAATCGGGGCAAGGGCAGAACGCATTACAACCATTGCTGGCAAAGGCGAACGGGCGACCATTTAGCCAGGTCAAAACATTTACCGATGTAGGTGCCGTTCACACGCTGCAAGAGGTCAAACTGCATGCACCTATTCCGCAACCACGCAAGAATGTGATGTGCATGGCGGTGAACTATGCCGAACATGCTAAAGAGAGCGCTGGTATGGGCGGCCAGACGGCTCCGCCAGAGATACCTATTTTGTTTACGAAGGCAACGACCACCATTAACGCTCCTGATGCGCCGTTCGTTATCGATCCCAATGTTTCTACAAAGATCGACTGGGAGGTTGAGTTGGGTGTGGTCATTGGCAAGAGTGGGAAGAATATTCGTGCGGAGGATGCGCTTTCTCATGTCTTTGGCTACACAGTAATCAATGATATTACCGCCCGTGACCTGCAATCACGGCACAAGCAATTCTTCAAAGGCAAGAGCCTCGATGGTTCGTGCCCCATCGGTCCCGTTGTCGTCACCGCCGACGAGATTGCGGACCCACAGAAGCTTGCGCTTCATTTGCGTGTGAATGGTGAAACGAAGCAGGACTCGAACACAAGTGAAATGGTTTTCGGGATTCCTACGATTATTGCCACTTTATCGGCTGGAATGACGATTGAAGCTGGTGACATTATCGCTACTGGTACACCGAGCGGTGTTGGCTTTTCACGTACTCCACCTGAATTTCTCAAAGCAGGAGATATGGTCGAGGCCGAAGTCGAAGGTATCGGGATACTCAGAACTCCTATTCAATAATCTATAAAAAATATGCAGGCCGATTGCATGCAATCGACCTGCATATTTTTTATAGATTTACACTCTTACTTCTTCACGCATCCATGCTGGCAGATTGCCCCAGAGGTTGTGCGCCATCACGCGTGTATGCCAGAGACGTGGCGGTGTTGTAACATCAGAATCATAGTATTGTTGCAGTTCGGCTGACAGCTCCACATGAATCCCTTCGGCATCGGAGAAACATACAAACAAATCGTTGCCAGCACCATGCCTCCCCGGTCCCCACAGGATAGAGGTCTGGTTACGACTGAGGTAATCAGACCAACGCAACAATTCTGGACCATCAGCTATAGTGAAGGCAACGTGGTCGATGCCCTGTCGTCCCTGCGTAAACATCAGCGTATGATGGTTGTTCGCACAACGTAACCAGGCAGTCTCACGTAAAAGCCAATCAGAAATATCGAAACCAAGTGCCTCAGTGTAAAAATCAACCATCTCTTCAAGACGCATAGTCTGCAAACCGACATGTTGCAGAGCGTAGGGTCGTAGGAGAGGGCGACGACTGCGTGTAAGAGAAGAATGGACGGTTGTATCTTCAGGCGTTACTGAGATTTCTATGCGATTGCCGTCGGGATCGCTGAACCAGAGGGTATCACCCATTTCAGGGTCGCCATCACGCGTCTCTAAACGCAGATCAACACCCGACATTTTCAGGAGTGCCGCGAGTGCCGCGAGTTCGGCATCGGTATCGACCTCAAAGGAAAGATGATGCAGTTTTGACCGCTGGGCAGGTCTACGCCCATTGGTCGCGGTAGGCCGTACATCGTTAAACAGAGCCAGACAGTGATGCTCGTCGCCGAGGGCAAGAAAGCTTGCAGCATCATCGCTCTCTATACTGTGCATGGTCTCTGTTGGAACGCGCTGGTCGAGGCCAATAACCTGACGGTAGAACCGCGTTTGCGCCACAATATCATTGACCCATAACCCGACATGTGCCAATTTGTTGACTTTCACCTTTTGAAGTTGCTGATCGCTCACGCAGTTCTCCTTGCGTCTCCGCGCTTATTCAGACGATACTTACATATTTATCAGCAATCATACACATGTTATAAGAAAGGGTCAATAAAATAACCAGAAGGTAATAGTATAGAGTCAAATTTCGCTTGTGCACTTGCTGCCTTCGGCGACAAGTGTACAAGCGAAATTTGACTCTGTAGTACCGTGCAAGTCTACATATTTACGAGACATGCTCGCGCATAGTACCAGCAACAGAGTTAGGAACACATGCTTTCAGGTTTGTTTTGGAGTCGATAAAATGCTCTATATTGCTTGAAGAAAGATCGAATGTCTCTAAGACTCGAATAAGCGGAGCTTCTGGCATTGGAGTTTCAGGTGCTGGCCGCTCCTGCCACACCTGAAACACCTGTGGCTGTACAAGCATTTGCTTTTTTTGTCTTGCCCATATCGTATGCCACAGCGCATGTATAAATAAATGAAACGCGCGACGTAGTTGAGCAGCACGACTCACCGCCACGCAACATTCTGTCCTTGAGGGATACCATGCACGACTCACCACATGTCTAAATATAGCCACCTCACAATTCCTCCTCTACATATCAGTATACACCCACCTCTCATATCAACAATATGAATAGTATTTGTTTCCCTGAAGCGACACTGAAGTGCCGGTACTAGACCGGCTATCCTCCAGTGCTGAACGCGGAACACATTATGGACATCCTCATCTCCACACTCCCCTACCTACACACGCGTCCACCCCAAGCTGCATATGTTGACTCCACAACCGCCTTGCGACACTACAACGCCACCTCGCACAACTCCCACCGTAAATACCGAAACAGGAGGTTTCCTTTTCCACACAACAGTATAGCATTTCCATCGTTCCACACTCCTCCACACCCTGCCATACTGAACACATCACCCATTACACCCCAAAAGAAAACACTATTCCGCCATTTTTGTTGCCTTGTCGCCCCGATCCCCTTGCAACACACTGCAGCTACCTACCGCCACCACCGCATCCCTACGATCACAACCACCACAACCTTCGCGCACCCATTCTGTCCATAATCCACTTCCACTACACATCCACAAGGCGCATCACGTATACAGGGTATACATGATGCATCTCACCAATGTTCGCACGTCGGCACTTCACTATCGCTCCAAGGGATTCTATTTGCTCTGGTTAGAAGAGATTTCTTTGTATTGTAAATACCTCCGTAAGTAATCCTCCACCACATATCCTTCACCTCGTTGGCTTGACTCTTTGTATTTAGTCATGTCTGCATTTTACACCCATCTCATCCACTTTCGGTTATGAAGTAATGGAGAAGCTGTTAAGAAAACATTAAAATTTCATGAGTTTCTTAACCTTTTTATCTATTTATTTGTACTTTTCTATCGAAATAGGTTATACAAATGCTACAGCCGAGACGAATATATCGTCTCGGCTGTAGCATTTGTATTCTGTTGATTTGTTATTTGCGCTTAGTCTTTGTCTTCGATGTGAACCTTGCCATGTATCACATTTGCATTAGCAGTCGTGTGCGCTGGTGGGTCCCACTCGAACGAAACTTTCTGACGCTTGATGGGCACATTGGCCTGAATGGTATCCCAGCCGCTCTCACGTGCGAGGCTGACCTGCATGTTCTGCTCATCTACTTCAAGGCGGCGTGAAATGACCGAGAGTAGCTCGTTCTTAATCATTTCTAGCACCTCTGGATTTACTTTGAGGCGGTCATGCACCAGCACAACCTTTAAGCGTTCTTTTGCCAGTTCCCCTGGTGTCTGCTTTTTGCGTCCAACGATAAACTCGAAAACACCCATACCTGCCCCCTTATGATGACTGCGAACGTAGCCGTTTCTCGCCGGTCAAGGCCGGGCCGAAACCAAGCATACGGCGGAAGCGTTCTAAAAGCGACGGAGAGTCTACCACGTCATCGAGCGGAACCTCTTCGCCCATAATGCGCTGGGCGGCGTTGAGGTAGGCGCGTCCTGCGCGTGAATGCTTGTCGTAGACAGCAGGCTCACCTCTGTTTGTCGCAACGATAATCATCTCATCTTCTGGCACAATCCCTAGCAGGTCGATGCCCAGCACCTCTAGCACATCCGCGACATCCATCATATCGCCGCGTTTCACCATTTCGGGTCGCAGTCGATTGAGGATCAAGCGCGGTTCAGGCTTACCCGCTGCTTCGACAAGTCCAATAATACGGTCGGCGTCACGTACCGAGGCCATTTCAGGGTTCGCCACAATCACAATTTCGTCGGCACCAACAATGGCGTTGCGAAATCCTTGCTCGATACCTGCCGGCGAGTCAATAAGAACGAAATCGAACTCCTGGCGTAGCTGCTGACAAAGCTGTTCCATCTGCACACTATTCACGGCGTTCTTATCACGTGTCTGTGCAGCGGGCAATAGAAATAGATCAGGGACGCGCCTGTCTTTAATGAGTGCCTGCCGTAAACGACATTGACCCTCTACCACGTCAATAAGGTCATAGACGATACGATTTTCCAGACCCAACACGGCGTCCAGGTTACGCAAACCAATATCTGAGTCCACCACAGCGACCTTTTTTCCCTGCATCGCGAGGGCGGTGCCGAGGTTTGCGGTTGTTGTTGTCTTGCCGACACCACCCTTTCCAGATGTGACGGTAATTATCCGGCTATCCATACAAGCTCCAGTATCAAACTGTTCGGACTGCGGTAGAAGAACATGTGCTGTTCTTAATATAGGATACGCTATATAGGATACGTTGTTAGAGAGTATACCACGAACTTTATAAAAAAAGTAGACACTGTGTCATGCGATTATTTTCGTGGTACACGTCCGTTGGTCCAGGTTTCGACGACAATCTGCCCGTTCTTAATGGAGGCGATTTCTGGACGCGGTTGCGCCTCGAAGCCCTCCGGTGGTCGCGACAACAGGTGCGCGATGCGAAGTTGCACGGGCGATAAGAGTAGCGAACAGACAAGGGCATTGGCGTTATCGGGGTAGCCCGCGTGTACCATGCCGCGCAGCGCACCCCATACAATAATATCGCCACCCGCAACGATCTCTGCACCGGGGTTCACGTCGCCTAGTACGACAACGTTGCTAGCATGGTGAATGGCCTGTCCTGAACGCACGGTGCGATGTAAAAAAAGAGTATCACTCGACTCACGTGGATCGCGTGCCTCTGGTATCTCGTTTGGAACGAGAATTTCTACGGGGGGAGTCTCTTCAGATGGCAATGGAATCGTCCTTGGTATCTCTTTGTGCTTTGTTTTGCTTTGCTCGATTGGCGCAACCGACATATAGTAGTGCGCGAGCAGGTCTTCAAGTTGCAGACGTTCGCTCACTAGGAGCTTGCGTCGGGTGGTATCGACGGAAAGGGAGGCACCTTGAAAAAAGGCAGGAGCCTCCGCGAGCCGACTCGCTAATGCACCAATCAGATCGCTAAACGGCGTTCCTGGCTCCATCGTCAAAAGTAAGCCGTTACGTGTTCCTTTGATAGCAATATTTCCTTGCACAGACTGCTGCTCCTCTCTGTCCAGCCTGCCCGATGGCGTTGGTGAAGTCAACGATATATGTGGCATATCACTTGCCGGGTTGTCCTCCATGCGCGTAACATCCCCGTATCTGTGTGAAATAGGGTCGTCATTCGTGTTATCAGCTCTGTTCGCATATACAAATGCAGAAACATAGTGACACATTACAGTATAAGCATCCAGCCCTCAAAACGCAATAGGAATAGCAATTCGGGGTAATTTATACGTCGGGCGGCGGCATGATATATCACTCGAACAGCTTGACGAAGTGAGACGCACAACCGCCGAGACTATTGCTCAAGCTCTTGGCTACCTTCCACTTGCCCTCGATCAAGCCGGAGCCTATATAGAAGAGACTGGAATCCGCCTTCCAGACTATCTTGCCCTATACCAACAGGAACGCAAAATCCTACTTGCGCGTCGTGGCGACTGACGATCACCCCTCGCAACCACATGGTCCCTTGCCTTCGACAAGCTTGCCACGAACAATCCTGCCGCCATTGACCTGATGCGCCTATGCGCCTTTCTCGCCCCTGACGCCATCGCCGAAGAGATGCTCACACAGGGAGCGTATCTTGTGAGTGCCGATTTGCAGCAAGCGGCAAGCTCTCAAATCGGGTGGAACCGCGTGATTGAGGATTTGGGCAAGTATTCGCTTTTGTCTCGGCTTGGCGAGACAAAAGCCCTTTCCCTACATCGACTCGTGCAATCCGTCCTCTATGATGCGATGAATGTAGCTACACAGCAACACTGGATAAATGTTGCTCTACAAGTCGTCTCCGAAGTCTTTCCTTTTGAGGATGTTGCTCCCCTGATACAGAGTCAACGCTACATCAGCGACGCGTTAACATGTCTGGAACACGTAGATCAGTTGCAGATAGAGAACGAGGAAGTAAGATACTTACAGTACAATGTTGCTATCTACTTCTACAATCGAGGCCAATATGACTTCGCCCAAGCCCTCTATGAGCAAGTGTTGCACAGTTTCGAGCAGGTATTAGGTCCACAGCATCCCAACACACCAGGGACACGCCAAAACCTTGCTGGCCTCTACCAGAACCAAGGAAAATACGAGCAAGCGCAAGTCCTCTATGAGCAGGTATTGAGCAGTCGAGAGCAGGTGTTAGGGACGCAACATCCTGATACGCTGGGGACACGCCGCGCTCTTGACAACCTATACAAAGTGCAGGGTAAGGTTGAGTAGAGAGGTCTTATTCCATAACGCCTCGTTGATATCGACCAGGTTTCCCGACGTTGGACACATTCATCAATCCTTGCATACGTTGTGCGTTGCTCACAGGGCGTTATAGAATAAGGCCCCTACAGGGTTCACACACTACACACGTTTCAGGAATTGACGAATTGTAGGGGCCTTATTCTATAACGCCCTCGCCTCCATTGACCACGTTTTAGAGTTGATACCGTCCCTCAATCCCTGCCCACATAGTTGATTGCTCACAGGGCGTTATAAATAATGGCCCCTACATATTGTCCTACCTACACTAAGTTTATTGTAACATTTACACTAAGGTCCTGCTCGATCCGCTCCTGTCCTTGCTTTGCAGTCCAATAATAGGTAATTCTACCCCCAAAAAACGCCCTCTTTTTACGTGAAAGTCCGTATGGTGATTACGCTTTCTTGCACGTATAGTATTCCGCGCCTGTATTGCAGCCATATTAAATAGGGTGAAAGGTGCGGATTAAATCCCGATGTGCTAACGGGGAGATAATGGCATACTATCAATGACACAAAAATATAACACATAAGCATGGCAGGACACATGCGATGAAATGTCCTTTAAGGAGTGCATTCAATGAGTGCAGAAACGTTAGCTCGTCTACAATTTGGCACTACTATTATCTACCACTACCTCTTTGTTCCGTTGACGCTGGGGCTGGTACTGCTGGTGGCGATGATGGAAACCCTCTACGTTCGTAGTGGGAATCCAGTATATAAACGTATGACCCAATTCTGGGGCAAACTCTTTGTTATCAATTTCGCGCTGGGTGTGGTGACTGGTATCGTGCAAGAATTTCAATTCGGCATGAACTGGTCTAGCTACTCACGCTTCATCGGCGATGTCATCGGCGCATCGCTCGCGCTAGAGACGTTGCTGGCGTTCTTCCTGGAATCGACCTTCCTGGGCATCTGGCTCTTCGGTTGGGACCGTCTCTCGAAGAAGCTGCACCTTGCAGCTATCTGGCTGGTCGTGCTTGGCTCGTACCTTTCGACCTTCTGGATACTGGTCGCGAACTCGTTTATGCAACATCCGGTTGGTTACGCCTTGAACAATGGGCATGCCGAGATGACCAACTTCTGGGCACTTCTCACGAACCCGACGCTGGCCTATCAGACGCCACACGTCGTCGCGGGTGCCATCACGACGGGAGCATTCTTCGTTATCGGCATTAGTGCCTATCATCTGCTCAAGCGGACGAAGGATTCGGAGTTTTACCAGCGTTCGATGCGGATGTCGCTCGTCGTTGCTCTACTCTCTAGTATCGTTTCAGTGATTGTCGGGCACATCTACGGACAGTACGATATCCTGGCGCAGCCGATGAAGATGGCGGCTGCCGAGGCCATCTGGAATACGCAGCAACCGGCGGCACTGGCACTGGTCGCCATTCCAGACCAGATGTTGCACACCAACATTTTCTCGATCAGCGTTCCTTACCTGTTGAGCTTTCTATCGGATTGGAGCTTTACTAGCCGCGTCGATGGTATCAACCAGATACAGGCCGCATACGTTCATCTCTACGGCCCTGGCAACTACATCCCGGATGTGACGGTGGCGTTCTACAGTTTCCGCACCATGCTGAGTGTCGGTGCCTTGATGGTGTTGATCGCGGGTGCAGCATTGTTCCTTTTCCTCAAGAGAAGAGACATGTTCAACAATCGCTGGGTGTTGCGTGGCTTGGTAGCTTCGATTGCGCTACCGTATGTTGCGAATACATGTGGTTGGTTGCTTGGTGAGATGGGTCGTCAACCCTGGGCGGTGTTTGGTTTATTAAAGACGGTGAATGCTGTATCGCCATCGGTAACATTTACCGAGGTGATCGCGACTCTGACAGCATTCTTCGTGACATATGGTATTCTCGCCGTCATTGATGGCTACCTGCTGTGTAAGGTTGCGGCAAAGGGTTCCTCGGTCGAGGAAGAGACGGAAGGGACAGTAGAGACACAAGAAGAGCGACAACTGGTCGCGGTATTCTAGGAAGGGAATGCAAGATCATGGACTTACACATACTCTGGTTTATAGTGATTGGTGTGTTGCTGACAGGCTTTTTCTTCCTGGAAGGCTTTGACTATGGTGTTGGTATGCTGCTCCCGTTCCTGGGCAAGAACGATAGCGAGCGGCGTATGATTATGAACTCGATTGGCCCCTTCTGGGATGCCAACGAGGTCTGGCTCATCGCCGCCGGAGGTTGCCTGTTCGCAGCCTTCCCCGTCTGGTATGCCACAATGTTGAGCGGTTTTTACCCTGAGATGTTCTTGATACTCTTTGCACTCATCATACGTGGTGCAGCGTTCGAGTTTCGCAGTCAGCATGATAGTCTCCGCTGGCGCGGCTTCTGGGATTGGATGATTTTCGTGGGCAGTGTTCTCCCTGGCTTCTTCTGGGGCGTCGTGATTGGAAACCTGATGCACGGTGTGCCAATTAACGCGCAAGGAGACTACGCTGGTACTTTCCTGACGCCGTTCAATCCGTTCGCGTTGCTGATAGGGCTGGCCTTCGATGTTTTCTTTGTGCTGCATGGGGCAATCTTCCTGAGCTTACGCGAGACGGGCGTACTCGTAAAGCGTTCACAGCGCGCGGTACCATTCGTATGGATAGTTAATCTGGTGGTAATCGCGCTTATCGTTATCACTGGTTTTAGCGCGACAAACGTATTCAGACAAGCGATCTGGAATCCGAGAATAGTGCCCCTGGATTACGTAGTTCTGGCGTCATTAGTAATGTTGCTGTGGTGTAATGCGCGGGGCCGTAGTGGGTGGGCATTCGCACTGTCGTTCGTTGTGATTGTCGGTTCAGCCTTGATTGCGGTACTGTGTCTCTTCCCGAACGTGATGATTTCGAGCCTTCATCCGGCGTGGAATCTGACCATTCGGAATGCCGCCACAAATCCGTATTCGATGGTCGTGATAAGCTGGATTGGCCTGACCATTATTCCTTTTGTTATGCTCTATCAGTCATGGAATTATTGGGTCTTTAGGAAGAGAATCGAGCCACATGCCATAGGGCATTATTAGCTGTCGGTCATCATCAAGCGTAGAGCCGCACGTCATAAGGTTACGGGCGACCACAAGGGTTCGCCCCTACCATACACGATGGCAAGTCGCACCGGGGTAGTATAGTAGGGGCGACCCTTGTGGTCGCCCGTTAAGGATATACGCGGGTCCTGCTCGTCGGAGATGTATAAAATCGCCTATCGAAGATGTAATTACACGAGGTCGTACATATGAATATCAATAAACGACTCATACAATATGTAAAAACGATGTATCTTTATGTGGCAGCGGTGGGGATATTGGGTCTGCTGACGGCGATTTGTATTATCACACAGGCAAGTTTTACCGCGCAGATCGTCAACAATGTGTTTCTGCTCAAACAAGCGTTGCCACAGTTGCAAACGGCCTTATTCATCCTGTTGGCTATTCTTGCGCTACGTGCAGCTTTCGTATGGGGCGGAGAAGTGACCACAAACGCGGTCTCCTGTGCTGTGAAAAGCGACCTGCGCCATCGCCTTTTCTCACATCTCTTCAAGCTGGGACCGCTCTACACGAAGGGTGAGCGTAGCGGCGAGATTGTCAATACAACCGCCGATGGCATAGAGTCGCTCGACGCTTACTTTATTCAGTTCTTTCCACAGGCGGCGGCCACGCTGATTATTCCAACAGTTGTACTAATTACCGTTTTTAGAATCGACCTGATTTCGGGTATTGTATTGCTGGTGACGTGGCCTATCCTGCCTTTCTTTATGATTCTAATCGGGATACAGGCCAACGCCATGACGAAGAAACGCTTTCAAGTGTTGAGCCTGCTGAGTGCCCATTTTTTAGATGTGTTGCAGGGCCTGACGACGCTCAAGTTGTTTGGTCGTGCTAAGATACAGGAAGAGACGATCCAGCGCGTCAGTGAACGCTATGGTGACGTGACGATGAAGGTGCTACGCGTAGCCTTCCTCTCGTCGTTCGTGATGGAGATGGGTTCCACGCTGAGTACAGGCGTCGTTGCGGTAGAAATCGGTCTACGCCTGCTCTATGGCGGTATTCCTTTCGAGCCTGCCTTCTTTGTGCTGCTACTGGCACCAGAGTTTTATCTACCACTGCGTTCGCTTGGCACACAGTTTCACGCGAGTATGGAGAGCGCGGCAAGTGCCGAACGTATCTTCGATATCTTAGAGACGCCGACACAAACAGTGCCGGGAAATAGCCCAACATCGTCAGCCGCTATGACACCGCACCGCTCGCTGGCCTTTGAAGATGTACATTACAGTTACCCCTCCTCTGAGGATACAGATACGAATAGCGAGGCGTTGAAGAGTATTACGTTCGAGGTATCGCCTGGGCAAAAGGTGGCGTTTGTTGGAGCGAGCGGCGCGGGTAAGACGACGATTGCAAGCCTACTCTTGCGCTTCATGGAGCCGACACAGGGAAGGATTACGGTTGATGGACGCTCCATTCAGAATGTCACGGCACAGGCATGGCGCACACAGGTCGCATGGCAGCCACAGAATCCTTATATGTTCAATACGACGGTTGCGGAAAATATCCGTATGGGACGTGCTGATGCAGCGATGGAAGAGGTCATCCAGGCGGCACGGGCGGCGGATATTCACGATTTTATTCAGACGCTACCACAGGGCTACGAGACAATCATCGGTGAGCGTGGGGCACGTTTGAGTGGTGGACAGGTGCAACGCCTGAGCCTTGCACGCGCATTTTTGAAGGATGCACCCATTCTGCTACTGGATGAAGCAACCTCGACGCTGGATGTCGAGAGCGAGGAGCAAGTGTTTCGCACGATTGATGCCGTGATGAAGGACCGTTTTGTACTTGTGATTGCTCACCGTCTGAATACAATTAGAAATGCCGACCAGATTATCGTGATACAGGACGGACGCGTGGTGGCTCAGGGCACCCATGCGAGTTTGCTACAAAGCTCGTCGGTGTATCAAAACCTTGTACAAGCTTACGAGGGAAAAGAGGTGTTGTTATGAGAAGTACGTTCGGTCGCCTCCTTTCGTTAGCATGGCCTGTCCACAAGGAGATGGCACTTTCGGCATTGATTGGTACGGCGACGGTGCTGAGTGGCATTGGTCTAGCCGCGACCTCCGCTTATCTCATCTCACAGGCGGCACTCCACCCATCGGAGGCTGCGCTGTCTATCGCGATTGTAGGTGTGCGCTTCTTCGGTATCGCACGCGGAGCCTTCCGCTATCTGGAACGCTTAGTATCGCATCGTGCCGCATTCCGCTTGCTCGCAGATATGCGCGTCTGGTTTTACAAAGCACTGGTTCCGCTGGTTCCTGCACGTTTGCTGACGCTTAAAAATGGTTCACAGCAGGAGTTGCGAAGCGGCGATATACTGCGTCGTGCGGTATCGGATATCGACATCCTACAAAATTTTTATATCCGCGTGCTAGCTCCCCCAGTTGTTGCCGCCCTTGTCGCGCTCCTGATGTGGATATTCTTAGGAGCATTTGGCGGTCTCTTTGGCCTGGTTTATCTAGGTCTCTTCCTGCTATCCAGCGTTGGAATACCCTCGCTCTCCTATCTAGCAAGCAGAAGGTTAGGGCAACGGATTGTCACAACGCGCTCGGACTTGCAGGTACAGCTTGTCGATAGTGTGCAGGGTATCGCGGACCTCGTAGCATTTGGGCAGGAACAGCGGCAGGTGGCGCATATCCAGGCATTGACAAAGAAGCTCAATGGCATGCAAATGGCGATGGCATATATTGGCGGTACGCAGAACGCCCTCATCAATTTCTTGATGAATATGACGGCGTGGGTCATGCTTGTGATTGCTATTCCACTTGTCTACAGTGGGCAGTTGAACGGTCTCTTTCTGGCATTGCTCGTTCTCTCCGCACTTGCCAGCTTTGAGATTGTGGTGCCACTCCCTACAGCATTTCAGCAACTTGGCGGCAACTTGAAGGCTGCTAGCAGATTGTTCGAGATTGTCGATGCGCCTCCCGCAGTCACGGAGCCAGTACAACCTGCATCGCTACCACAAGACACAACGATTAAGGTTGAACACCTGAATTTCCGTTATGAAGCCGATGAGCCGGATGTGTTGCAAGATATTCACTTCACGCTGCAACCGGATCAGTGCGTGATGCTAGTTGGGCCGAGCGGCTCAGGGAAATCTACGTTGGCGCGTCTGCTGTTGCGTTTCTTTGAGTATTCCGAAGGGAATATTACGTTGGGTGGGCGTAATCTGCGCGACTATCGACAGAATGATCTCTACAGATTGATGAGTGTGGTCGAACAGGACACGCACCTCTTCAACACGACGATTCGCGCCAATTTGCTGCTTGCGCGACCGGAGGCAAGCGAGGAAGAGATGATCGCGGCGGCAAAGCAAGCGCAGTTGCATGATTTTGTGCAGACGCTTCCCCATAGCTACGATACAGAGGTGGGCGAACAGGGATTGCGTCTCAGTGGGGGTGAACGGCAACGAGTTGCCATTGCACGTGCCTTCCTCAAGGACACGCCGATTGTTATTCTCGACGAGCCAACCGTCAATCTGGATGCCATCGCTGAACAAAGCGTCCTACAAGCGATACGCTTCCTACGACAGGGAAGGGCAACTCTGATGATAACGCACCGCTTGACGGCGATGGACATGGCCGACGAAATCCTTGTCTTTCAGCAAGGCCATATCATCGAGCGAGGCACGCACCAGCACCTTTTACAGAATGAGGCGACCTACTGGCGCACGTGGAAGCAACAGCAATACGAAACAGTGCTGGGAAATCCTCTATTCCCTTGACACCTATATTCTGTACTGATAGTATAAACAAAATCTCTCATTGAGAGGCTATTCTCAACGGCAAAGAACACCGATATCCACTGTAACAGAGCGGTAAGTTGCGATATAGACACAAATTGTCTGTGAGCTAGTCCATTTACAAAAGAGGAACTAGTTCACAGACAATTTGTGTAAGATATTTTATTCTTAGCGTAGCGATGCCCTGAAGACACTCACATTACATCGTGTACGCTATAGAGAGGGAGAACAATTTGTATGGAAGCCTTACTGAACGGGCCTTTTGGTGCAACTCAACTCGGCCCAGACATCACCATGCTTGGACGCACACCAGATAATCAAGTCGTGGTCAATGACAACAAAGCGTCATCGCGCCATGCTGAGATTCGGCTCCAGGGACAGGAGTATAGCATTACTGACCTCGGCAGTACGAATGGCACGTTTGTCAATGAGCAACAGCTAAGCCCAAATATGCCACGCCCACTCCGGCCTAGTGATAGAGTGCGTATTGGTGACACCACCTACACATTTGAAATCCGCAATACTCAACCGCCAGTGCCGGGTATGTATAGCAATCAGGGGCCGAGCAGTAATCCTAATTTTGCGCCAACACAGATAGCACAACCACAATACCCAGGTACCGCCTATGGTGGTAGTCCCTCAGCACCAAACTACCCGCCGATGCAACAGGGTACAAACTATCAGCAATATCCTGGACAGCAACCCCATGGCTTTCCCCCTCCCCCTCAAGGTGGCTCTGCGTTCAATCAATACAATCAACCAACACAGGAGGCGTCATACACACCGCCACCACCACCGTACAATGCTGGACAACCATACAATCCAACGCCTATGCCGGGTCCGGGCGCGTATGCGGCTCCAGGGGGTGGTATGCCGCCTTATCCAACGCCTGTACCGGGAGCGTATGCGGCTCCAGGGGGAAGTATTCCACCTTATGTGCCACAGGCACCACTTCCCAGAAGAGGCGGCGGTCTACGCACAATTATTCTCGCGGCTCTTGCACTTATCGTCATTATAGGTGCAGCCACTACCTTCTTTGTGGTTCACAATAATCAGGTCGCCACCGATAACATGCACGCAACCGCAACGGCACAAACAGCAAAGGTACATTCGACCGCGACTGGTGTGGCAATTACGCAGGCTACGGGAACGGCGGTAGTAAACGCGACTGCGACCGCAAACACACAAAGTGGAGACGGCGCATACGCAACTGGCAAGGTTGTGCTGCAAGACGCGTTAAAAGACAATTCAGGCGGTAACAAGTGGCAGGAGAACAGCAATTGTAGTTTCTCACAGGGCATCTACGAGTTAAAAGAAACGAGTCAAAACACCTTTGCTACATGCTTCGCAACAAACACAAACTTCAATAATTTCTCTTATCGTGTGGCATTAAGAATTCTCAGTGGCGATTGTGCCGGTGCAGCCTTTCGTGGTGATTCCACTAGCAACAAGCAATACTACTTTGAGATATGCCAGACGGGAACGTATGCCCTTGTGGTCTATGATGGTAGTAGTAGTAATGGCAAATATCTCATTAAGCCTACAGCTAGTTCCGCGATTAAAACTGGGACAGGTTCTGATGCCATCAACGTTATCGCGGTTACGGCAGACAACGATACCATGACATTGTATGCGAACACGACCATGCTCTCTTCAGTGCAAGACGCCACGCTGACGAGCGGAAGTATTGGTGTTGTTGGCATCAATGATAAAAGCAGTGGTACAGATGTTGGTTTTGCCGACGCGAAGGTGTGGTCGATATAATAGCACAAACAAAGGCATAGACAGCAGACACGTTGTGTCTGCTGTCTATGCCTTTGTTTGTGCTATTCTTAGTGTATAGTGTATAAGGAGGGATATTATATGGCACAGTTTATGAAGTTTCCAACCGAGCGCGAGCTTGTTATTAGCAGTGGTAATACGGCTATTGGTGTTATCCCTGAGTTAAGTCTCGTTACGCAATTTCAAGTGGATTCATGGGAGGTACTCTATCGACCAGCCGAGACAGGGAACGTCAAACGCTGGGGACTACCCTTGATGATTCCAAATTTCTCGCGTTTGAAGAATGGTATTTTCAAGGAAAAAGGCACCACGCTCCCCATTCACGGCTTTGGGCGCAATCTTCCCTGGACACTGGTAACGCACAATGAAGCAAGCATCGTTATTCAGCTCTTGAGCAGCGATGCCACACGCCATGACTACCCCTATGAATTTACTTTCACGGCAACAATTACCGTAGGCGATGGTGAGCTATCCTACGTGCTACAAATGGAGAATCGGGGCGATGAAACGATGCCAATTGCACCAGGATTTCATCCCTACTTCATAGTGGCACAGGCAGAGAAACCCAACATAATCGTCGATACTCTTCCAGGTTTTGCGGTACAGAACTTCCAGTGGGATATGAAGCCGCCCGACAATCCCTATACCTTCCTCCACCATGTTACCATTCAGATACCACAGCATGGTGCATTGACTATCGAGGAACTGCCTGATGAGAGTGGCTATAAACTGAAAAACATGCAGGTCTGGTCGGAGCCTGCCGAGAAGCCCGATCACAATTTTGTGTGTTTCGAGCCGATTGTCACACCCGAAGATGGTCTGAATCGACCAGCGGACCGCCTGAATATTGCGCCACACACAACGCAAAGCATCACGCTACGGTTGATCGCAAAGCCGTTGTAGATGAAATCAATGTTCATATGAAAGTTAACAGCATCGCGTTTTACAATCTCGCGAGCTTGTAGCCCACATCGGGAATGGTCAGGATGTATTTAGGATGGCGTGAATCGGTCTCGATCTTACGACGTAAACGACTGATATAGACCCAGATGAAGTCGATGTCGCGGTTGTATTCGGGTCCCCACACCTTTTCTAACAACAGTTCATGCGTCACGACGATGCCAACATTTTGTGCCAATGTACTGAGCAACTTGTACTCGGTACGGCTGAGTTGCACAACCTGCCCTTGTACGGTGACAATGTGCTGTGCGTAGTCGATCAAGAGATCGCCGGTGGTAAAAATGGCCTGTGCCTGTGCCTGCTCTGGTAGGACAGCCTGACGCCGTAAGAGGGCGCGTACCCTTGCCAGAAGTTCTTTCATACCGAAAGGCTTGATTACCAGATCATCGCTACCAAAGTCGAAGAGTTGTACCCGCTCATTCTCATCACAGTTGTCGCATAGCATGATAACAGGACGTTGCGAGAACTCACGGAGCCGTTGCAGTAGTTCGATGCCACTCATATCCGCTAAGCGTGTCGCCAGCAGAATAACATCTGGCTCCTCAAGGTCGAGTTGGCGCAGAAATTGTACTCCATGACTCACCGTGTGTACACGATATTGCTGCTCTTCAAGATTGTTACGCAGGTAGCGCGTCATACGTGCATCACTTTCAGCAAGCAAGACGCGTACCCGCTTGTCCTGCTTAAATGCCAGTTGCTTCTGAGGTGTCGTTGCGGTACTTTGCGATACGACACTCCCTTGTATTGCTGTTTGAGTTTGGGCTGTCGCAGGCATACGGGCTGCTAATGGGAGCGTAAAGTAAAACGTTGTTCCCTGTCCAACCCCTGGCGAATCGGCCCAGATTTTACCACCATGTGCCTCTATGGTAGCTCGTGCTGCGGCAAGGCCAAGACCACTACCGTCCGAACGCGGCTGATTGTCTTGTATGCGATAGAAGCGGTCAAAAATGTGGTCAAGGTGTTCCGACGCAATACCCACCCCTTCATCGGTAACGCTGACACGAAACTCAACCTCGTTCACCTCGACACGAAGAGTAATTGCTGAACCCTTTTGAGAATAGGTGACGGCGTTGTTCAAAAGGTGATTGAGGGTTTGTTCGATACGTGGCGCGTCACAAACAATAGGAGGCACGTCTTGTGCGATACGCAAGAGAAAGCGACGCTCTGCTGTACGTTTTTGCCAGCGTTCGACAAGTTGCCGTAGCAATTCTGGTATATGCACCTGTGCGAGGTGAAGATTTTGCGTTCCCGCATCGAGCCGCCACACATCCAGTAGCGTGTTGAGAACATCGTAGAGGCGGTCCGACTGTGTGTCGATCATCTGCAACATCTCGTGCTGCATGGCTGGGTCCCAGCGTGCGGAGCTTCCTAGCAGCGTTGTAGCACAACCCTTAATGATTGCAAGGGGAGTTTTCAGTTCATGTGCGGCAAGGGCAAGCGTCTCACTCCGTCCCTCAAGTGCAGAGTGTTCCAGGGTTACATCATCGAACAGTAAACCATGTCCAAGCAAAGCACCCGTATTACTACGTACAGGAAAACTATGGATACGCAACCAGCGCACGGCAGCGTTCGAGAGTGCGGCAAAAGCGGAGAGTTCGGTAGAATACTCTTCATCAAGATGATGCCATATACGATTCAGTTCGATACGAGCAAGGGCTGGTTCAGACGCAATCGCGAGCAGATGTTTCCGCACGTCAAAGTTCTCCGATGTTGCCAGTTCGCTCTTCGCAATATTAAGCAAGCGTAAAGCACTTGCGTTAGAATAACTGATATGTTCGCGCTGATTGAGCAAGAGTAAGCCACTACTCATATTGGCTGCGACTTCAGATAATACGTGGTATTCCTCGGTGAAACCCACTGGCACATTATTATAAGCTGTAGTAGTGTTTAAAATAGGTTCCATACCATCCCCATCGCCTGAGTTCATAGAAAATAGCCCTTTCCAGTCTCTTCTCTGAGCGTATAGAATCTGGCTCTTTCATATTCTAACGTCAGAGGTCAAGGTTTGATAATAACAGGAGACAACACGCCTTCCAACTGACCCAATTGGGTCAGTTGGAAGGCGTGTTGTCTCCTGTTATTGATTTCTAATGCAGACCAGCAATAGCGACGATGAGGGCAAGGTGGAAGAGCATAGCGGTAATGAAACCAAATGCAATCAAGACCAACAAGCGGCGATCTGCGAGATAGGTACGTACCCGCGTCGAGTAGGCTTGCGGCCAGCGTTCTGAAGCGACAATGCCAACGGCAACACGCAAGCGTAGAGGCGAGCGTACTGGTGAAACACGCATCTCGTTGATTAACGCATGATAACAAGGTTTACAGAGCGTCCAGGTAAGGCGCGGTTCCGGCACCCCTTCCGGCTCAGTGACACGCAAAGAACGGAACCAGATGCGTCCATTGCAAATAGAGCAGTGTGCAATCACCCGCCTTCCCTGGCGATGCGAACCTTCATGACGAATTGCAACTACGGGGCCACTGCCATGTGTCGTCTCTTTTGTCTCCGTAGTTCTCTCGTTTTCATCCATTTTATAGCTCATCCTCTATGACTATATTACTCGCTTCTCAAAATTGTATCACAAATAACACGAAAATGCGCCCTAGCTTCTTTACATTCTTAGTAAGCATGACAGGGGCAAGCCCTGTCACTACTATAGACGCACAAAGTATGTAAATGGTGTATAGTAGTGACAGGGCTTGCCCCTGTCATGCTTACAAAATCTTCATCAAACTGCTACAAACGACAATACTCATTCTAGCCGTGTAGGAGAGGCAAGAGATAAACGGTGCTGAACACAACGACCCATACGAGGTCAACGAAGTGCCAGTACATTTCGCCCGCTTCTACGGCAAAGTGTTTCTTGTCGGTGAAGTCACCACGAATGGCACGAATGAGACAGACTACAAGGAACAGCACGCCGATGGTGACGTGGAGGCCATGAAAACCTGTCAACGTGAAGAAGGCCGAGCCAAAGGTTTTATAACCAATGGTAAACTTCTCTCCGAAGAGGCCAACGTATTCATATACCTGACCACCCAGGAAAATAAGACCCATGATGATGGTCAAGGACAGACCAATTACAAGATTGCGCTTGTTGCCCCTGCCAATGCTCGAACGCGCCCAGATTACGGGGACGCTACTGAGCAGTAGGATAATGGTGTTGAAAAGCGGATACCTCCAATCGAGATGCGCGCCGCTTGGTAACACCCAGAAATTTTTCAAACTCGCGCCACGAATTTCCAGGTAGAGGTACGCAGCGATGAGGTTGGCGAATATCAACGCTTCCGAGGATATAAAGAACATCATACCCCACCAGTTGATACCTCGACCTACCTCACCAACATGCTCCTCAAGTATTCTTACTTGTTCGCCGTGAGCGGTACTCATAACAGACTCCTCTATCTTAATGATACATGTGCGTCTCTAACAACTCCACATATCAAGCCTTTTGACGTTCCAAAACCCAGCCCATGATACAGACGATGACGAGAATAACGCCAGCGACTAAAAAGTATACATTATAGATTAACCCAAAGAGCAACAATGCGACAGAAAAGGCGAGACCGATAGGCCAGGCACTAGGATGAGGACTAATTTCGGATTCGTAGACCAGTCTCTCACGAAACTTCCTCTTTTTGCGCTTCTTGCCAGACGCAGTGGGAACCTCTACATACACTTCGGTTTCTTTGGCATCCAACTCAGTATCGGTAGCTACTTCGCCATTATCTTGCACACGTTCTTTTTCGTCTATCGGCACCTCTTGCTGCGGTATTACATTTTTTTGCTCTTGGGACACCTTGGACCTTCTTTACTAGTACATGGCGGGGACAAACCCCGCCACTACATATTTATATATTAGTGTGTGACGGTCTTCCAGTCGGCAATCTCTGAATTCTTCTTGTCGTAGAAAGGACGACGGCTACGCACAACAGGGATTTCCAGGAAGTTGTACTTCTTAGGTGGCGATGCTGTATCCCATTCAAGAGTAAAGGCATCCCACGGATCGGTACCAGCCTTCTCGCCACTCTTCAAGCTAACAACAACGTTATACAGGAAAAACAGTATTGACACAGCGATGATGAAAGCACCAATTGTTGCGAGCAAGTTCAACTCGTTCCAGCCCATACCATCAGGATAAGTATAATAACGACGTGGCATACCGAACAGACCCAGGATGTGCATTGGGAAGAAGGTCAGGTTGATACCAATAAGGATCAGCCAGAAATGTATCTGTGCCAGACGCTCGTTGAGAAATCTGCCTGTTATCTTGGGGAACCAGTAGTAGATACCAGCAAAGACGCCGAGTGCCGTACCACCGAAGAGCACATAGTGAATGTGAGCAACCACAAAGTAGCTATCCGTCATCTGATAGTCAAAAGGCACAACTGCGAGAGCAGCACCGTTCAGACCACCAATCAAGAACATGGCGATGAAACCAAGTGCAAAGTACATCGGAGCTTTGAACACAAGCTTACCACCCCAGACCGTACCAATCCAGTTGAAGATTTTTACTGCGGTTGGAATAGCGATCAGAGTTGTGCTGGTTGCAAAGAATGCCTGCGCGATAGGTGGCAGACCAACCGCGAACATGTGGTGTGCCCACACAGTGAAGCTCAAGAAGCCGATAGCCACACCCGACCATGCGATAAAGGTGTAACCAAAAATTGGCTTACGCGAGAAGACTGGCAACACCTCCGAGATGATACCGAAGGCGGGCAAAATCAGAATGTACACCTCTGGGTGTCCGAAAGACCAGAACAGGTGTTGCCACAATAATGGATCTCCACCTGCCTGCGCCACATAGAAGTGTGTACCAGCATGACGGTCAAGCAACAGCAGTGTGCTGGCGGCTGTCAAACTAGGTAGTGCGAAGAGCAGCAAGAATGCCTGCACCAGACTCATCCAGGTGAACAGCGGCATACGGTTGATGCTCATGCCAGGGGCACGCAGCTTGAGGACGGTGACAACAATGTTCACCGACCCTGCAATCGACGAAATACCTAATAGCAATGTACCGAGTAGCCAGAAGTCGGAGTTCATGCCAGGAGTACAGGCAACAGCATGTAAGCCACCACAACCAGACTGTAGCTCACTCAGCGGTGCATACATGAACCAGCCACCGTTAGGAGCGGCATTGAACAAGAAGCTTGATTGCAGGAAGATACCGCCGAAGAACAGCACCCAGTAGCCAAATGCATTCAAGCGCGGAAAGGCCATATCACGGGCACCGATCATAAGCGGCACAAGATAGTTACTGAAGCCAGCCAGCACCGGAATAACGAACAAGAAAATCATAGTGGTACCATGCATGGTGAACACCTGGTTATACTCTTCAGGCGTTAACACGCGTCCATTTGGCACCGCCAACTGTGTGCGGATCAGGAGAGCCTCCATGCCGCCCACCAGGAAGAAGAAAAAGCCTGTGACGAGGTACATGATGCCGAGCTGTTTATGGTCGGTCGATGTAATCCACTCGCCAACATAGGTTTCGCTGAAACTTCTTCGGCGAACACCTGTCGATTGACTCTCAATGATTGTCTGGGTTGCCATTGGCAATTCCTCCAAGGTCTAGTCCGCCCCAGGCATTTGGGGCGGAAATGGGGCACTTAGTTAAGCGACTCCAGATACGCTACTAACGCTTTAATCTGATCAGGTGTCACGTTCACATTCATATCATTTCCTGGCTTAATGCCTTGTGGGTTCGCGAGCCATTTCGCGAGGTTACACTGCGATAAATCATTAGGGTTTAGACACTTATCACGATTATGAATTAGTACGCCACCAGCGATGAGATTACGTTGCGCGAAGTGCGTCAGGTTTGGACCGACAAGACATGCTTTGTTAGGGTCATTACAAGCCAAGCTTGGGTCCTGATAACCTGTGAGATAATTTTTATCACTGCCAGGAACACCATGTCCTACGATACCATGACAGATGGTACACACACCGCCAAAGATTTTCGCGCCTTGCGCTTCCAGGCTCCCTGGTGCTGGGACGACAGCCGCTTGCTGCTGTGTTGTGACCCATGTATTGAAGCTGTCTTTCGTGTCTATGACCGCGTTAAAGGCCATATGTGCATGCTGCGCTCCGCAGAACTCGGCACATTCGCCATAATAGACGCCAGTCTGATTCGCCTCAAACCACTTCGTGTTGTTGTGGCCTGGAATATCATCGGTCTTACCAGTCAGGGCAGGTATCCAGAAACTGTGAATAACGTTGTTCGAGTAGAGCTTGACGTTGACGACCGTATTGACGGGAGCGTGCAGCGAATCAGCCGTTGTGATGTTATATTCAGGGTAGTAGAACTCCCACCACCACTGATGTCCGACCGCCTCAACGGTGATAGATTTGCCCGCCGGAACCGTCGATACCTGGAATAGTCCCTGAATGGTGACACCAAGTATGACAAACAGAATGAGCGCGGGGATAACGGTCCAGAGAACCTCTACGCGCAGATTGCCGTGATTTTGACGTGGGTTGGGCATTCCTGGTTTGCTACGATAGCGAATAATCGAGACAATCAGTATGCCTTCGACGATTACAAAGATTATTGACGCTATGACAAGAATGATGTAGTACAGAAATCGTTCACTATCCGCCACAGGTCCCGAAGTAGTCAATGTGGTATGTGCGCCATACGCAGCAGGTGACTCCTCGCCACAGCCGACTAAGAAGAACGCAAACAAAACGCCTGCGAACAGCATGAGCCAGGGTTTTGGGTTGCGAAATAAAGAATTCCTCACATCCGATCTCCTAACGAGTACAGAAAGTACGTTATTTTGACGATGAACAAAGAAAATAGCTTTAGTTATGTAGGTTGATTATGCATCCTGCAATCAATAGCATTACAAGAAGCGATAATTTTCCATATTGCTAGATAATGTAGCAAGAGAGCCTGAAAAAAAACTTGCAAATTCTTGATGTGACCTTACAATGAACTGAATGAGAGAAGTAGATTATAGAGCAACAGAATCTTCCAAGACTTGTTTTCCAAAATTTCCCCTTAATCCTCCTTCTGATATGACATCAACTTTACGCTGCAATAACTCCTCTAAGTCCATCCACAGCCCTATTAAATCTAACAAACTACGTCCATTCTCTAATGTCACCAGCAGGTCAATATCACTTTCGCTATCGGCTTCGCCACGTGCAACAGAGCCAAAGATACGTACATTAGACGCACCATGCTCTTCCGCTAGTCGTAAAACGTCTTCGCGTTTCTCACGTAATAAATCATTGAGATACATGGCTCTGCTGCTCCTTCCCAAACTATAGTCTCTCTTCGTCCAAGATAATCGCATCAATGCTTACTTTTAAGCCTGGCAGGTCTTGCTCCACTATATCCCATATAGTGTCCTGGTCAACGTTAAAGTACAAATGAATCAGGATATTTCGTACACCATTGGCCTGCTTCCAAGCCACATCTGGATAGCGCCTCCTAAAATCCTGTGGAATAGCACTTACAGCCTCACCAATAATTTCAAGTTGACGAAAAACCCACGTCTGTATTAGTTCATTCTCATCAAACGCTTTTCGTCCTTGAGTAGTGTACTTCTCGACATTAAGAATAGCTTGTTGAATATCACGTAGTCTCTCTAAAACACTTCTCATAGCGGTACTGCATCTTTCAGTACACTGTCTCTGATACGCTCGCGTAGTATTTTTTCGGTTGCAACATCTACCTTACAATTTAGTATTTCTTGAAGGTCCATTAGCAACCCTCCAAGATCAAAGAGAGTACGTCCTTTCTCCATATCTACCAGAAAGTCGATATCGCTATTTTCGTCGGCTTCACCGCGTGCAACCGAGCCAAAGACGCGCACGTTGTACGCACCATATTCTTTCGCTAGCCGTAGAATATCTTCGCGTTTCTCGCGTAACAGATCGTCGAGATACATAGCTCTGATGCTCCTTTTTAGCGTGTTACCGTTGAACATATTGTAACATACGCAAATTTCGTGGTACACCATCAAGCGTTATTGACCATGTTTCAGCGCAGAAACCATGTACGGGCCTGATTCATCACGCCCACGTCCCATCGACCACGTTTTCCAGCCATCGATTCCATCCCTCAATCCTTGTTAACGTTGTGTGTCGACGCGAGGGCGTGATAGATCAGGCCCGTACAACGTTCCACAACGCGAACATTAACCAGGGATTACAAAGCCTGGGCGTGTCCTGTTTCGCGCTCGATCTCAATTTCTTCGTCGTCGTCACCGTAGAGTATAGCATCGTCGGCACGTTGTTTGGCGTCCTGGTCTTGCATCCATTGCAGGAAGAGAATGCTCACAACAACAATGAAGAATATACTACCAGGTATCCACATAAGGAGGCCCGCAAGCTGTTGATCCGTCGCTGCTGTGAGGCCCCAGATATGCGGTGCATATATGTAACGTGCGTAGAGCGGCGGTACAAAGGTGAGACCTGCTCCCAATAGTACCATTGGCATATCGCTAAAGAACAGATAAGCCATCTTTTTGCCAATCGAAAGCGGCGGTAAACCTTCTTTCATTGGGCTGAGGATAGGCCACCAGAATAGTACGCCAGTTATGATGAACAGCAGATGCGAGACAATGTGCAAGGGCAGATTAACGATCATGGCGTTATAAATGGGTGGCGCGTGCCAGAACCAGAGATTGGTGTTGAACAAGACGGCGGTAAGAACGGGCATGGTGACAAATTGACCGATACGTAGTATGACGCAATTACGTAAAAGCGGCGTAATCAGCCATGCTGGAATGCCAAGCACCATCAATGGCGCACCTGCGAAGGATAAGAGCAGGTGTAGCACCATATGGGCACTGAATAGATAGTCGTCGGCAAGTTTGTCCAGAGGCGTGAAGAGTGTCCAAAAGATAATGTTGACACCGAGTAGAAACGAGAAGATCTGACTCCCCTTTACCTCATTGGCAAGAGAATATTTCACACGTAGCGGTCCTACGGCGTAGAGATATAAACCGATAATTGCAATTGTACCGAGAATAATCGACGGTTGCCAGTTCCAGGCGGTCAGCCAGAAATTCAACCCTAGGTTTCCATTGTTCATGATGCATTCGTTGCCTTTCCGCTATCTTCCTCAGATAATACTATAACAGGAGAAGGAAAGGGTTACAAGTTGACATGACAGGGGCAAGCCCTGTCATGCTCTCTTTGACATCTTGCCCAACTTTCGCTATCATCCAAGAGATATGATTTTTGCGGGTACTGTTCCGAGTGCAGGGAGACCGCAAGGGTCTCCCCTACATTTTATTTAGAGAAGCAAGGGAACAAAGCAATGAATATTCGTCGTCTTATGCGGATACTTGGCGTCATCACCACGATCAGCTCATATATTATTCTTTTGATGGGGTCGCTTGTAACGAATACGGATTCGGGGCAGGGTTGTGGCAACTCCTGGCCGTTCTGTCATGGTCAAATCATTCCTGGCACCCTCACCGTTGCAGGTATCATCGAATACAGTCACCGCATTATGTCGAGTGTCGATGGTGTGTTGGTTATCGTTTTGACCGTTGGCACATGGCTCCTATATCGACGTGACTTTCGTGTAAAGCTCTTCGGGGCGATGAGTCTCTTTTTTGTCGTATTACAGGGGGCGTTGGGTGCCCTGACTGTTGTATACGAGGGCACATACGTCAAGATGTGGCTACTCTCCGTCCATTTCGGACTCTCTCTCATTGCCCTTGCCAGTGTTGTCTTACTAACGGCTCGACTTTTCCAACTACATGAAGCAGCGCAACATCCTGATGTACAAACAGATACGGCCGTTGTGCGGCTACAATATCCTCTGTGGGGCTTAGCAGCCTTTACCTATGTCGTCGTCTACACTGGTGCGCTGGTCGAACATGCAGGCGCGATGTTGGGGTGTGGTTATCAAATTCCTGGTTGTGGTTCTACGTATTTTCCCAATCTCACAACACTAGCGGGTATTCAAATGTTGCACCGCTACTTCGCTTCATCGCTCTGGTTGCTGGTCCTTATTGCATTGATCGTGATTGTTCGCAACTATCGGGATCGTCGAGATCTCGTTCGTGGTGCGTGGTGGGCGTTCATCTTAATTTCTTTACAAGCGGTAAGCGGCATGGCAACGATACTCACTACAGGGCAGATGATTGCTGCCCTCCTCCATGTCACGCTCATCTCACTTTTCTTTTCCGTCCTCTGCTACCTCTGTGTACAGGTTGGTTGGCCCTGGCGTAGAAACAGACAGAGGCAAACTGTAGATAACAAACAGATGGAGTTACATCCAGTATCATAACATTGGTCGCGCAATGGAGGTATGTCGTAGGAGGACATGTTCTCCTACGACATACCTCCATTGCACGACTCTATACATTTTTTGTTTAGGGGATTGTAAGGTGACTCTTAACCCTTGCAAGGATGGCAACAGGTGGGGCGACGACAATGGAAAGCGTCGAAATATTTACCGAAGGGGCTAATATGAAGGTTATGCAAGGCACTGAGAGTGCAAGTGAGACGATAGTAGTAGCGAAAAAACAAAAAGAGGTCGGACCAATCCGACAAACGATATTGAGTTATGTCAACCTTATCAAACCACACGTCACTGTATTACTTTTGGGCACTACGGCGGCGGCAATGACCATTGCAAAGGGTGCCTTTCCTGCGCTTGGTCTAGTGCTGGCAACGTTGCTCGGTGGGGCAATGGCGGCGGGCAGCGCGAACTGCATTAACTGCTATATCGACCGCGATATCGACCAGCTTATGGGACGTACACAGCGTCGCTCACTACCTTCTGGCAAGGTGCAGCCAATACAGGCGTTGATTTTTGGTGTTCTGCTGGGCCTCGGCTCTTTTGTTGTACTCTACTTCTTAGTGAATCTGCTGAGCGCGGTCCTCGCATTCGCCGCTATTCTGTTCTACGTATTTATCTACACACTTGGCTTGAAACGTACAACGGCGCAGAATATTGTAATCGGTGGCGCAGCCGGTGCAGTACCAGTATTAGTTGGCTGGACAGCCGTGACAAATTCGCTCTCGATGCCCGCGCTGTGGCTATTCGCGATTGTCTTCTACTGGACTCCACCCCACTTCTGGGCATTGTCACTGCTCATTCAGAAAGACTATGAAAAAGCAAATGTGCCAATGTTGCCTGTAATGATGGGTGAGCGTGAGACACGTAAGCAAATACTGCTCTACTCCTTTATGTTGTTAGCGGTCACACTGATTTTGTTCTCAACACACACAATGGGCTATATCTACCTCGTATCAGCGATTATACTCGGCGGCGTCTTGCTTTACATGGCGATAAAGCTGGTCATTGATAGAACGAAAGACTGGGCACGTACCATCTTCTGGTATTCCAACTGCTATCTTGCGGCAATCTTCGCAATTATGGTTATTGATAGGGTTATACACTTTTAGGGATAGACATATCCAGGCACTATTAGGAAGTCAGGCACATTATGAATTGGCGTCTTGCCTCACGGCTCTCAGTGATCACATTAGCACTACTCGTTATCGTCATTGTCACTGTGGTACAGAATAATAAAGGGTTGTTTTCTGGCACTCCTGCAGCAGGTTCATCAAGCTTGCAGGGGAGCGACCTCGGGGGTACGACGGCACCAAATTTTACACTGACTGATCAGAATGGCAAGCAAGTTTCACTGTCACAATTCAAGGGAAGACCCGTTGTACTGACATTCGTGTACACACACTGCCCTGATCAATGTCCACTTACTGCTGAACGTCTACACGCATCAATGATCACACTTGGTAGCGATGCTTCTAAGGTGGGCGTTATCGCAGTCAGCACCGACCCCAAGGGCGACACTAAGCAGGCGGCCCAGAAGTTCACCTTGCAGCACAACATGCAGAATTACTGGCACTATCTCATAGGCACACAGGAGACATTAACTCCAGTATGGGATGCATACAATGTATATGCTCAGGGCCAACAGCAGTCAGTTGACCATAGCCTCGCCATTTATATTATCGACAAGCAGGGACGCGAACGCTCCTTCTTCGGCGGCAACAATTTTCAGCCAGACCAGATCACAACCGACCTCAAAATTCTTTTGAAAGAATAAAGATAAACAGGCCAATAAAAAGGACTCGCTAACAGCGAGTCCTTTTTATTGGCCTGTTGAGAATACTACAACGCGCGGCGGTAGCCACCTCTTCGATAGGTTAGAGCACGCCAGATCAGGACGAGAATGATGGCACCGATCAGGGCGCGTATAAGCGGTACTCCGAGCAGGTAAATGTCACCAAGACCGCCAATCTGGATCACATTTGTCATCAACCAGATGCCGATAAGGGCAGCGATAATAGCCCCAACAACGCCGAAAGGTAGGGTTGATTTGACGATACGTTCCGCAATAATACCTACGATTGCTGCAATAATGAGGTAGAGGATAAAATTGAGGCCGATATTAAAAACGTTATTGCCGATTCTAATGCTGATAGGGTCCGCCAGTAGATGCGATAATACTAACATTGTGTATCTCCTTTACTGAACTACTCATTATATCTCTCTATGAATATGAGTAGCGTTGATGCCTCCCTGTTAAAAAAGTTTGCATCTTACCTGTTATACGTATCAACCCTACAGTACAGTTTCGTTTTTTTGTTATAGGTTGCAGTGGAGACCAACGGACGACCACAAGGGATCGCCCCTACTATACATATCCCGTAAAACGCTTATCGTACTATAGTAGGGGCGATCCCTTGTGGTCGCCCGTCTATATGCCAAAAGGACTTTTGAATAACCAATGAATGACAGGGCATCCTCGCGCAGTTATGGTAAATACGTGGTATTATGTCCTCAATAAAAGCAAAGGAGCTATAGATTTATGGATGCAACTGTCGCACGTAAATTGTATCGCGCATTAGAGCCATATCACGCGATGATTTATTTTATACCAGAGGCAAGTCAAGCATACAAGGCGTTCGGCATTGGTGGACGTATGGGGTATTTCGCCTCGCGTGGTGCCGCGATGGGCGCGGTCTCGGCTGAAATGATTATTTCGGCTTTCTATAATTTCAATCCTGGCCTTGTTCGTAGTGCCATTCCTGCCGCGTGGCAACGGGCCACACCAGCACAGTTGATTGACGCACGTTACGGAGCCGCCGATGCTGCCCTGCGCCGTATTCTAGGTGAGCGTGTCAATAGTCCAGAGGTGGCAGAGGCGGCACAGCTTGCACGTGAGGCAAGTAGCGGATGTACTCTTCAAGGACGTATTACCTATGCTGCACATGCAACACTCGAATGGCCTTCAGAGCCGCACATGGTCCTGTGGCACGCTGTTACCTTGCTACGTGAGTTTCGCTTTGGTGGTCACGTAGCTGCGCTACTTGCCGATGGTGTTGGACCATGTGAAGCCCTTGTTATGCATGCCGCGACAGGAGAGGTATCACGGCAGGCACTACAAACGACTCGAAGCTGGTCTGACGAAGAGTGGGATGCCGCAGCACAGAATGTACGCGAACATGGCTGGCTCACTCCTGAGAACACATTAACGGACGAGGGCAAGACGCATCGTGACAGTGTTGAGCAACTTACCGACCAGCTTGCACTCGCTCCGTGGCAGCATCTCGGTGACGCGAAATGTGATCGTCTACGCGAGCTTGGGCGCCCTTTGAGTCGTGCTATTGTCGATGCGAAGGCCATTCCAAGTGGCCTCTGATATCAAAGAAAGATGAGAAACACCTATGCCAGTTGACCCACAAGCACAAGTTTTCCTCGACATGCTTGCAGCCATGAATGTGCCACCTACTCATATGCAAACAGTGGATGAGGCTCGCGCCATGATAGAGGCGAGTAGACAGCTAGACGGTCCACCGGAACCCATTCATAAGGTCGAGAACCGCACCATTCCCGGACCTGCTGGCGAGCTACCTGTACGCATCTACACGCCGGAGGGGAATGGTCCCTTTCCTGTGCTGGTCTTTTTTCATGGCGGTGGTTGGGTTATTTGTTCCCTCGATACACATGATGGCGTATGTCGCTCACTGGCGAATCAAGCACAGTGCATCGTCGTCTCCGTCGATTATCGACTCGCGCCCGAACATAAGTTTCCAGCCGCCGCCGTTGATTGTTACGCTGCAACGACGTGGGTAGCGGAGAATGCCGCGAGCATTAACGGCAAACCTGATCGTGTCGCGGTCGGGGGTGATAGTGCTGGTGGCAACCTTGCAGCCGTTGTTTCGCTGATGGCAAAAGAGAAGGGTGGACCGCACATCGTCTATCAGTTGCTGATTTATCCTGCAACCGACTATTATATTCCAGGTACAGCCTCTATTCGCGAGAACGCTGATGGCTACTTTCTGACACGTGATGCAATGGTCTGGTTCTGGAATCACTATGCGAATAGCGAAGAGGACGCGAACAATCCCTACATGGCTCCATTGCGTGCAAAAGACCTGCATAATCTACCGCCTGCGCTGGTTATAACCGCCGAATATGACCCGCTACGCGATGAGGGCGAGATGTATGCTACACGCTTACAAGAATCTGGCGTCTCGGTTACGGCGACGCGCTATAACGGTATGATACACGGCTTCTTTAGTCAGGCAAACATGATGGATCAGGGAAAGGTGGCGATAGCGGAGGCAGCGGCTGGACTAAAAACCGCGTTTGCATAACAAGAGAAAGACAACTGCACATGGACGAAATGCAGGCTACTGCTCATCTACAGCAGGATATGCGCTTCGAGATTGCGACCAGTTCTGCACAGAGTGTGACGGTTGATATGTTCGATGAGCCAGCAATCGGTACAACGAGGACAAGTTTTAGCCCGATGGAACTACTGCTCGTTGCCCTTGCTGGCTGCACAGGTATCAGCGTACTCTCTATTCTTCGCAAGCGGCGACAAGAGGTTACGGGCTATGAACTACAGGTAGCTGGCATACGAGCGCAACAGCACCCAAAAGTGTTTACGGACATCACCATTCAACTCACGTTTACAGGAAACGCGCTAGAGGTGAAATGGATAGAGCGAGCGATTGAATTGTCCGAAAAGCAGTATTGCGGAGTAGAGGCAATGTTGAGCAAAACCGCCACGATAAGCCATGCTTATGATATTGTGGAAAACCGTAGGGGCCATTATTCATAACGCCTCTCCTACCATTGACCATATTTCCAATTATTGGATACGTCCATCAATGGTCGCCGACATTGTTTATTGTGACGAGGACGTTATGAATAATGGCCCCTACAGCCATTTTCGAGGTTCCCCAGGCAAGTAAATCGCTAGCGTGTTCTATTACGCTCATTGCGCTGTAATACTTTGTCCATAATTACAGGGCCAATGATAGAGATGGCGGTATAGACGCCGACAACACCATAAATCCATGCGATTGTCTTGATCGTGGAGGGCTGTTTCTTTTCGTTCATAATGGTTGGCTTCTTTCTTACTTTCTTGCGTGTTCAGGTCGCTACTAGACGATACGAACTATGCATGTGAAGGTTGTAGCAGTATGTGCATGAGTAACATAGCTGACCTCGCAATCGTATGTCAAATAAGGACTGAACATGGGTCCTGACAATGAAAAGGATATAAGAAAGGCAATATAAACATGAATCCACCATCGCAGCAAGGGCAGGAAGCGGAGATGCTGCCGCAAGATAAAGCCAACACACGGTTCCGTAGACGCCCCTTCACAATGCCAGAGCAGGCGATGAGCCTAGACCCATTTCCCTGGTATCGTATGATGCGCGAGTCAAATCCTGTGTATTATGACCAGGAAAACGAGTTGTGGAACGTGTTCCGCTACAAGGATACACAGCACATTCTTACTGACCCTGCTACGTTTTCGTCGGAAGTGGCGCAACGTTTGATGACGGATGAAGAGGTAGGTGCCCCACTCTCGCGATTAGAGGCGAAGATTGCGCTTAGTAAGCTGCTCGCGCGTTTCAGGAACATTCGACGCGATCAGTCAGTGGCATTGAAGCGTATCCCTGCTGCATCGGCCTTCTTCGGTGTGCAGAAGTTACCTGTGACGTTTACGCTTTCCTAGAAACCAGGGCACCCGTTAACTTCTTTCCTACACCCTTAGTGGCAGAGCGAGAACACAAACGGCTGTGTTTTATCATGCGTCATAGAGTCGCCAATAGGTGGATTTTGTGTAACATTGGTTCCAGAACCAACAGCCCAGACACTTCCATGCTGAATACCAACTATGTTGTACAACTTGAATGAAGCGTTTGAGGGTGCCTGTCCATAGGAGTTAGGCCATTGGTAGAAGTTCCAGCTTTTCCCGTCCCAGTGTTCGGCGTATGACTCTATCAACCGTGTGTTAGGATTCTTCCATTCGCCCACAGTCCAGATGTCATCTGAGGCGACACTAGTAATAGCATTCAGCCAGTTCCCTCTACTCTCAGGAGTGACCACTTGAACACGGCTCCACACATGTCCATTCCAGTGCAGAACGGAGCCTAACTCCTCGCCATCCAGTATCCACTCACCCACTGCCCAAACGTCGGTTGCTGATGACGCTGCGACCGAATGCAATGAAGCGGACTCAATGCGGTACGCCGAACTTTTTTGTTCTGGCGCGGCTATACTTTTCCATGCCAGACCATCCCAATGCTCAATTAGCTCATGTTTAGTAAATGATGCTTTTGTACTTAAACTACCAACAGCCCAAATATCGTTTGCGGAAACAGCAGTAATACCACTCAACGAGCTACTACTAGCTGTATTAGCTCCGCTCACTTCTTTCCATCCTGACCCATTCCAGTGCAGTATAAGTGCATGCTGTTCATCGTTTACATCGGTTGAGCCGACAGCCCACACATTATTGTGTGCGATGGCTACCACACTGGTAAGAACACTTGATTTAGACGATAGTGTGGGAGTGGAGACTACCGCCCAAAGCGTACCATTCCAATGCAGTGTGATAACTGTGCTTTCTTGAACACCAACAGCCCAGATATCATTTGCGGAAACTGCTGCGATTGCCTGTAACGTGTTAGCTTTCGCTGGCACCTTCACAGTTTTCCAAGTCACACCATCTCCGTGTTCAATAAGGCTTCCATCTCCAACTGCCCAAAGGTTGTTAGGTGAAATAGCAATAATACTGTTCAATGCACCTTCAGCACCTTGCTTACCTGCTATACTCACTCTTTGCCAATTGTTACACTTATCTGTACTTACGGATGGCTGAACTATACTGCTAACGGGCTGTCCTCCAGAAATATTGGAGCGTAAATGTGCGCCAAAGAAAACAACAATAACAAGAATAACAGCCAAAGTACACGCACCAATAAGTTGTTTGGACTGTTTCATACTTTATTAGCTTTCTGCGTCTGTCATTAAAATATCAAAATATACAGTGTGAGAATATCTTGCCTATATTGTAACGCAGTATGTGCTGTGCTTGTTGCAGATAGCACAATAAGCCTATCAGTTTCAAGACCGTTTCCTATTGATTGCGGTATGGGCAAAGCCACCGTTCGGGCCACCAGTAATACGACTTACGAGACCCGGACCTGCTAAGAAATCGGGCGAAAATTTGGCATCCTTCCCGATAAAAGCACCATTGAGCCAGCTATAGCTTGCGAGAATACGCAATAAGGCTAATGTTACAGCCGCACGCACTATTCCCACTCCTGATACGCGCGATGGCGTATCTTGTATCGGTATCCCTCGTTTCGTTTCGAGCATAGAGCAATAAACCTCCATCCTGTGGATATGTAACGTGCGGTTGTGGGCGCACATTTTAAAAAGTAAGCTTACAAAAAGCTACTTTTCGCACGGATGGATGAAATGAAACGTTACAATATGTAACCTTAACCTTATTGCGAAGTCAAATCCTCAAGCCACTCATGCTCAGGAGAAAGTTTGTAGAGTGCCTGCGCTAACCATTGACGTTGAGAGGTGTTCAAAGCAGGAAGTGCAGTTTGAAAATCCGCGCGATTTTTCGGACGTGAAGGTGACTTTGATTTATATAACAGGGCTATTTCTGGTGCAAGAATCGGCAAACCTGATTGTGACATCATAAATGCCTGGCTACGTGGACATTGAATCGAGGGATCGCGACGAAAGAGAAATTTGTCCTCTTCCGCCTCATTCAGCAATATCTCTAAGAAATCAGGCGAATAGTTTGTGTTTCGACACCAGACTGTGTGGAAAGGTAGGCTAATATATTCGTCCTCCGGTAATGGGATAAGTTGCCCATCTTCCGCCAGTTCTAGCGTCCAACCTTTTTGGCGAAGAAAATCAAAGACAAGTTTTTGGTCGGTACGCCAGACAGCAATATCAACATCCTTATGTTGACGAGTAATGCAATTTAGAAATAGATCAATCGCCCATCCGCCGCAAAATCCCCATGTCACAGGAAGAGGAGCAAGCAATGTAGCAACGTTTTCAATGGAGGAGTCGAAAGACATAGGACTGTTTTTCTCCTTCGCTGACCTTCACAGAACAATTTATGCTAATCGTGATGACGCTTCTTACGTCGAAATACGCTGTGACCACCAATAGCCAGGATAGTACCTGCACTTCCGATACTTAAAATACTGCCTACGCTCCCAATGCTGAGAATACTACCAGTACTCCCGATACTTAAAATGCTGCCTGCACTGCCAATGCTCAACAGACTACCAGCACTAAAAAGACTCCAAACACTCGCAAAGCTTGCAATACTGTCGATGCTGTCCCATTGACCATGTAAGCAGGCACTAACGAATGTGTAGGGGCCATAATTCATTACGCCCTCGTCCCCATCACCACATTTCCCCATCATCGGATACGTCCCCAATGATCGCCCACATAGTATATTGGCGCGTGGGCGTAATGAATTATGGCCCCTACATATACCCCTACGCAGTATGTCGGAAGCCCATTGAGTACAGTGCGGCATACTCGCCTTCGCGTTGCAGGAGTTCGTTGTGCGTGCCTTGCTCGACGATGTGACCAGCTTGTAAGACGACGATGTTGTCGGCGTTCTTGATGGTCGAGAGCCTGTGAGCGATTACAATGGCGGTACGTCCTTTCAAGAGCGTGTTCAGTCCCTCCTGCACGATAAGTTCGGTGAAGGTGTCGATGTTGGCCGTTGCCTCGTCAAGGATGAGGATACGCGGATCGGCTAAGAGCGCACGTGCAAACGAGATGAGTTGACGCTGACCAACGCTGAGGTTGCGCCCACGCTCGCGAATAAGCGTGTTATAGCCTTCGGGCAAGCGTTCGATCAAGTCGTGCGCTCCAACGATACGTGCCGCCTGCTGAATCTCTTCGTCTGTTGCATCAAGCCGTCCATAGCGGATGTTGTCAAAAATGGTTCCCGTGAACAAGAACGGTTCCTGTAGCACGATGCCGATCTGACTGCGTAGCGATGCCTGCGTCACATCGCGAATATCGTAGCCATCAATCAGGATTGCCCCCTCTTGAATATCGTAGAAACGTGTCAACAGGCCAACGATGGTGCTTTTGCCTGCTCCGGTTGGACCAACGATGGCGACGGTCTGACCAGCTTGAATTGCGAGGTTGAAGTCGCGCAAGACAGGAACATCTTTGAGATAACCGAACGTGACATGATCGAAGGTGACATCGCCGTGTATCTGCGGCAATGTCTTCGCATCAGGCTTATCGGTGATTTCGACAGGCACCTCCATGATCTGGAAGATACGCTCTGCCGCCACACCTGCACGTTGAAGTTGTGTGTATTGCTGGCTCAACTCACGGATGGGATCGAAGAAACGGTTGATGTACAGCGTAAACGCGACCAGCACACCGACCTGTAACTTGCTTTGCGAGACCAAAACACCACCGTAGACAACGGTAATCATAATGGCGAGGGCGGCTACCACCTCGACCAGTGGTAGAATCAGGGCAGCCACACGACTTGCCTCTTGATTGGTGTCGCGGTTATAGGCGTTTAGCTCGTCAAACTCATCGCGGTTGCGGTCCTCGCGTGCAAGACTCTGAATGACGCGCATACCGGAAATGTTCTCTTGTAGCGTCGCGTTTACCATCGAGATGGCGGAGCGTGTCAGACGAAACGAACGCTGAGCGTAACGCTGCCAGAAGGCAGCAATAGCAATCATGATTGGTAAGACCGTAAAGGAGAGCAATGCCAGCGAGACGTTCAGCACAAGCATGATACCAATAATACCGAAGAGCGAGAGCATCGAGCCGAGAATCGAGAGCAGACCCGAACTGAGCATCGACTCCAATACATCAATGTCACTTTGCAAACGTGACATGACGCGCCCGATCTGTGTACGATCATAGAAGCTGAGCGAGAGACGTTGTAGATGCGTGAACATATCCGAGCTAAGTTGGAACAGAATTTGCTGACCGGCCCAGGACATGCTCCAGACCTGCCAATATTGCGCCTGCCACATCAGCACATTGATGACAAGCAGGACAATACCGATGATGGCGAGTCCATGCAGGTCTTTATGCGTGATGAAGGAGTCGATAGCCACACCGATAAAGTACGGGTTTGCCAGGTTGAGCAACGTATAGACGAGCATCAGGGCGAGACTTGCCAGCGTTGCGGCACGATGACGAGCAATATATGGCCCGAACTGTTTGATATAGTGCCAACTAAACTTGCCTGAAATGTTTTCATCCGAACTTTCCAGGCTATTCTCACGCAACCGACTTTTACGACGATGCTCCATAAAATCATCCATTGCGGCTGAACGCGTGGATTTTGGCATTTTCATCGCGTCACCTCACGTTTATCAGGGCGTGATACATCAGGCCCATACTGGAGTTCCTCATCTTCGTTTGGGTATGAATTTTCGACTGAGAGCATGCGCGTCTCGAACTCCTCTTGTTCGCGCAATTGCAGATCGTAGAGGCGTGTATATGCTCCATTCAACGCAAGCAGTGATTCATGGGTGCCGCGCTCGACGATGCTGCCCTTGTCGAGAATAAGTATCTGGTCGGCGTTTTTGATGGTGCGTAGACGTGACGCGACGACAAAGGTGGTACGGCCATGCATTACGGCGTCGAGTGCCTGCTGAATGAGATACTCAGTCTCCATGTCCACACTTGACGTGGAGTCATCGAGGACAAGGATACGTGGGTCAAGCAACAAAGTACGGGCAATGGCGACACGTTGCTTTTGTCCGCCAGAAAGCGTGACGCCACGCTCGCCAACCCATGTATCGTAGCCATCAGGCAGGGTAAGAGCGAAGTCATGGATACGTGCGACCTTCGCGGCGGCGATAATCTGCTCGTCCGTTGCATTAGCGACGCCATAGGCAATATTGTCACGCAAAGTGGCATTGAACAGGAACACATCTTGTAGCACGAGGCCGATATTTTGACGCAGAGAGCGTTGCGTCACCTCGCGAAGATCGTTACCATCGACGGTAATACGTCCCTTCGTGGGGTCATAGAAACGCGGTAACAGGCTCAAAATCGTACTTTTGCCGCTACCAGTCGCACCCAACAAGGCAACAATCTGTCCAGGTTTCGCGTCGATAGTGATATCGTGTAACACCTCTGGTCCTGTAGTATAAGCAAACGATACATGGTCAAATGCAACATTGCCCTGCACATTTTTGAGCGTGCGTGCATTAGGTGCATCTTTGATGGTCGATTGGATATCGAGAACGCTAAAGATGCGCTCACCACCGGAGAGGCCGCGCATGAACCATGTCACCATAAAACCAAAGGCGCGTACAGGTGTGTTAAGAAGCAAAATGTATTGTGAGACAGCCACAAGCACAGCAAGAGTTAAATGTTGCCCAATGACTGCGGCACCCCCAACCCATACTACTAATACTGTGATAATGTTGATAACTAGCAACATCAGTGGCTGATTCCAGGCCGAGAGGCGCATAGCTGACATATTCAAGGTGCGTAGTTCCTGATTTTTCGCGCCGAACTTGGCGATTTCAAATTCTTCGCGTGCAAAGGCTTTGACGACACGCACGCCGCTCAAGCTCTCCTGCATAACCGTGCCCAATTCGCCATTCTCATTCTGCACATTCATCCACATTGGGCGCAGGCGTCGCGCGACCTGAAACGAGAGAAAGAGCAAAATTGGTACGCTTGTCAGCGTGACCAGTGCAAGGTAGACATCAAGGCTGAACAGGATCACGGTGATTGCGACAAAAGTCACAAGGGTCAAGAGCGAGCGCAGTAGGCCCAGCGTCATAAAGTTTCGGACCGCCTCGATATCGACGGTCAGGCGTGACATAAGTTGGCCCGTCTCCGACTCATCGTGAAAAGCAAAGCTAAGTTTTTGCAGATGATCGTAGACCTGATTACGCAGATCATACGCAACAAGGTTAGAGACCGATTGTGAGAGGTAGCCCTGTCCGTAGGCAAAGAGGCCACGAAATGCACTTGATACAAAAATCGCTGCAGCAACGTAAAGCAAATTGCTCAATTGTCCATGTTGCAAGCCAGCTTGAATTACATAGGCGATGAGCCAGGGAATAATCAATGATAGACCCGTTGAGAGTCCTAAACAGGCAACGGCACCAAGAGATTGAAGCCAGTGCGGGCGTAATAATGCAAAGAGACGGCCATAGATACGCAGGTTTTCCTGCCAGGTATCGGCATACAGGGACGTTTTTGATACAATTTTTGATGAGGTTGAGGACACACGCTATTCCTTTCTCGATATACACGCTCCAAAAAAGGAAGTCGCTCACAGCACTTGTTCTTCATAAACAGTGTAGACACTTCTTAGCTGAATTGCCAATGAACGTTGTTCAGATAATACAGCTAAGAAGACAACAAAACAGAAGACGGTGAGCGACATGAGGTTGTCTTGCTGTTGTCTTCTGTCGTGATTTGGTGGAGGAGATCATCGTCGTCGATGATAGAGAATCAGTCGCCCAGTGGGTGGTGGTCTCTGTATCCTTCAGAACTTCTTTCTTTGCTCTTACAAGGATACCATATTTTATGTCATTTCCGCTACCTTTCTGTTGAACGAGAAACGCAGGGAGACCGCAAGGGTCTCCCTGCTACATTTTGTATCTATATGTAGGGGAGACCCTTGCGGTCTCCTGCTATTATTCTCTTAATTTATTCATATGGAAGGAAGCCGAGACCTGATGGGCTACTCAGGCCAATAATAACGGGGGTGATGGTACCTGTTTTCAGATTGAGGGTGCCAACGAAACCTGCAACACCAGAGTCGCTAGGAGCTTCGGTGTAGACAGTGCCAGGAACAAGATCAGTCTTGTTGATGCTGACTGTATAGATGGCGTTTAGTTTGGTATCGACGATCAATAAACGACCTTCGGATTTTGGAATCCAGGTGGTGTCATCTACCTGTGTACCAACGGTGAGACGAGTGACCGTCTGTTGAGCGGTGCCAGGATGGTGGATGGTAATGAGCTGTGCATCACCCTGATCGTCCTGGACGAGATTGCCCTGGTTGTCAATTGACATCGAGTCGGGATCGGTCATGTTGAGCGCGACCTTCTGATTCGTGATAGTGTCAATTGCCGTTGAATTGCCATAAAGAATAGGTGTCAAGACGGCCTTGCCATTGCTCAAGGTGATCTTGTCCACCGATGGGAAGACGTTGACACCAGCACTGTTCAAGGTGGGGTTAGAGGCTGCGATGAAGGCGATGCCATTGATGAAGGCAAGATCGTCATAACCGCCACCATGAGGTGTGGCTGGAACCTGATACTTTGTGATGGCATGGGTCTCAGGATTGATCGTCACAAGTCCTGGGTTGCCATCCTCGTTCGATGTTGCCCAAAGCAAGTGAGTAGAAGGATCGAGACGCAGACCATCGCAGTGACCAGGGACGCTGTAGGTATGGATAACGTGACCATTCAGGTTGTACTGAACAACAGTGCTGAACTTGCCATCGCTACCGTCTTTCGCGGTGATATTCTGGTAGCCGATGAAAACATATTTGCCATCGACCTCTACCGAGTCCGGGTTGAGATACGATGTCGTGCCTCTGGCAAATACCGATACAACATAGCCCGGTAGTGCCACGACCTTTGGCGTTGGATAGGTAGCCGATTGCGCCTGTGCCCCACGTTGACTCGTGCTTAGCCCTATAAGCACAAGAGCCACCACACAGAGCATTGCAAAAAATACAATTGCTCCTCTGCGGAGATTTGTAACCATTGATTTTCCTCTTTTCGCATCCAATAGTATTATCGATACACATAGGGAAACCTTCCCCAAACTGAGAATATACCCCTTGTGTTAACACAAGGTTATGACATAGTTAAAAATACCAAGATTAACCGCTACCAATCCTTTTTAGAAGCCACTTCACAACATCAACACGAAAAGCCCGACCCTCAATAATCTTGAAAATCGAGCTTGAAAACACCATTGCCCTCTGTTAATTCGACCAGACTTACATATTTTACGCCTGGCCATCCTTTTTACGAGCGTTACGCCATTCTCTAGCCTTCTCTCTTTTCCCTTTAGAAGTATGATGCATGTCTAATCTATCCACAGGCGAAAACGTCGCGTACAAGTCCCTACTATCCTGTTCTGCAAGGCGTACATAGGTATTTATCATCTCTAGTTGCTCATGACCCAACAAAGCTTGTAACGCCGTACTTGGCATTCCGTTCTTGATACAATTGACTGCAAACCAATGGCGGCAGGTATGAGCAGAGACACGCTTGTCTGTTATCCCTGCAACTCTTTTAAGACGCCTAAACATAACTTGACCTGTAGAGGATTTCATAGCATCGCCAAAGGCACCTAAAAACACATGTTCATCACCCTCTTGAGTTGGTTCACCTCGCCAATACTGAATATAGGTATTCAAATGTTGACGAGCTACTTTTCCAAATGGGATACGCCGTTCCTTCGCGCCTTTTCCTCGTACATAAATCATTCCCTTATCCCAATCAATATCGGAAAAGAGCAAGCCACATGCTTCTGATATTCGTACACCAGTCGAAAGCAAGAGCCATAGGAAAGCACGATCTCGCGCAGCTAATGCTTTACGTTCGTCAGGCGTCAATGATTTCCCATGTTCTTTACGGTCGCACGCAGCATCTAACCGCTGTAAGTCATCTTCGGTAAATACACGAATAAGTGCCTTTTCTACCTTCGGTGATTTAATCAGTGCCATAGGATTAATAGAAAGGTACTTATGATGTACAAGCCATTTGAGGAAAGCAGCCACATCACGCGCGTAGGTTTCAATCGAACGGCTACTCAGAGGACGACCTAACCGAGAAGTCATACTCCGCAGATGAGAGAGCCACACCACAATATCAGCTTCTTGAATATCGTCAATGAACTCACGCCCAAGACTTGACATGTGGCGATTGAAAAGCTGTATCACACGCTTGTAATCGTTCTGTGTCTCGATGCTATGCCCCGCTGCATGTTGCGCTTGCAGGAACACCTCTAAAGCTTTTTCAAGCGTTAAAGCTTTGATCTTAGATACCGCTGTATCAACCGTAGTGTTTTTTCGACGCTTAGAATACTTTGCCATAGCATAACCTCCCTATTGCAGCGTTGGGTACTTGGTCCGTTTCTCATCCACGAGCCGACGGAACGACGTTTCTTTGAGGTGACAGCGTATATCTATCGCTGTACAGAGCCAGACCAGCACATCCGGTAGCGACATCCCCAGTTCAGGGTACAGGTCTGCCCCTTGCGCCGCCATCGAGGTCATACAACCCGTTATTTGTGCCAGCATCCGACGGACATTGACCTCTTTTTCTTCGTGGTAGACCACATCACCGAGATCACGATACAATTCCTCCTGCTCAATGAAGGCCGATTGAATGACTTCCCACGATGCATCGACAGGCCAGCGCGAACGTGTGTAATCATCCTCATTTGGGACAACTAGTCGCAACCAGCCATCCGGTAAGCCATCCTCACCGCCACCAATACGACCCACCGCATACGTCCACATCTCCGAGAAGCGATCTAACATCTCATAGGCATTGTCAATGTGCAGATCGCGCAGAAATTCGCGTGTGAAGTGAAATTCGACGCGCCACACATCCGCTTTTCCGTCCCACCCGTACTGTTCCCATAAGGGATAGAACCACTGCTTTTCCGGTGACTTCTGCTTAATCTCTAATGTTTTATCGTAAATTTTACAGGCTAAGCGTCCACTGTAGGAGCCGAAAATTAAGCCAGTTAATTGCTTCCAACGTCGAATAGGCTTGTCAGGACCATCAATAAAGCCATCGCCAGGATAGGCATTGTCACCCGTTGCACGCGACAAAAAGCGTTCTTGCCAGTCGATCACGCCAGGATGCCAACCTGTGATATCCGCGCACAAGTCCACAGAAGAGACCTGCACATAAATATCCTGCCCGAATATGTCCATGAGCAAGGCATGCACCTTTGAAACGGCATCACCAGTTGACGCTTCATGCCACAGGAAGCGAGACGACACGCGCACTTGTGCGATAATACCGTTCAACTTGCCACGCGACACCGACAGATCAATCAGATGCGAGGTCAGCAACCACGACCATTGCCCCTTGCCTGCCCCATGTGTTTGCATCATCAAGGGCAGACCACCGAACGACCAAGGCGAGGCTATTTCGCTTTCTTGCTCTTTCGCGAGAGCTTGCAGGTCCATGAGATCACTCATCAGGTCAGCGTCAAGTGTGCGTTTCTGCTTTTGCAGGGCATTATCAGGATTACTGTACAGCACATTCAAGTACAGCGTATCCACACCAAAACCAACGAGGAACGGTTTCGGAAAGGATGCAGGTTCATTCGTTGCCTCTCTAGGTCCATTGTTCTCAGGAGGAAGAAGTGTTGTTATGCATGATTGTTTGTTGTTCATATGTCCAGACCTCCGTATCTCTAGTCTTGTTTTTCAAAAGGGTTGTTACAGCGTAAGCACAAAGCGACAAAATCATTCGATGCCACCCGTACTTTCATCGGTGGCTCACATTGGCACTCATACAAGCGTAGCCGACTCCCCTTCTTTTCTTTGAGGGTTGGACGGATAGCCGCATGGGGATAGGCACCGGCTTGATGAACATACTGCACCAGGAGAGGCCGCAGCTTGTCACCAACCACTGTTGCCGTTGGAGGACCATCAAGACCACAGGCACGAGCCGCTTGCGAGAAGGGTTTCTTATGCCCATGCTCATTGCCTACCGATGCATGAATGAGTTCATGCAGCAGAATACCAAGCACATCGACACTTTCAGCAATGCGAGGTGAAACGAAAATTTGCGGGATACCATCAGCACACACGGTTGGAGCGAAACACTGTCCGATCACCATCTTGCCAGCACCTAGCCCACCGCTCGAAGGCCAGCCACAAGAGACACGAACCGCTACATTCTTTAGCCCACAACGTTGCATATGATCGAGCAGGAACGCCGCCGATTGACGCAGCCAGTATTCACGAAGTTGTGTTGTTTCTTCCATCACCGCCACCTCTTAGAGTCAGCGTTTAAACGGGGTGTTTGTGTTTCGTCTTGCTGTATTGATGTATGCTTTTCTGCAATAGCACGAAAGGCCAAGCGTTGCATCAGTGCCAGTGTTACCAAATCATCATCAGACCGAGTGAGCAGGTCAGCGTCTTCTTGTGTGAGAGCCGAGAATGTATATTCTTCCAATACACCCGAAATGAGATTGAGAAGCGGCACTAATCGACTTCCTTGCTTCTCGTGTGTCTGTATTGTCATCGTGAAACCTCTTTCATTCGTAGTACAACAGAAATGTCTCTCTAAATCAGAAGGAAAAACTATGAGCGAGTCTATACAACCACCTCTCCAAAAACCTTGTCCTGAATGTGGAGGAAGGCGTGTGAAAGTCGTCCTTCAGACAATACAAGGCTATCCGCTCCGAGCAGGGCAACCAGCGCGGAAAGTAAAGTTCTTCAGCGACCTTTCAAACAACACAATTCTTTATGGCCTCAGTTGCACAACATGCGGCTATACTGCTCACTTCGCAAGTGAACCAAGTAATCTCATTCCAGACCCTCAGTGAACAATTGCAAAAGAGAAAACTCAACAATCTACAATGCATTTCAAAGGGCGCGTGTTACTTGTTCCGCGCCCTTGCTCGCATGTCCACCAATCTACACACCGATCAGCGGAAGCATGCTAGCACCAAAGGAACGCTTATGAAGGGCGAGAGAGCATCCGTTGTGTCTCTTGTCGCCATGCTTCCCATTCCTGATAGAAACGGGAGAGTTGTGCTGAGCTTGCCGAGCGATACCAGCGAGACGCGATTAAATCCGGTTGCAATCGTGCCATGTCATCAAGAACTTCATGAGCTTCATGGGCAGGAAACTTTAAGGGGTCTAACATGTGAGAGCGCATAAAGCCGCGAACCGCACTCAGGGCAATATGACGCATCTCGATGGCTGACATTGCTTGACGTTGAGTCATAACCAACCCTCCTACAAGTGGATTGTGACCGCAGCATCACACTCAACAATTGCAAAGCCTTTGGAACTCTCTTGATACTGACACGTCCCTTGTGACTCTGGATGTTGCGCGTGGAAGTCACAACAATAATAGGGATAGGGTTGACCGTAGGAACGGCGAGGCATGCTATATTTCCGTGTAGCAACCCGTTGACAGCCGTGAGCCGCGCACGCGATTTTACCAGTTCGAGTTTGTTTCATCCGTTTGTTTCCTTTCTGCCTATGTGGATATCTTGTGTACAAAATGTGGGAAAGTCCTGAATTGGTCTGTTTTTCCGTTCGTTGAGAGGGGTGTGGATGATGCCATACACGCCTAGTCGCGTCAAGTCCCCAGGAGGGGAAAACTTGACCCGCCGTCGTCCTGCATGGCTTGGCTCCGCTTGCCCCTCAACGAAAAGGAAAAAACATGTTGTTTTTGTTGGGTGAATTGGTGAGACGACGAAGGACGCACGACCAAGACGATCTACAAGGGACAAATGGGCAAGGGTGAGAACGCTAGACGTGAGCGTTGAGCGTTACACATCAGGCGTCTTGCGTTCGGCGTTTGGCGTCGAAGCGTTCTCACACGCCGTAGACTAAGGGATTGAATTAGAGTTAGCAGGCCACACCGTTCCTGTGACCACCGTCGATTGTGCCGAACTTGGAAGCTGCAACGCTGCACCGCCATTATTCGAGGAAGGAGCAGGAAGCGCAGCCGTTGGAACACCACCCCCGGCCCCGAAGGACATATCGCCATTGCGTACTTGCTCGATGAAGGTTTGCGCTCGATCTTCGGCGATCTCTTCGTATTGCGCTTGAATTTCCTTGACTTGTTTCTTTTGTGCCTTGAGGTAGGCGGTTCGGTGCATGTGTCGCTCATCGACTTGCAGCGCGTGGTTATCCAGGTGATCTTGTTCCAATGCATGCTGGAAAAAGTGATCTAAGGGAACCAACGCGATAGCCCCAACCGAGACAGGTAGTAGGACCGCGAGACAGAACTCGTAGCCATGCAATAACGGACCATTACCCATCACCAACGCCAGCGTTGCGAACAGCCCGACCAGATCATGACCCGCCATGACCCACCCCAGGTTATTGGCCGCACTCACAAACATTGCCACGAGCGAAACCACCGCCATCAAGACCGTCCCGAACCAGTTCCGCTTGAGTGCCAGGAGGAACGCTTGACGAGCCGTTGCATAGGTGAGTGCTTCAAAGAAAAAACCGCGCAGCAGCCCGATCACCGCCACACGCCAATCTGCGAACGAGCCACCAGCATAGACCCACCCATTCGCGATGCTCGACTCAAGAATGAGACCCGGCACCAGGAGCGCGATAATCGCCACCTCGATTTTTTGCCAGGTTAAATGAATGTTCATCACAAAACGCATCATGAGTGTAACCCTTCCTTATGTGTTTACTTCGTTGTTTGTGCTTGCGGAGCAGAGGCCGCAGCCGCCACAACGCGAACGGTTTTCGCGTAGAACCGTGTGGTTGGTTCCTTTTCGCTGCTATCCTTCGCTTTCTTCTTCATACCAGAGGAGAAGGAGCGTATCACCACCTCGACTTTGCACTCTTTCAAGGCAGCTTCGCGCTGACAGAGTTCTGCAAATTGTGGGTGATCTTCCTGCACCTGCAAGGGCCAGCGTTCGCCCTCATCGTTATCAAGCACAATGAACGAGAAGAACGAATAGGGATTGCCGTTGTTTTCGCCCTGCATGTGGCGAGCATATTTGACCGTACCAGTAAGTGTAATCATAGTTGAAACCCTCCAAAGATGTGTACTACATGTATGAAATGAAGGCCCATAACACAGCGTCACAGGCCACCGAGAACGAAAAAAAACGATGAGAACGCACGACAGAGACGACCTACAAAAACGCGTTACGAGGGAGGCGACCAGCGATCAGGTAACTGTGTCTGGTGATACACCATGAGCCAGTGTTGCTTACAATACGTGGCACCCGTACACCACTCGAAGCCATGACAGCCCTCATAGAGACACCGACCACGCGAAGCCGGAGCAGCGAAACCGGAAGCTGCAGCCGCCCGCAGTTGCAAGCGAAACGGACGCCCGAACGTCGAATACTTCCGCTTATCGTTTGGTGGCACGTCGGACATAGGAACGTCCTTCCTGTACAGCTTGCAGCGATGCCAACGTTGGCGGCTGATACTCGACGTTGTAGCGATGCACGTCGATACGCTCATCATCATGACAGATCAACCAGACATACGACACTTTTTTCAAGTTGTGCAGGAACAGCACCGCATTGATGGCATTGTCAATGGACTGTGCCGTGATATCCTCGACAATGCTTGCCGCCTTTGCAGCGCGAGACGTCCAGACATAAACGCGATAGCGTGCCATTAGCGAGACCTCCCAGGTTCATGTGTCAGAACGGCATACAACGAAGGCGAATAGGCACGCACTGGATAGTCACCCAGGTACGCCGACAGATGCAGATGTTTCCCGCAGAACTGGACCACCGCATCAACAATCACACAGTTGAGGCAGCCAGGACACACCGCATACGCATGACAGCCGATTCGCACGCATTCATACCAGCCAGAGGAGTACACCATACGGAAATCATGGCGACTCTGTTCACAGACAGGACTACTCAACAACGTGGAAACGAACGAACACGCACGACACACCATCTGACCAGACATGTGACCCTTGCCCCAAATGTGCCTGCCCGTCGAGGTATGAGAGCAGGGAGGAACCGTGTGTTGTCGCACCATGCATCCCCCTAATCCGAGAGCCGATGAGCAACGACAATCACGACCAGCATCAAGGCAATCAACAGAAAAAGACCAAGAGACATGCATCACCTCCTTAGATGTGAAACAGCACGATTGCCGCATGAGGGAACAACCACAAGTACAGTAAGAACCCTAAGAGCAACGAGAGACAAAGGACCGTGAAAACACGAAGCATAGAACACCTCTTGACAGAGTAGAAAGAGGAATGCCACAATGGGCAGAAGCAGAGAAGCAGCGACTCATTACAGAACGCTCAACACCCTCGCTTATCGCTCTGCTACGGTGGACAAGACCGCAAGCAGAGCATCCCTCGACAGAGACAAAAGTCAGCGTTTATACGGGGAGTTTGTACCCGTTTACGAACGACCGACAGGACGATAGACGTTGACGCCGATTTTCACCGACTCATTACCAGGAACCGAGACATTACCACCCGTTGACGCAATGATCTGGGACTTGCCAGAACCACTCACACCAAACGTCTTAGACAGATCAACGATAATGATGAGCTTGTTTCCATCAAGGCTCATCTCGACATTTTGACCCACGGTCTGTTTTGTTTGTGCCATGAAGCACCTCCTACAGTGTGTAAAGTAGCAACAGAATAAACTATCAGACAGGCTTCCAGAGCCATCCCTACGATAAACCAACCAACGAACTGGAGCATAGACAAACCTCCTACTAGTCGATTTTCCTGTACTGTAAACCATCCTACTAACCTAATCTGAATTTGAATACCAAATCTGGTAATCAATATCAGGTACATGTGTATAGTAACATGCCTTTGATAAAATGTCAAGGGTAATCTGGTACTGATTTTGAAAATCAGAGTTTGCATACGTTATGCTATAATTGAAACAATCATAACAACTTGAATTTGCACACAAAGAGAGGCTATTACATGAATACAAACCAGTCAGCACCAGACATAAAATTCACCGAGCGTAAAGTTGTTATCCTACCTATTGGTAGTTGTGAGCAGCATGGTCCTTACCTTCCTATAGATACCGACCTAAAAATCGCGCAACTTATAGCAGAAAAAATAACAAATCTGTTTACATATTCGGAGGCACTTTTACTTCCTGCTATTCCTTTTAGTTGCTCCTGGGAACACAAAGGATTAGGAACAATTGCATTAAACACAAGTACAATTGCAGCAATAGTACATGATATAGCTAGAAGTCTAAAAATATGGAACATGCCTATACTACTTGTTCTGTTAAACTGGCATGGAGGAAATAGCTTACTTGGTTCTCTCACAGCAGAAATTACAGCTAGTGAGGAAATACCAACCGCAGTTATACATGCTATCGGACAAGCAGGAATAATATGGAATACAGAACATAAATCAAATGTAGTGGATATACATGCAGGAGCAATTGAAACATCAATTATACAAGCTTACTGGCCTAAACTCATTCACGATGAGATACCAGAAACGGCACACTACGAACCTGACATACCCTATGCTCTAACACAAGCTTCTATGCAAGCACTTAATATTAGAACAATTACAAAAGAGGGAATATGGGGCGCACCAGAGAACGCTAATCCAGATAAAGGAAAATCTGTTATTGAGACTCTGGTAAAAGACATTTACCAAGAGATAATACAACTTCTCAATCTGGTAAACACATCAGAAAAACTAGGAGTACACATATGAGAGGACCAACAGCAAAAGAAATTTTAGATACGCAACCACCAGAACTTAGAATGAGTAGTAAAGCCGCTCAAACTTACCTTGATATACGAAGAAAAATCCTAGAAGGAGAATACCAAACAGACCAAATAATCATCCCAAAGAAAATAGAAGAAGAATACCACATCAACAACACAGGTACACAAACGTTGCTATTACGCCTTGCTATTGAAGGACTTATCAGAGTTCTACCTATAAAAGAGAGAGTATGGCCTAATAACGCAGCAGTTAATGAATATCGTGTTGCTGATCTAAACATTAGACATCGAATATTCTCAACAAGACAAGGCGGTTTTGTATCCGATATATCTAATGAAGGACACCCCGCATATCTTGAAACACTAGCCTTAAAAGTTCAACATGCTGATGAAGAAGTGGCAAAGCTCTTGAATATTCCTGTAGGAGAAAACGTTATCTTCCATCGCTCACTTCAAAGACGCGATAAAGATACAATTATTGCAATTAGTGACACCTACCTACCTTTCTGGCTTGCCGAGATGCTACCAGAGCTTGAGAAATCTGACAGCGACATATACCAAATGATGAAAAAATTAGGGAGAAACCCTAGTTGGTGTACCGAAACAGTAGACATAGTACAAGCAAGTAGCCTAGAAAGAATAATGTTTGAACTATCGCCAGACGACCCATCAGCATTAGTAAAAATTATAAGACGTGTGTTTGATGATAAAGGACAGCCATTAAATGTGGATTTTCTCACAGATAGAGGAGATACATATAGATTTCACTATTCTTTCCCACTTTTTGCAGACGGTATACCCAAGTCAGTAAGAGGCAAATAAAAAAAGATATGCTTAGCTCTATGACCAATACAAAATTTTTTACAAAACACTGGTAGCCTTGAACTACCAGTGTTTTAGCATTATATTATTTTGATATTGAAAACCAGATTTATATTAACTTAATCAGAAGAAATTTTCTAAGAAGATGTGTAAAGAACGGCCTGAGAAGCTATTCTAACAACACATTTTGACTTATAGCTATGAATTAATCCTATTAAACCTACCCAAACTTTAGCGAATTAAAACAGCTTTACGCCTAGCTTCAAACAATTGACAACGCGCCTCACATACATCATTCCACAAGGTTACTGGATTGTTAAAAGCATCAAGAATAAAACTCTGCAAAGAAATATATCGTGCTGTGTGGTAATATCAAGGGGTAACACGATCATACAAAGATGTAACCGATACGCAGGTATCCGTCAAGAAAGGCAGGAATGTTACTATGTTCCAACTGACCGTCCTCTATGGACACCCGGAAGATGTAGCGGAGTTCGACCGCTATTATACAGAGGTACATACACCGCTCGTGCAGAAGATTCAGGGACTCAAGGGGTTGAGCGTGACAAAGTTTACTCCAGGACCACGCGGCGAACAACCACCATACTATCAGATGGCGGCTATGTACGCCGATACGCGCGAAGAGTTCGACGCGCTGATGGCAACTCCCGAAGGCAAGGCGGTTGGACGCGATGTACGCAATTTTGCAACAGGTGGCGCGACGCTTATTTATGGGGATGAACAGAAATTTATGTAAAAAATGTGCTGGTGAATGATCGGAGATCATTCACCAGCACATTTTTTACAAAAGATTTGATAATTCTTCGGCGGTGTTCACGGGTGCCTGACAGACGAAATTCTGACATACGTAAGCTGTTGCTTTGTCATCTTTCAATGGACGATCAGCTAGCAGAGGTACAGTCTGTACAGCTTGCGTGTCACCTGGAACATAATAGGCGAGAACGCTATTGGGTAAGTATTGTTTGTTGGTCACCTCTAACAGGGCAAGAGTGCCATCGGTAGCCAGTGGGCCGAGAATTGCGATCTCTTTGCTGGGAGAGAGCGCGAAGTCGAGCGCACCAAGAACATACCCGAATGCTTGTGGATGTTGCGCCATAACGTCCGCTAATGGTTGCAGGTAGTCGTCAGCACGTTTGCGATAGGTTTGCTCACCAGTAAAGGCGGCAAGTCGTAACAGGACATCAACGGCCACGCTATTGCCAGCAGGGGTCGCATTGTCCATGATGTCCTTTGGGCGGCTAATCAGAGCTTCGGCATCACTACCTGTATCGAAGAAACCAGCATTTTGCTCATCTATGAACAAAGGAATAGCCGAATCCATCAAGGCGCGGGCCTCTGCGAACCAACGTGGCTCGAATGTAGCCTCATAGAGCGCAAGTAGACCGTCTGCAAGGAAGGCGTAATCTTCCAAAAAGCCGTTCAGATGGGCGCGACCATCTTTGTAGGTTCGCAGCAGTCGCCCATTTTTCCGCAATTCGCGCAGCAAAAACGCAGCGTTTTTCGTGGCAACCTCGATATAATCGAGCCGCTCAAGGTATCGCCCCGCCTCGGCAAAGCTACGTAGCATCAGGCCGTTCCACGAGGTTAATATTTTCTCGTCGCGTGCAGGCTTAACGCGTTTCTCGCGCACCGCGAAAAGCAAGGCGCGGCTCTGCTTGAGCGATTCTTCTAACGCCTCGTCACTTACCAGAGTCTCATCAGTGTTCCGCACTTGCGGTTGTACATGAAGAATGTTCTTGCCCTCAAAGTTACCGCGCCTGGTCACATCGTAGTACGGCATGAAGAGGGTGGCATCCTCTGCTGAAAGAACTTGCTCAATCTCGGCTGGCGTCCATACAAAGAATTTACCCTCGACACCTTCGCTGTCGGCGTCCTGCGTCGAATAAAAACCACCTTCCGGTGAGGTCATTTCGCGCACAACGTAGTCCAGCGTCTCCTCCACGATACGGCGGTAAAACGGGACGCCCGTCACAAGGTAGGTATGCAGATAGACGCGACTGAGCAGAGCATTGTCATACAGCATCTTCTCGAAGTGTGGCACAAGCCATGTCTTGTCGGTAGAGTAGCGATGAAAGCCACCGCCCAACTGGTCGTAGATGCCACCATTCGCCATACCGCGCAGTGATAGCTCGACCATCTCAAGTTCGGGTATCGCTACGGGGGTCGTGACCTCGCCCTTGAGCCGATGCTGGGAAATACGTAGCAGCAACTCAAGTGACATGGTACTGGGAAATTTGGGCGCGGTCCCGAAGCCGCCATAAGTGGTATCAAACTCTTTAGCAAGCGCGTTGCTGGCCTTACTGAACAGGTCGAGTGAGAAAGTGGTGCCAGTGGGCAGCGACGAGCCTGCCCTACGTAGTGGTGCATCGCTGCGCTGTTGCAGGTAGTCGGCAATTTGCGTCGTCTGCTCTTCGATCTCCTGGCGGTTCTGTGAGTAAGCGTGCGCGATACTCGCTAAGATCGTAGGGAAGCCGGGCATAGTTTCTGGCCCGTAGCGGCGGTCGTTGGGCGGAAAGTAGGTACCACCATAAAAGGGACGACCGTCGGGCATCAGAAAGACCGTCATCGGCCAGCCACCCTGTTGCGTCATGGCCTGCACCGCTTGCATGTAGATACTGTCGATATCGGGGCGTTCCTCACGGTCAACCTTGATATTGACAAAGTTCTGGTTCATCAACGCGGCGATCTCTTCGTTCTCGAACGACTCACGTTCCATCACATGACACCAGTGGCATGCGGAATAGCCAACGCTCAACAAAATTGGCTTATCCTCGCGTTTGGCCTTTTGCAGTGCCTCATCATGCCATGCATACCAATCTACTGGATTGTGCGCGTGCTGCAAGAGGTACGGGCTGGTCTCATGAATGAGAGAATTCGTGTGCTTGTGCTGTATATCTGACATGGATGTCCCTCCATTGGTTGGTGTTCGTACACGTTCTTTAGCTTCAAACTATTGTACGACATGGAGGGAAGAAGGAACAGTATACTACTCTTCGCGCCGCTGATAAAACTTATCGTTCAGGTCGTCGGGCAACATATCAATTAGACTTACATCTATATTGTCGCCCTGCTTGTGAGCAGCCAATGCGCCTGTGGTGGAGCGCACACCGGACAAATTCTCCTTGAACGCGGTCACTCTCGGCACGCGCTGAGTGATGTCTGATGGATCGGGCAGATCGTGGGCCAGACGATAAAACATATCCTGGCGCTCATAGAGCCACTGTAACAGGTCTAGTGTTGCTTGCGCGTTCAGCGTTGCAGCTAGCTCTCCAAACTTAAATGTGAGCGAATGTTCCTTATCGACTGGATTAGCGGCGATAGATAAAACCTGTACCTCACCCTCGAAATCAAAAAAATCCGGTCTATTTTCTGACATAGTATAGTCCCCCTTTGCTCACTTGTTGTCGCATCCCCTAGCGATGTACAAGTGAGTAGCTTCCCTGGCTGTGATACTGCTTTCAACGGCGAAAAGCTTTTGCGCCTTTCTAGTATAAACGTTTGCAGTATCCCTTTAGGAACATAGATAGCGGAATGTATGATGCTACTGAACAATAACATCCTCAAAAGAGAACGAGAAAATTAGCGGTATTTTCTGTTCAGTAGCATCTCTTTTGTAGCCCAATAATGTGCTAGCGTAGGACATTGCTCATGACAAACATGAGATTTGCAGGACGTTCGGCCATACGGCGCATCAGGTAGGGGTACCATTGTGAGCCATAGGGGACGTAGACACGCATATCATAGCCTTGTTGTACCAGCTTTTCTTGCAGGTCACGCCGAATTCCGTAGAGCATCTGGAACTCGAAGGCCGTTTTGCTGATGCCGTGATCGCGTACAAATGTGGTTGCAGCGTCGAGAATGCCCTGATCGTGTGAGGCAATAGCGGGATAATTGCCACGGGCAAGCAGCATGAGCATCAGTTGCACATAGTTCTGGTCAACCTCCTCCTTCTGCTGGAAAGCAATGGTGGCGGGTTCCTTGTACGCACCCTTGACGAGACGTACCCGTACCCCTTTCGCGATAAGCTGCTCGATATCGTTTTTGCTACGATGGAGATAGGATTGAATGACGGTCCCGACCTGCTCGAACTGTTCGCGCATACGGAGTGTGATAGCGACGGTGCGCTCTGTATAGTCCGCGCCTTCCATGTCGATACACACAAATGTTCCCTGTGATTGAGCGTGTTCGAGGATGGCACGTACATTCTGCTCGCACAGGTCTTGTGAGATGTCGAGTCCTAGCGCGGTAAGTTTAATGGAGATGTTCGCATCTATGCCCGTTTCTTTGATGTAGTCAAGGGCGGCAATATAGTTACGGGCGGCTACCTGAGCCTCTTTATCGTCGGAGACGTTTTCGCCGAGCAGGTCGAGGGCGACACGTATGCCGCGCTGATTCAACTTTTTTGATGCCTGGGCCGCCTCATCGAGGGCTTCACCTGCAACAAAACGACGTGAGACGCCACGCGTCGCCTTATTGTGTACCACAAAATTTCGTAGATTTTCGTTCTGTGCGAGATACAGCAGTGTATCTTTAAGTACCATTGTTTGGGTTCCTCCGAGTGATGTAACAACGCTGTTAGTGCTGATAGATGGCTGCGTTGCTATCTATCAGCGTAAAGCTATGTAAACAGTTGTAAGATGTCAATGATGTCATAGCCACTGTTCTTGTTTGTGGCTTACAAGGTTATTTCCTTGCCTTGAGTATACCACTTCTTAAGAGTTTATTTCCTTTGTCCTTATTCGCTGTCAATTGTCCGTCACAATCACAAACTTTAAGGGTAGCGGTCGCAATCAATCGCCTATATAATGGTCATTGATACAAATATAAAGAAAAGGATGAGGTATATTTATGGAAGAACGAATTGATTACGAAAATATCTTTACTCCTCAAGGTATGTTGGGAGAGGTCTCGAAGCAACCCAATCTAGATTTCCTTATGAACATTTTCAATATTCCCAGGGCATACAGTGTTTCGGGCTTTGGTTCATGGAATGTTGGTCAACATACTCTAGCTGTTGCTTTCCTTGTACTCTATTGGTCCAAATTTCACTCCTACCCCTCAGAAAAACGTGATCGACTCGTTACTTTAGCATTGATGCACGATATGCATGAAGCGGTGATCGGTGATATCCTGCCCTTCTTCAAAACAAATGCAGTGAGAGAGGCGATTGATTCCATCCAGACGGACATTCTAAATGCTTTCTCGATTGAGGATGATAAAAGTTTGCAGGAGGAACTCAAGCTTTTGGATTTGATAGGATTTCTCTACGAAATTAGCCAATCAACACTTCACGGGATTGATCCTTCAAAAAAGACCTTAGTGGAGCAAATGTATACTCGGCAGAAAGAGACTATTCTCTCCTATGCAGAGAGAGTGAACATAGGCCAGAAAAAAGTTGATGACTTTCTATCGTACATGAAACTGTAAAGAGCTGATCGATGCTATATCGAAGGTTGTGTAGTGGTGCATAGCAGAAAAGCTCGGAATCTATGTCTGGATTGGGTAACACAAACCGTCTTTAAGACGGATGCGAGTTTCTCGAATGTTTTGAGGAGTCGCGCATACTCGCCCTCACGGTGCGGTTCGAGCGTGTCGAGGGAACGTTTCATGCTGGTTTGCCAGATGTTGGTCGGGCTGGAACTTGGTTCGATCATGACAACATGTACTCCGAACGGGGCAAGTTCTAGCCGTAACGCATCGCTGATAGCCTCAAGCGCAAACTTACTGGCGGAATAGGCACCCGTAATCGGCGTTGAGATGCGCCCACTGACACTACTCACGTTGATAATCGTTCCCTTCGCCATCTTTACCAATGGCAACAATGCTTGCGTGACGCTTAGCTGTGCCACGACGTTGACCTCAAGTTGCGCTCTCAGGTCTTCGAGTGGTAGCAGTTCTAGCGAGGCGGCAAAGGCAGTACCAGCATTGTTGAGAAGTGTATCGAGTTGGAGTGTTGAGGCTGCAACCGTCTGTGCCAATGCCGCGACCTGCTCAGGGTTCGTAATATCACAAACAACGGGCGTAAGGTGTTCTTTGTAGACATCTTCAATTGCACTGACAAGCTCGTCGCTATCACTCTCTTTCCGTACCGTAGCAAAGACATGCCAGCTCTGCCGTGCAAGATGCAGTGCAGTAAGCCTGCCGAAACCGCTTGAGCAGCCTGTGATGACGATAGTTTTGGGAGTGTTATTATTGTTCATTTTGCGGTCCAATACGACTCCATAGGCCCAGACGAATCAGTTCTGTACGGGCCTCGAAGCCAAACATATGTGGGTCCATCGTTCGCCCATGACGAATGACTAACCCGCGTAACATCTCTATTTGCTCCGACTTGCTGGCGGTGTCGCGCTCGAAGGGAATGTGTAGCGCAAGTTGTTCCACCGCCTGTCGGTTGTACCATTGCTCTGATGACTCTGACATAATGCTGAAATAAACTCTTTCTTCATTAGCAAAGACGTATGATAGTGAAATGGTAGCACGTCTTTATGTAGCCTGCAAGAGAACAGGTGGCATCCAAGCTATTCAAAAGGTGATAGAAGATGTAGTGGGGACAAACAGGTGGCCCTGTTTTCTCTTTGTTGATACCGTTCCTCAATCCTTGCTGACAGAGTTCATTGCTCACGGGGCGTTCTAAAGAAAGGCCCCTACACGGTTCAACACCGTACATGCTCCAGGAATTGACGAATTGTAGGGGCCTTTCTTTAGAACGCCCTCGTCGCTATTGACCACGTCTGAAAACATTGAAACCTTTCCTCAATCCTTGCTGACAGAGTTCATTGCTCACAAGGCGTTCTAAAGAAAGGCCCCTACGCGTTTGCCCATAGGAATTTGTTGGACTCAATACCCTTGTAGTCGCGCGTCGATACGATCAAACAATCTTCCTACATAGGACGAAGAAACATAGTGATACACGTTTGTTTATAGAGACGGAAGTGGAGTAGTATAGCCCTTTTGCACTATCTAAAGACGCATAACTTGATTCCTTGCTGTGTCGATGCTAGTGTTAAGGGTGTATAAATGAAATGTATACGAAATGGGCGGTTCATAAAAAGCCGTAGTTATGAGGGCTGAAAAATATGATTTGTGCATATTGTAAATTGATGCGTGCTGACAATCCGGCACCCTGTGCCAATTGTGGGGCACCTTCTCCGATACAAGCGATGCCGCAAAACGCGAGCTGGGGTGCTGGCTCACAACGAGACGTTTCTTCTCCTCAACAGCAAAGTGGGTATGGCATGATGTCCAGTTCCTGGCAACATCAGGCACCGTCTATGCCACGATGGTCACAGACGCCACCGCTCCCTCAGATGTCACAAACGCCACAGGTGCAACAGGAAAATTCGCGATTGCCTGTACCCTATCAAGGTGGTATGGGTCTTCAGCAGATGCAACAGGCTAATGCAATGCAGATCATACCAGCACCTGCACAAGATATCAACATCGCACCACCAGAGCAGGAAGAGGGTCTTGTATACGTCCCACCCATGTATACCAAGCCGCGTCCCATCATTCCACGTTATCGCGTCATCAGTGGTTTGCTCAGTTTTGTGATCGTGACATTAATGCTCTGTGGCGGCGCAGGATATTACGCGAAGGCAAGCGGTAAGCTCGATCTAGTTAGTCGTGTTATAACGGGCAACAACCCTGCACCACCAAATATTGCACCGGGGGGGGCTACGTTGCCAGACCCATCGAGCCAGGTTATCAAGGGTCCCGCGTATGATATTATTCCGTCGGCAACCACAACATCACATTTGATCAACTCGACGATTGCAGCACAGACAGATAGGGTGTTCAAACCTAACCAGACATTTTACCTTACCTATAGCGTCTATCCACAAAAGGCTGGCAAAGTCACCATGAAGTGGTATATGAACAATCTTCCATATCGTATCGTTACCTCAAATGGCAATCTTACCGCTGGACAAGGAGTTACAGGCATGGCACCAATGGTCTACGCCTCACCTGCCGAGGGAAAGGTCGAGATCGATTGGGAGAATCAGGCCGCGCAAACGCTCTTTTTCGTCGTGAGAAATTAGCATACACAAACAAAAATGAGTGTCGCACTAGCGCGACACTCATTTTTGTTTGTGTGCTTTATTTACATTGAGTCTCGACGCTGACATCGCCGAATACCTGCACCTGACAGGCGAGGCGCATATTGGAGTTCTTTTTGAGGTCGCCGCGCAACCAGAATTTCTCCATGAAAGAGAGGGGGTTGGTGTTGACGGATGGTGATACTGCTATACGGTCGGTACCACACAGGCCGTTACCGTGACAATTGCCGAGTTTATAGATGCCACAATAGACGGATACGTCATTCTCTAAGGCGGGATAGCGTACCGTATCACCCTCGTCTACTTTTACCGATTTATTTTCACGCACAAACGTTATCGTTGGCACAATAACTACCTCCATAAAATATTTGTAGTAGAATAATTCTTGCTATTATCGCTTGTCAGAATATAGCACAGAAGCCAAACAGCGTCAATAAATGTCACGGATAGAACGAAACGTATATCATCTGCGGCGTAACGGTTATGCCTGCATCACTACTGCCGATTTGAATTGAACCACCATAGTAGGTGCCCTTTTGTAAACCCGTGCTACTGCATGTCACAGTAACCGTCGTACTTGCGCCGGAGGCAAGCGTGCCACGGGTTGCGCTCATAGCAAGCCATGCACCACCGACAGGCTCGTCTACGTGAATAAAGGAGGCCCAGTTCAAAGGCGCAGAACCAGTATTGGTGATGGTTACCGCTTGCGTATTTGTACCTGGACCGCTAGTATCCAGACTGAAGTTCGAGGGCGATGCTGAAATCGCGGCCTGACTCTGAATTACGACTATGACAGGTACCTTCTGACTCACCACCGTTGTCCCCACATCGCTGTCCGCGAAGGTAATGGTCGTCGCTAGCGTCTCCGCCTTATAGGTAGAGACGCGGGGGTTGACCTCAATATCGACGTGTGTTTGCGGCATCAAGCTCCCACTATACAGCATGAGTGGTGCGAATGTGGCACCAGCGCCGCTCTCACTTGCCGTCCAATTCAATAGCGCATTGCCTGTATTGGTGATGGTCAGGAATTGCCCGATGGGGTCCGTTCCCTGCGTTGTTTGGAAGGTAAGGGTGGTCGCCTGCACCGAGATAACGGGGGCAGGTGGCGTCGTCACCGTTAGTGACACAGGAATTTGCGTTGTCTGGCTGCCTCCGGTAAAGATGAGCGTTGCTGAATAAGAGCCTGCATTAAGAATGGCACTATTGATATTAACTGTAACCGTTGTCGCTTCACCTACTGCCACAGTACCACTTGCTGGTGTAACACTTAGCCAGTTTCCTTGACTGACAGGGGTAATGCCAACGCTCCAATCTCGCGCTTCTCCACCACTATTTTGTACCGTCAGTGTCTTGCTTGTCGTAGCCTGTCCCGTAAGGGAGGTAAAGGAGAGAGCGAGCGGCGACACGAGAATATTGCCGGGAGCGACCACCGTCAGCGATACGGTGATGGTAGCACTGGCACCCCCTGTAAGCGTGATTGCACCTTGATAGGTGCCAACAGCGAGTTGTTGCGCCTGCACGCCCACAACCAGTTGCTGGCTCTGTTTGGCGTCTATGCTTCCGTTCGATGCGCCAACAAGATACAACCAGTTCGTACTGTTGCTGGTCGTCGCTACCGCCTGCCAATTTAATGCGTTGCCACCACTATTCTGCAATGTTACATTCTGATTGGGCACGGTCTGCATGGCGGTGGTAGAAAACGTCAACTCGGATGTTGAGATGTTGAGCGCGGCGGGAGCTGAATCAACCTTCATCGTCACGGTCAGTTTGGCGGTGATGTTGCTGCTCTTCTGTGTAAAGGTAATATGTCCTGTATAGGTTTGTGGCGTAAGTTTACTGCGGTTCGCGGTAATCGTGATCGGCGAGCTGCCGGAGAAAACATAGGAGTTGCTGATAGGCGATGCGGTCAGCCATGTGGCATCGCTGCTCGACTGCCATGCAAGTTCACCACCACCAACATTTTTCAGCGTAATTTGCTTACTAGATGTCGTTCCAGCTCGATCACTGCCCATATCAATATGTGTGACAGGCAATTGGAGTTGTGGTGGTGCCGTCGATGGCGGCAACACTGTAATGGTGGCCGAGGCACTGGATTGTTGCGCTTCATCAGTGACATGAATAGCATGTTGACCAGGACTCCAATCGGTGGGCACGATCATATCGACCGCAAACGTGCCATGATGATTAGTCATAGCCTCAAGTTGTTGTTTCATGCTGTCATAAATAGGAGCGCCAGCGTCGTCGTGTGTGAATTTTATCTGAGTCGCTGGTGCCAGCCCTTTACCGCTCAGTGCTACAGTATCGCCGACACGCAGCGTATCGGGGCTGGCACTCATACTCAATGAAGACGATGAGGTTGCCCTACTCACCGTCAAAGCATAGACGAGAATACCGCTCGCCAGCAGAAAGAAAATGCATGACAGCGTAAGCAAGAGAGGAATGACACGTCCTCTCCGCGCTGGTTTTCTTCGTTGCAACGATGGTTGATGGAGAGCTAATAGTGTACCCTCAGTCTCTGTGAGCCGTTGCTCGTATTGCGTCTGGCGAGCAGGCGGAGGCACAGGTTGAACTTGTTGCATACGTGGTGTGAGCGGTGGATTGATGCGGCGCATAGACGCCTCTGTCTGCGGTCTTTCTTGCCGCGCTGTTATCACAGTTGGGATATCATCTTCGTCGTTGTCGTCGAAAAAAGAGTTGTATTGCTCCCGTTCCTGCTCTTCGCCCAGTGACTCGACAAAGGAGGGTATTTCTTCCGGCTCATGGGCGGGTGGTCGTTGTATAGCAACCATGTTTGATTGATAGGGCTGATCTTCGGGATGCAGGCCGGAGTAGTGACCAGCACGATGCGGCGACGCAGGCGGCAACGATGGGCGCGGCAACGATTTCGTTTGCCGTCTGCGTTTCGTCTCTGGGAATGTATAGCCACAGCGACTACATGTCTGTGTTTCAGCGCGTAATAATTTGTGGCATTGGGCGCAGCGTTTCGTCTCCATTACGCATTCTTCGAGGCAAGCATATGCAGCGAGTAGTTCATACAGCTATGCCACCCCATCCTCCTTGACCGCCATGTTCGTGTAGTAGGTAGGTAGTATTTTTTGTGACGACGATAGTATCGTTCTCTTTGTATAAACGTAGCGGCAGTACATTTGACAAACATGTATCACCGTGTACAAGTATGTCTAAATATGTATTCATATAGAGCCATGCTATTGTACCACAAGTATTCATGAGAGGAAATACGTTGCGGCAATCATGCATCCATTGAAGGAGTGCATGATCGCCGCAACGTATTTCCTCTGGATTGCCTATGCTGGAATCATCTCATTAGGGTTGAGAATAAACTTCTTGGCAACGCCCTTGTCAAAGTCCTGATAGCCTTGAGGAGCTTCATTCAGAGTAATGACGGTAGCATTGACGGCTTTCGCAATCTGCACCTTATCGTTCAGAATTGCCATCATTAATTGGCGATGGTAGCGCATCACTGGACACTGCCCTGTAGAAAACGTGAGCGACTTGGCCCAACCAAGACCGATACGCATACCTAGCTGACCGATCTTAGCATTCTCGTCGATGCCACCTGGGTCGCCTGTGACATAGAGACCAGGAATACCAACTTTACCCGCAACCTGTGTGATGGTCATTACATCGTTCAACACGGTTGCTGGAGCCTCTACTGCGCCATGACCATGACCCTTCGCCTCGAAGCCAACACAATCTATAGCGGCATCGACAAGAGGTATGCCAAGAACCTGCTCGATTTTATCGGCCAGATCACCGCTGGTCGAGAGATCGACGGTCTCACAGCCAAAGCTTCTTGCCTGTGCTAAACGATCCTTGTTCATATCACCAACAATCACAACGGCGGCTCCAAGCAGTTGCGCCGAAGCGGCACACGCGAGACCTACAGGTCCGGCCCCTGCAACATAGACAGTTGAGCCAGTTGTCACACCAGCAGTGAACGCGCCATGATAGCCTGTTGGAAAGATATCCGAAAGCATCGTCAGGTCTCTAATCTTCGCCATTGCTTGATCGCGGTCAGGAAATTTCAACAAGTTCCAATCGGCATACGGCACCATCACATACTCGGCCTGTCCACCTATCCAGCCTCCCATATCAACATAGCCATATGCAGCACCCGGTCGTGCAGGATTAACGTTAAGACATACACCAGTATTGCCAGTTTTGCACATCTGACAACGACCACATGCGATATTGAACGGGACAGAGACAAGATCGCCAACCTTGAGGAACTGCACATCGCTGCCAATCTCGACGATCTCACCTGTGATTTCATGGCCTAATGTCTGACCTTTTGGAGCAGTAGTACGTCCGCGTACCATGTGCTGGTCACTACCACAAATGTTTGTTGCTACGGTTTTGAGAATAACGCCATGTTCCGCTTTACGAACGTTTCCAGGTACCCCTGCTGGAATTTCAAGCTTGGGATAGTCAATACTTTGTACGGCGACTTTGCCTGGTTCTACATAGACAACACATCTGTTACTTGCCATGTCGTTTTACTCCTTCTCTACAACGAGAATAGACGTACTTATCTATCTACCTATCAGGTATAACATGTAAAAATGAGTATGTCAATGCAAAAGAATAGCGTGAAATTCTTCGTAAAATGAGACTGTGGGCGGTATGACAGAGCAACCTTGCCATACCGCCCACAGTCTCATTTTACGAAGAAGCTGGTCTCAATGAACCACTCTTGTCGTGTGCTACTGTTTCTCAGTAGCGTCCTCTTCATCCTCTTCGGAGATGTTGTAGGGGGGGACCTCAACGGGGACACGATAACCACCACCATAGGTCGTGTTTGGGGGCTGTGGTTCTCCAGATTGTGTAGGTGTCAATAAATCATTGGAAATGGCCTTGACCAGTCGCTCGATACGGTCCCAACGCGCTGGATAGCGGTCGGCGTAAAACTTCTCGCGTCCCTCAGCATCATAGGCACAGAAGACATATTCTTGATTGCCATAGCGATAGTTGACACGGGTATAGGGGATGCGAACCAGTTCGACCACCTGCAACGTTGCGCGTGACGATGATTGCGTACTATCGTTGGGTGAAAGTGGCTTCGTTGTGCTGCGTTGCTTCTCCTGTCGCTCCGCCTGAACAAGCGTGATGGCAGTATTCCATACATCCATCGGTACATCGTTTGGCGCGACATCGGGCAGAAACGTATCATCGACCTCCGCGTTATAGACTAACTCGCCACCTGCGTTGAGCAGTTGCTGCTGTGGAATAACGCTCTCGCCAACAATACGTGTCTGGACATTAAGGTCGAAACGGCGTGCAATCTCGCGATGTCGCACAACTTTACCCGTACCACCACAATTAGCACAGAGCGACATCTTGGTGCCCTCACAGACTGCACACACACGTTTGCCGTTGCCACAGGTACAATCGACCTCGCCGTTGATGCAATCAGGGCATGGTACTGTTGGTCCCTTGCTTGCCGGGTCTGCATCGACGGGATTGGGAATCGGCACACCCTGTTGACGAATGCTCTCGAACACATCCGAAACACGCTCACCAACCGAACTGGCGACATTCTCGGCCTGTTTGCGTAAGAATGGTTTCTTCTCGCCAACGGTCCAGTCGGCGATATAGCCACGCCCGCGACAGGTGCTGCACTTCTTTTTCGTGCGCCCCTTACATTCAGGGCACACAATCCAACCGCGTCCATTACAGGAGGCACAGAGAGTACGACCTGTGCCATTGCAGGTCATACATGCAGCGATCTCGTCCATTCCCTCAAGCTTTGTACGACTCGTTGGAGCTTTGAGGCTGGTAACTTCCGGTAGCTCATAGTCCCAGACGGGCAAAATCGGCTGTGGCTTGTTGCTAGCGGAGAGACCTGTGTATGGCTCGGTGACGGACTCCATCGCGCGTGTCTCCCAGCGCGTTTGTACCGTGACTTCCCACACTTCGTCATTGTGCCAGGAGACGATATCCATGTAGTTGCCGAGGTCTTTGGCGACGCGCCAGTTCTCGTTACTCCACAGATCGGCAAGTTGGCGAACACGCTGCTCATCGAGGCTCGTTGCCTGACGGGGCGTTGGCTGTGTCTGTGCTCCTTGCCAGTAGTTGCCAGCCTTATCGACGACACGCTTAATACGCTGTTGCGCCTCGTTCGCGCTCTGCGAAAACGCCTTCTTGACCTCTTCCAAACGCTTATCTATCTCTTCTCTGTTCGGTTGCCCCTGCTTGAATAGCGGGTCCTGCGGGTCCCAATTATCGCTCATGATGAATGCGCCTCCCTGATATATAAAGCATATGCGTAAATTTTTGTTGTTACTCTGTATACGAGAGATGGGGAAGCAGGTTGTATTCTATCATTAAAGGACACGCCAACCATGTACCAAGCATTGACGGACGTGTAGGGGCCTTTATTCATAACGCCCTTGTCCCCATCGACCATGTTTTCTTTCGTTGAACATGCTCCTCAATCCCTGTCACCATAGTATATCGCTCACAGGGCGTTATGAATAAAGGCCCCTACAGCCGTTATGGTACAAATTGTCATGATATAAACTGGTTCGTATACATTGCATCGAGGTTCAGACTTTTAACTGTTTTACCCGATACGTCTTGCACACCGCCTGCATTGAGGATAAATTCGGGGTAGCCATGCCATGCCGATGAATCCTGTATACCCCATTTACGTGCGGTGTCGGCGTAGCGCGGACTAAGATATTGCTGGCTAGCAACAACTAAGCCTGTATCGGGAAAGGTGCCTTTAGGTGCTTTATCTATCAGGTCCTGTGCCGACTCCTGTACGTGTGTACGGGCGTACTCGTAGCCCTTTGCGGTAGCCGCCATGAAGCGACGCAACAGGTCTGGCTTCTGCTCCATTTCGGTTGGACTAGTGATAATGTTCGGCGTATAGTAGTCGGCGACCCCGTAGTCTGTGATGGGGAAGACGTTGAGTTGTGTTCCCTGACGCTGCGCTTGAATAACCTCCCAGCCCTCGAAGACCCAGGCGAAATCAACGCGCTTCGACTGTAGAGCCTGCATCGCGTCCACATTCAACGTCACATTCTTAAACGTGCCTTTGCCACCATCATGCTTGATAATCTCCCCCACAACCGCGTTTTCGTAGGGTGCGCCGAAGCCACCATAGGTCTTGCCAGCTAATTGACTGGGACGGGTTATACCCGAACTTTTCAATGTCACCAGAGCCGAGGTGTTGTGCTGCATGATGGCCGCGATAGAGACAACAGGCTCATTGGCAGCGGCATCCGCGACAATGCTCTCCGTCGAACTAATTCCGACATCAGCCTTTCCACTGCTCACCAAGACATCAGGCGTTACGTTGCTAGAATAAGGGAGTAGTTGCAAGTCAATTCCCTGATCTTTATACCAGTCGTTCTTCAAGGCAACATAGATACCTGTATGGTTGGTATTCGGGGTCCAGTCGAGGGCTAGCTGCATTGTAGTAAGCTTTTGCGGACCTTGCGCGGTGGATGTATCACTATGTCGTTGTTGAACAAGAAATGCGCCAACAACGGCAAGAATAAGGAGTATCGGCATGCCAATACTCAAACCTAAACGAGTACGAGAATTCATGAATAAGTTCCTTTCTATCTACTGCTTCACGGTTGCGCCGTGATACCAGGGTAAAGCGATACGTTCGATCAATGAGACAAAGCCGAATAACACCAAGCTCAGCACTGCCGTTACGACAATCGCGGCGAAGACCAGAATCACAGAGTGCGAATTGAACGAGGTCTGCATAAAGATTCCGAGACCTTTATACGCCCCAACGTACTCCCCGAAGATTGCCCCAGTTACGCTATAGGTCGCGGCAATACGCAGACCAGAGAAGAACGAGGGCATGGCTCCGGGCAAGCGCACAAACCAGAGCGTTTGCCAGCGTGATGCCTTCATACTCTTCATTAGCCGCAAAACATCCGGGTCGGCACCCAACAGACCATCGGCACAGGCAACTGCTATAGGAAAAAAACAGTAAAGCATGACAACGATGAGTTTTGGGCCAATATCGAAGCCAAACCAGATGAGGAGCAGGGGCGCAAGAGCAATCATCGGAATAGTTTGTGATGTGACGAGTAGAGGATAGATAGCGCGACGCACGGTTGGAGACACATCCAGCAGCACAGCGATCAGCACGCCTAGCAATGTTGCGAGTGCAAGTCCCAACACTGTTTCCAGGAGCGTTTGCATAGTATGTACAGAGATGATATCCCAATTGTCCACTAATGCCTGCCCAATCGCGGTCGGTGCAGGCAATATCTCCGTACTCACCTGTCCAAAGCGTACAATAAGTTCCCAAAGGGCAAGCAAGGCAAAGGCTAACACAAAGGCGGGACCGTAGCCAGCCACACCGCGTAATCCTGCATTTTTCATAAGGACAGTAGGTCTTCTTGCGATCATAGTTGTTGCTCCTGCAAAAGTTGCGACAATAGCTCTTGCTCTAGTCGTATTGCTGGTTCAAGGGCAAGATGTTCCTGGCGACGAGGGCGCGGCAGATCAACATCGACAACGCGCAACACGCGAGCGGGACGCGCACTTAGGACGTAGATGCGGTCGGACAACAAGAGGGCTTCGCGTACATCGTGTGTGACAAAGAGAACACTGGCATGTAGCGATTGCCAGAGGTCGAGTAGCCACATCTGTAACGAAAGTCGTGTCAAAGCGTCGAGGGCACCAAACGGCTCATCCAACAAGAGAAATGAGGAATCGAAAAGGACGGTACGCAACAGGGCGACACGTTGCCGCATACCACCCGAAAGTGTCGCCGGATAGTTCTGTGCAAAATCAGCTAAACCAAAGCGTTTGAGCAGCTCAAGGGCGTCGTGCTGTGCCTTTTTGCGCGGCACATGTCGCACATCCAGCCCCAACATGACGTTCTCTTCGACGGTGCGCCAGGGCAGAAGCAAGGGTTGTTGCGGCATATAGCCTGATGAGCCAGTACGCTTGCCGCTTGCCTTGCCATCAATAGCGATAGTGCCACTTGTCGGCTCGTCAACGCCTGCAACGATATTGAAGAGCGTACTTTTGCCACAGCCGCTTGGTCCGATCAGCGTCACAAACTCGCCATCGGCAACCGTCAAGTCGATAGGAGCAAGTGCCTCCACCAGTTTGCGTCCATCACTATACGTTTTTGTGACGCCCTGTACAGATAATTTAAGCGATTCCATCCTGTCATACCTCGCGCGGTATGCCTTAAAGCATACAAAAGGCCGCAACCCCGATATGTAGAAGGGTTGCGGCCTGTTCATTCTCGCGAGATGCTGTTGATTGAGACCGTAACCGCTTCCCTACGCTGGTATTATCCAGATCAGGTTCATAGGGACCGTAGCACGTCCAATACGCGCTAGCATCTCAGCCAGAACAGCGCCCCTAGCGGAAAAGAATATTTATTTGTTTAGGTAAAGTGTTCGATGTTTCTTGTGCTATACATAGTATACGGGATAGGTGAGGGAAAATGCAAACAAAATACTCGGTCTCCTAGATGGATGCCGAGTATTTTGTTTGTTCTCTTCTCCTACCTCCCTAGCAAAAACGCGAGCAGGCTGCTCGCGGCAGGGTTGGCGGCGTTGATAACGAACTGCGCGGCCACCGTCAGGATGACGAGGGCGGCGGCGGCAAAGGTGATCGAGGTGCCAAGACCAAGCGGCGTGCGTAGGCGGTCCTGTTTGAGCGGAGCATCGAAGTACATCGACTTGATGATACGCCCATAATAGACCAGCGACACGATGCTGTTGAGCAAGGCGATAATAACCAGCCATTGCAGGCCAAGCCCCCACGCGGTACTGAAGATAATCACTTTACTCCAGAAACCAGCGAGTGGTGGAATACCTGCCAGCGAAGCTAGACATGCAGCGGTGCCAGCCGCCAGGAGTGGCGAACGTCGTGCCAGACCTCGGAAGTCCTCGATTCTGTCGCCACCCGTCAGGTCGGCAAGGGCGATGATGCCGGAGAAGGCTCCCAGGTTCGTTACGACATAGATCAGGATGAAAAACAACACAGCAGCGTTCCCATCGGACCTGTTACTGGCAAAACTGGCAACGAAACCGACGAGAATATAGCCCGCCTGCGCGATACTCGAATAGGCCATCATGCGTTTCGCGTTGGTCTGCACCGCAGCAACAAAGTTACCGAGCGTCATGGTCAACACAGCAACAATCGAGATAAGCACGACCAGCGATGTAAGGTTGACCTGTCCCAGGCCACCGTCGATGAAGACGCGGATAAGTGCCGCAAAGCCAGCCGCCTTTGAGCCAACAGAGAAAAAAGCGGTTGCGGGCGTTGGTGCGCCCTCATAGATATCCGGTGCCCACATATGAAAGGGAACCGCTGAAATCTTGAAGCCGAAGCCTGCCAGGATTAGCACACCCGCGACAAGCTCTATCAGGTTGCCCTGTATCGAGACAATTACGTTACCGCTATGAATACCACTCTTAATCAGCGTAGCGATACCCATCAGATCGGTTGTACCAGTCAACCCGTAGAGCAGCGCGAACCCGTAGAGCAGAATGGCGGAGGACATGGCACCGAGCAATACGTATTTTACCGCCGCCTCTGCCGACTTCTCGCTTGAACGAATCAAGCCAGCCATCACATAGAGCGGAATGCTGGTCAATTCGAGCGAGATATAAATGGTGATAAGCTCGGTCGTGCTTGCCATCAACATCATACCCACAACAGAGAAGAGCATGAGCGTGTAAAACTCGCCATCAGCCTTGACGTATTTGCTGACATACTCATACGACGCCAAAATCATTACAACAGCAATCAGTAAGAAGACAATCTTAAAGAATACCGCGTATGAATCAACTGAGAGCATATTAAAAAAGCCGTGATTGGCGTGCGAGAAATCAAGCACAAAAATTTGCGAGATTGTGAGCGCAATTGGCACAATCAGGCCGATGAGTGCAGTCGCCACCACGGCAACGCGCCGTTTTGTAAACAAGTCTACCGCCATCACCACCAGAGCGACCAACGTAAGGGTCAACTCTGGTGAGAGCAAGTAGAGATCAGACAACTTGAGCATATAGAACTCCCTATAGTAGCATCTCTACTTTATAGCAACCGAGGCCGCGTCCATTAGCTGTCTCAGGCTCGGTGTAATCACATTAATAAGCGGTGTAGGGTAGATACCTACAAACACAATCACCGCAGCTAGCGCGAAGAGTGGCACTAGTTCACGTGCGCTTGCATCGGGCAACCAGTCCCATTTCTTGTTGAACGGACCATAGAAGACGCCTTTCAGCATTAACAGGAGATAGCTAGCGGTCAAAATCATGGTGAAGACGGAGACGATTGTCACCACAGTCCAGACCTGGAAGCTGCCCGTAAACACCATGTATTCCGCCACGAAGCCAGCTAATCCAGGCAGACCGAGCGAGGCCAAACCTGCAAAAGTGAACAGCGTCGCAAGCATCGGCATACGTTTGGCAACGCCACCAAAGACGGCAATTTCGCGCGTATGAGCCTTGTCGTAGATCACGCCGACACAGAAGAACAGCAGACCAGTGATGAGGCCGTGACTGAACATCTGCACCGTCGCACCTGTGAGAGCCGCCATACGGAAGGCCGTGTCACCCGTACCAGTCGCAGCCGCCACACCTAATAGAATGATACCCATGTGGCTTACACTTGAGTACGCAATCAGTCTCTTCATGTCCGTTTGCACCAGACAGATACCCGCACCATAGATGATGTTGATTACCGCAAGTACCGCCAGCACACCGGAAAACTGATGTACGCCCTGTGGGAATAGCAGCAGGCAGAAGCGAATCAAGCCGTAGGCACCCATTTTGAGCAATATACCCGCCAGGATTACGCTTACCTCGGTTGGTGCATCCGTGTGTGCATCCGGCAACCATGTGTGCAATGGGAACATTGGTATTTTGACTGCAAAGGCAGTGAAAACAAGCAAAAATGCGATAAGCTGAAAGCTCATCGTCACACCAAGAAGCGGAATTTGTGTACCACCGACAAGCAGATGCGACGAGAGAGTGTCCAAAGACGCTGAACTCTGACCAGACCTTACATAGACAAAAATGAAGCCCGCCAGCATAAAGACGCTACCGAAGAACGTGTACAGCAGGAACTTCCATGCCGAATAGATGCGTCCCGGTACGCCATGCTTAATGGCCTCGTTGCCCCAGATACCGATGAGCAAGAACATGGGTGCCAGTTCCACTTCCCAGAACAGGAAGAACAGGAACAGGTCGAGCGACACAAAGACGCCCATCACACCAGTCTCAAGCAACAATATCAATGCCAGGTACTCTTTGACACGCGGTTTCTGCCAACCGCCAATTATGGCAAGCATAGTAATGAGTGCGTTCAAAACGACCATCGGCAAGCTCAAACCATCAACGCCGACAAAGTAGCGGATGTTGAAGTGAAACGTCCCTGCGTTAAAGTTGATCCAGGGTACATCCACACGGTCAGGCAAGAGATTATGGATATCGCCAAAACCTTGACCAGCAACGAGTGTACGAAAGAAGATTGCCATTGCAAGAATAAAGACTATTGCAGAAAATGCGAGCGCAACCCAGCGAGCAATTTTTACTGGCGTTGCATAGACTCCTATTGCACCAATTACGGGCAGCAGGAGAATCCAGGTTATATCACTTGCGAATATATTCATAATCCTGTTTTTCCTATCTTGCCACGTAATTGACTACTATAAGCACAACAGCCGCGAGTACCGCGATGCCTCCAAAGAAGCCGATCATGTAGGACTGCACTCTACCTGTCTCGGTATAGCGAATGTCACGTCCAAGGGTTGTGACAAGCCGCGCCACTCCATTGACAATGCCATCGACGACATAGGTATCGAAGGCTTGCTCGATGTGCGAGAGGCCCAGCACACCGTACTTAATCAGTAGACTATAGAGATCGTCAACATAGTAGCGATTATAGAGAATGCGGTGAATAGTACGTAGTGCTGCGTTATTCTCCACAAAATTGTGCAAGCGTTCAGGATTCAAACGTGCATACATAACATATGCGACTCCAAGACCAGCCAATGAAACTACGATACCAATATAGGTCAATGGATCGGTGAACAATCCTGCAAAGTCAAGTGCCGCCGCCTGTGGATGTATAGTAGTTGCTGGTTGTACATAAGGGAAGAAGCCGAACCAGTAACCAGCGATGATCGCAGGGATAGCCAATAACACAAGCGGTATCGTCATCGTGTGGGGTGACTCATGTGGGTCGCCAACCCCGCGGTAGGTACCACCCCAGAGGCCACCATACCTACCATCAGTTCCACCAAAGGCCAGAATGAAAGCACGTAGCATGTAGAACGCAGTCAGTCCTGCCGTACCAAGAGTGATAATATATAAGGCCCACTGCCCACGTTGAGCAGCAAGACCAATGATAGTATCCTTACTATAGAAACCTGACAGGAATGGAAAACCAGAGATTGCTAGCGTAGCAATCAGCCAGGTGATGGCTGTATACGGCATCTTAGGTCCGAGGCCACCCATCAGGCGCATATCCTGTACCTCTTTATGTGTCGCATGATGCAGAGAGTGCAGCACACTACCAGCACCCAGGAAGAGCAGTGCTTTGAAGAAGGCGTGTGTGAAGAGGTGGAACATACCAGGACCATTGCCGTAGAGATAAGGATCGTTACCGAGACCAGAGATACCGAGGCCGACAAACATATAGCCAAGCTGACTGATCGTCGAGAAGGCTAGCACACGTTTGAAGTCCGATTGTACCAGCGCGATTGTCGCCGCAAAGAGAGCGGTAATGCCACCAACCCATGCCACTGTCAATAGAGCGGCTGGACCAGCAGCGACAAAGAGCGGAAAGACACGCGCGACCATGTAGACACCAGCAGCAACCATTGTCGCCGCGTGAATCAGTGCGCTGACCGGGGTCGGGCCTTCCATAGCGGATGGCAACCACACATGCAATGGCACCTGCGCTGACTTACCAATAGCACCACAGAAGACCAGGATCATTGCCGTTGCCAGCAGGCCCTGACTCATGACGTGAGGTGCGCGGGCGAAGAGCGTGGGGAAATCGAAGGTACCTGTGTTGGTAAAGAGAATCATGATACCGATGATAAAACCAACGTCACCGACACGGTTTGCCACGAACGCCTGCACCGCCGCATTCGCAGGTGAAGGACGCTGCTCATCAGGCTTGGCACGTTTGTTAATCCAGAAGCCGATCAGCAGGTATGAACTTAAACCAACCAGTTCCCACCCAACAAAGATGACCAGGAAGTTTTCAGCAAAGACAATCACAAGCATCGAAAAGGTAAAGAGCGCAAGATAGGCATAGAAGCGTGCATAACCCGCCGAGTCTTCCATATAGCCCTGCGAATAGAAATGGACCAGTAGTGAGACGGTTGTCACCACTACCAGCATTGCAAGGCCAAGTGTGTCTATATGAAAGACGATACTATAGTTACCAATGTTACCAGCACCCTTTTGTACTAACCAGTCATATGACCAGACGTAGGCACCAGTACTTTGGAATGCTTTATCAGAGAGAGAAGAGAGCAGTAAAAACCATGAGTAGATTGCGGCAAGGAAGATAATACCGATACCGACATAGCCGCTAACAACGGCTCCCGTCGAGAGATGTGTGACCTTGGGGTCTTCATCGTCGTCCTCACCGTGATCGTCGAGATTCGCGCCGTGTTCGCTGGCAGCCCGATCTTCAGCATGTGCGGTAGCATCCTTTGACCCAGCGTCTGCCGCCATACTAGCGATACCAGGAACGGTGGCATAGGCCAGTTCTGCTCCCGCATGCACCCCTTCGTGACCTTCATCTTCGTGCGAACCGTGTTCGTCATGAGTTGTTAAACGTACTTTTTGAGGGCGGCTTAACATATCCCAGACGCGAGTTCCAAACACAATGACAACAAAGGCCAGGAGCGGCGCAAATAGAATCAACCCAGAATATTGATACATTGCGTTCACCACTTCATCATGTCAATTTCGCTAACATCCACTGTCTCGCGTTTGCGGTAAATCGAGATAACCATAGCCAGCGCAACCGCCGCTTCAGCAGCCGCAACAGTGATAATGAAGATAGCGAAGATTTGTCCAGTCAAGAGAGTCGAATAACTCTTGACATGATTAAAAAAAGAGAAACCGACAAGCGTAATATTGACCGCGTTCAGCATAATCTCGATGCCCATAAGTACCGCGATAGCATTACGTTTGGCAATGGCACCATACAGTCCGATGCAGAAGAGGATGGCACCCAGAACAAGAAAATGATTGAGTGTAATTCCCATAACAATTAGTCCTCTCGCCCAATGACAATTGCGCCGATGATAGCCACGAGTAGTACCAGCGATGCAACCTCAAACGGTAGTACATAACTGTACGCAGTAGGGCTATATAGGAGTTCTCCGATGCGTACCACGTTATTGACATTTCCCGGCAAGGCACTTGCCGTGCCAACGGTATCAACGGCATGTGGACTGCTCATCTCTGCATAGATGATACCAGCACCGATGAGAATACTGACGATGGCTCCCAGCCACCATTGTTTGCTCACGAGATTGGTATTCTGTACGCCTGTGATACGTGTCAACATAATAGCGAACAAAAGAAGAATGGTGATCGCGCCAACATAGATAAGGATTTGCACAATAGCAATAAATTCCGCATTGAGCAAAATATAAATACCAGCCGCCATCGCAAACACGACCACCAACGCGAATGCGCTATGTACGATGTTGCGAAGAGTGACCACCGAGAGCGCAGCACCCACCAGGATCACAGCGATGATCCAGAAGACAAGGGTGGCGAAGTCCATAAAAAGTACCTCCAGGTGACATTGGATCGTAATTTCACATCTCAGAGAGTGTAGAAGAATACTACATCCTTGTTGAATAGTTTCTTTATATATTGTATCATCCATAGCATGACCCAAAGAAAATCGAGTCATGGAGCGAAACACGATATATTCCCACTTGCGATTCTAGCAAAACAAACGAGTTGTGACAAGAGTAAAAGGGATGTATTCTATCAGCTTCTTCACAAATGAACAAGAAGTGGGTATGACAGGGGCTACCCTGATTTATACCTTTGTCTATATCACGTTTTGCAGCAGGCATGTGCTACATTCGTTCCCTTCAAGTACGCGAAAGTACTTGCCGATACGTATATGAAATAGGAATACTACGCATCTGCTTCCTATTATGATATAATTTATAGGTGACACCTCATCCATTGTCAAGAAAAAAAAGGTATAAGTTAGAATAATGAGTGTAACACAAAGAACAGCGACACAGGACGCTTCACAAGAAATGAGATGCACACGCTGCAATAGTGTTCTCCCCCCACACGCCATTTTCTGTGGCACGTGCGGTGAACGTGTCAATAAAGACTCTCTCAAAGCACCAGTTACGCAACCAAATACAGATGATATCTCCGAACGTTACCGAATCACATCCTTGATCCGACGATGTGGTTATACACAGCTATTGCTGGCAATGGATACACTACATCAACGTCCGGTTGTCATTCGCGATATAAATATCAGTAGTCTCGACGATAATGGAAAACAGCGTGCGGTAGAAGCGATACAACGTGAATACGACATGCTACGCCGCCTGCGTATCCCGGATGTTATGCCACTGATCGACCTGCGCTACTCCCATGAACATCTCTTTGTTGCAGGCGGTTGGCCTTTTCCGCTACCCGATGATGCAAAAAACGGCAATAGCAAGGCATACACACCCACACTACAAGACGTGCTGCAAAGTGGTATTGGTCTTCCGTCAGAACAGGTCGCTCTTTCCTGGCTTCATCGTTTAAGTGTAGTGATTGGACGCTTGCATACCATCTATATCTTCCTGGGTGATCTTGATCCCTCAGCAATTGTCGTAAGTGAAGGTAGTTACGATGGTCTCCCTGCCCTGGCGGTCTCGTGGCTCCCTATGCCTATGCACTCACTACTCGAACCAGCGGTGAACAACAACTCACAGGGCAGCATGTTCATGGCACCAGAGGCTGCTGCGGGAGCAGTGGAACCCCGCTCAGACATCTATAGTCTTGGTGCCTTGCTCTATCTTTTATTAACGGGTAGCAGTCCTGATGAACAATTACCCAGGTTGCAGCGTTCTGGGAACCGTTTGCGCGAATTGAATCCACGTATTTCTAGTGCCACCGAAGCAATTGTGATGCGTGCGTTAGCTGTTGACCCTGGCGACCGCTATAAACGCGTTGAAGAGATGGAAGAGGCTCTGTTGCTCGCGCTGGAAACTGCCCCTAAAGCACGGAAAGGCCGCTCTATAGCCCAGAAAAAAGGGAAGTATGATACTGAAGTGCAAGGGCAAGAGACGAACACGTTACATGACGAAGCAGAAGAGGTAACGGTCTCTATTGTCTCGCTACAATCGCAACTGGCACGCTGGCAACTTGAGAAGATACAGACAGATACACAGGACGGACACACCGTCATCCGTGAGGCGATTGCAGATACACCAACAATTTCAACGGCACATATTCGCGATACACTGCTGAATGGGGCACCTCCTGTAACACCGCCATCTGAAGCACCGCAGCGAATGGAAGACGATGCATCCAGTACCAATAATGATGAACCATTAGATAACGAGTCGCTGCCAGAGCCGATGCCACGTTCGACGCCAGTACCAATTGCGGAAACGACGGGCGAGATACCGATGATGCAACGTTTCAAAGAGCGTATTAGCGGTATTCTTCCGGCATTATCACGGCCATCAAAGGAAGTTGACGAAGTAACGTCGGCACAGCCACAAGATACAGACGAGTCGTTCCTCAAACGGCTACAACGCTTCTTGCTTGGTGAGCAGCAACGCAGTACAACAGCGGCGGCATTGATCGAGACACCATTGCGTATACAGCCAAATCAGGGTTACACTATTCGTATCCACCTGATGGGACGGAATGTAGCAACACCACCTCCTGGCACCAAAAAGGGCGCACAACCCGTGGGGTTAAGCGCAATTATCCATGATGAGATTGTGCATGTCGAGGTACGGTCCTCGATTTTCCAGAACTACGCCTATGTCGTGCAGCGAGCCGACGTACACATTCCGGGCGAGGGTTTTGCCGCCGAGGTATCAATACCCATGCAGCCGCTTTCAGGTGGTCAGAATGGACGCCGCGAACGCCTCCATATCTTCTTCATGGATGAGGCACGTCGCCCACTCTACGAGAAGCCGTTCGCCGTCGAAGTAACTGTCTCACAGCTTGTCCAATCGGGACGCGAAGGCCATACGGTGCTGACTATTCCAATTTGATTGCTGCGACTAACCGAATATGAAAACGGTCGCATCCATCATTACATAGAGCAGGATTAACAATAACCCTTCGAGCCAGACGAGTTCGCCATCTTTCGTGATCTCGCTGAAAAGAAATGTTGTGATACCTAGCACAGCTAGTTCAACAATGCTGAACACAAGGTCCAGGCGTTTCGGTGCGAACAGACTCACCAGCACCAGAACAGGAGCCATCAAGAGTGCAATCTGAATTGAGGAGCCTGCTGAAGCCGCCAGGACCATGCCGACACGCTTATCCAATGCCATAGAGATTGTATTGAAATACTCTGGTAAACCGCCAATAAGCGGTATAAAGACAAGGCCAACAAAAGCGGGATTCCAATGTAATACCGCCGTTACAGGCTCAATCGCACCAACTAATATTTCTGAAAGAATGGCGACCCCAACAGTCGCGATAGTTAGTAATAGCAAGCCGCGCCACAAAGAAGCCTTCTTCTCTTCTTTTTGTTGTGAGGGTGGCTCTGCTTCAGGTATGTCTGTACTTTTGATCGTCTCTACCGTACCATCAATTTGTTTAAGAACACCACTTTTGTTGGCGACTGCGCTTGTGGCAATAGCATGTCGAAACGCGAGAAGACGCGAGATTGCAACCTCTGAACGCGCCCCGATGACAGGATCAATCTCCTCTTCATCACCATTATCGCCGACATGGAAAACACTAAAAAGAATGGATGCGACATAACCCAACAATAAGCATACTGCAATCACGTCGGAGAGCAATTCGCCACGCTCTACAATCAGAGTCTGACGCGAACGTGACGCTAGAAGTTCTGCAACAGTAGGTAGCAACAGCCCACCGACACAGAGAGCTAACAATGATGCATACTGACTTGCGGGTCGTATCTCAAAGTTTAGGCGTCCATGCTTGACGCCCCCAACACAAACTGAGACACCAAGTACCAGCAATGCATTACCCAGGATAGTGCCAATAATGGATGCTCGTACCACATCCGTTAGTCCCTGGCTGAGGGCCAGGATGCCGATGATAAGTTCGGTTGCATTCCCAAAGGTTGCAAAAAGTAGCCCTCCTATGCGTTCGCCTGTATGCTCCGCAACCTGCTCAATTGACTCACCAATAAGTGCGGCTAGTGGAACAATACCGAGAGCAGCTATAATAAACAGGACAAGTGGAGGCACATGCAAAAAATCGAGAATGGGTGCCAAGATAGCAAAAATAAGGAAAAAATATAACCAGCGTGGCATAAAGGTTTCTCCCATCATACGATATTCTTGCCCTATTGTATCTGATAGGAAAGTAAAAAGACAGCAGTACTTCTGGAATCTATTGGCTTATTCATTCGTTATTAAAGGAAACAGGTACCTTAAAGGAGTTATATAGATGGCAGACTACCGGGTTGGTGTTGAAGAAGATGAAAATATGCCTTCAAAACACAAGGTTCTTGATACCAATCATCAGCCTCATAAAAACAAACAGCAAGAGCCAGAGGACCGTATTGCAACCTTCTCAGGAAATTTATTGGATAAAGCTGATGCTATTATTTATGCCATTGTTGGCATTTCGTTCCTGATCGGCGCACTCTTTGCGCTTGGCTACAGTTTTTGGAGCTTCGCGGCGAATGCAACGGCAGCTATTGCTGGCGGACAGCCAACAGGTTTGGCAACAGCGGTCATCGAATTTGTCTCTGGTCTCCTGCTCGTTCTCATCATTATGGAGGTGCTGGGCACCGTCACCCACTATCTCAAGTCGCACGAAACGTCGTTGCGCCCCTTTCTCTTCATCGGCATCGTTTCTGCTACCCGTAGTATCCTTTCAATAGGTGCCAAACTCTCTGTAGGGCAAGAGTCTACAAACACGTTAACGCCGGGGTTCGAGAGTGCTATGATCGAGCTTGGTGTCAGTGCTTTGGTCATCCTCGCACTGGGTATCACGCTCAAGCTGCTTGGACGTTTGGTGGAAGACGATTCAGACGACTAGCAGTTTCGCCTCCAGATTAGCCTTAATCGTCGCCCACTCAGTATCGAGAATACTATAGTATACCGAGTGGCGATAGTAGCCATCGGGCAGAATCATGTGGTTACGCAGTACACCCTCTTTGACCGCTCCTAGACGCTCGATGGCACGTTGCGACGTGAGATTGCGACTATCCGTCTTGAACTGCACACGGATCGCACTCAGTGTCTCAAAAGCATGGCGCAACAACAGATATTTGCATTCCGTATTTACAGGCGTGCGACGTACCTCACGAGCTAGCCATGTACCACCGATCTCTAGCCCCCGGTCTTTTGGCACAATCGTCAGGTAGCGCGTCGAACCAACAATCTCACCACTCGCGAGATTGACAATCACAAACACTCCATCTTTGCCATGTATCTGCGCCTCCAACGCATCAGTAATCCAGAATTGCATCGCCTCTAACGAAATCGATGGGTCATATGGCATAAAGGACCAGATAGCATGGTCTTGTGCCGCGCGAAACAGGCTCTCCACATGCGTAGCTTGTAGTGGTTCTAAGCGTACAACGTTTCCAGTTAGTGTTACAGGTTCTACATTCATATTTCTACATCCTCAATTAAGCTTTCTTACGTAGTTTACCATGCGAACAATGCGCTATAATTTATAGCAGCAAGGTTAGAGAAGGGAATATATATTCACTCGATGAAACGCAGTTTTTTATCCAAACTCCGCAGCAATGGAACATCATATCTTTTTGGCGCACTGCTCCTCCTGGCAGGAATACCAGCATACCAGACCTTTGCGCTGACTCCGACAGGCTATGCGAACGCGCTGACGGCTACCAGTGCTGGTAATCTTGCGGCGTACCTTGCCTGGATTGGCGAGCACAACCTGCCATTTCTCATCTATCGCGTCCTGCTCATCCTGGCCTTTGTGCTGCTCCTGAGCTTTCCCTTTTCGCTCTTCCGCATCATTATTGCACAGGAATTGATGGGACAGCAGGAACGCGAAGACGAGGAGGCATTGGCCGAAGAGGACGAGGAGGATGTTGAGAACGAGGATAGCGATACCATAGAGGACAACGAAGACGAGGAGGAGGAGGTACAGGAGGAGACGGACGGAATGCCTCCTTACGCATGGCGTGGCAAGGGTTTCGCGGTCATCGCGGCATGGTCCGGAGCCATTGGCTTAGTCGTTTACATCGTAGGTACAGTCGCAAGTACGCTCTATCTTGTGACCATCAGCAATGGCATCACACCGAACGCCACGCTTTCTGGCACAACCATTCTTTTCATCAGTATTTTCGCAATTCTCACCAATACGGTTGGTATCGGCTTTCTTACCCTCTCGACACTTTTCTTTGGCGCGATCATCGCACGTGCTGGTGGTAAGCTCTGGCCTCCTGCATGGGTATCTTTTGGCTATGCCGCCCTTGCGGTTGCAGCACTCTTTAGCGGGAGTGCCGTGAGTGTCGCCAGTGCGCCAACATCAGGGCAGGCACCCCTAATGGCACCTGCTACCCTACTCTTTGCAGTCTGGCTTCTCTGGCTCGGTGTCATGCTGGTACGCTTGAAACCCGAACCAGTTGCCGAATTTGACGAGCGAAGAGAACAATGATATCTGTAGGGGCCATAATTTATTACGCCCTCGTCCACTGTATGGTGAGACGAGGGCGTAATAAATTATGGCTCCTACAAGAAACGATGATTGTTTACAGCCAGGGTTGGGCAGCAAACGCAATGCTTTGCTGCTCTTCACGGGTGAGCCGCCAGCCAATTGCACCAGCATTGTCTGTTGCCTGACGCGCATTTTTCGCGCCGGGGATAGGAACGATGCGGCCATCTTTTGTCAGGAGCCAGTTGAGGGCAACCTGGGCGATGGTCTTCTCATGCGCCTTAGCGATAGGCTCCATGACTTGCAGCAACGGCTCTGTCCTGGCTCGTTGCCGAGAGCTAAAGGCGGGAATGAAGCGACGTGCTCCTGTAAGATGTGGAGCCTGTGCGTCGCTCACACGATACTTGCCTGTGAGCAAGCCCTGCTCTAACGGGCTATAGGCAATGAGCGCAACATTCAAGGCGCGACAGGCAGCGAGTACGCCGTTCGATTCTGGCTTGCGATGCAACAGGCTATAATGTACCTGGTTCGATGCCAGAGGAATACCGTGACGCGCGAGGCGTGCATGTGCCTGACGCATCTGCTTAGCACTATAGTTACTCACACCAATAGCACGAATTTTGCCCGCACGGTACGCCTGTGCGAGGGCATCCATCAAGGCATCGATGCCGAGCAAGGTATACGGCCAGTGAACTTGATACAAATCAATCTGGCTTCTACCGAGACGTTCCAGGCTCTTATCCAGGGCACCGAGCAATGTCTTTGCTGAAAGTCGATAAGGAAGCGGCGCGAATTTGCTGGCGATAATCGCAGGCCGTCCATCCTGACGAACACACTCACCAAGAATGCGCTCAGACTCGCCACCGCCATAGATTTCTGCCGTATCGAAGAAATTCAAGCCAGCATCCAGACATGCCTTGTATGCCTGATTGATGTCTTCGCGGGTATGGCTTTGTCCATAGTTCCAAAATCTGGTATCACCCCAACTCCACACGCCGACTCCGAGAGGGGGTACGGTGACAGGGGATGCACCAAGTTGACGTTGATCTATTTGAATCATAACAACCTTCTATATGCACGTTGAGCTTATATACTATACTGAAATGTTCTATCTATTTTAACATAGCAAAGAGCGTCAAACGCTGGCACACGGTACAAATTTTGCATTTTCCCGCTCCATGTATGCAAGTTTCCAATACGCAACAGCCTCTTTTGCATAGCCTAATTCCTCGGACACTTCAGCGAGCCTGCTATACACTTCGACGAGATGCACATATGCCTGCGTTAACTGGAACTGGTCAATAGATTTCTGCAACCACGCTATACCCTCGTCAAACAGGTTCTGTGGCTGAGCGGCGAGTCGAGCCACGGCGAGCGTTACCTTGCCAATTGCATTATAGACAACCCCACGCAAAAATGCATCCTCGACCTGTTCAATAGCGTCTATAGCGCGCTTGGCGTACTCTTTAGCAGTATCCACATCTGCCTTTTCAAGAAATAATTCAGCAAGATCGGTGCAGTCGAGCAGGAGCATTTCAGGTCTATTATTGCTTATCGCCAATGAAAGTGATTTCGCATAATACATTTCTGATGCGTCATAATTCCCCAGTTTAAGAGAAATACGTCCAAGCACATTATACATACGAGACAGCAATGGTTCATTCCCATTTTCCTGATACAAGCGTAGTGCCTCGTGTGCCGCTTCGTGTGCCTTCGCAAAGTCGCCCAGACAACGATACGTTTCGCTTAACCCATATTGAATATTTGGAATCTCTTCATAAAGCTGATGATGATTGCAAAGACGTAGAGCGTCTTCATAATTACGAACAGCGACTGTATACGAGCCTCTCATCATATACGTCATAGCAAGATTATATTGCGCCTCGATACGTAGGGCGGGGAGTTGAATACGACGGTCATGAAGCATTTTGAGACAGTATAAGAAATGTCTTGAAGCATCTTCATAATGAGCAAGCCCTACGGCGGTTTGACCAAGGCGTAGGAGATAAATGGCAAAACGTTCACGTTCTACCAACGTTTCTTGTTGTATATTCTGATTTTCAGCATGTATTGGATTGAGCAAGGGGATTAATATTTGTGATGCATCGTGCCATTGTTTATTTAAAACATAATACCATCCCAGTAAGTAGGTGACATCACGCTGTTGCTCTTCGTTATCTACCTGGATTGCCTCTAGCACCACGCGTGCATCCTCATTTTTGCCCTCTTCCAGGAGCAAGCGAGCGCGATTAAGGGAGGTTTGTATTGTTTTTAGCTCCATAAATGTCGTCTCCTTTCTAAAATATCGGCCTATTATAACACATCAACATAAGATACAATAGCCTTTTTGGGCCATTCCTGTGAGAGAATAAGAGGAGAGGTAACATGAGTGGGAAAAATACAACGGAAATCTTGTGTCTCCACCACCGCGCCCACAGAGTGGTAGAGAGATCCCCGTTGCATACAGTATAGCGCAATTAGTACCTTTACACAAGAATAAGTCATAGAAAAGGAGTTTTGGGGGTAAAGTATTATTGCACGGAGCAGATAGTCATGATAGACTGGACAGGATAGTGAGATACTCCTATCCTACAAATTACAATAACATATGTGTATTCATAAGAGGAATATATTTGTGAACGACGAACCTGAGATCAACAGCGAGAGATACATAGTGCAGGAAAACAATCGCCCAGGAGACCGATTTGCAGGTCGCCGTATTGTCACCATTGGTGGAGGCACTGGCACTTTTTCCGTCCTTTCACATTTGAAGAAGTATCCGTTCAACATCAGTGCTGTGGTTACGATGTCTGATAGCGGTGGGAGTTCAAGGCGGCTCATGGATGAATTCCGGCGACAATTGCCATTGGGTGATTTACGTATGTCTCTGGTCGCATTAGCACGTAACGGGGCGTTATGGCGTGAAATCTTCATGCATCGTTTCGAGCAGTCGAGCGAACACGAGAGTTCAAATGGTGTAACGGGACAAACAGGTGGTGTTGGTGGGCATAGCTTGGGAAACTTGATTCTGAAAGGGCTACAAGATATCAACGCTGATGACCTACTCCTCGCGATTGAAGATGCCCAGGAATTGCTTAACACTGCGGGCAACGTCCTACCTGTCACGCTGGCACAAACGACTATCTGCGCTGACTTAGAGAATGGCACAACTATTTGTGGTGAAACCGATATTGACACACGCGGCAAAAACCATCCCGAGTCTCTCTCGCCAATTCAGCAACTTCGTTTGCAACCGGAGGACGCACCTGCCTGCCTGCCTGCAATCAGGGCTATTCGTCGTGCCGATACCATCATTATTGGTCCGGGCGACCTCTATACGAGTTTGCTGCCCAACCTGCTCGTCAAAGACATTGCACGTGCAGTTCGTGAGTCTGATGCGGAAAAGGTCTACGTCTGTAACTTGATGACCAAGCATGGTGAGACCGATAACTATAAAGCCTCTGACTTTGTGAATACGATTCATCGTTATCTCGGAGGACGCGTTGACCGTGTGATTGTGAATGATGGTCCTTTCAATGAAGATGTGCTGCAAAAATATTATGCAGAAGACGGGCGTGTGCCTGTACGCATTGACCGTGCCGAGCTATTGCGGCTCGTCCCACACGTAACAATTGAGCATCTCAATCTGGAGAACGATCAACTGGCACGTCACGACCCCGAACGCCTTGTACGCGCCATCTTCCATACCCACAACCTGTAATTCCATTAGGATGTTGTACAAAAAGAATGCTTGCGGCTGGTGCCGCAAGCATTCTTTTTGTACAACATCCTAATGTAACCCTTTGGCGATGTTTTCAAACTCTTCGCGTGGGAAGGCGCGCATCGTCTGGGTACGCATGCTTCCCTGTGCAATGGTACCCAGAATGAGGCGAGCCGCCGTTTGATCGTCGGGCGCTTCCGTAATTACAATATAATCGAACTGACCCATCACCAGGTAGAAGCCGATAAGTCTTCCGCCTGCCTCTCTCAATGCTGCATCAAATGTCTTCAAGCGTTCCGGTGCGTTCTTGGACTCCCGTATGCCTTGCTCCGTGAGGTTAACCAAGCTGATATACGTTGCCATGCTGTTCCTCCACGTCATTGCTCAAGCTTTGTACTACAGGTAACAATTTAGGGTCCTCTCCATCCATTGTACCCATAAGCTACAAGAGATACAAGTATGCTACAAGTGGTCGCCGTTTTTAGCGTTTACGCAAGAAAAGCCAGCCTTCGCACATACCTGCCAACGCTCCGACCAACAAAAACAGCGATTCAGGACGTGCTGTACTACTACTTACCGCAGAAAAGAGACCGCTACTCAGCAATAGATACGCAAAGAGCGCAAGCACGGCTCCCACAAAGGGGCGAGTAAACCAGGTGACGACAACAAAAATCGGTGCTTCATTTGGTGCTGATGTGCGTCCCAGCGTTATGATACTGCTGACACAACCACCCAGGAGACCGTACAGTAGCACCAACCAGGGCACATGAAGCAACAAAAAATTGTCGTTCAGCACATCATTTGCAATACCCATACCTTGCACAACGGCGAGCGCAAGTACCGCCAGTAACAGGCAAAACAGATAGATTGCGAAAGCCACAAACCAACGATTAGGATGACTTTTTCTCGCTTGTAACGGTGATGTGGATGTATGGGCCTTTGGCAACTTCTCGACCGACATCATGAGCGGCTCTGTATGTTGCTCTGTTCTCACGGCTGTTGCAACAAGAGGTGCTGTTTCGATCTGCTCATGCCGGGTCGAAGGGGTTATCGGCATAGATGTAGAGATACGTGTGTTGCGGAGCTGCTTGATATACGCATCTGGTAGCTTTTGCTTAGTAGCAATCGAGGTAAGACGACGAATATACATAGCCAATCCATCCTGCGTTTCTGCGGTAGCAAGATGTTGTGCAGCAGTACTGGCGTCTTCATAGCCATAGGTGATGCAGGAGAGAGTACGATTGCGATAGGTTTCAAGTACTTCCACACGCATCTCCCTCATACCGCTCTGTGGGAATGCATGCACCGTTTCCAGCAGTGCAGGCTCATCGCTTCGTTCCTGTGTCACATAGCGCGGCACACGATATAGCACGCCCCATACCTCCGCATCAACCCGTGTATCTGGCACAATAGCAGTAAGGGTTCGTGTTCGCGCATCCTCATCTTCGTAACTGCCCAGGAACAGACGATAGCCTTTTAGCACGGCGTTTCCATAAAGTAGTGCAAGACCATCGAGCCGTTCAGGAGTATTCAAATGGAAGTTATCCATTTCTAGTCCATACTCGAATAGCCATTCAAACTCTTGCATATCACGCGTAGGTGTTGCCAGCTTGTTTGTTACTGAAGGCGTGTACATGTGGGCTTCTACGTCGTCGTACTCGTCTGGCTCCTCTGGGAGTGGGGGTGCCGAGGGTGGTTTTGTAGGGAATGCAGATATTGGCGAAAATGCTGCATTTTTACCCTTTTTCTCTTCTGGTAGCGGCTCTGGTAGCTTACTGGGGGGTACGGCTGTCATCGTGCTATACATGAAGGGGCGCGGGGTGTTGCCGCGTACAATGGGAGCACCGGGAGCGGCCTCCTTTGCTTGCAATGACTGGACATCCTGTTCTTCACGTTCATAATTGGCTTCGTTCTCTTGTTTACCCTGCTCATACTGTTCGTCACTCATCGTATCCACGATCTCTCCTTCCATATCAACGTGCCCTTTTTTCCTCGTTTTCTGATCTACGTCAAAAAACTCTCTGCAGTCAGGATACTGATATTTCCCTATTTTACCAAATGGATAGGACAGGAGTAATTACAAAGCGAATTTAACATGACGGGGCAAAGCTTTGTCATGTTCGCTATGCTACTTTGTTGACCTTGACATAGCCACTCTTTGTACCATATCGTGATAGAACAAGATTTTACAATGCACAAGGAGCAACCAAAAATGCAATATAGACATCTGGGAAGTGCGGGCGTGCGTATTAGCTCGATTGGTTTGGGAAGCTGGCTTACCTATAGCGATTCGGTCGAAGAGAAGACAGCGACCGAGTGTATTCACGAAGCATACAATCTTGGCGTCAACTTCTTTGATACCGCCAATGCCTACAATCGTGGTAAGACGGAAGAGGTGGTCGGACGCGCTCTCAAGGATTTTTCGCGCGATTCATTTGTCCTTGCAACAAAGGTATATTTTCCAATGGGTGATGGTCCTAATGATCGTGGCCTTTCGCGCAAGCATATCATGGAGCAGTGCCACGCAAGCCTGCGCCGCCTGGGAACCGACTACATCGACCTGTACCAGTGTCACCGCTATGACACAGAAACTCCGCTCGAAGAGACGCTACGTGCCCTTGACGACCTCGTGTCGCAGGGCAAAATTCTCTACGCGGGTGTCTCGGAATGGTCGGCGGCACAAATCGCTGATGCGGTCGGTATCGCACGCGAGCAACATCTACATAAGATCGTCTCGAATCAGCCAGTGTATAATATGCTTACACGCTATATCGAGCGTGAAATTGTGCCGTTGAGTGAGCGCGAAGGTATCGGCCAGGTTGTCTTCTCACCATTAGCGCAAGGCATTCTGACAGGGAAGTACAAACCGGGGCAGCAACCAGAGCAGGGTACGCGTGCCGCCAACGAAAAGCAGAACATGTTCATGAAAGACCTCATGAGCGATAAGACGCTCACCGCTGTACAGCATCTGCAAGAACTCGCGCAACAGCAGGGACATACACTCTCACAACTTGCACTCGCCTGGATATTGCGTCTGAACAATATTAGCTCCGCCATTATTGGAGCGACCAATGTGAAGCAGGTCGAAGAGAACGTGAAGGCAAGCGATATCACGCTATCTGAAGACGTGTTGAAACAAATCGACAGTATTCTTGGAGATTCAGTTACCTACGAAAGCGCGTAGGAGAAAAAGAGAACAAAATCATGGAATTTAGCGCACGTAACCAGTTAAAGGGAACAGTAAAATCAGTCAAGACGGCTGGAGTGATGGCCGAGGTGGTTATCGAGTTACCCGACGGGCAGCAGGTCGTTTCCGCAATCACGCGCGGCTCCGTCGAGTCGATGAACATCAAAGAGGGCGATTCGGTGTTCGCAGTGATTAAATCCACCGAAGTTATGATTGGCAAAGAAAGTTAATGTATATACAAAAGCTAGTGTGTGCTGCTTCACAGCACACACTAGCTTTTGTATATTAAGAAAAAGACTTAGGCGATGGTTACAAGGTGCTTGTTAAACCATTTGCTGGCAAGTTGTGCGACACGATTCACGTTATCTTTTCGCGCGAAAAGAGACTCTCCCCCTTCTATCTGCTCAAACTGCTTGTCTTGGTTCGCAAGGCTCGCCAACGCGCTCTGGTCTTGAGTGACAGCTTGCGTGTCTTGGTTCGCCGCAATAAGCAGTGTCGGTGTTACAACGCGCTGCAGATAGTCCTGTGCCTGCTCAATGTAGCCACCAGCAGAGACCACCGCCGCTACCACGTCGGGTCGCTCCGCGGCAGCTATCAGCACAGCGGCCCCTGTTGCGCCTGCGCCAAAGTAGCCAATGGAGAGATGTTGTGTCTCGTCGTTTTCAAGCAGCCATTGTGCGAGACCCACAATACGCTGTTGCATCACAGAGACGTTACGACGAAAATAGTCTGTGCCCTCATCAAGCTGCTGCTCTTCCGCTGTGAAAAGGTCTACCAATAGCGTTGCTAGCTTATCTTGAAAAAGGACCTGTGCCATTGTAAGCGCAGTTTGATGTGAGCCATCCGCGCTCCCCTCGATACCATGTGTGAGAATCACCATGCCGTGTGCATCCGCCGGTAGATGTAAAAGGCCAGCTAGCGTTACCGCCCCTGCTCCTACTTGCACTAAACGACCATTATTTGCGCTCTCTGTCATAATGAGCAATCCTTCCTCGCTATATCAAATACTTACCTCTAGTAGTACGAATATTACCCCGTAATCATATTCACTTATCCTATTCTAATCTTACAAGCGTAATTTTCCTGTTTTTCGTGTATCCTTCTTTCGCTATCATACGTGAACAGTAAAGATGGTGATTTAAAAATTTCACCAATAACAAAAACACAATACCAGCAGTTACCGAATAAAAAACGTATTATATGTAAACGCACACGATGTATAGCAAACTATGCCGAGTGTAGCATTAGGAGGAAAAACATGGCAATGACTGGACGTACAGTAATAGGTGTTTTCGATGAGTCAGCCAACGCAGACCGTGCGATTGATGCATTGCAAAATGCAGGCTTTAGCAGCAGCCAGATTCATCACTCTGGACGTGGTGCTACTGCTACGACAGGTGGCTTCTTTGAAGGTGTAAAGAACTTCTTCACAGGAGGAGACGACACAGCAGGAAGTGGTCACGTCGCCAGCGATTTGACAGGTATGGGTGTTTCCAACGACGAAGCGCGATATTACGAAAACGAATATAACAATGGTCGTACAGTCGTCTCTGTCAACGCTGGCGATCGCGCAGCAGAAGCAAAAACTATCCTTGATACAAATGGCGCGTACAACTATAGCAATCAGCGTGGTAATACAGCTCGCAGCACTTCAACAGCAACCACAACAGGCACCACTGGCTATGATCGCACTCGTGACGCCAATTATACCGATGCAGCCACGACAACAGGCACTACTGGTTATGATCGCACCCGTGACGCGAACTATGCGAACGAGACCGACGATCAGCGTGCGCTACGCCTACGCGCAGAGCAGTTGAACGTCAACAAGCAGCAGGTGCAGTCCGGCGAAGTAACTCTCGGCAAGAATGTTGTCGAAGAGCAGAAGACGGTCAACGTTCCCGTAACACGTGAAGAGGTATACATTGAGAACCGTCCTGTGAGCGGCAACGTAACTGATGATGGCACACCAATCGGCGAGGGCGAGAACATTCGCGTTCCCGTCAGCGAGGAGCGTGTCAACGTTAGCAAGGATACCGTCACCACTGGCGAAGTCTCGATTGGCAAACGTGCCGTTCAAGAGAACCAGCAGGTAACAGACACTGTGCGTCGTGAAGAGGCCCGCCTGGATCAGAGCGGCAACGCAAGAGTACAGGGAAACGACCTCAATACAACTAATACAAACGATACCGACCTCAATACACGCACAGACAATACAAACGATACCCGCAACTCATACTAGTTTTGATTTGTGGATCGAGTAGACAAAGAGGGTGGCTTGCCGTTTGGTAAGCCACCCTCTTTATCTGTTTCGTTGTACTTACGATAAAAATTCAGTTTTATAATGGTAGGGAGACACTTGTGGTCTCCCTACCATTATTTGTATTAGACGGAGTATACCATGCCTCTCCACTACCAAAAAGGCAATATCTTCGACTCGAATGCTCAAGTTATCACTAATCCAGTGAATTGTGAAGGGTTTATGGGTAAGGGATTAGCATTTGCCTTCAAACAAAAATATCCTGCTATGTTTGCTGCCTACCAACAGGATTGCAAGAAGGGAAGGCTTCGTATAGGAAGACCAACGCTTTATAAAGAAAGTACGCCTTGGGTTCTTAATTTTCCGACAAAAAACACCTGGCGTGCTGATTCCAGATTAGAATATATTGAGCTAGGGTTGGAATACTTTGTTGCGAATTACAAGAGAGCGGATATAGAAAGTATTGCCTTTCCCAAGCTTGGTACCCAAAACGGTAAGCTATCATGGGATAACGTTGGACCTTTGATGGCAAGGTATCTCGGTCAACTCGATATTGATGTTTATATTTATATCACTGAAGGGGAGCAAGAATACTATCAAGACATTTATAAATAAGGTCTGTGATTGTAGGCCCCCTCTGTAAATGTCATGATAGCAATTCGGTTGCAACGTGAATGGGACTCTCGCCTTCTTTTGCTTGCCGCAGGGTGATATCCGCAGTTATATTCAAAGCAGAAAAGAGTTCTATTAGAGTTTCAAGTGTAGGATTACTCTCGTCGGAAGAAAGAATGCGCGAAACAGACTCTCGCTTCTTCCCCATTCGCTCAGCAAGTATTTCTTGGCTCAAATGCTGATGCTTACGAATTGTCTCTATAGCATGCATGAGTTGCATCTCTGCTTCCATTTCTTGGTACCCAGCGGCAATTTCTGGATTCTGTAATCTTTTTAGTCGTCGCTGCTCATATCTATTCATTAGTCTTCCTCCTGTGTAGGGCTGATACGGCGAGTCTGTATATATTCGGTCCAATAAGTGAATGCCTTTTTCAGATCACGTCCTGATGTCGGTTGACCAACACGTTTAACATAACCATGTAGCAACGTTGTGTCTTCCTGTTCAAAATATTCAATCGTCCATTTCATATAAGTAAAGTAACATACATGTTACATATAAAGCAAGGGTTTACATACCTTTTCTAGTACCGTAACCCATACCTACCTCATACGTATCTACTCATAGAGAACATCAACACATCAAGAAGGGGTAGGGACGAATTACTTGGCTCACTGTCTCAATCCGCGCTCTGCTGGGGGTCATGATAACCCCGATGGCGCGGTATGCTGCCAGCGTTGCGATTTTCTGGTACAGGGGGCGCATATTGGCATGTATGAGGTGGTCGCGTTTATCGGTGCTGGCACCTATGGACATGTCTACAAAGTGCGCGAACCGATGCCTCTGAGCCGTTTGCTTGCCCTCAAGGTGTTGCGCCTCGACCAGTTCAACGACAAGGCGCAGGCTAGCTTTATGCAAGAGGCGCGTCGTATCGCCACCATGCAGCATTCCAACATTCTACCTATCTACAACTTCGGGCGTTTGGAGAACGATCAGCCATATTTTGTGATGGAGTATGCGCCGCAGACGATTACTGATATCTTCCGCACGTCCAATGGTAGCAGGCGGCTGGCCTTCGCGGAAGAACTCGTCTCCTATGTGCGGCAGGCGGCGGATGCCTTACAATATGTCCACGATATGAAGATGGTGCATCAGGATGTGAAACCTGGTAATTTGCTTATCGGACGCAACGGCCAGATACTGTTATCCGATTTCGGTACGACGCTCTATCTTGGCACCTATACGCACGCCTCACTTGGTGAGGTGACAGGCACAGCCGCGTATATGCCGCTTGAGCAGTGGCAAGGCAATCCACGCCGCGACTCCGATCAGTACGCTCTCGCAATCTGTTGCTACGAGTTGCTCACAGGGCGCACACCCTTTGTATACAAGCGTATCGAGGAGATGTGGAATGCCCAGATTAACGAGCTACCAGCATCACCGCAACGATGGAATTCGCGAGTCCCCGTAGAGGTTGCAGCGGTGTTGCTACGCGCTTTAGCAAAGGACTATCACCGCCGTTATAGTAGCATAACAGAATTCGCCGATAGGTACACGGACGCAGTGCAAACAGCATTGCAACGCTATGTCTGTCACCATTGCGGACAACAAAACCGTACAGGTGCCCAACGTTGTACATTTTGCGGGGCTGAACAGGACAATCGGCTCTGTCCCTATTGTGATGCGCCACTGCGTTTTGGGCAACGTTGTTGCTCGTCTTGTGGTCGCCTCACCCTGCCACAAAGGCAGGTTGCGCGTAGCCCCCTTGTTGGCGTCAGTGTACGACAGGGATGCTACACGATTAAACGTGTTCTCAAGCAGTCGGACGATACACACGTTACAATGGCGGTGGCATATGACACTCGGATGAACGAACGCCAGGTTGTCTTGAAACGCTGGGAATGCGCCGATGCTCTGCCGCGTCGTGCGAAGGATGTAGCCCACTATGAGCAAGCCACTGCATTACTCGCAAAGCTACATCATCCTTTTGTGCCAGCCGTGCTTGACCGTTTCGCCGAGGGCAAGCACTACTACATGGCCCTGGCTTACATTGATGGCGAAAGCATCGAGGATCGTCTACAAAAACTGCTACGTCCGCTATCCGAGCGCGACGTGCTCGGCTATATGAATACACTGTTGAATGTTTTGATTGCGATTGAGCAGCAACATGTGTATCATTATGACATCTCGCCTGCGAACATTCTCATCGAGCAGAAGCGTGGCCGTGCTATCCTTACGGGCTTTCAAGTACAACCACCGCCGCGCGACCCCAGCATCCGTATTCCAGTTACGCGTAATCGAACCACGCGCAAACTGGTCATCTCGCCCTACCTGCCCATTCAGGATAAGCCCTACGACTCTCGTACCAGCATCTATATGTTAGCCGCAACGATGCATCATGCCCTCACGAACATCGCGCCTCCGCACTATCCAGCGTATCCGCCTGTGCGTATGCTCAACCTGGACGTGTCGCCCGCACTCGAAGCCATTTTGAACCGCGCGCTGTCGGAAGAACGTGCGTTGCGTTACCAGAGCTACGAGACAATGCGGAATGATGTGCAAAAGCTGCTGTAATAAAGAGAATTGGCCTGTTGGTGTGATTTCGACGGAAAGATACGATTTCTCGTGTCACCCAGAAGTGATCGTGATCGTGCTAACAGAACTGGCAACTTCGATGTCGTAGCATGGGACAGTTGGATCAAAGTCAGGGCTTTGCAGCCGCACGTCGCTCCCCACATCGCTAAAAGTTTGATCATCGAAGACAAATTCGGAGGCCCACCCTTTGAGGTGGGCTTGGGCGGCGACACCTGCTGGGCGCCGAACCGTGACCTCTGATGCTCCACCGCTGATTCGTATGGGAACCATGCCCTCTGGCGTGGGCAGTTCCAGGTGGACTGAGCTGAGTCCCCCCTTGATCTCCAGTCCGGCGAGATTGAGTGTACCCAGTTTGGCGGTGACCTCCGATGCTCCTCCCTGAATCACAATGTGCCACGGAATGGCAGTGCTGAGCATGACCTCCGCCGCTCGTTTCTCCCCACTCAGAACCCAGAGACGGCGTGGATAGCGGAGCGTGACCACTCCCTCTTTGACCGCAACGCTTGGCACGGGTCCCTCGAATCGGGCCTGGTAAAGGTCGGTCATTCCCTCGTCCGTGTGCAACGTCAGTCGGGAGACCCCAGAGGAGACGACGAGCCGCGCACTCGAAAGCTGTCCTAGCGGCGCGGAGAAGATTCCTCCCTCACCCTCTGGCATCTCTTGCAACTGGACAATTTCTCTTCTGAACAGTGCATTGCTGCGTTTGAGAAACTCTAGGAGCAAAGAGATCTGCTCCTCGTCGTAATCCGACGCTAGTTCATCCCACGCCTTCCCAAGGGATGCGAAAATGGGGCTGATCTTCTGTATATTGTCCTTGCCTCTTTCGAGCTGGACGATGACCCTACGCCCATCGTTGGGGTCGCGCTCCCGGCGTACAAGCCCGGCCTCCTCCAACCGATTCAGCATCCCGGTGATCGCCCCAGTGGTGAGTCCGGTGAGATCGGCGAGCTGACCAGCGGTCGAGGGGCCAATGCTTTCCAGGATATTCATAACCTGCATGTCTGTGACCGTCATCCCGATCCGAGCCGCCGCAGCCCGGAAGAAGGATGCGCCGAGTTCATTGAACTGCCGAATCTCCCGCGCAAGCTCCCTTCGTCCCTCTGTGTTTTTTTCCTGCGAACCACTTGACAATTTTTATTCCTCCGGCTAAGATATATTTATCTTACTCTCTAAGATAATTTTATGAAGCTTCATTTAACTAGCTCAGTGAATCGTATTGTAGCATAGTCTCTGTGAGCAAGAAAGGGTGAGCGAATGCTTACAGATAGAACGAAAGGAGCAAATACTTCACATGTCAACTTCTTTTCATCCAGATGAAGTTCCCCTGGCTAGGAACGAGGCCCTCACACAGGACAGTTCAACGGAACGAAGCATAGCCAAAGCGGTTGCGGGAGGGATGCTGCACCCTTTCAAGGTGCGGAACTTCAATTTGCTTTTTAGCGGACGAACCATTTCAATCATTGGTGATGCGCTCTACATGGTGGCACTACCATGGCTGATCCTGACGACGGGAGGCAACGCGCAGGAGCTGGGTATTGTCCTGGCAGCCTATGGCATTCCTAGCGTGGGGAGCATGCTGGTGGGGGGCTGGCTGAGTGATCGCCTGCGCCCAAGACGACTCATGCTGATCGCCGATACTGTGCGTATGCTGCTGGTGGGTATCCTGGGGGTGCTGGCCCTGCTGGGACACCCCACCGTCTTGCAACTCTGTGCGATTGCCGTACCGCTGGGAGCCTTGGGGGGCGCATTCATGCCCGCCTCCATGTCCATCTTGCCCGATACGCTGAGCAACGAGGACCTGCAAGCTGGCAACGGGCTGATGATGTCCTCGATGCAGGGTGCGAGCCTAGTGGGGTCGGCCTTCGCAGGCGTCATCGTTGCCACATTCCCCGCAAGTGTGGCTCTGATCATCGATGCGGCGACCTTCCTCGTTTCGGCGGGTTCGCTCGCCCTAATGCATGCGACCAACCGTACTACACCAAGCAAACAAGAGGCAGGAGAAAACCAGGAGAATCCAGTAGTCGGCACCCAGGAACAAGGTGAGCAGGTCAGCTTCTGGCACTTTCTACGCACCTCGCGGTTGATTCAGGTCGTCCTGCTCATGTTCATCGTGATAAGTCTCGTTTCGGGCGGACTGATAGAGGTTGCGCTGCCCACGCTGGTACACGGCCCCATGCACGGGGGCGCGAACGGCTATGGTTTCATCCTGGCTGCCTGGGGAGGGGGCGCACTCGTTGGGAGCATCTTCGCCGGGACGTTGGGCAAACACAAACACAAAGGATTGGGTGTCCTCCTGGCTGGACTGATCGTCGCCGCCGCAATCGCTCTTCTCCCCACATGGGGTGTCATTGGAGCCATGATCTGTATGTTGATTGGCGGCATCGCCAACAGCGGTATCACTGTCCTGCTTTTTACCGCGATCCAGTTGGTCATTCCGCGCCATCTGATGGGGCGTATCATGGGTCTGCTGATGTTCAGCGCATCCGGGCTATATCCTCTCTCGGTGGCACTGGCTGGTGTACTTGCGAACCAGTTTGGCCCAGCGATCCTCTTTCCGTTCGGTGGACTCTTGCTGGGTTTGGTGATGCTGTTTGGAATGACCCAAAAAGCTCTGAGAGAGATCTAACAACGAGAGAACTTATGTGCTATTAGGCCAATTGAGGGTGACAATCGCGTGCGATTGTCACCCTCAATTCTCTTTATTACCCTCTCTTATCGAGTGGAACATATTCCGTTACTTTTTGCCCAACATATTCGGCGCGTGGACGAATGAGGCGGTTGTTGGCGTATTGCTCAAGGATGTGCGCGGTCCAGCCTGCTGTACGGCTACTCGCGAAGATAGGGGTGTCCAGGTCTATCGGAACACCGAGCGAGTAGTAGACGGAGGCCGAGTAGAAATCGACGTTCGCGTAGAGACCTTTATGCTCCATGACGTACTTTTCAACGATACGCGATATCTCAAACCAGCGCGTGTCATTGTTGCGTTTCCCTAGCTCTTCGGACATGGCTCTCAGGTGGGTTGCGCGTGGGTCGTCGGTGCGATAAACACGATGCCCGAAGCCCATAATGCGTTCTTTACGCTCCAATGCATCATGGATGTATGCCTCGGCATGTGTTGGCTCACCGATACGCAATAGCATACGAATAACCTGCTCGTTTGCGCCACCATGCAGAGGGCCGGAGAGTGCGCTAATAGCTGCTGTAACGGAGGCATACATATCGGCCTTTGTACCAGCACTCACGCGTGCGGCGAAGGTTGAAGCATTTAGTTCATGGTCAGCATGCAAGATGAGCGCGACATCCAGCACATGCGCGGCATACTCGTCGGGCATCTTGCCTGTCAGCATATACAGAAAGTTCGTGGCATGATTGGAATCATTCAGGGGAATTACAGGGTCTTTGCCATTGCGAATATTCTCCCAACTCGCCACGATGGTAGGTAGCACAGCGGTCAGACGCAATGCCCGTTGCTGATTCGCAACTTCGGATTTGTCGTTCAGGTCGGCGTCGAAAGCAGCAAGAGCCGAGACAGAGGTACGCAACACATCCATAGGCGTAGTCGTTGTAGGCAGAAGACGCATGATATCGACAAGACGCCCCGGTAGAGGACGTTGTGAGATAAATTGATTCTGTACTTCTTCAAGCTGCACTCGCGTCGGCAACTTCCCATGCCATAACAAATATGCAGTCTCTTCAAAAGAAGAATGCTGTGCCAGATCATGAATATCAACACCGAAGTAGGTAAGCTTGCCTAGTTTGCCATCGAGATCACAAATACTAGACGTTGTTGCGACAACATCTTCCAGTCCTGCGCCAGTGGTGGTGGACATAAACGCTCCTCTGTGAGAATAGATGCTTCTTCGTAGAAGGCAGTAGCCCTTGTATGGGGCAACCTCTGCTTCCCCGGCGAAGCAGAAACGCATTGCGGCATAACGCTTTTACCCGTCACACAACAAGGTATTGTGCCTATTGGAGATATTATAGTCCTCTGTCTCAAATAGTGTCAACGCTACCGTCTAGTCGCACCATACAAAGTATGTTACACTGGCGCAAATAGCGAGAGAAGCGAGGGGTGCAATGAGTAAGGCCATGCGCGATGATGAAGAACAACTCATCGCCCGTAGCCAGCGCGGAGACGTAAACGCATTCAACCAGTTGGTGCTACACTATCAGCAGACGCTGTATAGTGTTGTCTTCCGCATGCTCGGCGACCCTGATACAGCTGCAGATGTGACGCAAGACGCTTTTGTCGCGGCCTTCAAGGGCATTGCATCATATCGTGGTGGCTCCTCGTTTCGCGCGTGGTTGTTGCGCGTCGGCTCAAACATGGCTTGCGACCATTGGCGACGTACACAACGCCGACCAGCAGAGTCGCTCGAAGCACTCACCGGGGAGGACGAGACACACACTCCTGCCATGCTAAGTGCGTTAGCAACCACAGGACTAGAAGGCAATCCCGAAGAGACATTGCTCAATCAAGAGCTACAGGACCTTATTCAGCACGGATTAGAGGATATTCCACTCGAACAGCGCGTCGCGGTAGTGTTGTGTGATATCGAGGGTCTTTCATACGAAGAGATTGCCGTCGCAACACAGGCATCAGTTGGCACTGTGCGCTCGCGTATCTCGCGTGGACGTATACGCCTACGTCTGTATCTACAGCAGCACGGGGAACTTTTACCCAGCCGTTATCGTCTTACTAAAGAATAATCATAATTGTAGTCAACACGTTTTTACGGAGCATATGCGTGGCAAAACAAGATCGGCATCTTACAACAGCACGGCTTTCGGCCTTTATTGATGGGCAACTCTCAGCGGAAGAACAGGTGCAGAGCGAAGAACACCTACGCACCTGTGAGGTATGTCAACAGCAACTCGCAGAGTTACGTCAAACAATTGCGCTCTTACACGCCCTGCCACAGTCTAAACTGCCACGCTCATTTACACTACCTATTGCCGACCCTACCATTGCAAGAGCTAACCCCACGCCACGCCCAGTGACGCCAGTGACGCAGCTACGACAAAGAGGTGGTTGGCCTGTCTATGCGAACCAGGCCATCAGGATTGTAAGCACGCTTGCCGCTGTTATCGGCATTGTCTTCTTGCTCTCTGGACTTTTCGGGACCGTTATAGGCATACATGGTGGTGCTGGTTCCAGTGCCGGTGTCGCGAATTCAGGCTCACAAAACAAACCATCAATACCACACGTTGTCACGCCACACGAGACCATAACAGCCGTAAAGAAGGTGACGCCCACGCCTACAAACGCACCATCGGTCACAAGTCCTAGCACAAGCAACCATCAGGCAGCACAGCAAAATCAACAGCAACCACTGCTTAGTATCCTTAATCTGAGCATGCCTGGGAGTCGCGCACTAATTGGGCTAGTGCTGGTGGTACTGGGGATTATTGGGTTTGTGGTGCTGGGGCGACGGGTGTAAATGTTCAGAGAACTCAATTTAATCTTATATATAGAGCTATCCCCTGTTTTGTTGGAGTCTCTTGAGAGGTTTTTTGATTGACAAACTATTTTAATAGCAGCAATCTAGTTGGTAAGCCTAACTCACTTATGAAAGAAGGGAGACCTTTAATTGTCTAAGAAACAGTGGCTCATCCTTTTTACTACCCTGGTAGTGCTGCTAAGCGGCTGTGTTAGGAATCTCTGAAACTGAGTTGTTTCCTAGACCCTTATTTTCCTGTACCCCTCCCTCTCCTTGTTATAAGGATAGCTAAAACAGCTAAGCACGGCATATACATATTGCAATATTGCGTAGTTTTTTGTATCCTCTGTAGGAAACCAATATATCTTTTTAAACAAAACCTATAGAAACCAGGATACATGTATGGATACACCTTTCGCACTTATTTCGTCCGCGATCAATGTGGTGGTCACAGGAATTTTCGCGGCGGTCGTCTTGCGGCAATATTTGCGTCGCCATCGCTCGTACCAGATGTACTGGTTTGTTGGGCTATTGATGGCCTTTATTGCTACTCTGGCCTACGTCTTCATGTTACGCGTAGGACCGACGAGCTACAATGGGGTCATTCTCTTTCGCGCCTACTACATTCTCGGTGTGCTGACTCCGGCATGGCTAGGTCTAGGTAGTGTGGCGCTGATAAGTAGTCCGCGTGCCACGACGCTCTGGCTGACCTTTCTCTATCTGCTCAGTGGATTGACAACCGCACTGGTACTATTGGCGCAAATACATATGCAGATGCTTAGCCAGATTGTCGGCCCCGGTACAGGCATTCTGCAACCGGGGCCCTGGCTTGTTGCGGTCATTATCATTAACACGCTAGGCGTCGTCGCGGTTGTGGGAGTCGCCATCTATTCAGGACTAAAACTGTATCGTCGGCAGCAGAGTATAGCAGGTCTTCGCACCAGCAATATTCTCTGGGCAAATGTACTCATTCTCGTCGGGGATTTACTGAACGCGGGTGCAGGCAGTGTAGCACGCATTCTCGGTTTTGAGAGCGGCTTCTGGGTCCTTATGGCACTCGGTTGGGTCGTTTTTTTCGTGGGCGTGGTACTCGCCAGTCGTCGCTCAGCACCTTCAAATACCGGGCCAGCAAAGGATTTCGAGGATGCCAAGCGCATGACAGGGGCAAGCCCTGTCACTACTATACCAACCGATTTGATGTAACAGAAACATATATAGTAGTGACAGGGCTTGCCCCTGTCATGGCAACTTTTCCTACCTAGGAAGCCTGGAGTTCACCCAGGGTGACGTTGATGGTTTGTTGCTGTCCGCTTCGGTAGATTGTGACGGCGACGCGATCACCAGGGTTCTTCGTGATGAGGGCGTTCCCTAGCATTGATGCATCGTTCACCGCTGTATTATCTATCTTCACAATCACATCACCAGATTTCATGCCCGCGCCAGCGGCTGCCCCACCACTGGTAAGACTGGTGATCAGCGCACCATGATCGATACCCAGATTATATTGTGATGCGAGAGCCGAATCGACGCTTGCCACACTCACACCCAATACGGCACGACCAGTATGCGTCACCTTGCCGGTCTGGATGATCTGCGGCACAACGAGCTTGACACGATTGGACGGAATGGCAAAGCCAACACCATTCGCTGGCGTGTTGAACTCAGGGTCTATCGCGGTCAAGGTTGGGACGCCAATCAGATTACCGTTCATATCGACGAGCGCACCACCGCTATTACCAGGATTGATCGGCGCATCGGTCTGGATAGCATCGGGAATGGTTGCTCCGCCCTGACCTTCGGAAACGCTACGGTTCAATGCACTGATGATACCATTTGTCACGGTCTGAGTATTGCCAAGCGGATTACCGATTGCCAGTACCTCTTGTCCAACCTTGAGCTGTGACGAATCTCCGAGTGTGATAACCGCTAAATTCGCTGTTGGGTTAATCTTAATTACCGCGAGATCATCGGCGGCATCATTACCTACAAGTTGAGCGGCTGCCCGTGTGCCATCGGAAAGCACCACCTGTATCGTGTTCGCTCCGGAAACAACGTGATTATTGGTCACGATGTAACCCTGCTTATTGACGATTTCGCCTGAGCCGAGGGCACTACCACTGGCGGTTGTCACGTTGACCAGCACAATCGCGGGCCGTACCTTCGCAATCACCGCCTCGCGTTGCGCCTCGGTCGTACTTGCAACCGTCGTCGTTGAGGAAGAATTAGACGACTGCGTTGTTGTCGTCAGTGCAGGAGCGGTACTACCACGCCCAAACTCCCAGCCAGCGAACAGGCCAGTACCAAAGACAACCGCGAGGAGCAGTGTCAGCAGCAAGATGGCTCCTGCACGTAGGCCACGCGACTGTCTGCGTACAGGCTGCTGCACCTGCTGGGGTTGTATTGGCACACGAGGGTCGGTATTGGTATTGTATGTATAAGGCATCTGCTGCGCTGGTGGTTGGGCAGGAGCGTTCTGCCAGCGTGTCTGCGAGTAAGTGGGCGCAGGGCTATTATATACATCATACTGCTGTTGCGGATTCGTGGGACGACCACTTGGCTCCCCCTGGCGCACCGGGTTGGTACGCTCTGTTGTGTCATCGTGCATATCCACGGCAGAAGTTCCCTCTGGTGTGTCTCGGTCTGTCGCATCTTCATGCATATCAGGATTGAACATATTATTGCACCTCGTATACTAATCACTTACGCATACTCTGTAGTATGAACACGGATTTCTTTTCGTTATGGATACTATAGACCAATATATTCAAAAGAGTCTGAGGGATTTGTAAAGAGTTTGTATAATTCGATAGATAGCAGGAAGGCCGCAAGACCAACGGACGCCCACAAGGGGCTACCCTACTATATACAAGATGCGCGAAGCGCAAAAAAGTATAGTAGGGTAGCCCCTTGTGGGCGTCCGTTTGCGTATAAATGGCTAGTGCTTTTTTGGGGCGAGTATGATATAATCGTCAGACGTTGTAGAGTGCATAGTGGCTCGGAAAAGATTATCTGCTGCACGCGGCGCGATACACACGAATACAAGAGGACACAACCAAGTAGGTCCGAGAATTAGGAGAAACATGGCATATACCGATCAGACACTGGCTTGCCGCGACTGCAACCAGGAATTTGTCTTCACAACTGGCGAGCAAGAGTTTTACGCCAGTCACGGCTTAACTAACACACCGAGTCGCTGCCCTTCCTGCCGCTCTGCACGCAAAAATCAGTCTGGTGGCTTCGGTGGTCGTAGCGGTGGCTCCCGCGAACCCCGTCAGATGTACTCAGCAACCTGCTCCAGTTGTGGAAACGAGGCCCAGGTGCCGTTTCAGCCACGTGGCGACAAGCCCGTCTATTGCAGTGATTGCTTCCAAACGATGAGTCCAGCCAGTGGTCGTTCTAATGACCGCAGATCGAGCTGGTAACAACAATGAGTGAAGTACGCGTAAACCCAGGTGACTCTTTCGAGATCGCCCTCAAAAAGTTCAATCGTAAAGTGCAGCAGGACGGCATTCTCTCCGAGGCACGCCGCCGCGCCTACTATGAAAGCCCCCAGGCACGCCGCAAGCGCAAAGCCGCAGCACAGCGCCGCAAACAGCGTCGCACACGCCAGCCTGCTTAAAATGGGGCAATAGAGCAATATAAGCTCAAACCAACGGGCGACCACAAGGGTCGCCCCTACTATACGACGATATGTATCCTGCATAAAACGGATATAGTAGGGGCGACCCTTGTGGTCGCCCGTTAACATTTCCCTTCCATGCAATTACAAAAGTTTTTCCAGCGTCGGCACAACAATATCATCTTTGCGGCTTTGCAGGGTGGCACGTAAACGTTCGGCAACCACGAGGCGAATGCGACGCTGATGCTGCTCATAACGTGCGAGATCATCGGATTGCAGACCTGTCACCTCAACCCACGTCATTAGCGACTCCATCCCCACAGGTGGATGATCGAATTGGACCCACACGTCCATCTCCCACTTTTCAGGACGTGGGATGTCGAAGAGAATTTCGTAGTCGGCAATATCAATTTCCAAAGCTCTGGCGAGTTCGCCCGCAAGGGACTGCTCGACCTTACGACGCCGCTCCGCGTCCCAGAAGAGGGCGTCGAGACGATGAAAGAGGCGACCCGCCGGACGACTTACCTCTAGCACGACTTTGTATGGACGGCGTAGTTCAAGGTCAGATGCCAGCGCACGAGCACTCGCGGGCATGGTCGGTTGTGCTAACAGGGTCAGCAACGAGTGGTCATCCAGACCCATAAGCTGCTCAGCACGTAGCACCTCTGCGCTAATGGCATCATGAACTGCTCGTAGCAGCATCACCTGGAAAGAGCGGCTTGTATGATGCCAGTAGATATTATCGAACATCTCCTGCCGTGCGTGAATCAGCGAATGTAGTGGACTTATTCCCTTCTGTGTCACCACCATCCGTTGTTGACCCGCCACATCTGCGTTAATGCGAAGAGAACTGAGCAGGCGCGATACATCGACGCCACCATAGGGTACATTACAGGCACGGGCGTCACGCGGCAGATAATCGAGCTTGTCTACATCGAGGGCACCACTCAAGAGGTACCGTAAAAGTTCATCGTCTGCTGGCAGTGCTCTCGTCTTAGGCGGATCAATAAAGTCCGCGACCCGTTCGGGCGAGAGGTGATAGTCTTGCTCAATAATCGTCGCAATCTCACCGCTTTCGATAATTGCACGTCCTACCTGCTCGTGCAAAATAATTGGTGGTCCAAGTTCCTCTATAGTATGCGAAAAGGGATAGTGCCCAATGTCGTGCAAAAGTGCCGCAACAACCAGCGTTTGTATACTACTGATCTCTACACCGTGCAGTCCACCATCAGCACCCCGTTGGAGCAGGGCACGCAAAGCACGTACCGTCAGGTGGTAACAACCAAGGCTATGCTCATAACGTGTATGTGTTGCACCCGGCCAGATACGATAGACGAAGCCAAGCTGCTTGATTTGCTGAAGACGCAAAAAAGCCGCAGTACCGATGAGTTTCTCCTCGCGCGGTCCCAGTGGAATGAGATCGTAGAGACTATCGCGAATAGTACTACTCGGCATAATATCGGGTAGCAAAGGAAAACCATCAGCATCGACCCAGGATATATGCATGCCTGGTTGCAGTGTGGCTTCTGTCGTGTGATGATGAGAATTGTTCGTCGTCGGTATAGTAGAGCGTTTCGTGCGAACGCCTCTGGAACGTTGCGTGTTCATATGCGTGATTGTAACAGAGATAGAGGAAACTTGTCTATAGAGGACGGGCGACCACAAGGGATCGCCCCTACTATACACACGTACTTGTGTTGTAAACGTCTATAGTAGGGTGCGACCCTTGTGGTCGCCCGTTTGTCTTGACCACGTTTGTCTTGACTTGTAAATCATCCTGTTACTGCATTGCTCAACAAAGAAATATCGGGGTATAATTGGAAGAGCAACATACTCTCCCCATTCCAGGGGAACGATGCGACGGACGGCTGTGATCGTCCGTCGCATTCCTATTACAAAAGGACGCACTTTATTTTATGCAGAACACGCCCGACATTAAACTGCTCGCCATAGATATCGACGGCACCTTACTTACTCCCGAAGGACAGATTGCACCGCACACCATTACAGCGGTACAGGCGGCACAAGAGGCTGGTATTCTTGTGACACTGGCAACCGCACGCCGCTATCTCAACACAAAACCAATAGCAGACACACTGGGTTTGTCAATTCCACTTATCCTCTATGATGGAGCCATAATCATCCAGCATCCACAAGGTGAAATTCTTCATACAAATCCACTACAGGCAGCGATAGCACAGAACGCGGTAGAGATACTGGTACGCCATGATGTTCAGCCAGTTGTTCATCATATTACCAACGGTATCGAGGAGATATGGACAGGACCAGCCGAACGAGATAACGCGTGGATTGCTGGCTATTTCGCATCATTTCCAGCCACGATCAGGCGCATGCCGTATGCCACGCTTTGCACTGGACAGCGAGACCCACTACGTGTCGTGGCTTTTGCACCAGATAATGTTATTATGAGCTTGATACCGGAGATATCGGACTTGCCCTGTAGTTGGAACGCCATTAAGCAAGGAAATTATGGTTATGCAGAGATGGCAATTATGCACACACACTGCTCGAAGGCTAGTGGCTTGACGACCCTTGCGCGGCAGGTAGGGATTCCGCCTGCCCAGGTGATGGCTCTTGGTGACAACAACAACGATATCGAGATGCTAGAAGCTGTCGGTTGGGGTGTAGCGATGGGTCAGGCATCGGATATCGTGAAGTCTAGTGCCGACGCTGTAACAACAAGTAATACTGAGGATGGTGTCGCACTGGCGATTGAGCGGTATGCGCTCCGCCTACGCACTGCGTTGTGATTGAAGCGCGGCCTCAAAATCTTTCAGGCGTGCAACCTGTCGCTCGTTTGGAGCCGCCTGCCAGCGTTTTTGCTGTACCAGAGCCAGCGCGTCACGACCCAACATGCCATCCTGTACCAGCGTTGCACAGGTCAGCAGGACGCTACGACCCACACCGTGTTCACAATGAATAAGAACACGCCCACCCTTTTTGATCTGCTCGTTGGCCCATTTCGCGCCTTCCGCAAGCTGCTCTACACTCAAGGGATAGGTGTCGGGCGTTGGGAGATAGAGGAGTGTAATATTTTCTTTTTGCAAAGCCTCTTCATCGTCCTGATACTCTGAACGGGTATCGATCACATGTGTTACACCGCTTAACCCTAACGCATGCATATCTTCTGGGCGTATACGTCCGCCCACCGCAAGCTGTTCATTGACCCAACTCATGTTCAGCTTGTCGGGAAGTGGAAGGTGCAAGGCACGCGCAATGCGCTCTCCAGGTGAATTTTCGGGGAAGAGGCGAGCAGCGATGCGCGTCCAGAAACGATAGAGGAGACGCACCAGTCCTGTTGTCGCCCAGCGTACTGTAGAAAATTCGACATGTTTCTGCTGCGGTTGCTGTATATTTGATGGCATATAAAAAAAGTCCTTTTACGTTATCTATATAGTAAGGGGAGACCATAATGGTCTCCTACATTTCATCTGATATCTCTGTCGTTTTCCGCGAAGCCGCGCATACGAAGATTGGAGAGGCGTCGCATCACGGGACTCTTCATTAATGTTCGTGGTATACGACGCCGCAAACGACGAATACGAATCGCAGATTTTAAGCGACTCGACAGAGTGTGACTACGGATTTTCCAGCTTTGTGATTGCCAGACGCTCGGCTTCGTGCTAGTGGGCAAATAGCCCAGGATACATTGAGCAATATCAAAGGAGGCACGTGGGCGGCTAATTCGTTTTGCGTTCTCCTGCTGTTGACGGAGTTCTGGCGAACCGGGTCGGATCAAGCGGCGTAGTGCGTCGATCAGCGTTGGTGCATCGAGTGCGAGCACGCCTACTTTATTATTCACCACAAAATCAATATTGCCCTCTTCCTGTCCAGGCACATAGCCACTTAAAATCACGGGCAGGTTACAGGCTAATGCCTCACAGATCGTCCCTGGTCCAGCTTTGGTGATAATCACATCGGCGGCGTGCATAAGTTCGGGCATGTTTTGCACAAAACCGAAAATCTTCGCTGGCACATGCAGGCTCGAAAGTGTACGCTGCAAGTGGGTATACAGGCGCCGATTACGGCCCGTCACCACAAGTAGTTGTACAGGTAGGTGTGCCCGCGAAATAGCACGTACAGCCTTTTGTAACCCCCCTGCGCCATCTCCACCACCAACAAGTAGGATCGTGGGAATACCCACTTTTAGATTAAATTTACGCTGTAACTCTGCTTTACTTGCCACTGGCAACGTGTACTTAGGGTCGATAGGCATACCTAGCATACTGACGTGTTCGGGATCTAAATGGCGCTGCAAGTAGAGTTGTTTGGCCTGCTCTGTAGGCACCACGTAGCAATCAACACCAGGAGTAAACCAATAGCTATGAATACTCACCAGATCGGTGACAACCGTGATAAAGGGAATATCGAGGTGGAGTTCGCGTAGGGCACGTACAGTAACATCATTGAGCATGGGGTGAATAGAGACAATGACATCGGGCTGTACACTGGTAATCAAGCGCAATAACCCATTTAGGACCAGAGGAGTTGCCAAAGTATTGACCGCTTTTACCCCTGATGCATTGTTACTTTGCCTGAAGACCTCGCCATACAGCTTTGGGTTATAGCGAATAGTTGGACCATATAACTTCACCGCTTCACGTAGTGGGAAGCGGCTATACTCTTCAAACACATCGACGATTTCTACGCGATAGGTGGGGGGAGCCATAACAGCCGTTGCCTGACTTGACCTGTTTGTTCCGCCAACCTCCACCTTAGATTGTACGGTGAGATGTTCCTGCCACTCCTGCTGTTGTTTTTGGGAGATCAGCTTGATGGCATTATTGATTGCATTGGCGGCACTGCGATGACCCGCACCCGTATCGGCAATCAGGAACAGGATGTTTCGTTGCGTCGCATTCACCAGAAGATTCACCCCTTATTAACAAAATAAAACATGTATAAAATGCTACAACTGAAAAAGGGATAAGGGACCGTTTGTACTTGCCCTTATCCCTCGAATATTCGCTAAAATCTTACTCTTCTTCTTTGAGATTAAAGCGTCTGCGGAAACGCTCCACGCGGCCCGCAGAGTCAAGAATGCGCTGCTGACCAGTGAAGAACGGATGACACTTTGAACACACGTCAACCTTCAACACAGGTTTGACGCTGAGTGTTTGAAAGCTGTTGCCACAGGCACAACTGACTGTGGACTCGACATAATTTGGATGAATTCCCTTTTTCATTGTTTTCGGCTCTCCCAGAATATCAATGGTAATAGGCATATTTCGTCACGGGGAGCATTTCTTCCACCGCGTCTCGTCTACCGACACTGCCAACAACTATTTTCGCTAGCAATTCAGACATGATTGTACATGTATCCTACCGCTACGTCAAGTGTGTATTCCAATCGTGGAGTGTGCCGTGTAGAACAACCTTCGCGCCATTGTTCGCATACACCTATGATAACACAGAGTAACACGATTTTATGCCCAAAAAGATAACAGTTAGCCTCTTGTGGTACACTACGTTGAGAATCAGGGAGACCGTAAGGGCCTCCCCTACACATCACGAAACCCTGCAACATGTAGGGGAGACCCTTGCGGTCTCCCTGACATTGTTTATCACAAGTATCTAAGGAACCGTAACAACAACATGATTGAACGCTATTCTTTGCCAGAAATGGCCGCTCTCTGGTCATCTACGTATAAGACCGACAAATGGTTACAGGTCGAATTGCTCGTCTGCGAAGGGTGGGCACGTGAAGGTGTCATCCCACAAGATGCTATCGAGAAGATACGTCAGGCCAGCTATAACACGCAACGCATGCAGGAGATAGAGCAAGAGACGCATCACGACATCATTTCATTTTTGCGCTCCATTCAAGAGCAACTCGGACCGGAGGGGCGTTTTATTCATCTTGGCCTCACCTCTTCTGATGTACTCGATACAGGCTTAGCGGCCCAGATGAAGGCGGCGGGCCAATTGCTCACAACTTCGCTCACCGCACTGGTAGATGTGGTGGCACAAGATGCTGTGCAGTACAAATACACGCTGATGGCGGGTCGCACACATGGCATACACGCGGAGCCGCTCACCTTTGGCCTAAAACTCGCGTTATGGGTCGATGAACTACGTCGCCAGCAGCAACGCCTGGGTGCCGCACTGGAACAGGTCACGGTAGGGAAGATATCGGGGGCAGTCGGTACACATGCCACCGTGCCACCACAGATCGAGGAGTTCGTCTGCGAACACATGGGTCTGGGTGTGGCACCCATTTCTAATCAGATCGTACAACGCGACCGTCACGCTCATTTTATGACAACACTTGCTCTCATTGGCAGCTCGCTTGAGAAGATGGCACAGGAGATTCGCCATCTACAGCGCACAGAGTTGAGTGAGGCGTTCGAGCCGTTTGGCACTGGGCAGCAAGGGTCATCCGCAATGCCACACAAGCGTAACCCTGAACTCTGTGAGCGCATCTGTGGCCTTGCACGTGTGCTACGCGGCTACAGCGTAACTGCAATGGAAGATGTTGCCCTCTGGCATGAGCGCGATATTAGCCATTCCTCGGCTGAACGTATCATCATTCCCGACGCGTGTATATTGCTGCACTACATGCTCTCAATATTCACTCGCGTCATGCAGGGACTACAGGTTGACGCCGAACGCATGCAGACAAACCTGAACATGACTGGCGGCCTCGTCTATTCACAGCGCATCCTGCTGGCCTTGATCGACAAAGGCGTAGGACGACAAGAGGCATACAAGATGGTGCAGAGAAACGCAAAGCAGGTATGGAGCATGGCGAGTAAAGGTGCGGTTCAGGGTCTCGCGCTACTCGAAGCGTTAAGCAACGACGCAGAAGTTGCTGAGTATCTTTCACCCGCTGAACTTCGTGAACTTACTAATAACGAGTACTATCTCAAATATGTTGATACCTCGTTTAAGAGAATAGGTTTGTAGTACCACTGTGTAGCGATGCAGGAAGACCTTGCGGTCTTCCTGCATCGCTACACAGTGGTATCAATTGAAGGACGCCAATCATTGAAAACTTCTGAGCAGATACAACCTGATGTGAATACGGCACAGACACTAAAAACGCGACGCCGCTTTCCATCGCTTGTTGTCACACTCTTTTTATTTGAACTCTGTTATCTGCTTATTGTCGCATTATCACCACTGCCAGAGTTACGCCTGATCGGTTCTCCTCTCGCACTTGCATGGACGTGGACACTACTCCCGTCACGCCTACTACTTGCGCTATATCCCTCATCGGGTACGCGTGTATGGCTATCACCAGCACTCCTCGGACTAGCATTATCAGGATTGTTAGCCGCCTATGCCTACAGTATCCGCTCTGTATCGCGCCTCTCAGAGGCGAAGCGCATGCAGCGCCGTTGGCTTACGATATTGCTTGGTGGTGCATTCCTGTTTAGCTTGACGCTCCTTTTTCAGCCAACGCTGTTCTCGGATGATGTCTTTACCTATATTTTTTCGGGGCGTATTTTCGCACTCTATCACGCCGACCCATTTAACACGGCACCAGTGCAATTCACTCCGGATCCGTATCTACGTTGGGTTATTGCTGGTCGTAATGCCCCTAATCTCTATGGTCCACTCTGGTACTATATTTCTTCCTTACTGGTAAGTGTTGGAGGAAACAATCAGGTCCTGACACTACTACTCTTCAAATGTCTTGCCGTCCTATCACATTTATTGAATATCGCTCTGGTATGGAGTATTCTAACGCGCATTGCACCTCAGCGACGCATTATCGGCACGCTTCTGTACGCATGGAATCCACTTATTCTCATTGAACTGGCCGGCAGTGGTCATAGCGAGGGTGTATTGCTGCTACTGCTATTTCTCGCTACACGCCTCTATGTTGCACGAGAAAGTTTCTGGTCACGCATAGGTGCGTTTATGCTGTTTGGGCTGGCATTGAGCATGAACTTAATAGTGGCACTGTTCGCGCCGCTTCTCCTCTGGTTCGATGTACGCTCGGAACGCGCTATTCCCCGCGCTATCGCTGGTTTTTGCTGGCGTGCAGCCATTGTGCTACTACCAGCAATAAGTATCTGGCTTCCATTCTGGCGTGGGGGTTCGACGTTTTTCGCGCTCACCTCAGCGATAGATATGGACCATTTTGTGCATTCACCACTTGGCACATTGGTTGGACCAACGCATGCTTTCTTTCGCTTGATTGCCTACGTATTGCGCTTCCCATCATACTGGAATCCCATATCTTCTGCTGATGTAGCACTGCGTGGTTCTACGACATTTATTTTCGTTTTGATTTATGGCAATGTCTTTGGGCAGGTGCGCCATGCTCCGACGCTGGTATCAGGAAGACACACCGTCGCTCTTACCAATCAGGATAGTACGCTACCAGGATTCAATGTGTTGCTGAAAGCGTGGAGTATCGCGGTATTCGCCTACCTGATGCTGGTAGCGGGTTGGTTCTGGCCCTGGTATCTCCTGTGGTTGCTGTGGGTAGTTGTGCTACGCGGTATTGATGTATTCGCCTCAGCAATGCTTGTGCTATCGGGAACTGTACTTTTTTTCTATCTCTCGATGGGATTTATTAGCAGACCCATTACTCTCTATCAATCCACCTTCATTTTTGGTTTACCTCTTGTGTATCTTGTGGGCGTCAAATGGAGACAACTACAAAGCGAAAGGACCGCGATTCTTCATGACGGACGAAGTGAAACAGCGTAAAATAGAACATGTCAGCGTTGCGCTTGGACAAGATGTTTCAGCCCCGCAACGCGCTAACTGGAATGATGTGCAATTTGTGCATCAGGCCCTACCAGAGGTGAACCTGGATGAGATTGATACATCTGTGACGTTTCTTACGCGAAGGTTGCGCTATCCACTGTTCATATCTTCGCTCACAGGCGGTCATCCAGATGTGACCACTATCAACCGCAACCTCGCACAAGCAGCGGAAACATATGGTCTTGCGCTTGGTGTTGGGAGTCAACGGGCTGCGATTGTGAATCCTGACGTAGCGGCAAGCTATGCAGTTACGCGTGAAACAGCACCGAACGCGTTTCTTATTGCGAATATTGGTACACCGCAACTGATTCCACAGGCACGACACGCTGCCTTTACACCCGAACAGGTACAGCGTGCCATCGACATGATAGATGCCAACGCATTAGCCGTGCATATGAATAGTCTGCAAGAGGCGGCACAACCAGAGGGAGACCGTCGTGCCGTCGGTGAGGTCGCCGCGCTCAAAAGGGTGACGCAACAAGTCAGGATACCAGTGATCGCGAAAGAAACTGGTGCCGGGGTGAGTCGCGAGCAGGCATTGTTGTTGCGCTCCTGTGGTGTCTCGGCAATAGATGTTGGTGGTGCCGGTGGCAGTAGTATGTCGGCAATGGAGGCGGCACGTTCAAAGTCGCGTGGCGACGAGCGCACCATGAATATTGGTCTACTGTACCGCGATTGGGGTATTGCCACACCGATTGCGGTTGTCGAGGCAGGTGTGGCAAAGCTACCGTTAATCTCAACAGGCGGCGTGCGGAGCGGACTGGATATTGCGCGTGCCCTTGCGCTCGGTGCCACGCTTGTCGGTATGGGCTTTCCCTTCCTCAAAGCGGCCAGCGAAAGTTACGAGAGCGTATGTGAGTTGCTGGAAACCGTGATTGCCGAATTGAGAGTTGCTATGCAGTTGAGTGGTGCCGCGACCATCGCACAACTGCGCGATGTTGATGTGGTAGTCACAGGCGCGACACGCGAATGGCTCACGCTACGCGGCTTCGATGAGGAGCTAAAGGGCATGGCTCAACGGCGTTGGCGACAAATGCTCATAGATAGCGCAGAATAAAACACGTATAAGATGACTGGTCGAGTCCGATGCATCGGACTCGACCAGTCATCTTATACGTGTAAAAAGGATTTATAATCCTCTGGTGTGTTCACATTCGCAAACGAGTGCAGTTGTGGGTCAATTGCTCTCAATTGTGTCTCGTCGATAAAGCGTACTGGTGCACCATCTAACAAACTGCGGGGATCGCGGCGTCCTGCGTGTAAGCGTTCTTCTATCAGTGGCAATAGAGAGCGAGGATACACGGCCAAAAGCACCTGTGGTACAGCGTTGACAATGGGTACAAGCAAACTGTCATCAAGAGGTTGTGAAAGTAGGAACGTGACCATCTCCGGTAGTATAAACGGCATGTCTACCGCTATAGCTAGTGCATGAGATGCCTGTATCGCTCGTAGCCCCGAATATAAGCCCATGAGCGGCCCCATATTGGGTGTGTCGTCGGTAACGATAGGAAGGCCGATGTGTTTGTATAAAGCAGCTTGCTCTTCATCACGAACAACAAGCATGACCTCGCTACATTGCGCGGGTAGCATGGCGGCAAGATGTTCGACAAAAGTTACAGCATGATTGTGAGGAAGAGGCAACAACGCCTTGTCACTGCCCATGCGCGTACTGCGCCCACCAACAAGAATAATACCAGCCGTAGCATACATAAAGCCTCCAAAGTATGAAAAAAGCTGCTATTGGAATGCAAGACATGTCTTGCATTCCAATAGCAGCTTTTTTCATACATTTCTTGCCTAGCGAGACAACGCTTTGGTTTTGCGTCGATTGCCTTTAGGGATATACTGTTGACGATTTTGATATGCCTGGAAGTTCGCACGCTCTTCTGGATATTTGCGAACAAGATAGACTATCCATAGAACCGCCCAGACGAGTAGAGCAATGACCCAGAGGACACGCCAGAAACGCCATGCAAAGAAGTATTGGTCCAGATAGTAGCGCGAGAAGATCAGGGGTAGACCGATGAAGCAAATCACCGCGAACCAGCCAAGATACCTGTCCAGCATATACTTGAGAATAGCTTTACTCTTTACAAAGCGTTTGCGCCCTTCAACGGAGTAGTAAAAGGTTATCAGCAAACCGGCACAGCAGAAAATGAGCCAGGGTATGTAGTAGTGGAATGGCTCCGAACCTGTAAGCCCTGCATTCGTGCCTGCGTCATACGGTGTATCAAAGAGCCAGTGATAAAGGTCGAAATGCTGCATGAAAATCAACTCCCTTCTTCGTAAACCTCACAATTGTTGCTATGATAGCACGGATAATGCGAAGCGTCTAGCCCTTCTTTACAAAAAGAGAGGCGAAGACCCTTATCGAGTCTTCGCCTCCTCACTAATAGACAAGCTCAGTCTTAACCTGGAATGATGCGTCCAATCTTGTTCGTATCAGTCTCAGCGAACCAGAGGTTGCCGTCCGGTCCCAAAGTGATAACGTAAGAGCCTGCGCTTGCAATGGGGAATTCTGTGAAGACACCAGTTGGGGTGATACGCCCAACTTTACCAGCCTCGGTGTACCAGAGATTGCCATCCGATCCCACAGTGATACCAAACGTAGTAGTGGTGGTACCAGAGATAGGGAACTCCGTGATGGTGGTAGTAGTAGGATTGATATGCCCAATCTTGCTCGTACCAACCTCTGTGAACCAGAGGTTGCCATCAGGTCCCGCGACAATACCATTAGAAGACTTGTCGCCGTTTGGAGGCGCAAACTCCGTGATGGTGCCAGTTGGGGTGATACGTCCAACTTTACCAGCACCATTCTCCGTGAACCAGAGGTTGCCATCAGGTCCCAAGGTGATGGCACTTGGAGTATCGGTGGTAGAACCGAACTCTGTGATGGTGCCAGTTGGGGTGATGCGTCCAATCTTAGTTAGACCGCTCTCTGTGAACCAGAGGTTGCCATCAGGTCCGGCTACGATCTGGTAAGGCAGGCTGTTAGCCGAGAGACCGACGCTAAACTCCGTGATGATGGTAGTAGTAGGATTGATATACGCGATTTTGTTGCCACCGCGCTCGACAAACCACATATTGCCATCTGGTCCTTTTGTGATGCCGTTAGGATTACTGACAGCAGTAGGAATTGGGAACTCCAAGGTAACGCCTGCAGGAGTGATGACGCCAATTTTGTTTGCATTTGACTCTGTGAACCAGAGGTTGCCATCCGCCCCTGTTGCAATGCCATAAGGAGAACTGCTAGTAGTAAGCACCGGGAAATTCGTGACTGCGTTGACAGGCAGTGTTGAAGTGATGCCTGTGAAGCCTACTACATCCGAGCCGCCCTGGTTATTTTCGCTGGTATTGAAGTACATAGGACGCTCAGCAACAAAGACGTTGCCTTGTGCTGTCGCCTGCACCGACAACGATACCTGGTAGCCGCGAACATCATCACCTCTCGGCAACAGGTTTTGCCTGACCAGATTAGTAATATCGACCGTTTGACGGCTCTTCGCAGTGAGCGAAATGTTCTGTGTATAGAAACGCCCATATTCGTTCACCATAGTTACCGCAAGCGTCTCTGTCGTCGTTGTTGGATTTTGCAGTGTAATCCAAGTGTTATAACCTGCATTGGTATAGCCTTCAGCGAAATTCGCGATGGTGGTTGTCGCGGCCAAAGCACCCATAACATCTGTACCACCTGTTGTGGTCACGTTGATATTTGTCCCAGTCAGGGTATGCGTGTAGCGGAAGTACATCTGGCGTTCGACAACCAAACTTGCAGTTGTCGTCGTAACGTCTGCCGAGACTTCAGGAGTCGGGGCACATGGCGTAACGTCGCACGTTCCAGTAGGAGTTGTATTGAGCGAATTGACATCCTCAATAACCTGTGAGAATGCTGGAACGAGAACGATCACAACCTGATTATGTCCCGGCTGATTCTGTGTACCCTGGTACTCTAGCGTAATCGTAGCAGTGGTTGCTGCATCGCTCAAGTTAGAAAGGACCAGGTTTTCCTGAGACTGACCGCCAGTGTAGCCTTCGGCAAAGAGCCAATGATTCGACAACACCTGTGCAGCTACAATTGAAGCCGCGCTTGAGACAACACCAGCGTTGCCTTCTGGCATACTGTGCATATAAGTTGAACGCTCAACAGCCACGGGCGTATTCGCCGTGACAATCGCAGAGACGTGAGGGTAAGGCAACGTGCCTGGGTAAATTGTGCCACGTGCGCCAGAAGCAACGAAGAGCGTTTGATAGCCAACTCTGCCACCTGCTGCATAGTAATCAACTTGGACAGAAGCGTTGCTAACAGAGGGATTCAAAACCGTAATATACGAGGTCGTGAAGGCCGTAGCCCCAGCCTGCGTTGGCACATCAGCGAGATAGAAGCTTTGTGCCAGCGTAGTTGTGCCAAGTACATCACTACCACTTACGACGCCATGATAGTTGAAATACATGGGACGCTCGACTACAACACCTGCACAACCGGATGTAGCGGGAACCGTGACCACTGCTGAAAGCAGAGTACCCGGTTGCTGCTGTTCTTGAATTCGCAGATCGTCATTGACGTGTGCTGTATAGCGACTGGAATGAGGAACCGTAATTGTTCTAACATCCAATGGCTTGCGTGCTACCATATGCTGTTTTGCCTGTGCATCGGTGATATCACCTTCGGGCAAATATGAAATGGTCACAGGGCAATCTGTAATGGGATCAGGATTGCCTATCGTGATGAACTCACGAAAGCCTCCACCAACGCGTCCTTCCGGCAAATACCATGTTTTGCCTACTGAACCGACAGCAGCGGGCTTAGCCGCATGTGCGTTTTGATGTTTGGTTGTGAGACTATAAAGAAAAAAGCTACTCCCAAGTAGCGCGAGCAACGCGAAACTGAGACCGACGATGGCTCTTGATCGCGTTACGCCCGATGATCCTCCAAAAGGAACATACCTCTTCAACGTATTCACTCCTACATTGGTAAACTATGAACGAAATGCACAACAACCGATAGCTGTGCAAGAAGACGGTTGTATAGACAAAAGAGACATACTCTTTCCGTCCCCTCACTTTCCAGTATAGCAAGTAGTTACAAACGATGTATCAACATATATGAGTATTCGCTATGGGATATATGTTTCTATCTTGCCAAAAACAAGGTGTCGCTCTGTTGACTTCGCGAAGTCAGCAGAGCGACACTTATAGTATCTTTACTTGCCGTGGTTCAGTTCGCCAATTGCCTTGCTCACTTCAGCAGGCGAACCAAATTTATTCTCTTTTAGCTGCTGCAATGTCGAACGTATCTCCTGATCGGCTCCGTTCTTTTCAGCTTGCTTTACTAAATCATCCTTGCTCGCAGGATAGTCAACACCTTTCAGAAATTTCTCCACCTGTATTGGATTGACTGCCATTATTTTTCGCTCCTTTGTTTCTTCTAACAGCAACGTTTATGTATCCTTACACTACACGAATGAAGTAGTGGAATTGGTTCAGACCAAGATGACCATTGTAATACTTATCTACGTCTGCGCTGTTGCTTTTTAGGCACCTTTGCCTGTATCTTGACCTGGCTTTGTGCTGTTGGCTTCACAGTGGGATGCGCTGAGTGGAAGCGCTTGGCAAGTTCGAGCGCACTCTCAGCATCTTTGAGATTAGTGGCCTCAACGATAATCGGTGCGCCATCAATCATAAGAGTCAGCTTGACAGGCTGTTCTGTTACAGGAGATAGGGTAGCATTCTTTTCTCGCGCCTTGAACACGGCCAAGGCAATAGGGCTTACGGCTGCGAAAACGGTACTGAGATTGGCAATCACGCCAAGAGTATCGCGCTGGGCGTAGACATCCGCCCACGCTGTTTGCAGGTAGGGCAACACCTCAAAGATCAGATCGAGACCGCCACGTTGTCCTGTATACTGTGGCTCGATACTGTAACCATCCTGCTTCACCTCGTTCATGATAGCGCGGCTAGCCTCGCCAATAGCAACGATGTCTGCATCATGCTCGTCTTCCGCCACGACTTCTAACAAGATGGGAGGCGTTTGTTGCTGTTCGTTTTGCATTTGCTTATATTCCCTTTTCAAAACTGTGAGTGAAAACATTTGCTATTATAACGTATAACCCTGCCATTGTGTCCATTGCTATACAAGGACAAAGAGGAAACATTGACGTGATATCATTAGCAGTAAAGAACAATACTCTCGATATCACTAGCGAAGGAGCAGGCAACGTATGCGACGTATAGCAATATTGGCAGAAGGCATGTTCGAGTGGCACTATGGGAAAACCGCGACAGGGGTTATCCGTTATGGACAGGACCCTGTGGTGGCGGTCATTGATAGTACAAAGGTGGGACAGGACGTGGCACAGGCGTTGCATGCGTCCTTCGGCATGGGTATTCCTATGGTGCGTGACATCCACGAGGCGTTGACATACCACCCTGATACGCTACTCATCGGTATTGCGCCACAGGGGGGTGCGTTGCCAGCAGCATGGCGTTGGCAACTGCTGGCGGCAATCGAGGCTGGACTGAACATTGTCAGTGGTCTGCATTTCTTTCTCTCAGACGACCCTGAGTTGCAGGCCGCAGCCGAGAAACGTGGCGTGACTATTTGGGATGTACGTCGTCCACCCAGCAGGCAGCGTGTTGCAGGCTTTGTGCCTCATCGCACAGGCAGCCATACCGTGCTATTTGTTGGATCGGATTGTGCGACTGGAAAGATGACGGCGGCCTTGGAGATGAATCAAGAGGCGACGAAACGGGGACTCAATAGTGCCTTTGTTGCGACGGGACAGACAGGTATCATGATATCAGGCGACGGCCTCCCTGTAGACCGCCTCATCGTCGATTTCACGGCGGGGCTGGTTGAAGAGATGGTGCTGCGTTTCACCGAAGAGCATGATTGGGTGTTCGTTGAGGGACAAGGTGCGCTCAATCATCCTGGTTACTCGCCTGTCACGCTTGGCCTTCTTCATGGTTCTATGCCAGATGCTATGATCTTCTGTCATAAAGCTGGTACAATGGGCATCGAGGGCTACGAAAATTGTCCATTTCCCTCATTGCAATGTATGATTCAGATGAATGAAGATGCCGTCAACTGGGTACGTCCCAATCCCCCATGCAAAGTCATAGGAATCTCTCTAGTGACACAAGGGTTGAATGATGAGCAGGCAAAAGATGCTGTGAAGCAGATTGAAGACGAGACAGGATTGCCAACAACCGATCTGTGGCGTTTCGGCGCAAATGTTTTGCTTGACGAGCTTGTCGGATATTTCGCATCTTCCATGTATAATACATGATGTTTGCAGTGTATGTTCTTGACTATTAAGGTTTATCCTTATCAGGAGTGCAAAATGGTTGCTCAACCGAACCGATCAAGAATGCCCGTTGAGGAGTACCTACTTTTCGATGCTGGCAGCACGGAAGCACGCTATGAGTTCATTGATGGTTATGCGTACATGCTCGCGGGTGGAACGCAAAATCATGCTCGGTGTAGCGCGAATATGATTCGAGAATTAGGAAATGCACTTCGCAATGGTCCCTGTAGCGTTTATACTTCTGATATGAGAGTGCGCCTCTCGGAAAAGCGGTATGTCTATCCTGATGTCTCTGTAAGCTGTGATCCTCGTGATCTGGGAACTGACGATATTCTGCAATACCCGCGCTTGATTGTTGAAATCCTCTCTCCAAGTACAGAGTTATATGATCGAGACAAAAAAGCATCATATTACCGTGCCTGTCCCACTATCGAGGAATATGTGCTTGTCAGTACGCAACGGCGGTCAATCGAGGTATACCATCGTGGGCAAGGCAGGTTCTGGCAGTTTTCTTCTTTCGGCCCTGACGACACGATAGAGCTTGCCAGCCTTGGTATCAGGTTTCCTATTGATGCTATCTACGAGAATGTGGTTTTACCAGAAGAGCCTTTGTCGTAGCTTTCGCTTCTCAATGCCTGTGTTTCTTCTGTATTTCTAAGGAGTTGCTAACATATGGCGTATGATGATGGAAGAGTTATAAAGATTTTCTTCAACAAAGGATTATGTATATGCATATCAGTGCTCACTCTATTGACCTCAAATTGACCACGCCGTTTCGTATTTCCCGCGGCGTACAAGAAACGTCACCCAATGTCATTGTCGAAATCGTACACAACGGCTACAAGGGCTATGGTGAGGCATCGCCGACAGAATACTACGGTGAAAGCCCGACATCCGTTTTAGCTTGTATCGAACTGTTCAAGGGCGAGATGGGCGATGACCCCTTCGCGTTTGAAGACATCATGCAGCGTCTCGACCATATCATTGGGTTGAATCCTTCGGCTAAAGCTGCTGTTGACATGGCACTGTATGACCTCACTGGCAAGATACTAGGTGTGCCACTCTATAAACTGCTCGGTTTGAACGCAGCAAAAACACCCTCGACTTCGTTTACAATAGGCTTGGATAGTCCGGCACAGATGGCGAAAAAGGCAACACTGGCAAAAGAGTATCCTATTCTCAAGGTCAAGCTTGGCACCAAACACGATATCGAGATTATCAAGGCCATTCGTGAGGTCTCGAATGCAACTATTCGTGTCGATGCAAATGCAGCGTGGACGCCAAAAGAGGCAATCCGAACGATCAATGCGCTCGCGCCATACAACATCGAGTTTATTGAGCAGCCCGTACCAGCCCATAATCTTGAGGGTCTCAAACTCATACGCGAGAACGTGCAAGTACCGATTATTGCCGACGAGAGCAGTGTCACGGTTGACGACATTCCGCGCATTGCAGATTGCGTCGATGGTATCAACATAAAGCTAATGAAATGCGGTGGTATCAGGCACGCCCTCGAAATGATACATGTTGCCAGGGCACATAATCTCAGTATTATGCTTGGCTGTATGATCGAGAGTTCGCTCGCCATTACTGCTGCCGCGCATTTGACGCCACTAGTAGACTACGCAGACCTCGATGGTCATCTTCTCATTGAGAATGACCCCTACATGGGTGTGAAGGTAGAGAACGGTAAACTGATACTACCCGACGAATCTGGGCTAGGTGTAAAAATACAGTAACAAATAGGCTTTTATAAACCAGTTTCAGAGTTTCCCCATCGTCCAGTTTCCCAACGGGCGACCCTTGTGGTCGCCCGTCCGTTCTTATTTGAACAGTATTGACCCTTGTAGTCGCCCGTATCTGTAATAAAGAGTCAAAGAGCATCAAAAATGGACGATGGAGCAGAACGACAGGTCTATGAAAGAAGTTTGTCGAGTGTAATTGGCAGATCGCGGATACGAATGCCGGTCGCGTGGTAGGCTGCATTGGCAATAGCGGCGGCAGTGCCGACGATACCAATCTCGCCGATACCCTTCGCGCCCATTGGGTTCACGTGGGGGTCGTCTTCTTCGATCCATGACACACCGACCGTCCCAACATCGGCATTGGTTGCAATGTGGTACTCCGCTAAGTCGTGGTTCACGTAGTCGCCAAAGCGAGAATCCATGACGCTTTCCTCGTGGAGGGCCATCGATAGCCCCATCGTCATGCCACCAAGAAACTGTGAGCGGGCCGTCTTTGCGTTCATAATGCGACCTGCGGCGAAGACACCAACTAATCGTGGCACACGCACCTCTCCACTGTCCATGTTCACCCGAACCTCGGCAAATTGCGCTCCGAAGGCATACATGGCGAAGCTCTTCGCATCGGGATTCTCGCCGCTCTCACCTGTCACTTCTAGCCCACCATCAGGAATAACGCCATGTTCTTCCTGAATACGCGCACGAAGCTTGCGAGCAGCATCAACGATAGCTGTTCCCCATGAAGAGGTTCCCCCAGAGCCACCAGCTAGAGACGCTTTCGGCAACAACGTATCGCCGATTTCCAGGTGTATACGTTCTAATGGAGCCTCAAGTGCATCCGCAGCAATTTGTGTCAGGACGGTCCAGGCACCCGTTCCGATATCCGAGGCGTCAATGCGTACATTGTAGTGCCCATCACGGTTCACACGTATGCTTGCGGTCGATGGTCTACGAAACACGGGATAGACTGATGCGGCAACGCCAGTTCCGATGCGCCAGCGACCCTCTGCACGAATACCAGGTCTGGGATCGCGCGACTGCCAGCCGAAGTGTTGCGCTCCCTCTCGTAGACATGCGACCAGTCCGCGACTACTAAAGGGATGGCCTGTTTCGGGATCGACATCGGGTTCATTGCGAATACGCAGTTCGATAGGATCAATCTTACACGCGATAGCCAATTCGTCCATCGCCGACTCCAGCGCGTACATCCCTGGACACTCTCCGGGTGCTCGCATCCAGGCGGGGGTGGGAACATCCAGTCGTGCGAGCCGATGCGTGGTCGAGCGGTTTGGTGCTGCGTACATCATTCGTGTAACAACTGCGGTTTGTTCAGCAAATTCCTTGAGGGTCGAGGTTTGCTCGACGACATCATGCGAGATTGCCGTCAACCGCCCGTCATTGTTTGCACCCAGGCGGATGCGCTGGATGGTCGGTGTCCGATAGCCAGTCACGGCAAACATGTGCCGCCGTGCGAGCGCGAACTTGACCGGACGACCCACGACCTGCGCGGCCATTACGACGAGAATGGTATGTGGATGGACCTTTCCTTTCGAGCCGAAGCCACCACCGACATACGGCGAGATGACACGAACGCGCTCAGGAGAGAGTCCGAATGTCTGGGCAACGGTGTTCTGAACCATATGCGACCCCTGGTTTGAGTCATACAGAGTTACACCATCGTCGCCCCACCGCGCAACTGTTGCGTGCGGTTCCATTGGATTGTTGTGATAGGTAGGAGTCGTGTAGGTATGATCTATTGAGACAGGTGCCGATGCCAGGGCCGCCTCAACATCGCCACTGGACGTGTCTGTTTCGTAGCTAGGATTCACTGTTTTAGGCTTGTAAAGATTGTCCCTGTCTGTACTCAGGACAACATCATGGGATTGCTCCTGGTAGTGAACTACGACTACACCTGCCGCTTGCTGTGCAATCTCTAGTGTTTCAGCCACCACGAAGGCGATAAACTGTCCACGATACGCGACGGCATTGGATTGCAGCACGTCGAGTTCAGCATCGCTTTGTGGCTTGAGACGCGGCGCATTCTCATGGGTGAGTACAGTAATGACACCAGCAATGGCCTGTGCCGCACTGGTATCAATTGAGGTAATTTGCCCTTTTGCAATAGTAGATTGAACTGGAAACGCATACGCCACATCTTCGGGCGAGTGTTCAAAGGCGTAGGGTGCTGTACCAGTCACTTTCTTCGGGCCATCAATACGGCTCAAGGGTGTGCCCACAACTCGTTGTTGTGTGGTGCTTATCATCTGTCTTCCTCCTGTGTCAGATCGAGCAGTGTCCGCACGAGAATGTTGCGTGCAAGCGGAACCTTGAAGGCATTGTCACGCAAGGACTGTGCATCGGCGAGTTCTGCATCGGCGGCCTGGCGAAAGACGACTTCAGTCGCTCGTGCGCCACGCAGGACGGCTTCAGCCTTTCTCGCACGCCACGGAGCGTGTGCCACACCTCCAAAGGCGAGACGCACATCCCGTATCACACCATCGGCGATGTCAATCGCTGCCGCAATCGAGACCAGCGCAAATGCATATGACGCACGGTCGCGCACTTTGCGATAGTGTGAGTGTACTGCAAATGAAAGTGGCGGTAGGTCGATAGCGGTAATCAACTCGCCATGCTCAAGCACATTGTCACGTTGTGGCTCGTCGCCCGGAAGACGGTAGAAGTCAGCCAGTGGAAGAGTTCGTTCGCCATGCGGTCCCAGGAGACGTACCGTAGCATCCAGGGCGACCATCGCAACGGCCATATCTGATGGATGTGTCGCAATGCATGCATCAGAGGCTCCGAGGATAGCAAGTTCGCGATGCTCGCCCTCACGAGCTGGACATCCACTCCCCGGCTCACGCTTGTTACATGGTTTCGAGACATCCTGGAAGTACACGCAGCGCGTGCGTTGCATCAGATTCCCACCCGTTGTCGCCATATTGCGAAGTTGACCCGAAGCACCCGACAGCAATGCCTGTGAGAGAACAGGATAGCGCGCACGAATCGTTCTATCAGCGGCGAGATCACTATTGCGAACAGCGGCACCGATACGGACACTGCCATCGGAGAGTTGTTCGACACGGTTGAGAGGAAGGTGCGAGACATCGATGAGCACCTGCGGTTGTGCAACTCCCAATTTCATGAGATCGACAAGATTGGTGCCACCACCAAGAAAGGCTCCTGCAGGCTCCTGGCTCAAGAGTGCGACAGCCGCGGATGCGTCGTTTGCACGCTCATAGCGGAAAGTATCCATTATTTTCCCTCCTTATTCCGATTACCAACGAAGCTCTCGCTTCTACGCTCCGCGTCAGGGAATCGGATCGGTAGTACCTCCGCTATGGCCGGAACGATGTTGGCATAGGCGGCACAGCGGCAGAGATTTCCGCTCATGCGCTCGCGAATCTCATCGTCACTCAGCGTCACCTGCTCAGTGTTCAAATCGGTACTTACAGCACTCGGCCAACCTGCCTCGGCCTCGCTCAACATGCCGACAGCAGAGCAAATTTGCCCGGGAGTACAGTAGCCACATTGGAAAGCATCGTGCTCGATGAATGATTGCTGTAGTGGATGCAGGTTTTCGCCATTGGCAAGCCCTTCAATTGTAACGATCTCGACATCTTGCAGTGCAACCGCGAAGGTAAGACAGCTATTAACGCGCCGCCCGTCAAGGAGAACGGTACAGGCGCCACACTGCCCATGATCGCACCCCTTTTTAGCACCAGGAAGTTCTAGATGCTCACGCAACGCATCCAAGAGCGTTGTGCGGGTATCGATGGAGAGCTGATATTGCGTTCCATTCACGTGCAGAGTGATAGGAAGATTCATAACGGGCGTGACTCCTAACTATGAATAGGTACATCAAGAAAGAGGAAAACCGTGTGATGGTATGAAGAAATGTAGTGGTATACATCCTACGTACACTCAAAGTACAGTCTATTTGATAATACACACGTACACGTTTGAAAATTAGTGACAAATCGTGAGAATATAACACGATAAGAAGTTACTCTTGCTCGGTGAATTTGGACCAAGGTGTGACTAAAAAGTGACTAAAAAGTGACGGATAATCGTATTGCCTTTCTTACCATACGCGATTACAATAATAGTAGTTATTGTCATGATATGAGAAAGAGAGGACCTGGACCGTCTAAAGGCGCTAGAGGTATTAAAAGTGCAGTTAATTGTTTCACCTATTCCACATTTTTATATTGAAACGAGGAGGTTTAACAGATGCTGAATTACAGGAAGGGCACCGTCGCCCGCTACCTACTACTCTGTGGGCTGGTTGCAGCACTCGCTCTTGGAGCCTTTGCATTCGCGCCGGTCCACAACGTTGCCCACGCTGACGGACCATCCGTGACGGGTCTGCACGTGCAGGGCAATCAACTGGTGAATGGTAGCGGACAAACCATCCGTCTGCTCGGTGTCGATCACTCAGGGACCGAGTTTGCCTGTGTTCAAGGTGGGGGTATTTTTGACGGCCAAACCGATGATAATGCTATCGCAGCGATGGCGGCGTGGCACATTAACGCAGTACGTGTTCCGCTCAATGAAGACTGCTGGCTTGCCATCAATGGTGCGTCCCCAGCAGGTGGCACTTACCAGCAGGCTATCGCCGATTACGTCAACCGACTTAACAATCATGGCTTAGCGGTTATTCTCGACCTACACTGGAATGCACCAGGGGGACAAGAAGCAAAGGGGCAACAGCCGATGCCAGATGAGGATCACGCTCCTGCCTTCTGGTCCTCGGTGGCCTCGTACTTCAAGGGCAACAGTTCCGTGCTGTTTGACCTGTATAACGAACCGTACCCTGATAACAATCAGGATACTACTGCTGGTTGGCAATGCTGGCGTGATGGCGGCACCTGTTCCGGCGTCTCCTATCCAGTTGCTGGTATGCAGCAACTGGTCAATGTCGTCCGTCAGGCGGGTGCCTCGAACGTTATCATGCTTGGTGGCCTGGAGTATTCCAACGCCTTCTCACAGTGGCTGGCGTATAAGCCCTCCGATCCCGACAATAACTTGGCTGCTTCCTGGCACTCATACAACTTCAATCTGTGTAACAATCAGGGATGCTGGAATAGTACCATTGCGCCAGTAGCCCAACAAGTGCCAGTGATTGCAGGCGAAATAGGTGAGAACGATTGTGGTCATGGCTACATTGATCAGGTCATGTCGTGGCTGGATAGTCACGGCATCAGTTATCTGGGCTGGACTTGGAACACCTGGGACTGCTCTAGTGGCCCTGCTCTGATTACCAACTATAACGGTACTCCCACCGCCTTCGGTGTAGGTTTCCGCGATCACCTTGCCGCACTAGTTGGTAGCGGTGGTGGTAACGGGACGACTGGCGCGATCAGTGCGCCAGGGGGCAAGTGCATGGATGTCGCAGGTGCGAACTCGACCAGCGGTACTCATGTGCAGGAGTGGGACTGCAACGGCACGAACGCACAAGCCTGGACAGTGGCCTCCGATCACACACTACACGCGTTGGGTAAGTGCCTCGACATCATCGGCAATGGTACAGCAGGGGGCACCAAAGTCGAATTATGGGACTGCAACGGCGTCGGCGGCCAACAATGGGTCCCGCAGTCGAATGGTGCCTTGCTCAACCCGCAGTCGGGTCGTTGCCTGGACGATCCAGGTGGCAACACCGCTAATGGCACACAGCTACAAATCTGGGATTGCAATAATCTTTGGCCCCAGGTCTTCAAACTGCCCTAATGGTATGGAGACGCGCTAATGTGCTAGAAACGAGAAACATCCTTCCCAGTATGTCAGGGATATACTGGGAAGGATGTTTCTCGTTTCTAGCGTTTTTATGTAGCTACAAGCTTGTTGTAGAAGGTTCTCTCTATCTGTTTGCATGAGCGTCTGCATATGTTCCTCGTCCAAATTTTGTCTCCTGTTCTGGGTACGGCCCTATTATCTCATTACAGCTACCGTTGAGCTAGAGCGTATACTACAGTTTTTGGCCTGCAAGCAGTGCGAATTTGTGGTATGATAATAGGTAGAGGAGACCAATACTATAATGAAAGCCGTTAAAACACATGTTGGACGCTGTGACACCTGTGGTGAGCCAGCAGCTTATGCACAACTACTCCCTGGTGGTCGCAGTTTTCGTTTCTGTGAACAGCACGCCCCATTGATTGTAAAGAAGCAGGCAGATGCCGCCGAAAGCGCGAACAAAAAAGAGAATCTTACCAAGTGAGCAAACGTATTAAGCTGCGGCCAATCGTATATGGAAGGTAGAACCTTCGTTCATCACGCCGCTGCTCTCGATCCAGATAGTGCCACCTATTGCTTCAACTAAACGTCGCGAAATATAAAGTCCAAGCCCTGAGCCACGAACGGAACTGTTTACATCACGCTCCAAACGCACAAATCGTTGGAAAAGTTGTGCTTGGTCCTGCAACGTAATTCCTTTGCCTTTATCAGTGATACTGAGTATAACTGATGGTGCATTGGTTGTATCAATAAACGCCGAAAAGCGAATCGGCGTGCTAGGTGGTGAATACTTCAATGCATTGACGCTGATATTCATTAGAACCTGACGTAAACGGGCAGGATCAGCCAGCACATAAATATCGCCAGGAATAGCAAGCTGTATCTGACGTTGTTCTTGTTGTAGCTGTGGCTCAATAATAGTAATAACGCTTCCTACAGCCTCGCTCACAGCAACTCGTTCCAGCGGTACAGCTCGAATACCAGCTTCCACTTCCAGGCGACTCGCATCCATCACATTGCCAAGCATTACCACCAATTCATCGCAACTACGGCGTGCCTTTTGCAAAAACTCGCGCCGTTGCTCAGAGGCAAGAAGAGCATCGTACTGGGAGAGTAATTCAATATATCCCTGTACAGCGGTAAGCGGCGTTCGTAATTCGTGGGAAGCTGTCACCATAAACTGATCTTTTAATTGATCTAATGCTTGCATTTTTTCATGTGCACTACGTAAGTGTTGATACAAGTATGCATTGGTAAATGCTACCGATGCTTGTTCTGCAAAGTCTTGTGCCATCGATAATGCCTCGCTGTCGAAGAATTGCCGATTCCGCGTACTGAGAGATATGGAACGTCCAAAGATCAGCATTCCTACTGGCTCGCCCCCCGAAATAAGGGGGGCAAGAATAGCTGTCGCGATACTGTGGCGTTGCAACTTTTCGCGCAACAAGGAGTTTGAATCTCTGAGTTGCTCTTTTTGAGAACTGCCAGGCAAGTCGATGAGACTGGCAAGAACATTTTCTTTGTCTTCCTGGGAAAACAAACCAGTGTTCGAGGTTGTTGCTGTTTGAAGCTGAATAAGCTTGGGTTGTAGCGCATAAAATACTTGAGCTTCAATTTCATCTGGCAAGATGGGAGGCCACTCATTAGGGGGTAATTGTATATCAACTCGTGCATTGTAAGCTGCAAGCGAAACCAACTGTCCACGATCTCCTGCTACGTACAAAATTGTATGATCTGCATCAAGCGCGTTTGCCCCTTCTAAACAAAGTATCTGTTGTATTTCCGCAGGTGCGACAACTGCAGCGTTCAAGCGAGTCGCGATATTTGCTATTGCTCGCGCAAATGCTTCATGCTCACAAGTCTCTTTATACAGATACGCATGTTTGACAACAGTCACTACCTGCTCGACATACTTATGTAGCAACGAAATATCGTAGGTGTTCAGTGAGAATGCTGTTCTACGCGCCACACCCAGACAACCAAGTATGGTGTTCTGATACAGAAGAGGAAAAAATTGCATTGTGAGTATACCTTGCTCCTGTTGCCACGCATTTATCTCTGGAGGCACATAGTATGCAAGAGTATCCCAACGTATCTCAATATCTTGCTTATCCTTCACAAGGTAGGAAAAGAACGTATCCTTTTGTAGCCGCCAATTTGTTGGGGGAGTCGTCATAGAGGATGTGTTGACCAGTATACAGGGTTGTGCTTCTTCAGTAGTAAAAGGTTTTTCGAGCAGCATCAGTAGTGCGGCATCAAAACCTAGTTCTTTTGTAGCAAGGTGAGCAACGTTTTCGAGCAGTGGCTCAACATCAAGGATACCAGTGAGTTCTATGCTCAACTGACGCAGGTGTTCGGCATCGCACCGTTCACGTTCTCGCTCCTGCAATAATGCCTCATTCTCGTGAGTCGCACGAAGATAACGTATAGCAACAAGAATACCAATACATGCTGTGAGTACGACGAGATAATTTGTACGTTCATCTTTATAGATAAATTCCCCTAACAGGGTTAACCCCAGTACAAATACCAGAGGGATGTAGACTAGTAAACTCTGTAATCGTCTCCATGCACTATTTGCGACCTCGGTTTCGTCTTTCACGATAGCTGAACGCGATAACAGCGTAGTGAGTTGCGTTTGTCCTTGTTGCTCCTGATATGCCCTCTGTACAATCTTCATGTACTGATACAAGCCAGCCAACCCCATCAAGGCGTAACCGATAAACCAGAACGGGTCTATCCACGGCGTTCCCGATTGATAGGTCTGCGTAAAAATATTTGTATAAGCATATCCAGTATCAGCCCATATAAAGGCGGCTAGACCTGATGCGAGCAGGAGAAACGAGGGGTAGAGAACTTTCTCTGTTCGTCGTTGTATAATAAGTGCAATAGCAAGGATAAGTAGGATATCCCAACAAGGATAGGAGAGTCCAACAAATAGAGCCACCACTGCTGTCGCTGATAATGTGTGCTTTACATCCGCGAAGTATACCGGGCTGAGCACAAAAAACCAACTTATGCCAAAAATGCTGAGCGTTGTGATAAGCGCGTCGAGTCCCATACGCACACGAAAACGGAGGGCGGTAGGCATAAGCAATAGCCCAACAAAGGTAAACGGATACAACAGCGTAAAACCAATGTCAGAGTACGAGGGGAACGGACTCATATGAATAGCTTCCAGGTAGGTATAATATGTGCCACCAAGACTATTAGTGAGTAGTCCGATACCAACGCATAACCATGCACACTGATGATGCAGGGCCAACCTAAGAGGACCCTTTCGTGCAAGATATGCCGTTCTGAAAGCCAGGCATGCACCAAATAATGAGGCTATAGCATACATCGCATCGGCAAAAAGCACGTTACTCTCATCGCCACCAAAACGAAAGATCATCCAAATGAAGCTGAACACAACTATGAATATGGCAAAAGCAGTTGCGACATAGACAGAGTGATGAAGTTTTTTAAGATGTAATGGTGTCAATGTTTCAATAGCAAGCGTTTTCATGAGTATTTGGCCCACCCATTTCTCCCTGCAAACATAAATAACGCAACGAGTATACGCAAAACGTGTAAACAAGTCAATATTTCTTTTTAGAGATGCAAAGACGGCATCTCCAGCATGTCACAAGCAATAGGAACGTGTAGCTGTCCTATCTCATTATAACCATGTCACACACAGCATTTTACAAGGAAGAAAACTCTTATTGTCTCCTGTTCGTAGTAGTGATAGCAGTATATTTAGCAACGAGTTATTGCGTGAAAGCGAGGGTTGTATGGGCAACGGGAGAATCAGGTCAGAGGACGATGAGTACAGGCGGCGAAGGCGTGCTGAGGTCCGCTACAACGAAGAGGAATATGCCGACGAGTACGAAAACGAAGAGTATGAAGAGCCACTTGTAAAACGTGCGCGTCCGCGGGCAACTCAACGCGTTCAACAACCACCTCAATATGCACAACGCTCTCAACGTACTTATCCACCACAAGAACGGCGGGCAACACGTGCTACCAGTCCCACACGTGTAGCGCGACCACGCCCACGACCGCGCCGTAGACGAAGTGTATGGCCTGTATTACTTGGTGGATGTGCCCTCGGTATTTTTTTCGCAGTGGTCGCAGCAGCCGTTGTCGTCTTTTTCACCGTTCGTACTGCTCAAACGGGTGGCGTACCAATCATTGGCGGTGGGCTTGGTGCCAGCACGCAAACATTCAAGAGTGATGCGACGCAGGCAATCACGCTCGGTAGTCTGGCTCAGATGCAGATATGTAATAAAATCGGTAATGTTTCAATCGTTGTTGATCCTAATGCAGATACAGCAAGTATCCAAACGACCAAAATTGTTCGTGTGAGCAGTAAAGCCAATGCGGATTCAGAATTCAACCGCATCAATGTATCGGTGCAACAGCCAGCAACGGGCACACAAAATATGGCCTGTGCATCGTCTACGACATCAGGCACGCCCACGACGACCACAACGCCAGCATCAACAGCTACAGGTGGCGCGTTACTTGTAAACACAACTATTCCTGATAGCGATGGTCTCATACATGGTACAGGCGATGCTGTCGATATCAAGATCACCTTGGCACCTAAACTGCTGGCAAGTGCAGGCGCACCGCTACAATTGAACATTCTAGCCGCATTAGGGAATGTGACCATTGATGGTGTAAGCGGCGTGTTAAATATTATTGGTAGCAGTGGTAACGTTAACGTGACCCATGCGACGCTTATCAGTGGTTCGAGCATTGGTACTGGACAGGGCAATGTCACCTTCAATGGCATCATCGCCGCCCCCAGCGATCCGACAACGCAGGCCAACTTTGTTATTCGCAACGAGACAGGTACAATAGATGTTACCTTACCGACCACTACAAATGTTGTTCTGAGTGCAAATACCAATGTTGGCACGATTCATAGTGATTTCCCTATCAATGCAACTACAAGTAGTGGCTCCGCCAGCTATCGTGGTCCACTCAATACGTCGGCTACAACTCAGTCCGCGGCTATACTCACGCTCGATGTCAGTACAGGCAACATTTCTATTCACAAAGCACAGAGCTAAACCAGAGATGTCAGAAGTTGTGAAATAGTTACTTGCCAAGCCTCTAGCCCTACAGTATAATTGGCTCAAGACGATACCCTTGTAGGGGCGTGATAAATCACCATACTGTTCAGATAAGACGAAATGGTGATTTATCGCATCCTTTATGTTGCAAGCGGAAAGGAGTGATCGTAGCTATCTCCAATACGCGGTGATACAGGCGATCATGGAACAAAGATATGGACGTTGTAAACGAACAGCTTGGCTCGATCACCTTCCTGGCAGGTTCACAGGCAGGAAAAGTATTTCAAATCACCAAACCGAGCATCACTCTTGGACGTGAGCCAGATAATGATATCGTGCTTGCCGACCCATCTATTTCACGGCATCATGCTCAAATCACCTGGACAAATAGCATCTGGACTATCTCGAAATTGGCGCCACAAAATACAGTAAGCATCAACAATCGTGATATCCAACAGGCAACGCTCAATAATAGAGATACGATTACATTAGGCGCGAACATCAGCTTTCGCTTTCAGGTAAACACGGCGGGGCATAGCATACCATTGGCATCCAACAATGCCGCCCAGGTCGCTCCACCACGCCCTCTTCTCCAGCAGGCTACGCCACCTGTAGTAGCACCACCTCCACCTCCACCGCCATTTGTGCAATCAGCACACGCACCAACGCAACAAGCATTCGGCTCTGCTGGGAGTGGCACTATCGGCATGAGTATACCTTCGCTCGAAGTTACTGCCAACACCGACACTGAAAAAAAAGTCTACCCATTGCCTGTGGGCAAACAGGTGTTTAACATTGGGCGCGACCCATCAAATGATATTGTTATCAATCGACCGACCGTCTCTGGTTTCCATGCACAGATTGTGCGCGAAGGGAACCAGCTTGTCATAGTACATCCCCACCCGCAGAAAGGCTCGACTGCGAATGGGCTAAGCTATAATGGACAGGTGTATCGTGGTAGCACGCCGTTCCGTAAGCCTTTGATGCGTGGCGACCTGTTCCGTATCGCCGATGAACATGGCTCATTCGTCACCCTTACCTACAACGACGGTAGTGGAGCGGCTCAAGAAGCGGTGCCTGAAATCAAGCCGTTTCAACTTGGTGCCGCTATCATCACCATTGGGCGTGCCCCCGACAATATGGTGGTCCTCAATCATCCGCAGGTCTCTGGTCATCATGCACGCCTGGAACGAACTGGCAATGACTATAGAATTATCGACATGGGAAGCACCAACCATGTGTATGTCGGTGGTCAGCTTGTGCGCGACCAGGTACTTCGTGTCGGAAATGAGATACGCATTGGCCCGTTCAAGCTTACATATACAGGAACGGAACTCACACAACAGGACGAGCGCGACGGTATCCGCATCGACGCCCTGAATGTCACAAAATCGGTCAATAGTGGCAAAACAGTTATTATCAACGATATCTCCATCGCCATCCCATCACGCAGTTTCGTCGCACTGGTAGGTGGTTCAGGTGCGGGCAAATCAACTCTGATGGATGTACTCAATGGTCTGCGACCCGCACAACAGGGCACCGTTCTTTATAACGGGCAAGACTACTACAAAAACCTTGCCTCATTCAGCACACAACTGGGCTATGTTCCGCAGGACGATATTGTTCATCGTGACCTCACGGTCGAACGTGCCCTGTACTATGCGGCTAAACTCCGCCTGCCAAGTGACTTCACCGAGCAACAGATTCAGCAGCGCGTTGACGATGTACTGAACGACGTAGATATGACGTTTCGGCGTAAGGTTCTGGTAAGCAGATTGTCAGGTGGACAGCGCAAACGCGTCTCTATCGCACTCGAACTGTTGGCTGACCCCAACGTCTTCTTTCTGGATGAGCCAACATCGGGTCTCGATCCAGGTCTTGACCGTAAGATGATGCAACTCTTGCGAACGCTGGCGGACCGAGGCCGTACTATCGTTCTCGTGACGCATGCCACCAATAATATCAAGTCCTGCGACTTCGTGTGTTTCCTGTGTCGTGGTGGACGTTTAGCATACTTCGGACCACCCGACGAAGCAAAGGCTTATTTTGGCAAAAGTGACTTTGCCGAGATTTATAGCACGCTGGAGCCGCCCGACGATAAATCGACGATTCCGCAAGAGGCCGAGGCACGTTTTCGACAATCCAATGACTTCAAGAAATATGTAGACGCACCGCTACGAAGAGATCGTGGACGCATTGTCAATGTGTCTGCACCAGTGGCCGAAGTCAATCAGCCCAAGCGAGGCAACCCCTGGAAGCAATTTTCCCTGCTTTCAGCACGCTACCTGGAACTGCTCAAGAACGATGTAGGCAACCTGATGATTTTGTTGTTGCAAGCACCAATTATTGGTCTTGTCCTGTTTTTCCTCACAAATCCAGCCGCGTTCGCTGTGGGGAACAATTCCGATAGCTTGCTGTTTTGTCCGCCGCATACAATTAATGTTTCTGGACAAAGTGTTACCTACAATAATTGCAACGAGTTACACGACTTCTTGCAAACCGACGCAGGGATGACCTTTGCTCAACAGAACGGGGGGGAACCTGCTGTTTTGAAAAATGCAGAAAGAGCCGGGGGTGGGAATGCGGAAACAACATTGTTCATCATGGCCTTTGCTGCCGTTATGTTTGGCTGCATTAACGGGGCGCGTGAAATCGTCAAAGAGGCTCCAATTTATCAGCGTGAGCGTACTGTGAACCTGGGTATTGTCCCCTACATGTTCTCAAAGATTATTGTGTTAGGTGTCCTGTGCCTTGCTCAAAGCCTGGTACTCACCTTTATGGTGAGTTTACGCGCTCCATTTACACATTCCACACTACTGCCACCATTTATGGAAATATATATTACCATGGCATTAACTTCACTCGCAGGCTTGATGCTAGGCTTGACTGTCTCAGCATTGGTACCTAACAATGACCGTGCCATGAGTATCGTGCCCCTGGTACTCATTCCACAGGTCATCTTTTCAGGAATCATTTTCAAGCTGGATAGTGGTTTGCTACAATTCCTGGGTGCCTTCTTTCCAGCACGTTGGGCAATGGCGGCAATGGGTTCGAGCGTTGGTATTCATGGTGATTTGATTAACGCGGATAAATTTTCGTTCCAGGGGACATTGTTCTCCACGGTTAGCCAGGCAGACGCCGTGTTTCACCTGCTCCTCTGCTGGTTCTTCCTGGTCTTGACTATTGGAATGTTGGGGTGTCTCATCGGCTACTTCCTCAAACGCAAGGATGTAAGAGGGTAAAATAGTAAAGACACCTATTCCTGTGTGGACAAAAAGCAGTGCTTTTTGTCCACACAGGAATAGGTGTCTTTACATATCCAATAAGCTATATATACGAGATTTCTTCTATGGCGCGTTTCTTCTAATATGAAGAGTCGTGTGGGAATATATGGTACTTCTGGCGACTTGCTTGTCGCTTCGTATCGTCGTATGCTATTGTAACAGTGTTCTTATTGGGAAACCGTCCTAAGTAGAGGAAAACGTGTTACTGAACAGGCGTATTCTCGTTGGTGTTTGTGGGGGGATTGCATCATACAAGGCCATAGAACTTGTCAGCCATTTACAGCAGGCAGGAGCTATTGTAGATGTTATCTTGACAAAGCACGCGGAAGATTTCATTCGACCGCTCACCTTTGCCACTATGAGCCATCGACCAGCCTACACCGATTTATGGGAAGCGTCTGGACATGCAGCGGAAATGCATATCGAGTTAGGCGAAAAAGCCGAGTTGCTGGCACTTGTGCCTGCGACAGCCAACACGCTTGCGAAACTCGCACACGGCCTAGCAGACAACATGTTAACCGCCGTGGCATTGGCAACGAAGGCTCCTTTACTCGTGGCTCCTGCCATGCACCATAATATGTATGAACATACGGCAACACAAACCAATCTCGCGCTATTACGAGAACGGGGCGTATTTGTCGTTGAACCTGTTGTCGGTCGCCTTGCGTCAGGGGCAATAGGCATAGGACGTTTACCAGAGACAGAGATTTTATTGGGTGCCATACGCATGGTGCTGGGACGCAACGGAGACCTCGTGGGCCGCCACATCGTTATCACGGCAGGTGGGACACAGGAACCCATTGACCCTGTGCGCTATGTAGGGAACCGCTCATCGGGAAAGATGGGTTACGCCCTTGCGGAGGAGGCGAGAGATCGTGGCGCACGCGTCACTCTCATCTCTGGTCCTGTCGCGCTTCAGGCACCCTATGGTGTAGAGCTACAGGCTGCTCACACGGCACTGCATATGCGAGAAGCGGTTCATAAGGCCGTCGCGGACGCCGATGTTCTTGTGATGAGCGCGGCGGTTGCAGACTATCGTTCGGCGGCTCCAGCAGCGCGAAAAATTAAAAAGGGCGAGACACAACAAGGTTCCGATGATGAGGGCCACTTGACCTTGAAGTTGGTGCAAAATCCAGATATTCTCGGTGAATTAGCCCACGAAGAGCTTGAAGATGTACACATACCACCGCACTTAGTGCGCGTGGGTTTTGCCGCAGAGACTCACGACATCATGAGCAACGCGCAGACAAAACTGGTCGAGAAGCAGTTGGATATGCTCATCGCGAATGACGTAAGCCGCTCAGATAGCGGTTTTGGGGCGGATACCAACAAAGTGTTTATCTTTCGTGCAGATGCTCCGATGGAGGACCTGCCCGTAATGTCCAAAACAGACGTTGCGGTAGCGATTTGGGATCGCATTGTGTCGTTATTGGGAACGAGTTAAGTAGGGAGGGTGGAGTGCTGTGATTGGTGATTTTGTTCTGGAGTTATTGAGTACACATAATTTGCGGGAGGAATCCAAAATGGATCGTGCTGCTAGTGCTGGTTTTGAAGGCATCGCTCAGATGCTACTTGAGCAAAAAAAATTGATGGATGCATTGGAAGCTGAAAACAGAGAGTTACGTCGTCAGCTTGCCGATTTGCGTCGTGGCGTCGGTATCGCCGTCGTCATCGAAGGCAAAACTATTCAACTTATGACGGAGCAGGGTGGCCCTGTTCCTATGAACCCCCAGACACAGGCTGCGCTACAAAGCCTACAGAGCTTACAAAACGCGCAACAGGGACAACCACAGCAGAATAATGGCTATTCGCAACAGAATCGCCAATCTACTGGTGGACAACAGCCTGTTCCCTCTATGAGCAATAACGACAAGCGCGATAATGGTAACACGCGCAGCCCACTCGCCGATAGTTTTGTTTTATAATAATTGTAACTACTTAGGTCTCCTACCGACTTGTAGAAGCGGCAAAAAACGGGTAAAGTAAAGAGCATGAAGCCAGAAGAAGAACTGATCCAGCTTCGAGCAGAAAATCAGGTGCTGCGCGAAAAGATCGAG
>JAABUO010000171.1_pt1 | contig 173660 bp, 154 predicted proteins | sample 5559291 | NCBI WGS metagenome assembly JAABUO01 (sample SAMN10711878, study PRJNA513372) | rock metagenome | isolation source: Antarctica rocks | place: Antarctica: Victoria Land, Finger Mt sud
CACCACCCCCACCACAAACACCCCCGCCGCAGCCTCCCTCCCCTGATACCTCAGCACCAGCACCGTAACCGCCACATTCTGCACCGCGATCAGGGCCGTCTCGCCGTAGGTCGTGAAGGGGAAGCCGCTGCGCGCGCTGTAGGCGAGCGTGATGAGGTAGGCGGCCGTCTCGAGGGCGCAGGCGAGCGGGGAGATGCCGCTGCTGGAGCGGGAGGCGCGGAGTTTGAGGAGTTGTGGGACCTTGACGATGGAGGAGGTGAGGACGATGGCGAGGCCGAGGGTTTTGGAGAGGGCGAGGCGTAGGCAGGGGGGGGTGAGGTCGAGGTTGTGGATTAGGGTTGTGTAGCAGGTGGGGCCGAGGAGGGCGGTGCCGAGGGAAGGGAGAGGGTAGGGGAGGGAGCGGGCTATGGGGAGGAGGTAGGGGCGGAGGGCGTCCATTTTGAGGGATGGGCGGAAGGGGGAGGGTGCTAAGTGTGGTTGGGGGATGCTGTGGTGCGAAGGAAGAGACTTGGGGAGAAAGGGTCGGGAGAGCCAAGTGTCAAGTGTCCGTTCCGCGCCACGAGTGAGGCTTGCTCCATTCCCATGCTAGCAGACTCTCTGAAGGATAAGATTTTGACTGAATTGGTATTTTGCAGTCCCTGGTTTCGTTCCTAACATTCAGACTTCCGTATGGCCCTGCCCAATCAGATCCGGCTTCACTGTAATTGGTAGGTATGTTCGTGTCCAACGGATTTGAAAAATAGGGCACGCGCTTTCGATGCGCTTCTGGAGATACTTTGCTTCTCGACACGCCAGACGCCTCGCTATATCACCAACATGACCCATAATCTGTCGGACAACGCTCATGCGAACGCCATATGCCGCTATAAACGTTCCTGTCCCCTGAATAGCCTTCCTCACATACAAACCCCCCAGACCCCTCTTCCGCCACAAACCCCCAACCAGTCATTGCCCGTCGACGTGAGCACACTCTGCGGCGCCCAGCTAATGTTGCTAACCTCGTAATCGCACTGCCAGCTCGCTGCCGGTCCCTGACTACTTATATCCACACCCGCTGTTGCGTGGGCCGCCTGGTTGCCATTCATTCCAGGCACCGTCCCACTCATGATGTTCGATGTGTTGCTTGCGCTCTGGTTGAGCAAATCCCATATCAGTACGAGACTATCGTCACCGCCTGAGGCGAGAGTGCCCCGCCGTGAAGGAGACCAGTCGATGCAGTTGATGGCGGCGGCATGGCCGCGGAGCTCAAGGAGTGCTTGGCCCGGCTGGCGGACGTCGAGGATGCGGATGCTATTGGAGTCTTGAGAGAATGTTGCGAGGAGGTGGGCGTCGTGGGGCGATGCTGTGCTTCATTAGAAGCCAAAAAGTGACGCCGTTGGGGTATTTGGATATGAGTTGGCTTACCAGCTAGACGGAGGAGAGGAGGGGCGTAGGACATGGTTTGTTGGGCGGTCGTTGGAGACATGCTCCTCGGACTTGATGCTAGAGCATGATAGTATCAGCAGAGAGCAAGGTTTGTCGTTGAGGACATTAGACGAACATTTATCGTTCTTCTCCGATGGCTCATAAATGATAGTACTATGTTCAAGGCTTCGAAGATCGAACATTCGTACGCTCCCGTCAGCGCCGCAGCTTACGAAAACATCAACGCTGTTGGCACAAAATCGTACGTCGAAGACTTCTTTATCGTGAGCAATTAGTTGGGTTTTGGCGGTAAGGGTTGGGATATCCCATATGGTACACTGATATATTGCTAGATCAGCTTCTTTCTAGACATGACTTCATAGAGACAACAACTGGAACGGATCAAGCAATGTATAGAAAGTGGCTACGACGAAATTTCAACAGTCGAGTGAATCAGATCTTAAAGACGCTTACCGTAGTGTCTATACTAGAGGTTATGATCAGACTCGGCGAAAGATTGTTCCAGTCTAAGGATGTAAGCGGTGCAGTATGTTCGGGGGATTTCGAGTTGGAAAGTAATGCTAGAGGGGTGAGCTTTTGAGGTGGTGGTTGAGGATTGTCTGATGAGCGAGTGATAGAATTTCCCTGATGATACAAGGGCTGTGACGGGAGCGACCACAACCGGAGATGGTCGCCGGAAGTCGCTAGGAGGTCGGTAGATTGTTTTTGTGAGGATGCTGGCTCCCACAAAATACGTGTGACAGGGTAAGAGTGCGTGGCTTCTGCGGTCTTCGTAAATTCAATGCCATGCTGTGGCGCCTCAGGGTCTGGGTCTGTCTCATCGGTGACGTGAGTGTCGAGAATTTGGATCTAGACATGTTAATTTGTAGGCAAGCGCATGCTCCAAAAAGTCCTTACGAAGTTGTGTCCATCCTCTACATAACTGCCAACAGCCATCTTACCAGCACCTTCGCCAGACGACTTTTGGGGCACAGGCCATTTACACCAGTCGAAAGAGTAGACTCCCCACGGCGCTAGGTAATTGCTGTTTGTGGGTACGGAAGGATATCCATCGCTAGTGGCAGGATTTGCGCTGACCGGGTCATCTGACATTGGCCTGATATCTGCCAGACCCAGCGGCGAGTAGCCGCCCGCACCCTGGGGCATTTGGGAGGATGTGTACCGCTGCGATGGCGGCGACGCGTACTTGTTGTGCTCCGGGGTATTGATAAATGGGACATACTTCTGTTGATCTAGACCGGCAGGACTGGAACGAGAGTAGCTGTGAGAGTGACCCGAAGCAGAAGATCGTGTAGGAGTGCCGTACTGCTGAGACTGGGTGGAGATCTGAGGCAGGGTAGGCACGGCAGCGGGGGACGTATTGATCGAAGAGGCGGTGGGTCTTCCTGGTTGTAGGGCACCGGGCAGACTACTTCCAGAAGAAGAATTGGTATAATTCATTCCTTGAGGCGTGGCTTGCTGGACGTTGATTCCTGGGCCAAGCCCACCTCCATACTCTTGCTTTATGCCCGGTGTCCCGAAATCTTGGGTTGTATGATACGAATGTTGTCTAGGAAGCTCTACGCGATTGCCTTGCTTCATATTGGCGCTGAGTTGTGGGAGGTAGAGTTCTTCGGATTGGCGACCCAAAGGATGTGTTGCTGTGGGCGTCTCCGATGTCTGCGTCGGACTGGCCTCAGCCGAAGCCACACCGGACGGCGTATTGCCACCAGTCTGCTGGACGGATTGCGGAGACTGTTCTTCGACGGCTGAGTCTACCATACTATTATGGGCGAGCTTAGAAACACCATCTACTACCGATCAGCTTTTAACACAAAGTTTAGATTGGATCCTATCGGAATCCCGAGTCGCACCGTCAATGTGTCCGCTCAAGGGAAGGACAGCTGAGCTCGAGTTTGCGCTCGACCCCGTGATTGAGCTCGTCGCTTTGTGGTGGTAAACAGGAGATGTCTTCCCATCCACACTCGCTGAGCTCCGAGTGCCCTTATCCAACTTACATGCTTTGGCTGGACGCTCGGAGTCCATGACTGTTTTCCTCAAGGGGGTTAGCGTGCTGTGGTATGATAGTGGTACTAACACGACTCGTGACTTTCATAAAGCAAATCGTTCAGCATCCGTGCCAGGGATGACGCTTAAAAACCAAATCTTACCCTGACACTTTCAAAAGAAAGCTGTTCTGGCAGGTTTGTAAGTTAGATCGAGCACATTGGATCATGACTTCCACAGAGCAAAGTCCTTTATGGCTCTTACTGCTGACACACGTGCCTTCCCCAACCTCACTAGCTAATTTCAGGTCTCTTTATGCACAACCTCTTGTGGAAAGCTTGGAAAAGTTATCCCAGATCACAAAGTCTACATCAGTCATCCAAACACTGGATATAATAATTCCCTGTCCTGGGCTTAAGAATGACGTTCCCAGGAGCGCGCAGTACACAGACCTTCAAGATGTTGTATGTCAGCTATACAGGCTACTATGTGTGATCTGTACAGAGCATTCCATCGATGTTGAAAATGGAAATGATGTCGAGCTTCGAATAATTCCTTTGGGCGTGGACACAGGTAGCAGTGAAATGCAGGCAAAAAAAACGTCACCAAGCACGTCTACGCTCTCCCTGGCTTCAGCCTCTGATTCACGGCTTCTTGCTTCATGTCAGAGGCCGTGGAAGCGACTTCTTGTCGTCAAAGATGAAGGAGGATCCCTATTAGACACATTGCTGCAAGACAGAATGACTTCCGGCCAGCAAGCCTTCCAAGCCCTCACCATCGGCAAAGGGCATCCTGGTACCGCTGTTAAAGACTCGAAACAGAACTCAACGCAAGAAAGCAGAGGGCGAAGGGACCAGTTATCTCGCCACTATTCAGTCGCTGTTGGGGGGACTTTCGATCACCTTCATGCGGGACACAAATTGCTACTTACAATGACTGCCTTTGTACTCGAGCCGCATAGCCAAGGGAAACCTGTCAAACAGCGAGCTTTGACAATCGGTATCACTGGCGATAAGCTATTAGAAAAGAAGAAATGCGTGGAAGAGTTGCAAGGATGGGACCAGAGGCTTGATGGTGTACGGACTTTTCTGTCTGCTATCCTCATGCTGGATGCCCCAGACCGAGCGCTGCTTTTGACACAACGTACCATCGACCCTGATTCTGGCGCAAGGACGGTTCGGGATGACTATAAATCAGACCTCGTGATCAACTATGTGGAGATCTTCGATCCTTTCGGACCCACGATCTCTGACGAAGAGATCTCTGCACTCGTTGTCTCAGCTGAGACGAGATCAGGCGGCAAAGCGGTCAATGACCGACGCTCAGAAAAGGATTGGGCGGCGGTAGAGATATTTGAGGTCGCTGTACTCAACGCTGGGAACGACAACGACCCCGGAAGCGACAGTCCCATGGAGCATGACTTCCAGAACAAGATCAGCAGCACAGCCATACGACAAAAACTCCACCTTCGCCATGGCCGTGGTACCGCCATGACGTAAAAGCCACAAGACGGAGCCACGACTTAGCCTTGTAGAGCAAGCTGTACCGAGCTGTGTGTAACATCGCCAGGAAACAAGCTCGCTGGAAGCGATGATGACGACATCAGGAGTACATGGCGTGCGTGCTGCATCAATGTGGATATGCTGCAGTAGTTCTAAAACCTCGTGAACCTCTCTGGGGAGTGGGGACGTCGTGGGCGGCAAAGCTTGCATTCACGACGTCTAGGGCTGATGAATTGAACGCTTGCCAAGGAATTGGGATTTTGCTCGATCGACGTGGCACACGCTCGGGGGCTCCATCGCTGAAAGAGCGGATTGACTGGCGAAGTCGCATGTTTCGGGTTGCGAAGCTGACATGAGGTGTCGTCTCGTAGGAAGTACGAGAAGCTGCAAGCGCCTCAATTCTGCATTCGGCTAAGGGGACGCATTGGACGCATTGGACGACCAATGAAGCGGGGTTTTGCGCATCCCACCACGACGCCTTGCTCGACTGCTCTGTGCAATCATATCCCGTTCCGACTCGTACTCTTCCTTCGCTCCTGCGAACCACATACAAACTTCCGCTGTTGGTCGGCCAGGGGCGCGCAATCTTCGCCCGCGGCGGATACACCATCAGACGACCCTCGACTCGCTGGGCCTCAGTCCAAGGGACGACTCGAGAGTCGGAGTGCATACGGACTATCCTGCATGCAGCTTGCGAGCTAGATTCTGCAAGCCAATACGCTCGCTCCCGCCCTCTTGACTCTGTGGCTTGTAGCGTTGTACGCTCAGTCCGACTCGCTCTTTCACTCTCAAGCTTGATCGCAAGCCGATGGACCAGTCAAGGAGTCGTCGGACCCTAGCCTGTCACTATAACTTGCAGCGGGACATCCCTCCCGCTGGAGAAGAAATCAGTCATGTGACTTTATGGATGGTGGGCTCTCGTTGCAACTGGCCCGTACATGTTTGCTGGATTGGACGTGCATCGTGCTCCTGCTCTTCCTACTCGTGAGCCTATTCGTCATGTAGCGCCGTATTGCTGCTTTGGTTGCTGTGCGTTGCTCCGTGTGTGCTTACTGAATACGCTCCCGTGCCCAAGGATATGCGCTGGCATGATGTCGTCTGCCATCCTTCTTCTCGTCATCTCATCTCGCGGTTTGCTTCATGTGTGCCTCCTTTCCTTCACTGCTACGAAAGTACGATACCTTGTTGCAGCTCGATAGTGCCATGTGATACGCCTGCCCCCAATTTGGTAAAGCTGCAATTTCCTTACCATGGCTCGAACAACTGGAATCCATAAACTTTCAAACGAGTTACTGAAAGAGATACTGGATCACATCGATTCAAACCCAGAGCACTGCATTAGCATTGATCGACGAGCCTACTTGTCCGTCGAGAGTTTCCGTCTTCCGAGTCCACCACTGCCGTCACGCGCGCAAGATATTGCGAATTTCAGACTAGTCTGTCGGCGCTTTGCTGAAAGCGGGATACCATATCAGTTTACGCGGATCGCCACTCGATTTTCTATCGAGGGTCTAAAGCGTGGGTCGTATGATAAATCGTGCTGTTTGTGATGCTGATGAAAGGCTAGGCCTGGAGCGCATCTCAAGTAGGGCGCATTTGGCGCAGCACACGAGGAAGTTCAGCTATCTAGTCCCATTCTTCTACGTTGGAGGTAAGGGCGAGGATTTGGGGGGCAACAGAAACGAGATAACCACTGATATCTTGAAAGGCAGACAACGCATTCGAGACATTTTGCGCTCTGCACAAGGCGACCTGCCCTCCTTAGACGCCTCATACTTTGAATCCAAAGCCAAGGAACAAATTAGAATTGTGCGCTCAGGGGAAGACCTACGAGTGCTGAAGAAAGCCATGACTGCATTCACGTCACTCCAGCATGTCCAGCTATTGAGACTTCAAGATGAGGCAGATCGACATCTCATAGACTTCCTACACGAAAGCGGAGCAGAGAGTGACAAGGCCATGGACCTTAGATGGACGCCTGCATGCATACACGCCACTCGGACAATGGGAGAATCTCTCCTATACGCGCACTCTCCGTTCAGTCGCTTTTCGGGTCCCATGATGAACCCACAGAGCGCTCTCATCATTAAAGAGAGAATTCCCCTGACAGTGTCGCTTCTCAGCTCTCGCCTGACATGTCTAGAGCTTCATTTCGATGACGGAAGTGACCTCGATCAACGGATGACGGAGCTATCAGATCTTTTCAAGACGGTATTCAATGCAGCCAAGAATCTACAAGCTTTGCACATCGGCTTTCCTTCCCGGTTCCCTCTGAACCTGGCTCTCGAGGATATTTTTCATAAGGTGCAATGGGAAAAACTACGAGCTTTCGGCATTCAGGCGTGGCACCTCCATGCAGATGAAATCATTAGTCTTGCGAGAAGACATAGTAGAACATTGCGGGGCCTTCGGCTGCGGGATGTGCAATTGAGGGAGGGCAGCATGTGGAAGGATGTGTTGACAATGCTACGCTCGGAAATGGACCAGTTGGATTGGGTCAGTTTACGCCGAGTCGACTACTCGAGGCATTTCGACGAGCTGTGGGCGAACAGCATGGAAGTTCCTGACGATCCTCCTGGGGGCGCGAGCGACAGCGATGATGAAGAAGATAACTTCTCAGCGCGCTTCAGTCTCCACGGAATCGATCATGACAGTGACGGCGATGCCTCCGAAGAGCAGAGCAACGCCGATACAGACAATGGACCTGGTGCTAATGACATAGCGCTTTCGCCAGACACACCGATCTCGCTCCCATTTTGTACGTGTTCACGAAGCTCGTACCCTGCCAGTGCAGACGATCTTGGTGATAACGGACTATATGTGAACTACATGCAGAGAAAGCTGTGGGAGAAGTGGGTAGTCGGACGATGTCCAGAGCATACCTGAGAAGCGTCTATTCCATCAGGCGGCAAGAAGTGGTTCAATTTTGAGATCGAAGAAAGAATATACAACAATGGATGTCGATGGACTGAATAACCAGTGGAGACCCCTTTCTGAAACGGCAGCCCGTGGATGGATGCATTTGCCTTACTCGAGCACACCAGCTCACAGCAAGGCTCCGAGAAGGCTCCAGGATTATATTCAATTCAATAACCGCCGAAAAGTGCACCTGCCCGCGCTTGGAATAACCCTGAAAGCTGATTTCTTTCGTGGCAGCTTCTCGTCGATGTGGCAGCCCCAGGTTTCGGAGTACAAGGGCAGCTCTCGCTTTGGCGTTGCGCCGTTAGGCGCCGTCCTTAGCAGTTCTCAAGTCTTACATGGCGAAAGTGCTGCAACGCGTCTCTCAGCTGGTGCCCCATCCTTCGAGATTCTCAACAATTGGGGCAGGCCCGCTCCTGGTGATAATCCATCTTACGTCCTCGTCACCGTCGTTGACCTCCTGGTGTTCCGCAAAAGCCGGAATGAGGGCAAAGTCACCAGGAGACAGATCCTGACGCTTCTTACCGCCCTCCGACACCACAATTCCACGACCTGAGGCTGCATAGACGATAGTGTCCTGGTCGCCGTGGTGATGAACAGCAGACGAAGAGTGCGCTTTGGCAATCATGACTGAAGTCTGCTTAAGTTGATGTGTCTGGTACTTGATGGCTACATGTCGTACCGGAAGCGCACACTTTATCAGACATGTCTACTATGGCCCCTTGGCGGATCATGCCTTCAGTTTGTCCACTGCTCGTCTTGATATCTGCTGCCCTTACCCTGTGTACTTCTGCTGGCATGTTGGCGGGAGTTAGAGAAGTTTGTCTGTTGAAGACCTCAGAAACAGAATTCAAGATATAAACCTCTCAAGTATGCAAATATCATCCACATCGCCTACATCCTACATGTACTCGTACAGTTATGCATCAGGTGGTCTCAACGTCATAGCACGTGACCAAAACCAAAGAACCGAGGTCCGAGGCTGACTTGTTCATCAAAGACCACCAGCAGAGCATGAAGTGCGCATTGACAGACCACTTGTCGAGGATAAGGTAGAAGGACGTCAGCTGAGATCGCATCCGTCTACGCAAACTTACTCTTCCCCTATTGTGTAGAGCAATTACTCGTAGCGCTCCGTCTAACACAGTCCCAGGAGTAGTGCATATACATTTGCATGTGATTCGGCCGACCTGAACGAACAACATTCCTTCTTACTTCACCGTTTTGCTTCATTGTAGAAATCGTTATATGGCTCCAGAACTCTCGTATTGCTTTGTTATCTAGTCTACGTTCCTACTCATAATGGCTAAGATCTTTTCCGCGAGCGACGTGGCGGCGCACAAGAAACCAGACGATCTCTGGTTAATCGTCGATGAAGATGTCTATGACATGACTAAGTTTCAGGCTGAACATCCAGGTATGCGTGGACCTCAATAGTACTCCAATGAAGTTCAATGACTGATTCTTCTTAGGTGGCCAGAAAAGTAAGCAGCTGGCGATTTAGCAATACGATCCTCCTAACACCCTCGTTCAGTCCTCCAACGCGTCGGCGGTAAAGATGCATCAAAGCAATTCTGGAAATATCACAACGAGGGCATCCTCAAGAAATACAAGGGACAGCTACAAATCGGGTCTCTGGATTCGAAGAAGCAGGGAGATGCCCCCCCAACACCTCCTCCGTCTCCACCAACAAAGAAGGAGATACCACCGGAAGCAGCACAACCATCGCCAGAGTCGGGCACCGTAGCGCCTGTGCCAGGTAAGGAAGTTCAAGAAATGAAGGAATCAATGGACCCGTATGGAGACATGATCCCTTATGCGGATCCCGCGTGGTATCAAAGCGTATGTCCTTGACCTCTTTTCATTCCAGATGAATATTAATGAGTGTTCTAGCATCATTCACCATACTTTAATCTCACCCACGCCGCCCTCCGTAAAGAAGTCCGCGAATGGGTAGATGAAGAGATCGAGCCTAATGTAACCGAATGGGACGAAGCCAAGATTGTTCCCGGCAAAATCTACAAGCAAATGGGCGAGCGCGGATATTTGGCCGGTCTTATGGGCCTCCACAATTATCCTGCCCACCTCACCGATAAGCGGGTGAGGAGTGTAGGGCCAGAGCAGTGGGACCTCTTTCACGAGCTGGTCGTGACTGACGAGATCTCGAGAGCCGGCAGTGGCGGTCTTGTATGGAATCTCATCGGAGGATTTGGCATTGGCTGCCCTCCGCTGGTCAAGTTCGGCAAGAAGCCTTTGATTGACCGAATACTACCAGCTATCCTGAATGGTGACAAGAGGATCTGTCTTGCCGTCACCGAACCAGATGCCGGAAGTGACGTTGCCAATCTTACTTGTGAGGCCAAGCTCACGGAAGACGGGAAGCACTACATTGTCAACGGCGAGAAGAAATGGATCACCAACGGCATCTGGTGCGATTACTTCACGACCGCTGTTCGCACAGGTGGCCCAGGCATGAACGGTGTTTCCGCGCTTCTCATCGAGCGCGAGCACGGCGGTGTCAGCACGAGGAGGATGGACTGCCAAGGTGTATGGTCCAGCGGAACTACCTACGTGACCTTCGAAGACGTCAAAGTGCCCGCCGAGAACCTGATCGGCAAGGAGAACCAGGGTTTTAAAGGTACTTAAATTCTTCCCAGCGTACGCTAAAGCCACACATGCTAAACTCTCAACCTCACAGTCATCATGACGAACTTCAATCACGAACGCATGGGCATCATCATCCAATGCATCCGCTTCTCCCGCGTCTGCTACGAGGAGTCCGTCAAGTACGCCCACAAGCGCAAGACCTTCGGCAAGAAACTCATCGACCACCCTGTCATCCGCCTGAAGCTCGCACATATGGCGCGCCAGATCGAGGCCTCCTACAACTGGCTGGAGAGCGTCGTCTACCAATGCCAGGTCATGAACGAGACGGAGGCGATGCTGAAGCTCGGCGGCGCCATTGCTGGGCTGAAGGCGCAGGCGACTGTGACGTTTGAGTTCTGTGCCAGGGAGGCGAGTCAGATCTTTGGGGGGTTGAGCTATAGTCGTGGGGGGCAGGGCGCGAAGGTATGATTCTGTTCCCAGTCCGTAGGATTGATCACTGACAATGAACAGGTCGAGAGGTTGTACCGCGATGTCAGAGCTTATGCCATCCCGGGCGGTAGCGAGGAGATCATGCTCGATCTGAGTATTAGACAAGCTCTGAGGGTGCACAAGGCGCTGGGCATGAAGCTATGAGATAAGGGAGCTGATAGCCCCTTCAGCAAGGGCTGGAACGAGCTGTGTTCGGTAATCTGCTAGTCGGCTGCATGGGAGGCGAGCTGTTTCCTGCGGTTTGACAGATAGCATGCTAGATTCATAGGTTTGCAATTGGATGCAGATTCAGCACCTGGCGCGCCCAGATCAGTCATTGAGCCTTCGGACCTACAGTACCAGAGGTCTTCATTTTGCATTCCTTTACGTTGGGCGGCTGTGACTTTTTGAGCTTTGACCGCGATCGAAAGGAAATCAGATCCAAGACAGTAATAAATCTAGAGAACTACTAAAGCCCCCATCTCCCTCCTCCCCACCTCCCTCCTGCCCGAGACCCTCAACCTCTTCCCACCTCACCATCAATCGTCAATCTCGATCCACTGCAACCCACAGCCCTTCTCTGTCAGCACCTATCCCAACCACAAACAAAACATCAACCTAAGAAAGCCCGTTATCTCTTTCCGGGCAAGCGGACAAACCCTTCGATAATGTATTGACTCCGAAAGCTAGAGGTATTCACACACCTATGTTTGTAATCTTCTTTGGTTTTCTGAGTTGGAGATTTCTTGCGTGTTTCCCTTCAATGGTGGTTGAAAGGGAGTAGGCAGGGGGTTTTGGTGCTGGCTTTTTGGGGTGAGAAAAGGGGGGTTTGGTAAGAAGGTGGTTTAGGGGTAGGGGGAAAAGAGAAAGGAAGGCGAGGGGTGGGAGGAGGGGAGCAGTGATTTCCGAAATTGGGAGGGGGGGGGGGTACAAGAAGGATGAGAGGTAGCGAGGCTTTTGTAGAGCGCCGGAGTGTTAGCTCAGGTGGGGTTTCTCAGAAGGCTTGTTATTCTTCTTGAATTCTCGATAATCATCTGGGTTTTCTCATATCACTACGCCTTTTCTCTCTCTGTCGTCATCATGGTCATCCATACAGCTTCTTCAAGACCTGCTATCCATCTACTGCCACGCCCTTGGCTAGCTTACTCGTGCTTTGTGGGTGGGCGGGTGGCGCTCAGGCTTTGGGGAGATCGAAGAGTAAGGGGTGATGTGTGATTTAAGATACGGTGCGATGATGTAGTGGGAATTGATCAGCGACGTGGAATGGAGTTCGTGACTCGTTCCGCCTCGATCTTTAGCGGAGGCTTCTGGGCTGGAGGCTGTATCGGGTATACATGGAATTTTCGGTCATCTTGTGGTAGTTAGTCTTGGGTAATAAGAGGATAGGAAGATGAGTGGGAGGGACAGATGTTGGGTAATTTTGGTAGAGGGGATTTTTGTGCGTTGGTCGAGGATTGGTTGGAGTGGGGTGTTTGAGGGGGATGGAAGCGGATATGTGAGGCTTGTTGAGGGGTATTCAGGTTCTGTGTGGTGGTGGTAGAAGTACTGGTGACAGGTAGCTATTGCCATTATTTGGGAAGCCACGCTTATTTTTGAGGTTTTTTCTTCGTGTTACTCTTTGCGCTTTGGTTTCGTGGGCTGTGCTATCGGGTATTCTGGCCTGATAGTTCCTTGAGTTTTGATAATTGGTCTCTCTAGCTACGTTCTTGTTATTTGCCGGGTTGGCGAATCGTGGTAAGATTAATTGCAAGTTGCTCGAGGTGCGTCAAGACGCATGAGGACTGCATAGACAGAACGCACGAGGACTGGATAGATAGACCTTCGGCCTACAAGAGACAGAGACAAATCCTGCCATTCGTTCGTTCTTTGAGGGTAGAGCAAGCTGAAGCTACTTATTACGTACAGCAGTCAAGAGCCTATCTTGTCTCATGGGTCCAATTGTTGACGACATGCGGCTTTTTCCTGGAGGGCGAGGCTGCGTAAAACCCCCTTTAATATTTTCCTTTGTCCTACTGTACTCTTCGTTCCCGATCCCGGATGTAGAGAGACTGAGACTCGGAATTTGCACATAGAAGACGAATGTCAAGGGATATCTACTCGATCAAAGGTACAAGCTTAGACTCTTCTTCTTGCTCGTCGCCACTGGCGTGGTCAAGCACTCGCTCTCGAATAGTCTCGACACACAAGTGTAGACGTACCGTTGTTCTCGAATCTTGCCTTTATTTATGACAATGCAATAGAGTATTATATATCGTGCCCTAAGCTCGATTGCGATTCGATCAAGAAACCAATGAGAGAAATTCAGTATAACAAGCTGGCGGGGGGCGGAAAATATGAAAGTGTGCACGGCACCGCCATTCATGGAACTTCTTCGAGCGGTACAATTCCTAGTCCATGTTGCAAGCAGGAACAACATATGGACTGGGGCAGAACTGATGAATTACGTGCGCAAGTAAGGAAATGTCTGACGACACTGCACCAATTCATTGACGACTACACTCGTACGACTTTATGTGGACGTTATATCAGCCAAATCTCATGTGGCTAGTACAAGGACAGAGGTATAAGCGACGTTGGCTTTGGTAGAGCAGCACAGCGATCGTTGTGGCAACATTTGTCGCTCCGATCGCATCAAGCCGCATTGCGCGCTTCTATCTAGTGCAAAGAGGTGTGATCATGTGTGCATCTATGGCAGCCAGGGACGGTTAACCAGCCGTCGTACGAGAACTCAACGAGGAATTTCCGTCTCAAGGCATACTTAGGGGTAAAAGCGACCCGTGACGGCAGTATGCCGTCTTGATCGAATGCATTTCGTAAATAAGAAGGAGACGACAGCGATGCTAGTGACAACCTGGAATTGTCCTCACTATTGGCTCTGTCCCAATGCATAGCTCCCTATGAGTGTTACTTCTCACCTTGCTTTTGACTTTAATAAAACCTTCAATCTTAGGGAATCCTACTTCCGAGAAGGGCGCAAGCAACACGGCGAACCTAGCAAAGAGAGCTCCACCACTGTTCCCCACCTCTGACGCTGGGCCTACCTTACCAAAGCCCCGCAACTATGACAACAAGAAGAGGGTCTTCAGCAGCGCGATTGAAGACTGGTGGATACACATTGATGAGTGGGACTTTGCGCGCCCCGCCCCACGAGCTTCGGAAGTCCTCTACGCGCTGTACAGACAGATATGGCTTGCAGTCAACCACGACTTTCAGTTCCAAAATGAGCTCGATCACTTTAGCATCATCCATGGTCCCTTTCGGATGCGATTCGATTGCGAGCAAGGACCCATCGAGTGGCCACAGGTGGCTTTCATTGCGGATTTGCTCGCCAGCGCTGCAGCGATGGGGTGGCAGGGCCTCTATCAGCTTCGGTTCCGGCATCTTCACAGTCCTGTCGTTATAACAGTGTCGTTGACCGTGCTTTGGTATGGTGGTGGAGGATAAGGCTCCTTTGCGGTTGGTTGGAAGGAATGATACCGCGAAGTGATGGACATTGAGGGGACGATTGATCTTCTACAAGGGTTGGAAATGTCGCAATACCAGTATTTTTGAGATCTTCAAAGTATGACGCTCTATCAGTGCGATAATGTGGATAAAAGTGAGCTCAAGTAAGGTAGTGATGGTCGATTGGGTCCGTAGTCCGTACGGTTTTCAATATCGCACGGGGCAGATAAGATAAGGTCGATCGAATAAAACGCTTGCAGCACCTTGGCTTGCTATATCGTACGCTAAGCTGATCCGAAACGCACACTAAACCTTTTTGGGCTGAAGAGATTGGGGGTGGGGCACGTTGTCACGTGGGATCATCGCGTTGGAGAGGCACAGACAACTCTTCCACTCCCCACACACCATCCCCACAAACAGCTATCAACCGTCATGGCATCTCGCGATGGAGATGGAATGGTAAGTCAGCCTATACCCTCTCGTATACCTTGTAAAAGCAAGTCATTCTACATGTACTCAAAGCTAATCATTTCTGATAGGCGAGCTGTGCAGCGTGCTCAAAATCGCAAGCATCACTTCCCACGCCTCTTCAATGCTGCGGTCGTTGCCTCTCTGTACGATACTGCTCGGTGGATTGTCAGCGCACCGATTGAAAAAGCCACAAACGCTCCTGCAAAAAGCCTGGCTACACCGCCCCACCCAGTATGAGCTCGGCCGGGGCCCAGCTCGACACCATGTTCGGAGGCAGCAATCTCGATCGCTTGACAAAGAAAGATTGCTACGCTCAACTCATCGATAGCTATCGCATGCGAGTTGAAGACGACTACAAGTTTGCTCACTACAATCATGGCCTCTACGCGGAAGAGGACCCTCTCCCTGAATTCGCTCATTTCCTCGATCTGGCCGAAAAGAGAAAGGGGCTATTGCCGACATGGTGGAACAACGAAACCCGAGCTGCTTGCGAGGCAATGGGCGCCGATAACTCCAAGGCGAATTGGGCGAATCTCCATTGCGCTATCGAGAAAAGCGACGTAATGGACCACTACAAAGACCCTACTATGCCCATGAAACTAAGGCTTCTGGCGGAAAAGGTGTACGGGCATCGAGTTCAAGGTGGGCTTTGATGCAGCCTCCCGACATTAGTTTGTCGCTGGCCGTCACAGACTCCAAAGTGCCTTACTGATCAAGCCTTTCATGTCCCTGACCCAAATACGAGTCTTGGGAAACTTAGCGTCAAGTTTTGCGGACGGTAAGTTTGTAGCTGGGACAAGAAAGGAGTCAATATCCCCAAGCGCTTAGGAAGAAGTCGGGTCACCTGATTCGCGATTCAGCATCATAGTGCATGTAAGGCATTAATCTCTTCGCTACAACTCATGTGAATTTGCCGTTTCCCTGAAGTTGGCAGCGAACACATGGTAAAGACCGATCAAAGCTCCATAATGTCATGGAGGCAAGGATATCGGTTACGTTTCAGTGCTTATATCTCTCCTTTCGCAAGATGCCGAGCCACTTCCGCTTAGTCGTACAGTGGTCACGGATTTGCTACTTCTTTCATAAGCAGAACAAGAGTTCTCTTTTGTAATCGGCTGACAGCTCATCGAGCAGATGGAGGCTTTGGTGGATGCCCACGCCCCATTTATTCGTTCGGCTTTTCGGGCTGGTGGCAGGCGTTATATAATACGTCAATTGTACGCGGCATATTGAGGGCATCCGAGAGCGAGTTGCATATTCTGGTGTTCAACAGACCCTTACGACCATAGACTCTTCATCGCCTGATTCATCGCCTGATGATGTAGATCGCCAATTCGACAAAATGTTCAGTAACTTAGTCTCTTTACTCTACCCAATAGTGTGAGACATCCTGATAGCCGCTGCCACGCGCTAAGCGGTTGAGAGTCTGGAAGCCTGGGCGTCATTATATGTACGAAATTTGAAAAGAAACTTCTTCTTTATCTTCGAGGAGGAAAGTATCTTTTGCATACGTGGAACACCTCTGCTGCGGCATACTATTCCTTTCCAGCAATTGTTGCAGGAGTCACAGAATATCGCGCTGGTAAGGTCGCACCTGATGCTCCATGTCGAGGCCAGTGCATGCTTCGGAGGTAGCGCAATCTGTCGCGGTGCCTGGCGTTGGAGCCATTCGGAAAAGGTATTTCAAAGTCAACTGCCCGGAGACTCGTCGAGACTAGGCCCATGACAGCGGCTAAGGGCAATTATCTGTACCCGCACGGACGAATACGTCTTGGGAGATGAACATGGCATGTCGGCCGCAGTACCATCAGCTACTTGAGCCCAGACATTTCAGACATCAAAGCCTTAGTGAGCGACCTCGGAAGGCTATCAGACTCGAACTCAGCTCTTAATTCACTTACTGATCAGCTCCCTATCGACCAAAGGGGCTGCGGCTCTGTTCAAGCTTTGGACATCATCCAAGCGCCAGCGCTTCTTGTTACTCTCCAACGACTGGACGGGCAGACCCAATGGTAGAATGCAAAGATGCAAGATTGAAGAGTATTGGTTTGACAATGGTGTTATATGGGAACTCCTGTAATTTGAAACGAAAACCAACAATACCTAAAAATCTGCGTGAAGCCATGTCACCGTCAAGAATTGACACTATCGAAATGGTACGTACATCGTTTCACAAAATCAGTACTTTCAACTCTCCAGTATGTTACGCTGGCGATGGCAAACCTAATGGTAATATACCTGAGTCCTGGACGAACGTATCTGTCTGCATCGTTGTAGGCCCATGACTACCTTAGTATTGCCGCTCGGCAAAATCCTTCATGTGCGGGACTATAAGGTATAGCACTGCGTCTAGATGATCATCTCCGAATGCACCACCTCCTGACCAGGAAGCTTGTACGATTTTGTACGCTTCTTACCCAATCATGTATGCCACCCTCCTAGGGGATTGTCGGCGTTGCCAGCCTTTGCACTGCGCGGCCGGCGCAAGACCCAAATGCTTCCTCAGCTTTGGATGCCTACCATCCATCCATGGGATTTCCATCGAAGTACCTCCCGTACACATTCCCGCCAACTCCGTATGTGCAATCTCCCCGTATCGAAGCCAATTAAAGGTAGCTAATGTCTAGTCAATCTAGTATCTCCAACGATTCGAGAAACTCCCTAGCTCTGCCGATCATCCCCAATCATCGTCGCTTCATCATTCCGAAAGTCTTCTACGACTTCAGCGACCCACCTGCAGGCATGGAGCTGGCCGCGAGTATGCCTAGCAGCATCTAAAAAATCTATATCCATCGCTACAACCCTACGATCGGACACACGATTGTAGCTCGCCCTGAACCATACCCTAATTTCGTGTACTCCATTCAGCCCTCGCTGCTTCCTGGATCAAAGCTTACCCTTGTGAAGATGGGCTTGGTCTATTGCACTATCTTCGACGAGGCCATCAACCTGGCGCACTGGCCCGGACACTTGCTAGCTCACATCATGGACGAGAATGAGTGGGATTTCAAGAAACAAGACATGGGAATGCTGCGTATTGACAACTCTCCGAGGGCTGAGGTAGTCCCCGCTGCTACATCGAGTCTTTTTCCCAAACCGACTGATGGCGCCAACCGTGGACTCTCAATAACGCCCGTCGAGAAGGAGAAGCGGTTCCTCAGATGTATTACGAAGCCTCTCTTCTCCTTCCTCCAGCACCGTGGCTCAGGCTGTGTGACAGACGACCCTCAGTTCAATCCTCACCATTACCCCTATTCTTTTGTCTGGGAGTGCGGATACGGCATCGACCAGATCTTTCTCTGGTTTTTTTGGTCCAGCTGGTGCTGGGAATCCGGACCAGCTGACGTGGGATAAAATGATTAATACGATGGTGGCGTGGGTGACTGATATTGCTCAACATCCATCTATGTTCAGTCTCAAATTGCCCGTGATTGATGGTGGTGTCGTCCTTGGAGAGTGGGAGATTTTAATTCGGCACGACAGCAACGCACCGACTGTTATTGCTGCAACGGCTTGAACTGGTGGTGGTAGATGAGCTTGTAATGTGTATGGGCCAAGTTCCCGCTGTCGCCTTGCTGCTTGCGAGGTACGTACTTAAAGAACTTCGCTTCGTTCAGCCATGGCTGTTGCGCTGCTCCGGATTGACAAGTGCTGTAATTTGAATATCATATATCGATCAATTATTGCAACAAGTCTTGTCACGATCCGCTGTCTATCGTCCACCAAGTTCTTACAATCAAAAGATGTGAGATCAGCCGGTTTTGATTCGTAACAACCGTGGTTGGAAATACTTCCTTCGACGTTTCAACATTTCGGCTCGTGCCGTTCGCTTTATAGGGTTCTGCGGCATGTTTCCCCGATCGACAGCTAACTTCTCTTCACCAGCAATCGTGGATTATTGCTGGAGTATTCTGTTCACTCCCAGGTTGATATGAGCTTCGTATCTAATCAAGTAGACCCGGTAGTCGAAATACTTGGAACTTTGAGTCTCTAAGAGCTCCAAGCCCGACTTCGCTTTCTGTGAAACGATGGGTCTGAGCGGCTCTTCTGCACCAAGACATCAGATATGCCAAACCACCTCGGCATCAGCGCATCGCATGACATCGAAGTCGAGTGGCGTTGGTGCTACGCTTGATGGGCTACTCAAGGCAAAAAGCTGCGGTTCAAGCGCGAGCAGAGCTTCCACTGATTGTCAGGCGACAAGACGTCTATTCTGAAGACCGGAGAAGAATTTTAGAAGCACTATAACGAAGCACACCCTCTAGATTACCCCTTTGGCTGCAAGTGGAGAGTTATGAATCTCCACAACCTGCATAGATTGATAGCTGTAATTTACACGATTGAACGGTAGCTGAACTACTTAGGCCTAGCACCCGAAATGTTCCGTCCGTACAGGATAAAGTGTCCAGTGTGTATGGTGCTGCAACATCTTTTACAATTTTCCTGGTGTCTATCTCCATTCGGAATTAAACTCCTCTACGTTTGGTTATCGATCGTCAAATGATCGTTCAGTATTGTCGACAAGTCGATTCGAATGACGTTTTTACCAAGCAGCAAAATGGCTAATACAACGACCTTTTCATTTTTACGATCCTGATTACTGAAGCTGCTTGGAGATGGCTATTGGTACCGATGCCATCTCTGTCAGCTTGATTTCGGCCAGTTGCGCGCCTTGAATCAGCATCTCGATAGCTTTGTTTATCTCCAGGAGATCCTATCATTGCTAACGCTGCCAACGGCGATATGCTGCACTAAGTGGGCTGCTGAATCATCTGGAAAGCAAGCGCTACGTCCCATTTCGATTCAAAGGTATGTTAGCTGGGCTCGGCTTTGCCAACAAGCTAAGGATTACTTCCTGACGTCAGGATATCGGGCGGACGGGTGCATGAAGGCCAGATCACCGGGATCCATGGCGCGGGAGCGGCGGACGGTACATGTACTGTGACCATTTTCCAGTCTGCAGCGATCAGGTCTAGGACGTCCAGAAAGAATTAGACCCCGGCTCTGTCTCTCCCTTCCGCGTTATGATTTTATAAACCCAGAATGGCCAGGTCACTTCCTGACAAGAACGTTAGCGGACAAGCACATAGTGGGAAGGGCTTGAGACGGAAACCTGGATGAGCAGTGAGAGAATCAGTGGCCCGGTTTGACTCTTGCTGACGCTGGTTAACAGATCATTGGACTCATTGCATGTAAGGAGGGGGATGGCTTTGGGTCATTTCGGAGCATAACACACTGATTTTCCTTCTTCGCTAACTCACTTTGTCCCCCATCTCTTCTGAGTCCCAAAGTGGCAGCAGCAAAAATGGACGCAGAAGTCTTTCCCACAACCAGTCACATATCCTCACGGCTCTCCAACGCCATCGCAATGGATGCCGTATCCCTGAAGACCTATAAAGCCCCCCCCCCCCCCCAACATTATTCTACTTCTCAAGCCTCCCCCCCAACCACCAACCAAAGCCAACCACATCCTCCCCCTCCCCCAAAGCCTCACCGTCCTCCCTCCCTCCACCCTCTCCAGCTCCCACTCATACATGCACATGCCCCTCGCCCTGACCTCCTTCTCCACCAGCCTGAGCGTAAAATCCAGCAGCCCCCACGTATACCCCTCATGGAAGGGGTACGCTTCCAACCAGACGCCTTGCTCCATGACCCTATAGCCTAGGCGCGGGAGTCGCCCGTCAAGGCCTGAGATGCGCGCGTGGGAGATGGCGGAGGCGATGCAGGGGGTGAGGGAGAGGCGGAAGGTGAGGAGGGGGTTGGTGAGGCTGAGGGAAGGGGGGGTTTAGGTTGTGGAGGCGGGGGGAGGTGAGAAGGGGGGGCGGGCTTTACGTACTGTTGATTGGGATGGTGAAACGCGATGGCGGGTGGGGCTGATGTGCGGGTTGGGCAATTGTGGGAGGAGGGAAGGAGGTTGGGAGTAGAAGATAGGGAAGCCAGGTAGCGGGTTGTATGGGTTGTGTTGCTGGGTGTCAATCGAGAGCTCTTTTGGTGTGGAGGCGGGTGAAGGCCGGATTATATGGGTAATGGGGCATCTTATAATTATGCAGGATTGCTATTGCCGATAAAAATCTTTGACGATGATCCTGGCTTTTAGCGTATACCTTCCGTGGCGTCATCGTCGCTTGTACGAACGCTAGGGTCAATGCGCTTCGGTGTGCTCGCTCACACAGTGTGCCAATCGTTGGAAGCGCCCTGCAGGAGGGCGACGAGGAAGATTGAAACTTGACTCAGATGCCTGAGGGACAAGACTGGATGAGCGAGGGGCGGTGCTGGAGGGATTAGCAGATAGCTATCATCCGAGGAAGTAGAAGAGCGCTATCGCCGCAAGAAATCTAGATGAATACTCTGGCAATGTTTTACAACAACAAAAACAAGCGCAAGCTCAGGGCTCTCCATGTAAGGATCATTGGCAGCTGATGCTACAAAAGGTGACCTTGAACGATCAAAACACCCGAGCACTTGCACCAGACTTGTGGCAAGCCCTTTACGACTACAGAGCTTTCCGCCACGACGTGCCAATGACCGTAGACAATTTGAGGGGAACAGTGTCTGCTATGAGCCGGACTGTGTTGGTAGTCCTGATATTATATGTTCATAGGAAAACGGGTCAAATATGCAGCAAAGGAGAGACTGAGGTTGAAATACTGCTGCTGCTGCCACTTTGGGACTTGGAAGAGATGGGGGACAAAGTCAATGAGTGAAGAAGTATTAACCTCCCATTGATAAGCACATCAGAGCTTAACGCATCTGCTATCTGCGTATATCTATCACCTTAGAAGCCATTTGCGAGTCCCTGTGAACAGTTTGGGCTGAAGAGAGATATCGAATTACCTTGTTATCAAACTCGCTGCTGATGATTCCTACCAGTGGCTATTTAAGAATCATGAACGTGTCAATATGGTCTTGGTGGGTTGGGTATATTTTTTCCGGCAGCCGTTCCGTACCCACAGCTTCCAACAACCCGAAATTTGCTTGTTGAGTCATAGAATTTTCACTTTGCATAAGGTGCGTATGAGATTGAAGGCCCGGCCGGGTCTTGATTAAAGACCACGAAATTCGAAGTGAAGAAAGGCCCAGCCACGTTACCGGGAGAACCGTTCCTCGTCGACTGAAGCGTTCCCCAGCAACCTTAGTCATCCAACGACATTAGCAAGGAACAGTGCTTCAAGAGCAAGATCTTGCGGTGAATACCGGGGTAAATGAAACGAAAGTACTAACGGTTTGTCTCCGGTGTTGGCCCACCATTGTTCATCAATTTCCCCGGGACCACGGCCGTTCCGTTCCCAATGTGCATCGACAGGTCTGGAAGAGTGGCATCGCAATCGACGATCCAAGTGCCATTGGCTAACATTGTGGCACAAGGCACGTTGTTGTGATGGTAGTAGAAAGCCGTCAGTGGATCGTCTGCGTACATGAGTGATGCGGCGCCGGTATCTGCGATCATTGTCCACATGTTAGTGAACGAGCAAGAAATTTGTTTGGAAAAGGGTCAACAACCGAAGATCATGGTTTGGTTGTACAGTGCAGTATGTCCATTAACCTCGAAGATTATGTGATCCACGGTCCAATTGCCGTAGGTTTTATTGACGGCAACGGTGGACAGTTCGCCGCTGTATTTGGATCTGTCAATCTTTCCAAATTCAATCGACGGGAATGAACCCTTGGAGGTAGGGTTGAAGTTCGCAGTAAAAACTGGAAGGTCTAGACCACCTTGTGCGATAAGGATTTCCATGAAAGTGGGCTGGGGATCCGAAATGTTTCGGTCGCGGAATACCGTATCTGCTCCACGGTGAGTAGGTTTTTCCTCCTGTTGCTCATATATGTGACATACTGATATAGTTAGACTTGAATCCTAAGCCCATTATTCCATCGGACATTCCTTGCGGATAATGAGGTCCAACTACAGTTGCGACTCCGACCATCATATCGTGTGCTACGGCATGGCCTATACTTACGGTATCTGTGACGAGGTAGCCAAAGCCCCCGAAACCACCACCATAGCTCGCGGTAATAGTTAAGGCCTTTCTGTACTGGCGCCGGAGGATTGCTTTTCTTCGGATCGTACATGTTGTGAACGTTTGCTTTCGTTAAGTTTGCCGTATTTGGGCTTATGACCCAGCTATGGTGAGTCGCAGTGTAGTGTCACGTAGCTGTTTAGGCCTTTGGTTTCCAAAGACTTACAGAAGGCTCGTAGCAGTGTCGAGAAGCAGATTGACATGTTGGCCACCGATGGATACCGACGCGAGATAATCGTAGTCGTCTTCTGTAATGTTCCCTTCTGCGGTGTATCTGCGGTGTAGTGGCTGTTCGAAAGACCCAGTTTTCAATGCCTCGAGGGTGGGGGCAGGCCGAGAAAAAACATGACTAGTGAAAAGCAGAATCGAGAGAAGCTTGCCTATGGAAATACGTAGCATGATTGAAGACTTATACACGGAGGAAACAGCCTAGCTTACAGAAATCTCGAAGGGGAATCAGACATGCTAAAGATCTTGAGATGGAACAGGAAACGAGATATGGATTCCTTGAAACCTCCGATCAACCGTGCACAAGGCAATTGAAGGCGCCGTGATCTACTATACGCGACGTTCCCGAACACGAGCAAAAGCGCCAGTTTTTGACTTGACCCTGGGCTTCTAATTCATGACTTGCGCACCAGAGCTCGGACTCCCTCTACTTTAATGCCAAATATGGCCGATCATCAAGGTCGTGAAGTCTCCATTGCAGTCGATGAGGTAAGGTTGAAGATATCCTGAAGCCGAGACGGATGGTTCTACGGGTCGCATGTTTGAAAATGCTATCCTTCGTCGCTTCATGTGTGCACGACTGTTTCAGATCGAGCCGCATACGCCTAAGCCCACGCGACTAGTTGTAACGTACCAGAGTAAGTCTGGAAGTGCTTGACGACTTGACGGTTTGAAGACTGACTTTTAGGTTCTGGTATGGAGGTCTGGTGGTCTACAGCTTGATGCCAAGCATTATAGGGCTGAGAGTGCTATTTTTACTCCAGGTCTCCCCCGTCGGTACATTGGATGTACTCAGGTACCTTGCCTGTTGCCAGCTTCGCTATCTTTCATATCTGAATCCCTCCAACTCCATATTCATGCAAGCTACTTTCAAATTCCTAAATGCTTACTACTTATCGATCGCGTCTGCTACCTTGATTGCATCAATATTATTATCTCCGCTTCGACTCTGCCTTGCAAACTGCGCCGCAATCTCAGGATCATTTGATCTCTTCTTAACGAGCTTTCTACCAAGCTTTATTGGTGTTACCAAGGGGTCTTCCGTACGTAATTCAAAGAATTACCTAAGTCGCAACTTAACCAAGCCTACCCTTGGAATTCATACTCTTTGGGCATGACGAATATAACGCGGCGAGTTGAAGTCGTGTAATACAGACCTTGTGCTTCGGGTCGCTCCTGTACTTGGGGAGATTCCTGTCCCAGTCCATGAAACTGGGAAAATAACGACATGTTTGCATCGGCTTCATTCCTGTACGAAGTAGAAAAGGAGAAGGCAGCTCCGGTGGCGCGTACTCCCACATGTTGGCAACGTACATTACTCTGGGTTTTCCGTATCACATGAGTTCAGGATTTACTCCGAACCTTGCGCTTGGGTATATTGATTGGATGATAGGAATGCTTCTACGTTCGGCAATTCCAGCTACAGGTCTGCGATGGGGGTTCAATTTATCAGTTGTCCGTCTTCACGTTCATTGCTGAATGCTAAAGATCGATTGCACCACTTCATGCCGGCGCATGGGACAGACATCGGAAAGATACTATCTCTCAAGAGCGTGGGAGTGTGGTGTTTATGGAGTTATATTGATACCATTATCACCCCACTCTATTCATTCTCTCCACTCCTCATCCCTTCTCGATTCCGTCTACCACTCAACAGCAACAGGGCCCTTCCAATTTTGCATCACTGACAAACCAACTTCGCACTCTGCGCGCTCGGCGTAGCACTGATCGGGATACATCCTCCAGAAGACGCTGACTCAGTCGATGTACCCGAGCAGTTCGGCCCCGTGAAAGTGAACACCGTGCACTCCTTGCCTGCTGGGATAGAGTCCTTGAGAACGGTGATGCTGGCGAATGTGCCGCTGAAAGTCGTACAGTAGTTACCGGCCGAAAAGAGGAATTTTGGGGAAGGGGCAGCGTTGACGCCTTCCGCTTTTGCTGGAAGGCAGGCTGGGTCGAGGGATGGGATACCAATGGCGGTTACGCAGAATGAGCTTGATGAGCTGGTAGTGGGGACTGCGCTGACGGCGGCAAGTGTGGATAGGAGGGCCCCGAGGATCTGGTGCTGATTAGGATTCGAGGAGTGAAAGGGAACTTGGGAAGTTGTTACAGTTTTGGTCATCATCTTGCTCGGCTTTACGTGGTCTGGGGTCTAATATTCAAATCTTGCTGGGTGGGTTTTGCGTGATATCGAGAAAATGTGGACGGAGGATGACTGAAGTACTGGCCCCATCCAATTCTATCGAACACAGCCTACTGGTCCTTGACCCGGGCAAGCTCGGAGAATGTCCAGCTTAGTCGCATGACTTCTATGACATTACAGCGATCATCGGTTAAGGACCTTCTTCGCTCTAAATCGAGTAAAGATTTCCTGCCAATTACCGAGTGGCTCTGAAAGTAGATACATCGTGCTAGTTGCCGAAGGGCTCCTCAGATCAAAGCGATGATCACGCGAAAGAATACGTTCGAGGCGCATCGTTGTTGGGGATTTATACCGTCATCGCCTTCCCAAAGCGTAGTTCGTCCATGTTAGCTAAGCCTAGTCTCTCTGTCTATGCCCATGTTTCCTAAATTATTGGGACCCGACCGAGCTTCTCCAACATTCTTTCGCCCTAGATCGGATTCAATCTGCTTAGCTTCTACATCCCATCCTGTTCTCTGACTCCATGACGCCCAAAGCCGTGCTTCGCCGGGAATTCAATACCATGCTTGCTAATGTCTTCACGTAAAGCACAAATGTCCAATAATGCGGGAGGTGGATTCATTTATCATCGGCCGATGATCTCTGTCTTCCATCAGCCGTTGAGTGATTGTTGAGCCCAGATGCGAAGAACACAAAAGGCGGACAAGATCCCACAACTGTAAACAAACATCTCCTTCCGAAACCACAAGTATACGCACATTGAACAATACGATCCCAAGATGCACACCACAAAGGTAAGCCGGATGAATTACGACTTTGGGCATTCTCTCACTTCGCATAGCTCCTCGCGCTTACGCAGATAAGCCTACTCTCGTACCTCACTCTCGCCACGCCTCCATCGACGTGCCAATACAAAGTCTTCATCGACGGCTACCCGAATTCAGGCTGCGTCGTTGCCAACACTGGTCCTATCGGAGTCAATCTGGCAAACAGCCTGTTCCTTACTCCTGGGGACTGTAAGGACTCCTCTGAACCGGTCCTGAGTTTTCGCGACGCTATCAGCAATGACGCTAAAGCGACCACCTGTACTTTGACGGCCTACGCCGCAGCAGGCTGCCAAGGAGCAGCTTTCGCTCAGCAGCCGCATGTGGTATCAAACGAGAATCAATGCGTTGAGTACGCTTTGACCAGTGGTAATTTGTTGGGGCAAAGAGCTTCCGGCTCAATTGTTAGGAGGACTTAGGGGTTGGCAGTATGGCACCTGTGAGGGCTCTGAACGATATGGAAGACTTGCAGCGTGTGCAAATGTTAGCCAGAAGGATAAATAGATAGCTTACCAAACGAGGGGTTTCGCCGCCTGCGCCAATGTGAGATAGGAGGATAGATTGATAGCTTATCCAACGTGCAATTTACTTTTTGACTGTCGCTGTTTAGATGTGTCTTCCCCTACCGCTTGTTGTTCTTCATCGACAGACGGCTTCAATAGGTCGTTCTGCGTAGCGTGCATTAGATATCCAATAGCTGCGCAATAGATCCACACTCAATACGCGTGCGAGTCAGCTGTATAGGGCATCGATTGACATCGTGACATGTGTTCTCGAATGGCGATGGGACATGTATTGCTTTGTTCATGCCTGAAGTTCAATTCGAGCGCACCGAACACCTCCGATATTGACCGGGCGTAAGCCACTTCCTTCAGAACAAGCTGGAGCTTCGATGGTCCCTGGAAGTGCCAGAGTATTTGATGATCAATCGTCCTGGAACATACAAGCTCCTTGGAATTTCCCCTGTTCGCTAGATCGAGTTCCCCCGATGAATACTGTCAATAGCGTGTAGTCAACCCCAGATCGAATTGATTATGGAGCTCAAGCCATCATATTCAATGGCATGGGTTGCTTTAAGCTTTCTCCCCTGGACTGATCTGGCACCGCCGGATAATCGGATTGAGTCTTTAGCGTCGAGCTAATGTTACGGTTACGCGCTAAGCTCCGTAGAATTTTTCTACGATCCCGTCCTGTCCATGGATATTCAGAGCCCAATAAAGTATTGTGAATGACGCCGCTGCTCACACGGACCACTATATTCAATGGGCCGACAGACTACAGAGTTACGTATTACCTACCACTAACATATTTAGAAAAAATACGTGACACGATCAGTGGACACCACCAATGTTGATGTATGTATCATTCTCAGTGGTAAGAGGCGATAAGTGGAACGCAGTCTCCGTACAAACAGCATCAACGTCAAATCATCAAATGTCTCAACCTAAGCTTTAAACTGATCGCGGAAATGATATGTTTCCCCTATCGTCAATCGAGGGATCGAGGAAATTATGTACGCAGACATTACACCGCCTGATAGCCTTTATGGACCATGACAGATATTGTTGGTCAAGGTTCAGGTACCTTATGACAGCCTTTTTGTCGTGAAAAGTACGAAGAAATCCAGTCCTTGAATGGGCGACCAGGCGTGGGAGATACATTAGATCCAACGGCGTGTGATAGTCGATTGATCTAAATTGCTCATAAGTGCGCTGCCATGAACAACAAAGTAGATGATTTCGTCGTTACGGTTTGTTTTAGAAATTTTATATAGTGGCGGATCTGGTACTGCCATAGTGCCAAGACTTTCTTGTCACCACTAATGGTACTTTTGGGCAGGACTCAGCAGGAGTTAGACGTACACCTGACTCCACGGTAGCCTACCTATGCAGGCTTCTCTCCCTTCTTTAGATGACCTGGACGGAGTTGGTCACGTTCTCCAGACCTGCAAACCTCAAATTCTGCCCCCCCCGAGTCTGCTGAGGTCACCCCAACTGACCCGGGGCTGCTGGCATGTAACCCTCGGAGCATTGAAAGATTCTGTTTCCCAAGATCCGTACTTTGCGCTCAGTAAAAGTCATCGGCAAAAACGGTCTATCCCTCCCCCCCCCCGGCGCCGAAAATTCTAGGCTTTGAGAATGGCTTTTCACATCCCACCAGCATCCAACGATGCTCTCCTCTCCCTTACCCGCCAGGAACACCACCTCCAAAACTATCTCCAAACCCTACTTGACGCCCAAAGCTCCGGCCTTCTCGCGGGCCTTGGCGTGAAAGAGGAAGGTACAACAGGCAGTAGCACGGCCCCCTCGAGTCCCCCCAGAATTCCACGACGCCCTAAGAGCGTAGCGCCGACAGGGCAGCCCTCGAGCAAGAGCATCAGCCTTCGAGGCGCAAGACGCGGGATCTCGTACGCGATAGACCATCTAGCTGCCCTCAAAAGCCAGCAGCGCGAGCTTCTAGAAGCAAAGCTCGAGAACCGCGGCCAAGATCTCGAAGTTGTCGAAAACCTGACTCGTAAGCAGGAAGGCTTACAGGAAGCTATCGAGCATATTGAGGCCGCTCCAACAACGTCCCGCATCACCTCCCTACGCAGCGAGGAACAAACGCTTGGCACCGAGATCGCGGAGATGGAGACAAAGCTCTATCAAATGAAAGCACGGCATCGCCATCTACTGCGCGAGATATCAGGCCTCGATAACAGCGTCCAAGCGAAGCTCTCCTCTTACCGCGAGTCCTTAAATCTAGCGGAGAAAGAAGCCCGGCTATTCCTTTCGCGGCCACCGGCGCATGACGGTGGTCTGGTAGAAAAAGAGGACGGTTTTTGGACGCTACCGATCGAGAGGCGTACACTGGAGATGGCGGGTGATGACCTGCGAGGGAGGAGAGTAGAGTTGAGAAAGAAGTGGAGGGCTGTGGAAGGGGAGAGGGTTGCGTTAGTGGAGGGGAAGGAGCTCTGGAGTGAAGTCTGCGTGATAGTAGGAGACGTAGAGCAGCAATTGACGGAAGAGATGAAGGTCATGAGAGGAGGTGAGCAAGGAGGCGGGCCAGGGATGAGGAAGGTATTGGGCGTGATGGGTAAAGCAGCAGGGGAGATCGAAGAGAAGCTGAATGCTGCCGAAGAGAAGAATTGGAGATTGTTAGTATGTTGCATTGGAGCAGAACTGGAAGCTATCATGGAGGGCGAGCGAGTGCTGCAAGCGGCGTGCGAAGAAGTTGGTGGCAATGAACTCTGTCATGGGATGGATGTGAAGGACATACGAAGCGAGACCAATGGATTGAACGGGTCGGAGACATCAAGACGCTCGGACAACGGTGTTCGGTTAACCCAGCCGTCCCGTGAATCTTTGGTCAGGTCAGAAGATGAGGACGATGAACCTGGACCGGATTTGTTGATATCTCATGAAGACGACGAATGATTCGACTCAACAAATGTCTAAAGTGCTTTCAGACACAGTATAGGATCAACATCAGACTACTGATAGCAGACATGATTGAGCCTCGACATTAGTGTTAAGGACTGGAAGAGTCTGGGCCTGAGGTTGGAACTGAGCTTCAATACCCATGGTATGTTATAACCCTCCGTACGCTGTAACTCCTTGGGCATACCTAAGTCCAGAAGCCGCGCCTGCACATATCATCTGGTGCCTTTGGCATTCAAGGGTAAAGCTTCCACATACCTAGCCATTCCTTGTCAGTCTTCGGAGACCTAAGGATATTTCTCATCACAGAAGTTCCAGCTTGGAAACCGAGGGACATCGTGAAAACTCCGAATCTGAGGAAGATGGTGCCATGATACCTATCGCTCCGACTCGATAGGCGAGGGGAACTCTCTCGCTAGAACCGGCGATAGCTCGAGTATGTGCACTGCCAGACGTCCATGAAGAGAGACTAGACTTGACCGAGTATTGGCAATTGGCCGGTGCGTTCAAAGATTCCTAAGCGCACGACGGAGAGCCAGGTGCAAAGTGTGCATATTGGGGAATTTCGCACTTGCTACTTCGACATCTCGACGTCATTTCACTGGTCTTGACACAAGGGCTGGCCAGTATCAGCCTCTATGCGAGGAGGGGGAGTAAGGATGGAGGCCTTGAACACAGGCCTAAACCACCCTTCCCCAGGACATAGCTGCGGTGATCGATCATCTTGTCATCTGGACTTTCGGATCGCTACTTTGCGTTTATCAGCTTCGCGAGAAAGTACCAGATACATATATATCGGCAAAACTTAACCCAAGGACGGCGTATCAGTCTCGTTCGCTTCGTAATTGTCGTCGTCATCATATCTTTGCCTTTCACTCTACGATGGGGCACGATGGGTATGAGGCAACAGTTCCTGTTCGCCTAAAATTCGACCATTTCCGTTAATTTGCCCCTAATCCTACTCTGTTCATTTGTACCAATACTAAATCTATTTTGTTTTTACTAAATCTACTCGGTCTCAAACATAATATCAAACAACGACCCCAGTCATATCTTTCCTTGGTCCTCCACTTATCCTCCTCTTCAGATCAGTCTCATCTAAACATTCTCCCTTGGCTCCGCTCTCGTTCCTTCATCTCCTTCACTGTGTTTCACAAAGAGAGCCTAGGTCAAGTCAGCCCGACCAACTTGACTACTTAGCAACGGAAGAAACTTGCCACAATTACGGCTCCTGTCAAAGCGAAGACAGCCAAACAGAAATTCATGTTCGCCCAGCCCAAGCCACCTTCTGCGATGCTCGTCCACAATGGACCCAGTACAGTCCCTGCTGCAAGAGTGCAGTTGAAGAGCGCAAAACCTTGCGCAAAGGCGCCGGCTTCACCGAACAGATCCGCTCGTTGGCGGCCCATGGCTTCCACGGCGCTGGTGAGGTCGCTTGCTATGGGGGCAACAGAGAGGGTAAGAGAGAAGCCTGGATGAAGGTTGTTAGTCAGTAGTTCAACGTGCCAGTGGAGGCAATGCAACGAATGAGATGTCTACGCGCCTCAAGATTGACTTACCGATCAATGTCATCAACACGCACAGTGCAATAATGTGAGATAATCTGTCTGTGGTGACAAGTCTTAGAAGTGCGATGAGAACGAGGTTCGCCAGGAAGCCTCCAGCAGCCATCCAACGTGCTCCGAATCTATCGGAAAAGAAGCCGGCTACAGGCGAGAGGAGGGACGGCATGGCAATGGTGAGGTAGATTAGCCCGGCGCCGGTGGAGTCCCAGCCGAATAGATTCTTCACGAAGAGACCCAGGTCACTGTCAAAGCTGGCCAGCAGGGTGTAAGTTACGAAGACTGCATAGACATCGGCGAAGATGCGTGGTTCTTTGATCAGGTGGAAAATGGGAGGTATCCTATTCTTCTTCCCACTGACGCTGTCGTGCTCGCTTGCAGGTTGACTACTGTCGTTCTCAGGTCCGGCTGCACCAGGCTCAACGTCTAGGAAAGGTTCGGCATTGCCGAAAGCCTCATTACTAATTTGAGTCGTGCCATACTTGACTGGATGTTGTACATGTGGTACCTTCTTCTGCGTCACCGCGCCTCCCATCCACTTTTTCGCCGTTCTCTTCTCTATCACAATAATCCTTAATGCGATATCAACAACCCACCAATCCGACCATCAGCCCAACAATGGCATCGTACCCCGCATGATCATAGACTATCCCACCCAGCAGCGGACCAGAGATGACTCCGAACGTAGCACTGGAAAGTGCATAACCCGATTTCTCACCAGCACTCTGCACGCCAAAGGTATCAACAACGAGTGCGAGTCCTACGCTGTAGATTACAGCTGACGAGGCGCCTTGTAGGGCTCGTGCGATTAGGAGGGTCCATATGGCAGGATTGCCGATGAAAAGGCACGCTGAGGCGACCTGAACCGCGAGGCCTAAAAGCAGAGGAAGCCGACGAAAGGAGGCATAATCCGCAAGCCAGCCGCTTATTGCTGTTATTGCAACCGTCAGTGGTGATTCCGCGGTTCTTTTTCGGGTAAAAGGACGTACGGGATACGATGAGTGACGACAAGCCGAAGACCGCCAGGAGAAGAGATGTCCAGAGCTGGACTGGAAAGAGTGGGGTGATCAGATGTCAAATCCCTCGATCCAGTGGGGCGAAGCACACACTCTCGTCTTCTGGTATTCCTGATCGTTCAGAAAGCGAGAATGGAAATACCGGAACGATCTGGTCTGTTTAACATGGTTGACAGCTCGGCTCGAATTATGAACAAATGCAACAGAGTAAAGAAACCCATCCTAGGTTGGCATAGTCAGCTGCTACGGACCCTTTCTTCATTGATGAGAGCACACAGACCGTGAAAACTGCAAGGCAGACCACGGCCAAGATGAACCATGACGACGACCGGTAACGGAGTAGTATAGGGCGCCGAGTAGCTCCTCCTTCGTCGCTATCTTGAGGCTCTTCACCCGTTCTTGTGTTAGATGACTGTTCTACTCGGTCCGTCATTTTATTGAAGCAGTGAGAGTCCGCCAACGTGAAAGCACGAAATGACGAACTTTCGATGGATTGGACAAACAGTGAAGACCCATGATAAGAGAGGGGAATCGTCAATGCAGTTGGCTTCCTCAAGCGAAATGCAGCACAATAATTCTCGAAGCAGGCAATGAGACTATACTTGAAAGGATGACCATGAAGAGTGCACCCTGCCGATAGATGCATTCTGCATCGAGTTTGTCCTCGAGTCTCGATTCAAGCGGGTTACCGGGTTTGAAGTCTATGCCAGAGCTGAACCAGTGATGCAGTTTACACCGAATATGTCCGAGTATGTCCTCGGATCCCCATCCAAGGGGATTACCGGATCGCATGCACGGTCTGACGGACACCTTCGGTCCACCACGTCTATCCGAACGGTTGAATCTGCTGACATGCAGGCACTTGGAGCAGCTAAAAATCAACATCTTATCATTATTGTATTGCCAGTGACGGGGTCAATTTATTGGTGCCTCGATTGACATGCATTACCGGGCATACATACAATCGATGAAGATGAATCCTGGGCTATGGCTTGAACAGAAGTTGGGGGATAATACTAGACGCTGAAGGAGTACTCTTTCCCTCCTATCATGCACTCCCTTCACCGTCTCCCAGCCTGGGCTCACGAGATCAAGAGCATCTTATGCCTCTCGTAAATTCCGATCCTAACGCTAAGGCATGTCTATATGTGGTTTACTCGACAACACAATACTGCAAGCCATTCTAGGCCATACCGTCAGACCCTTCCCTTGCTGTCGCGAAGCCCGAACTTTCCAAGAATAAGGGCTGACCTGCACACCTTATTTTACACCTAATGGCGAGTCTGCAACAGACCTAGGAAGTTGTCGTTCTCAAAACCCAAACTGCGCAGACAGTCGGATCTGGCGTCTGTTGCGCTGACCTCAGAAAATGATGCCGCCGACGTCGGTTGCCCCCCCTTCTCTCCTTCTCGAGTAGACGGACGAGAGGCTCCGGCTTCATAACTGACGAGCAGCAGCCCAACTCGGGTACGATACGAAGTTGCGACGTAACTTCAGTAATCTTGAGATCTTTGGCATCGCATCCAATGTTATGGGCTTGTTGTCAACTATAGCGTCTACAATTTCATACGAGATCCTCGCAGAACCTGTGGGATGGGTTTCGGTACGCTTCGAGCTTGCTGAAAAGGCAAGAGTTCAGTGCCTTCAAATCGAGACTGTAGCATTTTGCCGCTCGAACACTACTCCAAGAGCGAGCTGTCTTCCGTAATATATATTCAACTCGGAGCCGAACAATCAGCGTCTTCTTGGTGCATGCTCAGTGAAGTATCTCAGCACGAACATAATTAGCTCGCGGCAGTAGCTTCTCCATTGTAGGCTTGGGTAACCGGTCTTTACTTGAGCCTCAGCTTGCCACCCCCAGATGTATCAGGCTTGCAACTAGTATGTCCTCAATCCAAGCTCTTGTAATGCGATACAAACGGAACCGCGCGCCTATGGGGATTTCATTCGGCGCTTGGAGTCTCCCATACGCGCATTGAGCCCATGCCGGTGTTGATTTGCATGGCTTGAGTCGATTGAATGACACCCAGGTAATGGAATTGGTAGCGACCCTTTTCAGCAGGAATCATTGCGACGTTCCCTAATCCGCAACACAAAAGAGCAACGTGGAATAGAATCCTAAGTTTTTTAACAGGATCGGAGTTTGGTCCGCCCTCTGAAAGAAATGCTTTCCCAAAGTAGCCAGGACCACCGCTCCCCTTCGTCTGCAGATCAAGCCTACCTTTAAGGAGCCCGTACAGCCTAAACATTCCAGCACCATCTTTTCCTGCGGGTTCAAGTCTCTGCTTCCGTCACGGCAGGCCCAGATATGTACTCGAAGCTCTTCATTATCTCGAGCTCCTGGTCCTGGTCATCTTTTTCAGCACCCCTCTCACCCATACGTTTCCGCGTCGGTGTTGGCGAGAAGGCTCGTGGTCAGGGGAGCATTGAGGAAGGTCCAATATAAGGCAGGTTAGCTTCGAAGCAGATCAAAATTGACGAGCATGCCTTGAGCCCTTGGTGGCGTCGCTGTAGCCGTAGGGGAAGTTTACTGTCGCAGACATGGAACTGGGTCCTGTAGGGTCAAAATGTCTCTTTGAATTATGGTGAGGTCTGAGGATAGCCTCGACACGGATGATCGGACCGCTATTAGCGCTTTCACAACGGTTGTCGCCCCTTGGCCTTATTTTTAGATCCCCGACCCCAACTTCTGGCAAGACGATTTTGGTCAACTTTCGCATTTCTTGATTTATCACTATCAAAAACTCACGTTTGATAGAGTGGACTTTGCGCTTTCTAAAATTGCTCTGCTTATAAATTTTGATCAAGAATTGCTAAAGCTATAGAAATTGCAAAGTTCGTTGGCATGTAAAAAGTTCAAGTCGATCTTTGTTTTTGAGAGACGCTTTAAAACACAAAAACTTTGCAATTAGATAACTTTCTCAATGTTAGCTCAAACTCTATCAAAGTTGTGCTGTTGAGAGCGCAAAGTCTACTCTATCAAACATAAGATTTTGATAGTGATAAATCAAGAAATGCGAAAGTTGACCCAAATCGTCTTGCCAGAAGTTGGGGTCGGGGATCTAAAAATAAGGCCAAGGGGCGACAACCGTTGTGAAAGCGCTAATAGCGTAAACAGATTAATCTAAAATTGTGATTATCAACCCGCCGACTTCACTTTCCAGAACCAAAATAGTAGCATGAATAGAAACTCCGTTCTAAGGTCTCCAGTTCGATTATGGCAGAAATTTGCTTCAAGAATGCTTTGACACTATTGAACGGTTGCCATGGCACATGCCAAGTCAAAAAATATTTCCACTCAGAGGCCTCATGCCTGTAATTTCTAAAGATACTCCGTCTTTATGAGCCATTCTCCCGACTTATGACCTGTTCACGTTTTCAATAAACATACACTTCTCCATTGCAACTTTCCTAGGCTTGCAAGATGCTTCCCGAGCCAACGTTCACGCTCACGATCCCTTCTATCTACGATGACACGACCTTAGACTGTCGAGTCTACAATCCTCCGATCTCGGTTTATACCCGCCAGCACCATGGACCGAATGGCATATCGGGAGCTGCCATCGTCGCTCATCCATACGCTAGCTTTGGAGGATGTTACGACGACCATGTAGTACTTGCTTCAGTTGCGGAAATCCTTCGCCAAGGATACGTTGTCGGGACCTTCAACTTCAGGTCCGCATAGTGCCCAAGTCTGGGGAGGTAACACTGATGAGGTGCGGTTAATCAGGGGCGCCGAATCGTCGAAGGGTAGAACCAGCTGGAGCGGCAAACCCGAATTGCATGATTACATATCGTTTATTGGTTTTCTGACTTACTACATGATAGCCTTGCGTCTACCTGGCACTGCAGGAACCGTGCCAAATTTTCCCGAGGAATCTCTCTGTCAAATCTCAACTGGGACAGCTCTGGAAAATACCGGCATTTCAAGCAAACGTCATCTGAAGCTCATCCTGGGCGGCTATTCATATGGCTCGCTCATCGCCAGCCACTTACCAGCCATAGACTGGATTTTGAAGCGATTTGCAGACGTCCAACAAGGTACAGCTGAAGCAGAAATAAGACTTCGAGCTTCTGGCCTAGCGGCGCAGTGGAACCGGGACGCTCAGTTACGCCAGGAGATCCATCGTGAGCGTAGCCTCAGAGCACACGGAGACCTGAGCCTGCCCGCCAATTCGATGTCAACAGTAGTCGGCGGCGAGGAGTATGAAGCGGGAAGTCGAATACCTAGCCGGGACTCACGCCGTAGCATGAGTGCTGTTCGACGAAGTTTCGAACGTAAGAGAAAAGGCCTGGGAAAACACCCTAGCAACGACCGCCGAGTTTCCCTCGAGAGCGAAGAAAGACTCTCGCCGACCCCGCTACAGGCGCCCAAAGTATATTATCTTCTGGTATCTCCTCTGCTACCGCCAATTTCCAATCTTGCGACGATGTTCACTAGACTTGCGGCCTCACGCTTCCAGGAAGGCTTGCTAAGCGACTCATCCACGCATGATGTAACAGAATATTTGCACAGCTGTGAGACCTTGGCAATATACGGTAGCAAGGATCTTTTTACCTCGCGAAAGAAATTGCGAGCTTGGTCGGAGGCTTTGAGCGCCAGGCCGGATTCACGCTTCCGTTTCCACGAAGTCTTGAATGCTGGTCATTTCTGGCGTGAGGAAGGTGTCGAGGCAGAGATGAGAAACACGATACGCCAGTGGCTGGAGCTGCTCCGTGAATTACCAAAGCCTGACCCTTCCTGACTCCGGACGTGGGACTAGATCAATCATCACCAGAATCCAGACACTCTGTTGGTCTGGAACCCACCCTATACACGTCTTGAATCGACTTGACAGTCCCGGTATGCTTGTCCGGAGATGGCTGCAACAAGGTCCGCTCAGCGTGGTGACGCAATTAACACCGGCCGCGAAAGGCTCCCAACAGTGATGCGGGACAGAGTGAACGGCATCAACTTACGTCTAGAGACCCTGCACGTGTTCCAAAGCTTCCACCCTCTGCTCGATCTTACTAATCAGATGAAAAGTTCACCTTCGTCCTCAAAACATTCGATCTCTTTCTCAATAATCACGGAGCGAAGAGTACTCCTGAGCTTATCAAGTACTCGATCGATTTTGCATTCGGCCATTGCAGAGTAGAGCATTCTTCGGTTGTCCCTATCGCCAGCAGCCATTGCTTGATTCAGCGTAAGCAATATCGCGTGCGAGTCTTTGATCCTCCGTTGCTTTTCCTCTTTGTTGGCCCTCGAGCTAGCTTTCCAACGGTCGACAACATGCTCAAAATTTTGCAGCCACAAAGCAGTCTTACGTACTAAGAGACCCCGAAAGTCGTTATTCCGCTTCTGCGCGCTACAGGCAAGATTACAGATGCACTGTAGTCTCGTAAAGAGCTGAGTCGGCTGCTCATCGTCCAGACACTCTCTCGCGCTCTCCGTAGTATGGCTGCGAACCAATCGACTCTCTCCAAATCGTCGAAACTCTTTCGCACCTACGGCCAAGCGCTCTTGATTGAGGTTGCGAATATTGGTGGACAACTCTTCACGTCCTTGAGTACCAATTGCAGACAGTGCGAAGAATTGTGATGTGCCTTTGGCGAGCGAATTTTCCCGACGCCGCGGTCCGAGGCTCAGGTGTTCCTCTTGCGGTTGCTCATGAGTCCGAATAGGCAGTGAAGCCTGTAGCGAAGGGTCCCGCTGCCCAGCGGTTACAGTTGCATGAATGGCTTGAACGAGTTTCAGCAGCTCCACATTGGATTGGGCAGTCTGTTTTTCAATCTTTTCCAACTTTTCCGCACTATCAATACCAGCTGTCTCGATGCGTTGACTCGCCGACCTGCGCCCTCATGTCATCTATATGGTAAAGACAAAGACCTTAAGCCGACTGGTACAGGGCATCTACCACAGAAAAGTATTGAGGACAATATTAATTGACTCTGTCTGCATTTGCAACTTGGCTCGAAAGTCGACAAATATTTGGGCATCAGAGCTCCATTTAATCTTCGTCCAGTTGAGCCTAGCATTTTGGCTTAGCCTCGCAAGTCGTGATTTCATGTTTGCGGACAACCCATCGAGATGCTGCGCCTGATCATTCTCTTCGCCTACATTGAATCTTCCCTTATAACGAGCGACAACATGCTCGAGTTCAAGAAGCGTCGTCGCACAAGTGGAGATGAGTGTATCTAAGTCATTACGCATGCGCGTCGCATCTTCTCCGGCAACCTCCTGGAGACGAGGGATTTCTTTCGCCTGACGACCTAAATGATCAACAGCGCAGCGGAGTCCGAAAAGGGTGTTGCCCAGTTCGCGACATGCCGCTCGACTGTCTTTTCTTAGTATGCTGCACAACTGGTAAGCAAGCTGGCCGATCAGTACAATGTTTCCAGCGCTAAAGCCAAATGACATGCTCTCGGTCTGCGCTCAGCAAGTATGACTGATATGGATCTCTTCAGGTTTTTGAAGAATACCAGGACCGAATGCGGGTGGCTACGTCCCCCTCTTCGCAACTCACCAGTGGCTGTCATGGCTACGTGGATCACAAGGCAGCCATGCCAGCCTTACCGATTTGATTGGTTCTCGATGCCGCTCTGCAAGGCTGGCCCCCGATCTTCAGCAATGACGATGAGCTATTTATTGATTGCGTTGCGACTTCTGCCCATGAAACGAACACAATCACAAGCCCCCTCCACATTCTCTGATCCGGTCTGAGCGCCGTTCTTCGTGCTACGTCTGTACAGGCAAACAGCCATATATGGACTTCCACACTATCGACAGGCCTAAGCCTGCTTCGCACAGCATTACAATTGGTGGCTTAATGCGACAGAGCGATTATGAGGTCGAGAATCCGAGACTAGTAACGGTTACTCTCGAGTTTGGCGGAGATGAGCATATCTCTCGAATTTGGTCCAAGTTGAAAGGCAGGCGATGCTGACTGAGTTGTGCCCTACCATAGAATCTAGATGACTGACCATGTCCGTGTAGAGCTTGCATATTATGTACCATATTACTTGCTGGGCGGCCAGGGTCGTGAAAGGCGGTCGTGGTCGAGCACGACGTCGAAAAAAGTGACACGTCCTTTTAAAGAAGTTGAGGTGGTCCCCCAGGACATTCCCTCGAACTATGATGAGAACCGTATCAATGTCAACGACTCTTTTATATCTTTTGCAAATTTGCCAGACCAGAGCCGTGTTGAGCTGCAGTCGCAGGGTCCAATTTTCAGTACCAATGGCGCACAGAAGATAGTGATCAACGATGACTTAGAGATCACCTTCCATCGTACTCTGCGTATGCCTGACGACAAGCGACTTCACCAGCTTCCTGCTTCGCTTGGCCACTTTGCGCTGTTCAATGTCGACGAGTATGCTGACCGTCTTCCGTCAAACATTACCAAGCAAGGCGGCCTGTTGTTCCCGATGTGGCAGCGCGAAGCTATGTGGATGGGATTCTCTGTGAAGACACATTCCATATATGCGTTGCGAATCTTCGTTGGACGCATCAATGCAGTGTCTGGGCTGCTAATGGGAGAAGAGCTGCCTTACATCAATGACATGGAGATGAAGCAAGACTACATTGTAGTTCCGCAACAAAGATGGGTTGACGGAATATGCGTTGCGCCGGGTGTAGTACGCCAATTTGTAGCAATGCCACGTAAGTGCATTTCGCTATTCTGATACACGTTACACGGTGCTTTCAAAGAGATTTGTATCTCCTTCTCGAGAATCGATGCGAATATCTCGCAGAAGTGATCATTCAAAGATGGTAGATACAAGCCAGCATTTTGCTTTGCGACGTGCCACCGTAGGTGGAGCAACAGACTAAATTCTTTGAATCAAACACTGCATCGGAGAAGGGGGCTTCGTTGACAGAGCTGATTTTGTTGCTTGAAGTTGGCTCCGGCTACACCATCGAAGGGAAGAAGACCGGCAAGGAGGATATCGGCGGTCTGCAGATCGAAGTCACCCCAGCATACAAGTCCGACTTGAAGATCTGGTTCCGAGCCTCCGAGAAAGAGCCAGGAGTAATAAACCTCTTGTAAAGCCTCCACGAGCAGACGACGCCAGCAGCCAATAATATCAAGCCTGGGGACAAACTCAGAGTCCATCCAGTGCCCCATACACGAAGTCCCATACAAGATTTCTGACCTTGCTGCCGATCTCCCAGCCCCAGAAACCCATATGACCGTACGTTTTTTTCGAGTGCAAACGACGCTTTACACTAAATCATCGGATAGGCTTGGAATTTAAACTGGGAACAAAGACGAGCTGCATTCGAATGGTCGACCACGTCGATGATTGAGACTGCTGACACTCTATTAGCCTCGCAAACATATAATATGCCACATCCGCCAAGTTCCACCTTTGCCTGCCTAGTCGGTCCCTCAGGCAGCGGCACGAGGAAGAGGAGAGGCCGTATGATGGTAAAATCGGAGACGCCCATCAACCAATCCAAGTCTGAGTCAAGGATCGTGGACATCAAAACCACGAATCTTGCAGTCATGGGTCTTGCTGCTGGCGGAAAACTGATCCAAGATATCGTGAAAGACTTGACTCCCCAGAATTGCTGGAATACATCTCAAAGCCGGCTTATCAACATACATATCTTTGATCCGACGAGCTGCGAAGAAATTACGCATATTGTACCACAACCGCCACCGATGGATGCAAAAGCATACACGGATGCAGATCTTCCCTTTTACGTCGTTCAAGAGGATGTGGACAATAGGCTTGAGGAAGGAGACTTCGGGAATGTGAAGAGTGTTAGTGCCATGGATAAGGCATTTGGGGTTACGACGGAGGAAGAATTTGATCCAATGAAGCCAAGGATGTGTACGCAATGTGAGAAGAGGCTGTGTGATTGCATGTAAGCTTCCTTTTCCTTGTTTCCGCAAACACTGCAAAGCCCAAAACACCTTCCCAAAGGCCCCAAGCATGACAAGCTCGACTAGCATCCGCCCCTGCAACCACCAATTCTGCAATACCTGCATCCTTGCCCTTACCGACGCCTCTCCAGCCTCCTCTTCCAGCGCCCCTCCTCCATCAAAAGCCCCAGAGGGCCGGATATGTCCCCGCTGCGCTAGACCGGTTGATCGTGTTGCAGGCTTCTCGGCGCCGATGAATCTTCCGGGGGAAGAAGGCTTCAAGGCGAATGTTCCTGTTCATGTCCTGAGCGCAGAGCAGGATGGCCGGAGCGCTTTTCGATCAATGTACCATACACGACTCTGATATGAGATTTTGAGATTGGGTGAATTATTAGGTCACTGATTGTTCGAGTACTATATGTCATTAAGCGAGTTCTATAACGCTGTTCGAGGAACATTGATATGAAAAGAATACATTGCTTTATGATACTACTATCTAATTCTCAAGAGTAAAGTAGGAACGCCCATTTCAGGCAACAGTGAACGTGATTTCCGTTTGTCGCCACCTCTTGCTGTTGCGCTAGGCCAACGAGTCTGTGGACGAATTCGGACTAATGTAAAGTAAAGACAAGCCCATTCGTAGAGACAGTGGTCACGTGCCGTTGCGCGTCGCGGTCGCGGTCTGCTTGGCGTATATTGCTACAATCGCACCTCTTTCTTTCTGATAGTATCAGCAATCTAGCCCAACCACACGAGCTCTCTCAGAACCGCGGAAGTCAAACCCTTCCGAGCCAGCATTTCCTGACTTGCTCAACCAAGCAACGCCTGCGCCCTGCACGAAGTCCGCGGACTCCGCCATGGAGGACGACTCCAAACATAGCTCCAGCTCATGGAGCCCCGCGCGCATCCAAGCTGCCCTCGACGAGGCTGTCAAGCTCCGCGAAGCCGGCAACCATGCCTTCCGCTCCCAGGACTACAAACACAGCACCGAAACCTACAGCCGAGCATCCCACTCCATCCTCCACCTCAAAAGCCTCCATCATCTCGGTACCGCGCCGCTCGACGAGAAGACCTTCGCCGCCAAAACCACAGAACTGCAGTTCCTGACGTCTTCGAACGAAGCCGCAAGCTGGCTCAAGTACGAAGGGTACGATGGCCAAGTGTCACGCTTTCGGAAGGCGCTGGACTGCACACAGACGGCTGAGCAGGCGCTAAAGGAGCATCCAGGGGCGTGGAGCCCGAGCGATGCTGCTATGGGGAAGCTGCTGTATCGAAGGGCGGTGGCGTGTGAGGGGCTGGGGGATTATGATGGTGCGTCTCGGGCGCTTGAGGAAACCAAGGCTTTGCGGATCAGGGATCCGGCGGTCTGTCGGCTCGCGGCTAAGGTGTCGGATATACGCATGTATGGGAAAGAATTCGTAGAAGACGGTTTCGTACCCTGGCCGAAGTCGGTTGAGGCTCAGCTTGGATCCGCTTGAGTGGAGACGAAATACCGAACCAGGACTCCGCAGGCCAACCTTCAGGACAAGCTGCGATGGAGGTAATTCTATCGATGTTTGGAAGAGGGATCTTATGGAGATGTATTGCTACTTGGGCCATCTCGCCAGTCGGTTCTTGGCCTAACGGAGGCTACAACAAGGGAGCTGCTGCGTAGACACCCCTTTCCGCTAATTTGACATTCCTCTAAAGTTGATATAATGACGCCCCTAATCCGATTGGTCCGGAGCAGGTCGACGACTCGAGAACATTGTAGATAGATAACGCGATAGACGATGAAGGGGCTACCGTTGACGACGATCCAATGGTCCTGAGAATGACTGCGAGTTTCACGCCCTCGTCTGCGATGATCTTACAGTGATTTCAGACGATTGAAGACAATCGAGAATAGATTTGAGAAAATACATGCGATAGAGTCTGTTTTACATCCAAATTCAATGGAATTTACGGAAAGAAATGCGTCCCTGTCGCTCTTCTAATTTTTCTATTGTCGTTTAGGGGAAAATCTGAAAACATCCATGGGATTAGACTCTTGTTTGAACCATAATCGATCGATAATCTTGTCTTCCTCGCGATTTCTAGGGCCGATCAGAAGGATGTTCTGTAAATGTCCGAGAAGAAGAGTGTCGATCTAGGAGGGAGGGGGTGTCTACGCAGCAGCTCCCTACAACATAGATAAGGGTGTCAAGCTGATATCTGGTGTCGGTCTGCTTGAGTCCATTCAGCTGAAGGGAATCCGCTCGCAGGCCTGCGACGGGGGCAGCTGTTGTTATTGGTCGAACGTCATCTTCTATATGGATCGGAGAGACCAGGAACGCGGCATTGGCTCCGACGGTGTACTGCACACCAGGGATTTGATAGCGGTACTGAATCATTTATTTTGTGCGATGATTAGGAATGGGGCACCTGCTATTGGCACCAGGGTTCATTGGAGTGGCGATGGAGTAGACCGCCCTGTGAGGATTTGATGTGGAGAAGAGCCGCATTGCTAAAGCTGTTTGGCTTTCCTTCGTGGTCGAGATGAGGAATTAGGGGAGTAGGTTGATGCGGGTGTGGTGTGCTGTATGTAGCTTGATGAAGGGTTCACTACAGCAGCATATGGGATGGAAATATTTTCGAATTCTCGCGTGTAAGATATGACCGAATAGAGAGACTAAAGTTTGGGATAACAACAACGATAGAGACTTTTCCTAGGTTTTTAGCCAAGATTCATGCTCATCAACAAACGCCCTTCTCCAGAACCGTCATGCCGTCATCGTCAGACCTCATAGACCATAGAAAGAAATCACAGACTCAGAAAACACGCGAACACAGCCGCCAGTATCCCAGCCGTTGTTTGCATACGGCCCCACGTACCGACCACACCCCCCAATGGGTTACTCTTCCCACTGGTCGCCGCACCCTTAGGATCTTTGGCACCCCCTGGCAGCGCCTTACCTCCAGCACTAGCCGTCGCCGAAGCCACGACTGCGCTCGCCGGTCCATACGTCTTCGCCTGCGCATCATAACTCAAACACGCCGTCGGGAGCGCGAAACCAGTCTGAGTCACCGTGAACGGTTGTGATTCCACGAGTGCGAACACGCCGGCGCGCACCTCTGCTTCTGCAACGACCCCAACGCTCATGTTCACTGCGGGCGTGAGGTGCGTCAGACTGGCGAAGAAGTCGGCGGTGGCGTTCGTGGGGGCGGAGGTTGAGGCTATGGGTACAGGTTCGCATTGTGCGTTAACGTTTGCGACTTGAGAGACGGTGGCGGAGACGGTGGGAAGGTTTAGGAAAATGCCTGCGCCGGCGGTACCGGCACCTCCAAAGATGGAGAGGCCGGCAAGGAGTTCGGGCGCGAAAGAAGCGGAGAGGGTGAGGGCTATGTTGTTGAATCTATAAGTTTCGGAGTCAGTATCCCGTTCATGAGTCAGAGATGTGGGCCAAAGGGCATGTCTTTCGAACGAACGTGGCTTAGAGGTATCTCAGAGCTCGGGGTAAAGCAGCTCAGAAAAGACTTACTGGGATTGGAAGGGGAGGGCTGTTATGGTAGAGCCGGTGAAGCCGGTGAGGCTGGAATTTGTCACATTTGCGATGTCGATGAATACGGTGGATGGCGGCACGATGAGATCAAAGCCATAGGTGAAGTTCAGGTCCGCAGCGATTTGGGTGCTGATGACGAGATTAGGGTTGAACGTTGGGCCGACAGTGGCGACACCCGGGATAGTAAATGGGGAGAGAGGGATTTGGGGCAAGGGGATCTTAAAAGATTGCACTTGCTGGGAGGCTGTAATCGCGCTATCGAGTTCGACGTGAGCGGTGAGGCCATCGAGGCGGAATTCGAGGAAGCCACTTTTGAAGAAGTTGACAATTTCCTCAGTATCGTTGACGAAGCCTGAGCGGCCGGAGGGCTTCTGGGCAATGATAAATTCGCCCTGCCGCAGATGTATTGCGCCTTTTGCTGTACAGTCCTTGCAACCGAAGGTAATTCCACGTGGCCTAATGCTCGGTTAGAGATGACGTCCTCGAAGTTTCGACGTGTCCACTTGCAGTACTTACACAAAGGGACCTTGAAGCGTCAGGCCGTCTACGCCAGGAAACTTTGGTGGTAGAATCTGAGTGTTCTGAAAGCTGATGTCGATGGTCTTGTTGGCTTGATGGACCGCTGGAGTTGGTTGCGAAGACGGCGGTACTGAGAAGGAAACGCTTGATACTGCTGTCGTTGCAGTCCGTGAAACACTTTGTCTCTTACGTAGTTTGCTAGGCAAACGGAAGCTAAGACCATCGCCGCTGTTGTGGAAGTTCACCTTGATAGTGTGGCAGGCATCGTTCCAAGACATAGGGGTGATTTTAAGATCAACGCGAAGTAGTAGAACATCGACAGACACAGCAGAGACGCTGTGATCTGTTAGATATTTATAGCAGGACAGGTGCCTAGAGACAGCTTACAGAAAGACACCTCTTTCTCCTTTGACGTTGCAGCTGTCGTGAGAGGTAATCAAGACAAATTCCGGCACGTTTTCAAAATGCATATACACAGACTGAAGGGCTTCAAGAGTTGCAAAGCTCAGATGAGCTTCTCCGACGGTACATTCGATGCGGTCAATCTGGTTCTCGATAGACTCGAGCGCCAAGGCTGGTTTCTTTGCGGACATTTGAAGTCGTGCGGCCGACTGTGAAGCGTCGTCCAAGGGTGAATCTATCCAATTCTATCAGCATCATCATTCGGATGAATAAAAGTCAGATCTCATGCGCTGGCAGGGTGGTAGTTCCAAGGGCTGTCTATTTGAGAATCGATTGCTCTACATTCTTGGAAAAAAGGTGCACGAGATAGCGATGGAAGAAATGACCAGTGATGGCCCATCGCCAAAGCGGCTAATAAACGTCAAAGACGTTTAGTGGCCTGGCGGGAGCTCGCTGAAAAAGTAAAAAGTGAAGGACATTTTCGGCTCCCAATGGTGCCAGCCCATGCTATAGCATGGAAGCTCAAGAAACCAGGGGCCCTATGTAGCACGAGAGAAACACAATAATTACCTTCAAGATAATGTAATTCATGCTCGTAACGAAGTGGTCTCTCCGTACTTCGTGACTTAAGAGGTGAATTGACCTGTGCAGGAACCATGCGGCGAGAAAGGACCTCGACACTTCCTCGAGGCTCTAGAGCAACATCTCGTCCGGCAACGGCAAGGGTGGGGGAAAGAAGTAGGCAAATCACAGCTGCGATCCGTAGGTATGGGGAGGAAAGAGATGTGTGAAACATGTTGCTTGTGAAGAATACTTGGTGCTGCAATGGACTTCAAGACGAAGATGATAGAAGATAATATAGGAATTTTGACATGCATGACAGAGAGAAGGGGATTGAAGGGTATATAATGTTTGCGTCAACTTCAGCCTCGCCATAGTGACCCTGCTGATGGTCTAGGTTGCCCATCGCACGCCGCACGGCAGCAGCTTGCCATAACATAGATTGTTATCAGCTTTGGACATTCTGGAGAAGGAGAGATGCATGTCACACAAGCGAACACTGCCCGTACCGAAGATAGCTGCTGGGAAAATCGCCGCAGGTTGCACAGCCCGCTACGGTTTTATTAGTGCATGAACCCTCACCAGTTTCAGGATTGGGCGCACAAGATGATGGAGGATGGCGCTGATCACGTATTGGCTGTACCTCACCTTGCCCTCGGCACAGCACCATGAAACCGTAGCCCAGAGTCAGCATCAGCCGCAGAAGGCTTACCATATTATACCGCGAAACGCTTCACCTGCATTCTGCAACTCTGTTGGCTAGCGCTTCGGCGCAATTCGGATCAGCATGCAGTAGTCTGTGTTGGTGAAGCCTGAGAGTCGAAGTGTTTCTGTGAGCAGTGTACAAGACGAAGCATGCTCAGCATGATGGTATCGCAGGTAGTACTTGTTGAGACTTTGAGGGTTGCTGTGCCCTCAAAACCTGGCCCAGCTCACTTGTTTGCGATCGTCAAATTTGATGCAGTATCCCACATTGGAGGCGAATCATTCATATCGCTTGCACTGTCGTACATTCAGCCTTTAAGGATCGGGGATTTCGAGTTCGGTATGGAATCGGATGACCCGGCCGAAGACTTGGCATGTCAGTCTAGTAAAATGCTTGGCAAGATCCTGTAGACACTAGTCCTAAAGCAGTTGAGGAAATGCTTACTAATCACCACAATTCACGACTTTCCGTGAATGGCACAGCTCCTTTGTCACCATGACAATTAACAACACCCTAAAGCTGCGCACTACCGAAGACCTCCGCGGTAGCACTACTACCTACCTATCTCATCGATAGCTCTGAGCAGATCTTTCCCAAAATCAGGACGCTGCGATAGAAATGTCTGGAACGGTACTTGACCAGGACTTTGGGTCAGAATCCGAAGACGACAACTTCAATCCCGCTCCTGCAGACGAGTCTGACAATGAAGGCGAAGCCAAAGTGAACCTAAAAATCGCCGCTAATGGCACTGAGCGGCGTCGTTCGTCTGGAGGTGAGAAGGGCAGCCCCGGTAGCCCTGGGGAGAAGGTCAATGGGGAGGATGACGACCATGGTAACGGTGACGTACACGGCGCAGGCGATGAGGACGAAGAAGACGAAGAAGACGAGGATGATGACGAGATTATTGTCAGAGTCCATGCCTCAGGAGCAATATCGAGTCGCTAACAATTCGTGTAGGGCCGCCCACGGAAGAAAGCCCGCCGGGACCCTCGAAACCAATACCTTGACGTAGAGGCCGAGGTGGACGAAGATGAAGAGGACGTTGACGAGGAAGACGAGGAAGTACAGGGCGAAGGCTTCATTGCGGATACCCACCCGGATGACGAGGCAGAGCTGCCTGTAGGCGCCCAGACTGACGATCGACGACACCGAGAACTTGACCGCCAGCGCGAACAAGTGCAGCAAATGGACGCGGAGAAACAAGCAGAGATTCTGAAAGAACGATATGGACGATCACGGACGACAGCCGCAGATGTAGCGCACGTTCCCAAGCGAATGTTATTGCCTGGCGTGGATGATCCAAGTATATGGGGGGTGAAATGCAAAGAGAGAAAGGAGAAGGAGGCTGTTTTTGCTGTGACAAGGCGAATCGAAGAATTGGCTCGAAGCAAAACGTCGTGCCCGATCATATCCGCCTTCGAGAGAGCCTCTATGCCGGGTTACCTCTACGTGGAAGCACGCAGGCAGGCCGACGTGTTTGCCGCTCTCGATGGCATCAGCAACGTCTTTCCGCGCACAAAGATCATCTTGGTACCAATTAAAGAAATGCCGGACCTGTTAAGGGTCATCAAGAGCAAAGCACTAGAGGTAGGTTCCTATGTCAGGATAAAGCGAGGAAAATACGCAGGAGACCTCGCCCAGGTGGACGACTTCGAACCCAACAGCCTGACAGCCTCTTTGCGGATTGTGCCCCGACTCGATTATGGGCTTAACGAGGACACAAAAGCACCAATGGTGGACGGCAACATTAAAGGGACGGACAAGAAACGGGCTAGAGCAGCTGCCTTCGGTCTAAACAAGGTAGCTACAAGACCACCCCAAAGGCTGTTCAGTGAAATCGAAGCGAAGAGAAAGGAAGCCAAATACCTCGAGTCTATAAAAGCCTTCGATAAAAAGCAGTGGAGATATAAAAACCAGCATTTCGTCAATGGATTTCTGGTCCAAGATTTCAAGCTCAACCATCTCCAAACAGAAAATGTCGACCCGAAGCTTGAGGAGGTTACGATGTTCACTTCAGGGGCAGCCGACGGGACAGAGAATCTGGACCTTGCAGCATTGGCAGCAAGTATCAAGAACACTTCAACTACTGAAAGCTATCTGCCTGGCGACATGGTGGAAGTGTACGAAGGCGAACAACAAGGGGTTCTTGGGAAAGCAATAATGATCCACGAAGACATCGTCACAGTAAGGGTCACAGAGGGTGAGCTTCGTGGTCAAAGCATCGAGGTTCCCGTCAAAGGGCTACGAAAGCGCTTCAGGGAAGGCGATCACGTCAAAGTTGTTGGCGGGAGCAAATACCGCGACGAGATTGGCATGGTCGTCAACATCAAGGCCGACACGGTCACAATCTTGAGTGATCTTAGTATGCAAGAAATCACAGTCTTCAGCAAGGATCTCAGGGAGGCCAGTGATGCCCAGATCGCCGGTGGCTTGGGCAAGTATGATCTACATGATCTCGTTCAGCTTGAGTAAGAGAACCTTTTCCACTCCTTGACGTATGCGCGCTGACAAGTTCTCAGCCCCGCAACCGTTGGCTGTATCACCAAGGTGGATCGGGAATCTCTTCGAGTGTTGGATCAGAACGGGTCCGTGAAATCGATCATGCCCTCACAGATCTCGAACAAGCTTGACCGACGCCGGCATGCTGTCGCAACCGACCGCAACGGGTCAGAAATTCGTAATGATGACACGGTCCGAGAAGTAGGTGGCGAGCAGAAAAAGGGCGTCATCACGCATATTTACCGCTCCTATCTCTTCCTCCACGATCGGGAGCAGACTGAAAACTCTGGTATATCCGTTGTGAGAGCTTCCAACGTTCTTACTGTTGCAGCCAAGGGAGGGAGAGTGGCCCAAGCGAGCAATGGACCGGATCTTACGAAAATGAACCCTGCTCTCCAAAGAAACGGCATGAATGGTACCGGTGCAATGGCACCACCTAAGAATCTTGGCCGGGATCGTGCGATAGGTCAGACCGTCACCATCCGAAAGGGCCCTTACAAAGGCTTGCTTGGTCTTGTCAAGGACACCACTGATACCGAAGCACGAGTTGAGCTGCATACAAAAGCCAAGACCATATCGGTTCTGAAGGAAACATTGAGCTTTAAAGAGTACGTAGACTTCGCTCGACACTACCTTAACTGCACTGACATTGTCTAGTCCGATAACAGGCCAGCCTATGGATTACACTCGCTTCGCTGGATTCCGAGGTGGCCGAGGTGGTGCTCGCGGCGGTTTCGGTGGTGCTATGCCGTCATCTAGAGTTCCGGATGGCTCTCGTACCCCTATCGGTGTTCCTCAGGGCGGAAGAACGCCAGCATGGGGGATGGCAGCTGGCAGTCGAAGTAAGCGCCATTCTTGCGAGGTAGCAGGTCCGGCAGCTAACACGGTTCAGCCCCAGCATATGGAAGCTCGTCAGCCCGCACGCCGGCGTGGCAGCAAAACGGCATGTCAGGCGGACGTACGCCGGCTTATGGCGGCAGTGGTGGCGCAACCGTCAACCCATATGATGGGTCACGAACAGCGTACGGAGGTTTTGCGGGTGGTGTGAGTAGAGCCCTTCTATTCATGGTAGTTCTATATCGAGATAACTGACACGATTCTTCAGCGTACTCCAGCATGGGACCCTGGATCCCGCACGTCCTACGGCGGTTCCACCTCCAACGATCCATTCTCCGCGTCTCGCACCCCTGCATATGAACCATCCTCTCGAACTCCCGCTTACGCGCCCTCGTACAATCAAGACTCGTACCCTTCCTACGGTCAAACTAACAATACAGCGCCCAATGACCCACGCAACTCTCGAACCGCGTACGACGCGCCTACTCCCGCCGCCGCACTTACGCCTTCATCTGCGAATGGAGGTGCATACAGCGCACCCACCCCAGCAGCGGCAGCAGCGACGCCGTACGGTGGTGAGGTGGAGACGCCATACACTGGACAGCCGGAGACGCCGGGGTGGGGCGCTGGCGAAGCAGATGGTCCTAGGTACGAAGAAGGGACGCCAAGTCCGTAGGAAGGTAGATCAAAATAGCATAGCATGAGGCGCGGTTTAGTGTGGATATGTAAGATTAGGTGCCATGGAGCTTTGATGGCAGATGTGATATGCGAGCTGGCCACCCATCACATCGACTGAGTTTTTCTTTGGGGACCGCCCTGAGTACTGGAAGATAGTTGTGTCCCACAAAGGTCTTCTGACCATTTTCCACGCCTTATCCATGATACAAACGTAGCTACAGAGAGCACAGGAGATATAGATCGACGGTCACCAGGCATTCCCTTTCAGCTTTCACATGGCTGAAGATGGTCCGACGAGTCGTGTGATCGAGGCTCACCACTGTTCTTGGCTGCCGGGGACAAAGCACTAGCAGAGACAGTCACAAGCCACTCGTCGAATGTGTAGCATTAGCGCTTTCACAACGGTTGTCGCCCCTTGGCCTTATTTTTAGATCCTTGACCCCATCTTCTAGCAAGATGCTTTTGATCAACTTTCGCATCTCTTGATTTATTACTATCAAAATCTCATGTTTGATAGAGTGAACTTTGTGCTTTTAACAACATATCTTTGATAGAGTCTAAATTAATATTAAGAAAGTTATTTGATTGCAAAGTTTTTGTGTTTCGAAGCGTGTCTTAAAATCAAAGATCGACTTGAACTTCTTAAAGTACTAGTATATGTTAACAAACTTTGCAATTTCTATAGCTCTAGCAATTTGTGATCAAAACTTATAATTAAAGCAATTTTAGAAAGCGCATAGTGTCTAGAGTAATAATTGATTAATTTTATATATTTTAATAGCGAAATGCGAAAGTTGACCAAAATTATGTTGTTAGAAGTTGGGGTCGAGAATCTAAAAATAAGATCAAGAGACAATAATTGTTGTAAAAGCGCTAATGTTGTCTCTTGACCTTGGTTTTAGATTCTTGATCTCAACTTCTTGCAAGATAATTTTGATCAACTTTTGCATTTCGCTATTAAAACATATAAAATTAATCAATTATTACTCTAGACACTATGCGCTTTCTTAAATCGCTTTGCTTATAAGTTTTGATTACAAATTGCTAAAGCTATAGAAACTACAAAGTTCGTTGATATATAAGAAGTTCAAGTCGATCTTTGTTTTTAAGACAGGCTTCGAAACACAAAAACTTTGCAACTAGATAACTTTCTCAATATTGACTTAAACTCTATCAAAGATATGTTGTTAAAAGCGCAAAGGCCATTCTATTAAACATAAGATTTTGATAGTGATAAATCAAGAAATGCGAAAGTTGATCAAGCATCTTGTTAGAAGTTGGGATCGAAGATCTAAAAATAAGGTCAAGGGGCGACAATCGTTGTGAAAGCGCTAACACTCTTTGAATTCGAACTCTGTCTATTGTCTCTCTATTCACAAATTTGACTTTGCCTCAAGTCTGGTACGAATTAAGCTTGATACTTAGACAGATCGGTGACACCTCCGTAGAGCGGGAATAAGGGGCCCGCCTGCGAATCCTCTCGTGATGCCCACCGCCAACTCCGCTGCTCCTACTTTAGATCCTACCTTACATGCGTCCAAATCGTGCTCCTGGCACCTACAACACTCTTTGCTTTCCAGGCTGCCAAATCTGAGTCAACACAATGAAGGAAGCTACGCCATCGGCTTAGGTCTTCTCCAATAGCAAAACTCGATCCGACCCGAATGTCTTCAATAGGTGCCGAACCATGTCCATTCTTCAGCACTCGGTTTTCCTGCGAGGCATCAATCACAATCATGATACATTCTCTGACGCGGTAGTCTCGGCGGGAAAACAGCAACATGACCTACTTCAACCGAAGAGCTCTCTTGCAAACCTTATTAATTTGGTGCGCAATCCACTCGAGACTGTAGGCGGCACTGTCGAACATTGGCGCAATGGCTCTACGAACGAGGAGAGAGTCCGGAAACAGAGCCTGCAAGATAAGAAGCAGCTGCTCTATCTGAAGCTGCGCGAGGTGAGGCTGTCTAAGTGGGTTGACCTAAGGGCTCACATGCTGACCAAAATCTTAGGCAACGAGTTATGACGACTGGCGAGAAGCAGCGATATCCCTTGATGACCTCGAAGGTAACAACGATTGGAAGTCTATATCCGAGTCTCCTGACTACGACCCCGATTTGGTAGAAGCCAGAGTCAAGCAGCTGGATGAAGCGCGGATCAGTTGCGATGTTGAGCGCATGCTCTTCCTTGTACGGACGTCTTTGACCCGGAGCCTAGGGGATACGGGGAACCTCAAACTGTACAAGCATACACATATTGGGACGAAGGATCTTATCGAACGGTACATCACGTCAGCTTTGGACACCCTCGATGCTCTCCTAGACATCTCCGCCAAGGCCAAATGCGATGGATTAGAGTCAAAGTATATATTAGAACAGGTGCTGTCGGCCAGGCAAGCTTTCGGCAGAAGTGCACTGTTGCTCTCAGGAGGAGGTACGTTTGGCATGAATCACATCGGGGTGCTCAAGGCATTGTGGGAAGCCCGGCTGCTACCTCGAATTATCTCCGGCGCATCGGCAGGAAGCATTGTGTGCGCCGTGCTTTGCACTCGGACGGATGAGGAAATCCCGGATCTACTTGCAAACCTTTGCAATGAAGACCTTGCGGTGTTCGATGAAGAAGGAAACGAGGATAGTGTGCTTCGCAGGGCGACACGATTTCTTAAGCATGGGGCATTGTTCGACATCTCACACCTGATAAGGGTCATGCGAGATCTCCTTGGCGAGATTACTTTCCAAGAGGCCTACAACAGAACGAGGATGATCCTGAACATCTGCGTCTCAAGTGCCAGCCTATATGAGCTTCCACGGCTACTGAATTACATTACGGCGCCAAACGTCCTGATCTGGTCTGCCGTGGCGGCGTCCTGTTCTGTCCCTATGATTTTCTCCGCTGCTTCCCTTCTTGCCAAAGATCCCAAAACAGGAGAGGCCGTGCCCTGGGACCCTTCGCCGCAAAGGTGGATAGACGGATCTGTCGATAACGATATTCCCATGACTCGGCTTGCGGAGATGTTCAACGTCAATCACTTCATTGTTTCCCAGGTCAATCCGCATGTTGTGCCTTTCTTGGTCAAAGAGGAGGATTCTATCGCCCAAGAAGCGCAGCAATCTTCCGGCACTGTGGCGGCTGGGCCCAGTTGGCTCAACAGCGCGGCCCATCTTGCCAAAAGCGAGGCCTTACACCGCATGCATATCATGGCGGAGCTAGGTGTCTTCCCAAATACATTGACGAAAGTCATCTCTGTATTAAGTCAGAAGTACTCCGGCGATATCACCATTATGCCCGAGATATCTTATGCCGACTTTCCACGAATACTCAAGAATCCGACCCCCGAATTTATGTTGCAGGCCATGCTCTGTGGCGAGAGAGCAACCTGGCCGAAGCTCAGCAGGATCAAAAACCATTGCGCCATCGAGCTCGCACTGGATGACGCTGTACAAAAGCTCAGAGCAAGGGTCGTTTTCAGTCCAAGTCAAGTCGATTTGCGGCTCGGCGGCCATGCCCGATCGCGCTCTGACACGAAAAAGGGTGGTCGAGGTCGTGGCCAAATCAAGAAGCGTCCTCTTTCTCAAACAAGCGCCCCAGATATATCCGACGAAAACCACTCTCGCATCACAAAAATCCGATCCTTTAAGTCGCATGTCCACAAACCGCTGAAGATCAATACCATGTTGCAGCCTAACGTATCTTCCTTACCACACCCTCTACCAGTGCACACCGCTCCTATTGAACAAAGACCGCCATTCCCGGACCTCACTTCTTCTGGACCTGAGACCTCGGTTCTCCCAACCTCCGCCTCAACTTCATCCTTCTCTTACTCCTCACCTACAGACCCATCCCCCTCACCCCTCTCGCCCGCGGACAGCCATCCAACTATGTTCCCAACCTCCAAGTCTCAACCTTCAACTCCCTCTACTCCGTCCTTTCCGCACCCCAGATCCTCAGCGTCTTTCCTCGGCATCTCGCAGAAATTCAGATCCCCACCCACATCTGCCATGAACTCGCTCTCTATGACGCCTGCGTCGGCTAAAACACCTCATATGCCAAGTTCGCCGGAGGCGAGTTATAAACGACTCTTTCATCATCATATATTCGGCGGCGCTAAGCATAGGGATCGAAACAATCAGCAAGCAAAGGCGAACGGCGCAGGCGGCATGAAGCGTGACTGGGCGCTTGACATTGAGATCCCCAACGAGGGGGCAGCTGGGTCGGACAAGCGTGGTACATGAGCACATATTGCGAATGTCATTACATTCCTCATCATCAGCGTCTTTTTGAGCGGCTTAGCGGGCAAAGGGGCATTCGGAATACATACTGCGGGCGTGGTACAAAGCTTTGAATTCGTACGTGTTATGGGCGAGATAAATATGGCTGGATGGCATGATTGAATGGCATAAGGCGCTTTGTACGCGGGTAGATGGAACAACACTAGATATGCTGCATAGTACACGAGAGAATAAATGTTGAGACTGTCCAGGAAACCGAGAACTCAGATCTAGTACGTTTCTCGAGCTCGCCGTCGGGTGCTGTTGTTCAGCTTTGCTTCAGAGAAGTTGTTCGACCCTTCGTTGGCAATTGATGAAAATTGATATGACGGAACGACGATAGACCGATTGACCAGCGGAGACCTTGAGCTAAAGAGGCAAGCTGTTATATTCTTTGGCTTTCTTCGTCGGAGCACTCAACAGGAGAACTCGAACAAAGCAATGATGAAAGTACATAACTCGATGACGTCCCTGCATGTACGCATGGAAAATTGGAGAGAAGCATGAAAATACTCTGAGTTGGTATGAGCTCATCTAGTACTCCTGATAGCATGCTTGCATCCGAGGTTCCAGTGAGTGATTATATCGACGTGCTGTTATCAATTGAGTACTTTGAGATCCTCTAAGCTTCTCTTGGCGGATATGTAATCCTTACTTGAGTTATGATGCTAAGTCGAGAACAAGAATCACTTTCGATGTCTGAGCATCTGTTCAGAATTCTGCCAAGATCAGGCGACAACGATAAATAGCAAAGCTTCACTATCCGACAACATTCTATGCAATTTATTCGCCATATCTTGTATTTCCAAAACATTGCTGCATAACGATTTGGCACCTCTGACTTCAACACTTGACCCTAGAGTTATCACTAGCGTAACCGCGTTGCTAGCGGCAAGCGAAGATCGATACATCACTTCAGGCTTACTTAATTTTTCCTTTTCCTTCATCTTTTGCATCCAAACCCGCTTTCGCTAACAAACGGAGAATCAAATCATCAAAATGGCTAACAAGAAGAAGCGCAAAGCTTCCGCCATCGAGCCCGCAGTAACTGATACGTCACCACCAGCTAAACGTGGACGACCAGGAAAAGCAAAACCAGAAGAAGTGATATCAAGTCCTCCTATTGCTGCTACGCTCAGAAAGCGCGGACGGCCTAAGAAGACTCATCAAGACGAAGCTGTATCCTCTCCTCCCAATGAAATTGCTGAAGCACCGGCAACTCCGTATCGACAAAAGAAAGTGAAGCTAAATAATTCGGTTATTCGGACCTCTAAGCGTCAGAGCAATGGAGCTGCCGATGCCGCTAACGCTAGCTTGGGACCACGAACGAGGCGTCTAAGTGCTGAAGGCGCAGAGGATGGGATGTCGAATGGCACTGTTGTGGCTGGCAAAGAAGCTAAGTCAAAAGGTAAAGGAAAAGCGAAAGCTTCCGCCAAGATATCGACGGACACGACGACAGAGACAGAGACGATCCCAGTCAGCTCGATCTCCAAGATAGCGAAACCAGCAAAAGCCAGGAAAGGCCGGAAGGGAACGAAAAAGGCCACTGTCGAAGATCACGCGCAGGGATCACGAAGCTCGAATGTATCTGTGGCTGTTCCGGCTCCGAAGGACGAGACCTCAGAAGACGAAAATGCCGACGACGAAGCTGAGGACGATGGCCCTAAATACTATTTGTGCAAAGCTGAGCCAAATTCAAGAATTGAAAAAGGCAAGGACGTCAAATTTTCGATTGATGACCTTCGCGCTGCAACAGAACCGGAAGGCTGGGACGGTAGGCCTTTTCAACTTATATGGCTTGACCGCCGTGCTGATGGTCCAATTTAGGTGTCCGTAATGCCGCAGGTCGGTTCTCTTATATAGATCTAGGCAATATCGATGACCCTCTCACTAACATGCGTATTATAGCGCGCAATAACATGCGCATGATGCTTGAAGGCGATCTGGCGTTCTTCTATCACTCTAATTGCAAGACGCCTGGCATTGCAGGTGTTATGGAGATTGTTCAAGAACATAGCGCCGACGGTAAGAAGACTTTCATTAATCACTCCACTATGGTCAACTTCAGTCTTTTTACCGTCCAGATTTCGCCTAGTCGATTTTCCTCGACTACAATTCCGCTCTATTACTACCGTTGAGCAAACTCTGACACAGCGCCAGAATCCGCACTCGACCCGGCTCATCCTTACTACGACGAAAGGTCAACGGCAGAGAATCCAAAATGGTGCAAAGTGCACGTAGCATTCCGCCAGAAATTCCCCAAGCTCATCAAGTTGAAAGAGCTGCAGAAATACGCCAAAGACGGCGGCATATTGCATAATATGCAGACACTCCGCCAGAGCCGACTGAGTGTCTCGAAAGTCAGCAAGAAGGAGTGGAACTTCATCATGAGTCTGGTTGAAGACGATGACGAAGAGGAAACAGTCACGTCAGCGCCACAGGCACAGATGATCGCTGACACGGCTGCCGCAGATGGTATTCGGGCTGAGCTAAATGAGCTACATGATGCCAGATCTAGTAGGTCCAATCGTGCGGTTTACAACGGTGATGTCGCTCGCCCTTCGGGCACGAAAACCAATCAGAACACGGAAAACGGAAATCCTGGCTCCAGCAACTTGGGTACCGACACACTCCGCACCAACGGTGACTCCGCTCGTCTCGCGGGCACGGAACCGAATCAAAACGCGGAAAGCAGAGATCCAAGATCCAGCGACTTGGGTGCCGAAATAACCCGCAGCAATAGCAATCCTCCTCTCCCACTGACCGCCAGACCTGATCAAACGACAGAAAGCGAAATCCCTGAGGCCAGCACCCCGAACGGTGAAACGAGCAGCGCAGCCAACCCTGCTACCAAACTGGACACGGCCGATAAAAGCGATGAAGAACCTGCCAGCCAGACCCGGGACGCGGCCGAACATCTACGCGAGCTGGCAGACCCTCTGGAGCATCTCCACGAGAACATTATCGTTAACACCCTAGCGACGATACTGCCTGGTCCACTCGCCCCAAGCTGATGAGGATGCACACTTCGTCCCGGGTAGTCGAGGTCTATGGTGTCCCTCTCTCAAGACTTTAGCCGAAGGCGCCGGGCTCGGGTGCCTTTCTGGGGCGTTGAAGCACACGGAAGTGGCCAAGGCATGAGAATGCGAGTGCTGGTCTAGGTGTATCTCTCGAGATTCTCTATTAATCTCGATCAAGCTCTGGCTTACATACGAGGAACCAATCTCATCTCGGATTCTGGTCTATATCTTGCCCATAGTGCGCAGGCCCTGTAAAGCCTTTCCCAATCCCATACAGCTCTTGTTGCAACGATGAGCAAGCGACCGTCCCAAACACTTCAGTCCAAGGAGCTCTCACATCTCAAGTAATACCCCCCTCCCTCTTCATCACCCCAGCCTCAGCGTATGAAGTCCATCAGGCAAAACAGCCCCCTGCGCCTCTCTCCTCTCCAATTTCCCCCCAGACCTACTTGAAAACCCTCGTAACAATTCCATCCGGCCCATCACACACATCCATGACCCCTTCTTCACCCCCCTCAAACATGGTAGTAGTCGACAACAGCTCCTCACCAACAACCCACGCAGCCGCCCCTTCTCAACCGCCCTCTACAACGCCACTAGCAGCGCAGCAGTAAGATGGTTCAGGTTTTACAAAAGTGAAAGCAAGTCGTAAACCCCATTTTCCCCTTGCCCTCTCCCACCCCTCGTCTTCTCTTATCGTATCTTCCCCTCCCTCCCAGTCCATACGCCTATTACACCCCCCAGGCTTCACATCCTCCCTCTCGTTCCCATCGTTTCCCTCAGCCCAGGAACGCACACTCTCTTTACTTGCCCTCTTCCCCACTATCTCTACCCTCTTGAAATCCTTCACCTCGCCTCTCCAATATTCACACCTATTATCGCTTTCACAGGTCTACGCTCACATTCCTACATACCCCACTTCTTCGCCAATCCCGTCCTTTCTCTCTTCGCATCAAGCGTCGTCATTCCATTCAAGAATCTAGGCCTCTCTACAGCAACATCCCAAACTCTCATCCGTCGTCGTCGCTGCGCGATGTAGAAGCTGTGTTTGAGCGCTGGGAGGGGGGGGGATGGGTTGGATGGACCGGTTGTGGTTGGGGGATGGGGAAGGGGGAAGGGGGGGAAAAATGATGGGGATGGGGGTTTGGGACTAATGGTTGGGGATTGAGGGTTGAGGGTTGGGATTTGAGGATCAGGGGCTGAGGATCTGGAGCTGGGAGTTGGGGTGGTCGGGGATTGAGAGATCGGGAGTTGGGAGTCGAGAGTTGGGAACTGGGTATGCTGACAGTGGTTTGATAGGGCAGGATAGAAGATGAGACAGATAGTAGATGTGAATAAGAAGAAAGTAAGAAGATAAGAAGACGAGCGAGATAGAAGAGAATTGGACGAAGAATATAAAGGAAGATTTGATTGTGAGAAGGAGCGAGAGGCGAGATAAAAGAAGAGAGAAGAGAGAGAAAGGACGAGAAGAGAAAGAAGAGAGACGAGAAGAGAGAGACGAGAAGAGAGAGATGTAAGAAGAATAAAGGGATTGAAACGCGTGAGAAGATCTTAGGACGGAGGAGGAGGGGTTGGGAGAGGTTTGGGGGTTCAATAAGAGGGAAGGGATTGAGAGTGGGTTTGGGGATTGACAGGCAGAGGAAGTTGGTTGAATTGATCGGAACAAGGGATGGGGGAGGGGAATGGTTGCTTGGACTGGGATATTTGATTGAGAGCGAGTTCGACAGGGAGGTGGCGATGGGTTCAAAGGTTGGTGCTTTGGAGGATTGGGCGTGGAATCTCATGCTGTTTGTTATCACTATCGTTCTGAATAAGAGAGATTATCTTATTTGTGACTTGCTGGTAGGAATTCTTCTGTGTAGAAGATTTGCATGCCTACAAGAACTGTTTCTAGGTCTCAGACTCTCCGCCTTTTAATAGCACTCAGCAACCCGCTCTTCTCCTTCAAACCATACTCTTATGGTGCACTACCTCTGTACTGTTAAGACTCAGAAAGTCTAGTCGCTCCCCGGACCTTGGCTATCCCAACAGTAGGCAGAGGCTCCAGATCCTCGGAAGCTGTCCTCCCGGTGGATGTAGCGTTGACGGAGATTCCTGCAAAAACTTCAGATAGCGTTTCACACTTTGTATTTCCCTCCGTAAGCTGGACGTCGCCAAGATAGATTTCCGGTGGCTTGTCCTTCTGAGTCTCGTCTTTCGTAGTCTTGTCCAGCACGTTCTTTAGATTGGCCTCGAGGAGTTTGATCTTCTCCTCTAGGAACTCGATCTTGTTCACTTCACTGGCGTCTTCGGCGTTATCGACGTGCTTCGCTTTTTGCCGCCTCGATGTAATCTTCCGAACGACGACCTCCTCAATGCCATCTGCTCCCGTGCTATTCTTCTCCAGAAGCTTTTCCATCTCCTTCAAGAGCTGGTTTTGTTTCTCTATGACTACCTCCTGGCTCTCGATAAGCTTGTTTTTTTTCTGGTTCTCGAGAAGCTTGTTCTTGTCCTCTAGAAGCTTGTCCTGTGCGTTCAAGAGCTTGTCGTTGTTCTTCAGTAGCTGGGTCAGCGTCGTTTCGACTTTATTGCGCCGCGAATCATCCTCAATGGCCTTGAATTTGTCATTGCTGTGGCCTTCCTCGTTGTCGTGCTTCGTGTTTCCCTCCTTGTTGATGTTCTTTATGTCGTTATTCTGGTTATCGTTCGGCTCAATATTGGCCTTTGCTTGGGAGGTAATTCGAAGAGAAGAACAATTGTCGTTTTCCTCGTTGCACTTCTCCCTGGTGCCGCCCTCCATATTGTCGTTCATTTTGGATTAGACGCAGCGGTGAGACGCTGCAAGGTGCTGGATATTACAGTGGTAACCACTCTTGTGTGAAAACGGGAGCTTTTTGTGCAATTGTGGAGAGTGTGATATGTGGAAGTGTTGGAAGAGAACGAACAAAGTTTTCATCATAGTGTTGCATCAAGAAGACACATTTCCATGTAAGTCAATCACAGGTCACACCCCCAGCGTGTAGAACCAGTCGCATGCGAAAGCCCACAACACCATCATCGAAGAAGAATGCCCTCCTCAAAACCTACTTGTGAGCCTCTATATTGCAAAAGAGAATACTACAGCGCTTTTGCTTCCTAACACATTCCTCACCTAGCACATTAACCTACCGCCTTCGACGATCTGTGACTTTAGTTTAAAAAAAAACTTAGTTGTTCGATTAGCATGAGCTAGCACTCTTGGCATCAGTCTTCATTCACTGACATTTCCGCAGTCGAACACCAACTGCGAATTTCAGGTCGGATCTGGCCATTTTACTCCTCATGCTCCAGGCGGGAGAGAGAATTGCTCTCAGATGAGCTGAGAGGATGATGGCTTTTGATTATTGATGTTGGGAGGTAGGTGAGGAGATAAAGGGGGGTGGTGTGGTTGTGCCATGTCGATGTGTAACTGGTCGGTATCGGGAGGTCATGGGGTATGCTTTAGGATGAGGATGATCGCGAGTAAGGAGAGGCGGAAGGGGAAGCAGAATGGGAGGCGAATGGGGAGGTGGAGAATGCAAAGGACAATGTGGTGCCGAAAAGAGTCACAAACAGTTTCCGCTGGTAGGAGGTGGAAGCTGTTGGTGTGACAGAACCAAAGGCGAAGTTATAAGATGATGCTCTGGAGTTGGACTGCGCTGGGCACTAGGCTGCGATTGGAAGGTGCTGGCGAGAATCGTCAGGTTATGGGCTGCTCGAGCCGGTGCTGGACGCATATGTTCGCGCTAGTCGATGCCGGTTGGTACAAAAACTGATACCGGGATAAGCTCCGATATATGCACAGTGCTCGATCAGAAAGATCCAACAGGGAGCGTTGCTTATCTTAAAGTTTTCGCCGATGTGCTGAGTCGAGTCTGCACAGCATATGCTCAATGAAGGCTCACCATGCTCAATGGGTACTCGGCTCGATATATCGCACAAGGTTTGGAAGAAAAAAAGCATGGATCCCAAGTCGAGTGTTTTTTGAGCATATGTACGGAGTGCATGTATGCTAGCAGTTGAAGGCGGGATTGATTTTTGTGCCGGATGCCAAGTATTGCCCCGCTGATGTGTTGAACTAAGGTAATCTAGATCGGTATCGTGTCCAGCTAAGTATATGCCGATGTTTGAAGATAAGATAGGAGAGAAGAGCGATGTGGGGTAGAGCTAGTTTGCTTCAACAATCATGAATCTTGTGCTGCATGAACGGCTTCAACACCCTTAATCTTTCCTTTTGACGTTGACGTTTTCCCCTATCTGCGTACATCATGTCCGACCTCTCCATCACCCTCACAGCGCCCAACGGCCGTAAATACACCCAGCCCATCGGCCTCTTCATCAACAACGAGTTCGTCGCCTCCAAAGCCGGCAAGAAGATCGAGAGCATAAACCCCACGTACAGCGGCCCCTCTTCCCCATCCCCTCCATCCTCCACCCCCTCCCTCACCCTCAACTGACAAACCCCACCCCTTCAGCACCGAAACCCCCATAACATCCGTCTACGCCGCCTCGGCCGCCGATGTCGACGACGCCGTATCCGCTGCTCGAAAGGCATTCAAACATCCCTCATGGCGCTCCCTGAACCCCACCGACCGCGGGGCACTGATGTACAAACTCGCCGATCTGGTCGACGCGCACGCCGAAACGCTCGCGACGATCGAGACGTGGGACAACGGCAAACCGTACAGCGTCGCTTTGAACGAGGATGTTGCGGAGGTGGCAGGGACGCTGCGGTATTATGCCGGATACGCAGACAAAGTGCATGGGCAGGTCATCAACACTGGGCCCGATAAGCTGGCGTATACGCTACGTGAACCGGTTGGGGTTTGCGGACAAATTATCCCTTGGAACTATCCTCTCGCTATGATGGCGTGGAAGCTAGGGCCTGCGTTGGCGTGTGGGAATACGGTGGTGCTGAAGGCGGCGGAGCAGACGCCGTTGAGTATCTTGTATTTCGCGACGCTGGTCAAAGAGGCTGGGTTCCCGTCCGGGGTGGTGAACCTGCTGAATGGATATGGGAACGACTGTGGAGCGGCGATAGCGAGCCATATGGATGTGGATAAGATCGCGTTTACGGGGAGTACGGCGACGGGGAAGCAGATCATGAAGATGGCGAGTGTGAATATGAAGAGCATCACGCTGGAGACCGGGGGAAAGAGTCCGTTGCTGGTGTTTGCGGATGCGGATCTGGAGCAGGCGGTGAAGTGGAGCCATGTGGGGATTATGTCGAATATGGGCCAGATCTGCACGGCGACGTCGAGGATATTGGTGCAGGAGGAGGTGTATGAGAAGTTTGTGGAGATGTTCAAGGAACAGGTCAAGAGTGTCTCGAAGGTGGGCGATCCGTTCAAAGACGAGACATTCCAGGGGCCGCAGGTTACGAAGGCTCAGTATGAGCGAGTACTGGGCTATATCGAGAGTGGCAAATCCGAAGGCGCAACGTTGGCCACTGGTGGAGAAGCATACAAGGATGTCGATGGCAAAGGCTTTTTTATCTCTCCGACAGTCTTCACGAACGTCAAGGACAGCATGAAGATATATCGCGAAGAAGTTTTCGGTCCTTTTGCCGTCATCGCGAGCTTCAAAACCGAAGATGAGGCGGTCGAGATGGCGAACGATACCACATACGGCTTGGGTAGTGCGGTATTCACCGAGAATTTGACCAAGGCGCACCGAGTGGCGAGGAACATTGAGGCCGGTATGGTTTGGATCAACAGTAGCAACGACAGCGACTTCCGCATCCCATTCGGAGTAAATTCTTTCACCTATAATGTTCGAAGATTGTCTACTAACAATGCTTGCAGGGTGTCAAGCAGAGCGGTATCGGTAGGGAGCTCGGCGAAGCTGGTTTGGCCGCGTATACCAACACAAAGGCAGTCCATGTCAACATGGGTACCAGGTTGTAGAATTTCGTCCATCACCCATATGGCCCACACCAGTACGCATCGTGCTTGTGTGTTTCTGGGATTATCAGTACAGTTTGATGCTTGTGCAACATGGAATGTATTGTCGAATGGCACCAAAACTCGGATCTCTTCATCGGGCAAGGTTCAGAAGAGCACCAGTAAATTGATTTCATACCACCTCAATGGTGAGCAAAGACAGAAGGAATCCCCCATCTGAAGATGCTCTAGACTACGCGCGGTATCAATAGTCGTGGGCAGGAGCTATACGACGACATCCAACGCACATGACATTGCTGTAGTACCTTTGTTGGGATCGAAGAACGTTGAGCCTGGATTTAAGAACTACAGTCCTAAGCAACATCCACAAGAATTCCTGACTTGTAGAATCTATACCGAGAAACACACCACGAAAGCTGTATTCATGCTCGTCTGATTGTGAAAGACGCTTTGCCAGAATTCTGTCGACCCCTGAAAGCTAGAAAGTTGAGGCAGGCTGCGAGAAACTACGTTGATTCGACTACACCAGAGAGTCTTGCAACCGTGTAACTTCTGCCAGAAGAGTGGATAGAAGGATAGACGTAATTCTGAAATTGTCGATGTAAGTAGAAGGGCTCAAGACCAATTCCTATTCTGAGCTCTTGCAGGAGAGAAGGCTCATTCTATGCGTCGGCAAGTATAGGTACACGCTGTCTTGACGAGGACTGATTGTCATGAAAATCATCGTTATGTTTCCCTTCCCTTGGTCTCTATATAAGTATGATAGCCGAGTACATCATACGCTTTGACTGTTTGCTTCTTGGACATTGGGTTGTCACTGGTCAGTCAGCCCATGGTCATTTCGTTGAGGCGTTTTCTGAATTTGCCCAAGGAAAGAATGCTCCTTAAAGGGTGCACCCCCCGAGGCATGGGACAAGACTAGGCGGTGAGATGCTTTACCACCCACCACGGTCGTGGGGGGCGCTTTTAGCTATGGCATCCAGTAGAAATCTACTGCCCACGCAGTACATTCCGATCGTTTCGATGGACGCCTCTGGCGACGAGTTCGATCTTGGTCTTAGACCATTGTTCACGGACTCCAACGTCAAACTCGGACTTTAGGTATCAGTCCATAATCTCACTAGCGAATTTGCTCCTGGCACGGATCTTCGGGCCATAGAGAACCAGAACCCAGGGGACGATGGTCAGAAGGGTACCCACGCCTCCCAGGAACGAAGACGCACCCTGATAGGTCATACTGTTGAACATAGCATCACCAACCAGGGGAAAGATGCCACCCAGCATATTCCGACAGAACGACTGAGCTGCTAGAGCGGAGCTGGCATACCGGTGGTAGGTATCCGCGAGGTAGTTGAACACACATAAGTATATACTGAAGATGCCCATCGTGGCACATCCTATAGCCATAGTAGGAACGATCCAATGGACTTGGGAAAACTGCGTCCAGCCGAACCAGAACAGCCCAATGGGCAACAGAGCGCTCTCGAAGCAGCAGAAATAAAGGCGACCCTCGGGTGAGGAAGACATCATCCCATAGTGTCTTGCAATCTTCTCTTGGTAGATACAGAGGATTGAGGCAAGTAAGGCCCCAACGCACATTGCGGCGAAAACCGCACCGTTCTGCTGGATGTTGAAATGGTGGTTCGTGCTAAACACTAGCGGGATCGAGCTGAAGGTCAAATAAAGGACAGCCCACGAGAAGGCGACCCAAAGTGAAAACCAAAAAACAACTGGCTCCGTAGTGAGAAGGTGGAACGGTCTGTAAACAGAGATTCCAATCATCTTGACGAGGCTTTCTCTCTCCTCGTCAGCCTTGACCTTCCATCTGATCCTCTGACTTTGCTTCTCGTCCGAGCCTTCAACGACTACGTCGAAACCGGTCAAGCCTGCTTCCTCCCGAGCTACATACCAGTCATTAAGCTTGTGGGCCTTGCGACTGAGAAGAACGCTGCCACGAGTCTCCTTGAAGAAGACGGCAACCAGAAGAATGAAAAAACCGTCCACGATGACTTGAACGTAAAAGACCCACCTCCACGACAGATGCTGGGCAATGAAGCCCGAGCACAGCGGGCCTAATCCGGTGCCCAGGAGGGCGGAACCCGAGAATAATGCCATCGGCGTATTTCTGTTCTGTGTGGCATAGATGTCTGAAACTACACCCCCAACCATGGTACTGAAAGTACTCCCTCCGACACCAGTCAAGAAGCGTGCAGCCAGCATTCCTGCATACGACCGAGTCACAGCACAGCATAATTGACCAATGACGAACAATATTCCGGTTGCTATGAAGACTGGCTTGCGTCCGTTCAGCTCAGAGAAGGGAGCCAGCACCATGGGAGCGGTAGCGAAGCCCGTCGTGAATGTTGTGATCCCCACGTTTATTGCTACCGGACTGACGCCCCAATAATTGATCAATTGGTCCGAAGCAGCGGCATAAGACCCTGCGGTGTACGCCGTAAAGACCGTGATTGCACAGGAAAGCGATATAGTATAAGTCTTGCGGGAACTAGACCAAGTGAAGGGAGAAACATAATTGCTTAGATCTGGCGGCTCCGGTGGAGGAGACGCTTTGGGATCGGATGCTCTGAGGCTTGTAGGAGATGGAAGTTCGGTCTCAAATTCGAGGAAGTGGTAGACAATAGGAGTCTCTGCTAGAGTCTCGGGCGTCCGCACGTCAAGGCCCTCGCTCTTCTCCACATCTTGGTCCTCTGAGCTTTCATCGCTTGTATTCGAGTGCCTAGGCAGCTGAATCTCTGGAGCTGCCATGTCGTTAGCAATTGCGAGAAGGGGGTTGGCTTGGAAAGGATAGCATTGTAGAAGGTCTTGGACAAATGACAGGAGGAAAAGGATCTCCGCAACTTACTTAACTCAACACTCAACCCATGGGAATAAGAAAATCGACCGGCTAGGAAGCGTACGGCTCTCGCGTCGGACCGCTCGTCTGAGTGGGCGGCCAGTCAGAGTTTCTCCCCGCCCTTCTAGACCTTCCGATCTTATATCCGGTCGTGGTGGTGAGATCGACGGAAAAGGAGGAGTAGTTGCTCCTGCCGTCCAGTCCTCGTTCTCGGGTGCGCCCATCGTTCAACTGACATCAACATCGTTGAGAATGAATGTTATCGCACTCGGCTCAGTATGTAAGACCGTTGACCGTTTGAAGAAGGTTTCAAAGCTCTTGTGGAGACTCGGGCTGAGCTGGTCTTGGCAGATGGCGTCATCTCACTTCACGTTATCAAATTCTGCCAAAAGCGGTGGGAGGCGGGATTGCGTGCTCGACGCCCAAGATGCGCTCTTCGTGAGGGACATGTGGATTAGGTGATCGGATTAGAAATCTTCTGTCGCCATGAACAACGTCTGTTTTATACTTCTCAGTCGCAAAGCATCTCGCTCGAGAAACAGCCCCTCCCAAAACCCCAAACCTCCAACCTAAGCCGTTCTCTGCAATCTCCTCTGTCGAAAACCCATCATCCCAGAAAATGTCTTCAGAAGAACGCCCAGCACCGTAGGTCTTCATCTGCGCATCCTCTCAATGAAAATGAATCCAGGATTAACAGACCCAACAGTCTCCGCCTTGGCTCCACCGCCCCCAACTTCCAAGCCGACACCACCACCGGCCCCATCGACTTCCACTCCTTCATCGGCACCTCCTGGGTCGTCCTCTTCTCCCACCCCGAAGACTACACCCCCGTCTGCACCACCGAGCTCGGCGCCTTCGCTAAGCTTGAGCCCGAGTTCGCAAAGCGCAACGTCAAGCTCATCGGCCTCAGCGCCAACACCATCGACTCGCACTCCGGCTGGATCAAAGACATCAACGAGATCTCCGGCGCCAACCTCACCTTCCCCATCATCGGCGACAAGGAACGCAAGGTGGCGTATCTGTATGATATGCTGGATCACCAGGATACGACGAATGTGGATCAGAAGGGCATTGCGTTCACGATCCGGAGTGTGTTTGTCATTGATCCGAAGAAGACGATAAGGTTGATTTTGAGCTATCCGGCGAGTACGGGAAGGAATACGGCGGAGGTGTTGAGGGTGGTGGATTCGTTGCAGACGGGCGATAAGCAGAGGGTGACGACGCCGATTAATTGGGTGCCTGGTGAGTTTTTTCTGGTTCTTGGGATGCTTGGGCGAGGAGAGGCCAACTAATCGTTCGCACAGGAGATGATGTGATTGTGCACCCGGGCGTCCAGGGCGAGGAGGCGAAGAAGCTGTTCCCGAAGATGAAGATCGTGAAGCCGTATTTGAGGTTCACGCCCCTGCCGAAAGAGGAGACTAGTGCAGCTGTCTAATCACTACGGAAGATAGATTGGAAATAAACAGAGGGGCTAGATGGATACTGCGATTTAGCGGGAGTTTACAGAGTTCTATGCCAATAAAAATGATCGGAAGGTTCCCACTCAACTGCGCGGAATGAGCGAAGTGCCCTTCGAAACCTCGACAGAAGATTTGTGCTGACGCTTGGATGGCACATTACTCCCATGAAGAACTTTTCTATTGCTACCAGGTACCGCCTAGTACCGCCTATTGCTGTCATGTTGCTTGAATCAAACAACCAACACACCGAAATTGGTATCCCGCTCTCTGGCTCATTCTCCTTGGTCATAGCTTTCGTTACATCGTCAATTGCGGCCACTTGGCCCACAACTTTGCTCCACGCTCTTCTTCCAGGGACTTATCACGCATTCGCATGCCATCCTGCACAGGTCATGCACCTCCAGGGCCACTAGATGTAGAACATTGTGTCCTTCAGCTTAGGATGGACCTGCACGTCGCTATCGGTAGCGTCACCAAGCCCACCACGCCCGGACTCGCTGGCAGCCGGAGTCTGCGAAGGCGTAGACAAGTCGTAGTGGCCACTGAGATAACATCTAGCTCTCTCGCAGACTAGGTCTGCGTAATAGGCAGGTGGACAGATACTGACAGCTTTGGTAGCACGACCGAAGAGATAGCACATGTTGTGAGTTAAATCCTCCAGTACGTCGGCATGATTCTGAAAGCCTGGCGGAAGACGTCGCGGGGTGAAGATTTCATCAAGGACGGTGAAATAGTGTGCCGGACGGGCAGTGCCTTGGAGGGCGTTGTGCGATTGGAGGAAGAAATCCCAGTTGCGAGCTTCTGTCACATGGCGGTCAACAACGGTGCCATTGATCGGGTTGCCGGTCTTGTCGGTAATCTTATCGCTATCACCGTTGGTTGGGAAGAAACGGGTGTGGTGACGTTTGCCAACGACTACGATGGTCATATGCGGGAGGCCTTTCTTGAGATCCGGTGCTGGATAGACCTCCTCGCAAGCTTTCCGTAGAAGCGGAAGCTCCTCTTTCAGGACCATCTCATATTGTCCTTCCGAGACCCCATCGCGATATATCAGGATGTTTTCTGGCAATTGCTTGTTGCCCCCTTTCGTTCCCCATAGATTAAGCCGGGTCTTGAGCATCATAGTCAGGCTGTCGACGCTCTCCTTGCGGGCTTCTGATTGAACATGAAGCTCTGCAGGCCATTGGCCAAGGTGTCTATCGATGCTACCCACCATACCAGCAACGCTCGGGGCATTTGCGGCGGATCCAGGAGATGGGTGGGTTACATCGATTCCAATGACCATAGTCTTACCTTCAGAGATAATTCCAAGCTTCGCGTCGTCTATCTTCTGGTTGACGCCACCGAGCTTTAGGTTGAATTTGAGAGCCACGTTGGCCATGTATTTATCTTGCCCTCGCTGACTGGCAACTTTCGATCCAACGACGCAGATGGTGTGAAGTCCAACAATGGTGTCAGCAATGTGTTTGACGCCTGTAAGTGTTCAGGGTCAGCGTTATTCCTTCGAGTCAAATGATTGAGCCCGAAGGCATGTCTTTGGAGTAGATGCTGCTCAAACATGTCTTAGGTGCTCGTTATACGCTCCAACGGGGCACCAAATTGCTCAGAAAAGTTGACTCACGGTTGTAAAGCACGGTATGCTTGACTGGCAGAACAACGAGGCAGAGCTGTTCTTTGACTGCCCTGAGTGCGTCTTCCAGGGCAGGATCATTGGGGTCCATCATCGCAATAGGTCTTCCTTGCTCCGGTTTCTGAGCGTCAATACCCGCTGTCGTCAGTGCCTTGTGAAAGGCGGTCATTACCTCTGCGAGTTCTTGGGGGTTGCGCAGTCCATCACCAACGCCTCTCACGTTCAGCACGAGAGCACGCCAGCTGGTCAGTTTAGATCTGGTGTTGAATTGTAAAGGCTGTCTCTTCTCATTCTCCATGTTCCAGCTTGCCGGAAACATCTTCACTCCTTGTGTCCCGTATTTAATCTTAGGATGTTCCAAGATGCGTCCAGGAACAGTAATCATCCTTGTGCTGATGGCAACTCCGAACCGAGAGATATCGCCGTTGATCTGAGGTATGAGGCCTACTTCATTGGGACCATCTTGATCTATCGATGTCGCATTTAACCATGGTGATCTTACCGCAAAAGCGATCATGGCTTGCGTTTGCTGGGGATCTAGTTTAGCCTGCGAGCTCTGTCCGGGCAGGATTTGGCAAGCCTCGGCGGGCAGGTACGACGGTTTGGCGGTGGTGCCAACATTGACCACAGGTAGGTTGGCATTGGTTTGCATTCGATAGTTATTCAAGAAATGCTCGGCCACGCTAATGTAACGGCCGCCTGCAGAAGCTTCAGGTTTCCCTTTGCCTTTCTTGGCGCTCGACTTTCCGGTCGCGGGCGCCGACGGCGTTTTCGAGGAGCCCTCGGCGGGAGTATCATCAAGCCAAAACTCGACATCTTTGGGCCCTGCACCGAATTCTTTCACTCTAGGGGCAGTCCCACTGGAGTCAACACCGCGTCCATCATTCCTAGTTGCGAGAGCGAAGATGGTCTTCACCCTGGGTATGGTTTTGCCAGCCTTGTTCGTCTTGGGCTTGATATGTTTCGCTTCGACGCGAATACGTTTGAGAAAGTCCTGTAACTTGATTTTGTTGGGTCCATGAGCGCGGCCGAAGACTTGTATTGACTGCACTAAGGGCAACGGATTGTAGAAAGGTGCGTGGCTGACATTGACGTTGACCAGGATACGAGAGGTAGCGACCCGCACGCTAGAGAAGAAGCCCCTAACAGCTCTCAGACCGGCTCCCAAGTCGCTGGCATTGTTATTGTTGGGATTGACTGCGAAGCTTCTGCTACTACCGATGGAAGCATAGTCTGGCGAAGCTTTTGTATAATGGCCCAGGAAGATATTCAGAGCCTGAAGGAAAGGCTGCTTATCCAAGACGGCTCGAGGGTTGGTAGAGGTCAAATAGTCTGTGAGCTCCGAAACTGTCACAGTCCCTGTAGGTACGAAAGCAATATTGTGAAATGCAGCGTTGATCAATGGCTCGTCTTCGCCTTCACGGCGGTATTGTATCTGGCCTGGCACGTCTTTCGTATCGAATTTGACTCGAGACACCAGGTTGGCTTTGAAGTCAGTCACAATGTCATTGCGATGACCCTGGAATGGCGGCTGTTCCAATAAGAGTCGGAACGTTTGCTGGAGTTTCTTTCCAGTGACATCCTTGGAACCTTTACCACCGGCTTTCTCGGTCACTTTGACAGAATAACGGTGGAGGATGAGGTCAGGTGGTGGGATAAGCTCAAAGTAGTTGGCCCACAATTGCACGGCTTTGCCCTTAGTGCCAAAACCCGGTCTTCGAGGAAATCTCTCGACTCCATCGGTGATCTGAAGAGTCGAAAGGTCGGGCAAGCCGGACGACTTGATTTGTTTCAAGTATTCCTCCTCAGCTTTCGTGACCTGAGGAGATGGACTGGGAATCCCACTCGGGGCCCTTGTAATGACGGGTTAAGAGTAGATAATATGATTAAACGATGCAGACTTACTTGTAGACTGTGGCCGGATAAGCGCCTCGTCCCCCAGCGCCGCCCCTAGCACCTCGAGAACCGCCATCTCCTCGCCCACCCTGGAATCCAGCTCTGTCACCGTGGGGCGGACCATCCCCTCGAGGAGCGAAGCCACGAAAAGAGCCTCCCTGACCACTACCGGCTCGTGCTCCTCTTCCTCGATCCCTGTAGGACATGTTCAGCTCACTATGCCCATACATCAAGAGTTCACCGTGCAATAGGTGACGTATTGATGAGGCAAAGGCTTACCCACTACCTCCGCGATCGCCTCGACCACGGCCGCCACGCTCACGACCTGACATTATTCTTCAGATGCGAAGTGAGTTTAAGGGTTTCCGTAGGATCAGTGCAGAAGAAGCAAGGCAGAATTTTGTAATGGATTGTTGTGGGTATGATAGCTTACCCCCGCGAAGAGCGGGGTAATCTGCATGTGCTGTCTGGGGAAGTAAGATAGGTATCAATGAGAGCGAATGGAATGTGAAGAAAACAAGTACTATATGTGTGCAGCTTGCGGGGTCTGTATCTAAGAGACAGCTTTGTTGTGAAGATAATCAAAACGCGACAGTGTGTTTAGATAGTTCTGATCACGCCGGGACAAACATGCGAGCATCCCTTCCCAAAGCCAGTGAAAACACGATGGTGACCCTAAAGCATGCTTGTTGTTGCCTTCCCTTTGTTTTGTAGTTTGAACATGAAAGCTGTACAGATACAGAGACCATTAGGTAAGTGGTCAAGCATAGCGGAACATTGCTGCCCAACATGGTAAAGTAGGTAATCCTGCTATCCGTTTTCTGCATCACGTACAAGGTTCTATTCCGTCGGAGCAAGTCTTTCTCCCTGCCGGGCAATTATATCTGTGAGCGATGAATCTACTTTCGTGGATAGAGTCTGTGCAGGCTATTTCAAGAGGATCATTCAGTCCGCAGAAAGACTTTGCTTGCGGCCATGCTTGTCTGTAGGGTATCGTAATGGGTAATGCCACCTCCTAACGAGCAGTCATGGTGTTGCTTTTACAAGCTAGCATAGCTGTCTGGGCTGCTATCTCTGGCCGGTAAGGATATTCTGCCGCTAGATCCGGATAGTAACTCCATTTCTGTAAGGAGTGAAGCCTGACAGCTTTTCCAAATGCTACACGATGACCGTTGTGGACCGTAGCGACCATTATGGGATCATCATCTTCCAGGAGGTACGGACGTACAGACGTGTTCCTGTGGCAGCAGTGGCAATGTTGCACCTGCGGCGCCTGTAATACTTGAGATGGCCTGCGCGCTTGGGCGGTTGATCGAGTTGGAGCTTGTACCACCAGCTTCAGTCTTCTCCGATTACAGATGAGGTTGCCGATCGTTTTGGGCGGACATTTAAAGTACTGAGAGGCTGGCTCCTTCCGTGGCTGTTGAAAAGGGTACCTTGGATGGATTACACCCATACATCCACTTTGGGTGACAGCGGGAAGGAACCCTAGCGTCAGTTCGGAGTGCCGAACTTTCCCCGTGTTGCGGTTTGTGGGGGTTTTTGACTTTCGTAGCCAGTGGCCCTTGCAGAATTCGATAGTTTACAGAAGCTGTGTCGCAGTAACACGACGTAAGGGTGTGTGACCTTCTTCCGCTTTTTGCACTTCACCCGCGGATCCAGGGTGTAGGACGAGAACCGTGCGACGTCGCTGCGCATATATCTACTGCCCGAGCAGGGGTTAGTCGGTGGGTATCCGAGCGAGACAACTAAAGACTTCATATTTCGGAAGGGACGAACCTGCCTGGGTTGCCTGCGTGAAACATACTTACTGGGGTTGCGGGGTGGCAGATAGGCCAGGGGCTTGCCAAATATTGATATCACTTGAACCCCGTACGAGGCTTTCCTCCAATTTTTTCCATGGAGGCGTCTGCGTCGTGCCTCCTACCACTCGTTACTCTTTTATTACCCCTAAAGTCTTTAGTTGAAGAGCTCAGAGCTTACAATGGTTTTATCAGGTACTCAGCACTCCGGTTGGGTGTTTAGCCCCGAGGTGGCACAGAAGCTTGACTACACCGCAGCTGGTAGGACTCGATCCGTAAAGTCCTCGACCCCGAACGTCCACGTCTTCCAACAAAATTTCGACCCTTTCGAGAAGCTTATCGAGCCTTCACCTGCATGGCTTCCGAAATTCCCTCTTTTTGGTGGCGCGTATGAGCCAGGCTTCAGCAACCGCAAGCCTAGAGATGTGCCCATAGCCCTCTCGCAGGACGTTATCGACATTGTTGCGAAAAGACTACCTGATTCCCCCATCTCCCTCGGCTCCGAAAGACGGACGAGCGACTCCTCTACCAGCGACACTGGGACAGGGTGGAGCGTGGGCGCACCAGAAACCAGGCATCCGCTGAAACATATACCTATAGTCATACCGTCCTTCGCTCGACCAAAAGATCAGTATCCGCCTACGCCTGTCAGCAGTGTCCCGAATACACCGAAAGCTTCTCCGAACAAGCCATATTCATGCAAAAGCTTCTATTCCACAATGTCGCGCCCGAACACCGGCGAAAGTCGGATTAGCACACTTGATTCGAGTACCTCTATGCCTTCACCAGACCAGACGAATACGGGGAGGTTTAAACCCTCGTCGTCTGGTACCTACCTCTCAGATGTGAATAGCAGTCAGTCAAGTCTCACGCAACTAGAGCAGGACTTGCAAAACACAGAACAGCCGCCACGACCATCAAGAGCAGGAGATCCAAGTCCATATGTGGGAACGACATCGCCGGCGGCAGGTCAGCAATCTCAATCTGTCAATGGAACCACCAATCTGTCCGGTCTGGTGTGCAATGTGCATAAATGCACAGGCAAGGAACCGCATGCGCTGGTAGGGGCAGCAACAACTGTTCTTGGCGACAAGCTCTACGTCTTTGGCGGACGAATACAATCCCGGCGACGGCCTCAACTGACCTCAGACTTACACGAACTGGATCTCATCAAACGTCATTGGATCAAGATTGAGGCCACAGGAGATATACCTCCACCTAGATATTTCCACAGTGTCTGTCCGTTAGGGGATACGAAGCTGATATGTTACGGTGGAATGTCACCTGCATCCCCTACTACCTCCCAACCTCAGACCGGCTCCCAGGAACCCCAGCCTGAGGTGGTAGTTATGTCAGACATTCATATCTTTGATGCTCCCACCCGCAGATGGACATATATAGCTACCGCAGACACACCACAAGGCCGATATGCGCATTGTGCGGCCGTACTGCCATCTACAGCTATTTTCACCTCAGCTAACGCGCCTCTTTCTGCCATCCACCACAATCCGGCATCTGCGATCCCGAATCAAGGAACGATAGGCGTTGCACTTGATGGGTCTGGAGGCGCAGAGATGGTGGTCGTCGGAGGCCAAGACAGCGCCAACCATTATATCGAACAGGTCAGCGTCTTCAATCTGAGGAGTCTGAAGTGGACCTCGACGTCCGTGTTGGGAAGAAGCTGTGGCGCATACCGAAGCGTAGTGGCTCCGTTGACCACATTGCCAGCTTCAAAGATAGGCAAAGGGATAATCCAGAGTGAAGACACTGACGATATGAACGAGTCGGTAGGGGAGGAAGACGCTGACTCTGCAATGCTCATCTACTCGAACTACAACTTTCTAGACGTGAAGCTAGAATTACAGGTCAGAACTTCAAATGGTTCGCTTACGGAGAAGCCTATGCATGGGCAATTTAGTCCGCCAGGTCTACGCTTCCCGAATGGAGGCGTCCTGGACAGTCATTTCGTCGTGAGTGGAACATATCTGACGTCTTCTAAGCAAGAATATGCACTGTGGGCGCTCGACTTAAGGGCCTTGACCTGGAGTCGCATTGATGCCGGTGGTGGTGTCTTCAGTCAAGGCAGCTGGAATAGAGGTATCCTATGGCCTCGACGGAATACCTTCGTGATACTGGGCAATCGCAAACGAAGTTTGGTCGAGGACTACAATCACCGCCGAATCAACTTCTCCAATGTTTGCATGGTGGAATTAGAGGCATTCGGCCTATATGACAACCCTCGTCGAGCCAATCCAACATCACTATTCCCATCCATCAGCGCTCCTATCTTTACCCCACCACTCACTCTCAAGTTCTCCTCATCGTTGGGTCCATACTGCCTCGTGGCTGTCGATCTTGGTCGAAGGGCAATGGACTTCCGAGAACTCGCAGACATGGACCTTCTCGCCATCGGTGGGGAACGGATCCCAGTGAATTCCTACCTCCTCTCCCGACGCTGGGGACCATACTTTGTCCAGCTCCTCCGCGAAAGCACCTTTTCATCTCCGACATCCCTCTACCCCACCGACACCACATCCTCCAACTCCGAAGCCAGCACCCTCCGCCCCTCACTTCACCCATCCGCTTCCATCGCGTCCCGCAACTCCAGCACCACCATAACCCCCTCCATCCAAACCACCCACTCCGCCGGGCAATCCACCCTCAACGCCCCCTCCACCACCTCCAAATCCACGAATTCTTCAACCGCAACCACCATACGCGACCCCTTCGAGCCCCCCACCCCCTTCACCCTCCCCGCCTCCACCCGCCCCCGCCAGCTCTACCTCCCACACACCCTCTTCACCCTCCGCGCCCTCGTCCACTACCTCTACACCTCCTCCCTGCCGCCCCTCAGCCACTCCCTCTGCACCCCCCAGATCCTTTGCTCCCTCCTCCAGCTTGCCCGCCCCTACCGAATCGACGGCCTCCTCGAAGCCGTCGTCGAGCGCCTCCACACCGTCCTCGACGGCCGCAACGCCGCCGCCGTCTTCAACGCCGCCGCCATGGCTGCTGGCGGCGGACGCGGCACAGGCTCCACCTTCGGCCGCGAGGGCGAACCGCTCCTCCTCGACGAGGGCCACGACCCAGCTCTAGCGCCTCCCGTGGCACCGACGGCGGCATCGCAGCGGCGTGTCCTTCCTCCTTCACACCAGACCAAGCCTGGGGCGGCGGACCCTCCTCATCCACCAAGCCCGAGCACGTCGGACGACGATGCAGGGAGTGAGGTTAGTGGCAGCACGGTGGAGAGTAGTGTCGCGAGCAGTAGCGGAGGGTATAGCATGTCGGCCAGTGGGGCGAGTGGAGAAGGGGGTGGGGCGGAGGAGGTCTGGCTGGGGGGAGTGAGCTGTGTGGTTGGGCTGCAGAAGAGGGGGCTGAGGGGGTTGATGGAGGGGAGGAGGATGAGGGAGAGGGGGAGGGGTGGGGGAGGGATTAATGGAGGGGGGAGTGTGGGGTTGGGGATTGTATAGGGTGGTGGGGCCAATTGAGGAGGGAGGGGACGATGGGGATGGGGATGGGGTAGATATGGGTTCAGCATAGCAGATATGGGTTTAAGAGCTATAAGCTATGTATTATTTTGATATCCGGTTCGCAGTTACCAATCATATTATTCCAAGACCACTTTTACTATTCCAACACCACCTAGATTCTGTATGCTCAGGAAGAGACCTGTCTACAGACAAATCTCCCCATCAGCAGTGCATCCGTTTTTTCTCGTAAGAAGGGAGCACGAAACAAAGTAAGCTCCAGCTGGAGCTCTTCAAATGGTGGCTATTTGAGCAAGTGATCAAGATGTAGGAGAGGCCTAAGGAGATGTTCACATCGGTCGTTTCCCAGGCGTTCCATGTGTACATCAAGGGCCTCGCAAATGCAACAAGAAACGTGTGAGAAACATGGTCGGGTTTTCCCACCACAAAGGGTCAGAATTCCAGATGGTCGAGGGATAGGAGGAGGGGTCTTGGATCAGGGGCTCTGCTTGTTGATTGCGCTCACTCAAGTCCTTGCTTGATTGCATTACGGCGGTGGGAATCCTTCTTGAAGGCCTATGTTGAGGTTCATCTATGGCCGTAGCAAAGCTGCTTATGGGACTCTGTTGGGAGGAGCAAGGCGTTATTACTTATGTATTTCTTGTTTGGCATGGAAAGTGGGGATTGGATGCCTCGTAAAGCAAAGGTCAGGCCTCTCATTCGTTTGATTACGATAATGCGTGCTTGGGGGTGCTGAGTGACGTCGTGATAGCGGCTACAGGACGGGAATAGGGGAGGGGGCTGTGCTAAGATGAGCGGAGATGAGCGCTGGGCTGGGTTGGGTGGCTTTGTGGGGTGCATGATCGGGGAATCGGGAAACATGTTTAGTTAGGAAAAGAAAAGAAAAAGGTATTGGGGGCGAGGATAAGGAGTTGGGGGCTAGCGTTGATTTTGGTGGGCAATTGGATTTTGAGACAGAGGGGAAGATTACGGCTTGTGTATGTGTTTCTCTACGCGGAGCAGAGACTTGATCCACTCGACCAATATTCATTATGTCCGGTTGAGTACAAAAGTGTATGCGTTCTGTGAGAGTCAAGTACCGTGCCAAAGCCTACTTTGCTTCTGTATACCCAAAATATTGCCTATATAAGAGCATACGTAACGTAAGAGGGAGAAGAGAGCTGAAGACTGTTTCGTGGGGACACTCTAGTCTTTACGCAAGCCGGTCGATTGTATGTTCATTTGCCTTGCAACTCAATTGTAGTTTAACCGCGCATTTGCTCTCTTAACGCACGTTGTGGGGGCTAGATAGCGTGAATGATATAGCTCTTTTCGTGGACACCGCAATCAAGGAAATTATACTCGCGCATATGAGGTTGTTTTCTTGGCCGACTCTATCGCCTAAACGTCATCCCAATGGTTCGACTGTGAATAAGGACGTGTCATACTAGATCTCAAGTCGATCCACCAATATAAGAGGCCTTAACGTCTCGAGAATATCTCGATCGCAGCCTAGATAGAGTGACGAAGCTCAGATGGGTGTGTTGTATCCTTTGATGAAGACACGTCGAGTACGCCGACTCTAGGGGGTTGTAAATGTGTCTGTAGGCCCTTGACCCTTCAAGTCGATCTCGTTCTAGTTGGCGACGTCCGTCAGCTACTACGCGCTCGTAGACTAACGAACTGTTGCTCCAATCCCTCTTTATAAGTCGATCGCGTACGTGGCTGACAACGTACGCGCTTCCGAGGATGCTTGGCTCTATGGACAACAACAAGAAATACGAAGTTCGTAGCTGGCACCGCGTATAGGTGGTCTTTATTGCTAGCTGGCGAGATGCCGGTAGTCGTGAGGTTGGATTGGGGGTGCTGGGAGATGGGAAGCTACTTTGGCTGATTTTGGGGCCGTTAGTCTGGGCGTTTTGTAGGGATACCGTTGTAATGCGGTAGAAATGGGGGCTGATGGGTAAGGGATTGTTGGAACAGCTTCTTGCATTGCTGACTCTGAGATGTCCGGCTATGTCAGCGAATTTTTCTGATGGCTTGTCGCTTTGGTAATGGGATACTTTTGGTCGATCAGTTCGTCGCTATTGCGTTGGTAGGTTCTTTGAGGAGTAGTAACGGGTGCTCATTGCCTTGAGAGGTTTCTGAAAAGCGTACCCTGCCAGTCTAGAGGATGACTTAGCACGGAAATGTGCTCTTTGAGTGAAGGGGATCGAAGGGAGTGCTGCGGTTCGTAAGCTGATGTTGAAGGCGTTGATAGATCTATCATTGGCCTATAGAGGCTTTGATGAGCAGTGATCAGCGAAGATGGCACTCGGGGCCGTTCGATTGGGTTCATTTCGTATTCAACACTGTGGCGTCACGCCCTGTGTTTGTGGTCAGTGTGGATGTAAGCGGATTAAGTTCATAGCCAGGCAGGCGTCTGAACTGCCTGGACAGTATCGATTGATGGCGTCGCCAGATGAAGGAGTTCGCAGAAGGCTAAGGTACGCAAAAAGTCTTCAACATGACGCTACAAAGTACGGTGTGCTTAGTGAAGGCGCTGTACTCTGCAAGTGGTAGCATATCTCGTGTTAATTGGGGGCCTAGCATGGGATGACGGTAGAGACGGGAAGCAGCAGATAAAGAGGGGGCTTAGATCAGTCATGCTGGACGGAAAGGGCTTCCTTCTTTCGTAATCTGATGAGAAACAAGCGATCGGCGATGAATGACGAAGCTGTACGTGTATATGAGAGTTTGAGTGTACTGCAGTGACCGCATAAGAGAGGATCCATAGAGCGCGCGGGTCAATGCAAATCCTACAAATTTTCAGGGCCCCTCTACGAGTATGAAGGTAGTCCCGTTCGTAATAACCACCCTTCTTCACGTAGATGTCATACACTCCCTCAATCACATATTCTTCCGTCATCTGCATATGAAGACCAAGGTGTGCGAGCGTCACCCAATGATTGACAGTGCAATGGGAAAGCTAGAAGGTGAAGGAGGGGATGCACAACGGGGCTTGGTAAGGGCGGTTGATGTGAGATTCGGTCAATGATGCACCGATCAACATGTAGATCGGCCGCCCGCCGGCTAAAGATCTTGCATCGAGTCTGAGATGCAGCTGTTCAAGCGGTCTGTCCGTATGCTGCTCATATCGGTAAAGGAGCGCCCTGCACCCGGGGTGGCTGTGTTCCGCAATGTTAACTCAACTTCCCCAATCCTCGTGATGCACTGCGCCAGATCAGGACTGGGTAACCATTCAGAGCGGGCTCATACTTCTGGACTGTATCTGATGTGGAGGTATCTGGAGTGGAGAGTCCCTTGGGACAAAGCTTGCCGCACGCACTCAAGTTTTGCCTCAGGTCGCCTTTTGCTGACCAACACATTCCGTTGATGGAGCGACGAATTGCGTGCTACCATGCGGAGCAATGTAGCCACTATTCAAAGGCCAACAAAACTCTGTTGTGTTGTTCGTAGATTTGGTAAGTGAGGCAGGCCGTCCGTTAAATCGAGGCGCGCACTATATTTCGTTTGGGTAGGTTCCGTGGTAAGCGTTCAGGAATCCTATGAGAACAGAACACTATCGTAACATAGCTTACAAGGCCACCAGTGCAACACACTGATGTCATCCTCGGCCGTCGCATAATAACGACGTCGAAGTGCTTGTTGATAGTCTTTTGGAGGCTGGAGGACACAGCCGTAGCAATCGAATGATGCGCGCTTCATCGGAAGATCACGCGTATGTGATCAGGATATGCCAGTATCTGGATATAGTCGCTCGTACATGGTTCAGCCTCTGGGAGCCCATCCTGTGTAGGCGTGCGCCTTGGGATGGATGTACGAGGGAAGCGCAAGAGATTCCCTCTCAGAAAAGGCAGCGCCAAGGATTGCTAGGCTAGTGCTCATTGGGACTAGGATTTGGGGTCTATTCCTGGCCCGAGGCGCGGTCAAGCTCATCTTACTCTGCTTCGACCTGTCCACGACGTTTAGGTAGCGGTATACGATAGCGGGCATGCAGATGCTGTTCCTGACTACCTCAAAGGTATATCGACTTGGAAGACTGCGCTGCAGCAAGCGTTGAGAGATGCCAATATACTAGATCATCGAGAAACGTCGGCGGCCTGTTACTACCAACAAAGCATGGCTGATCAAATAGCTCGGAGTATTGGCAAGACCGAACATTCCACCGAGAATTGGGCGTGAAGGCGCTTCGCGAGCTTACCAAGTTGGCGCTTTGTGGTCATCTTCTTAGTGCAGTCGGGCTGTCAATCTATGCACTTAGCGGCGGAGCGATCCAACATCTGTACGGTGTTGTATCGCAAAAGCGCCCTCATCCATGCTGGCAGTGCAGGTACAGCCATTAAATTGCAATCTCCTTTTGTGTCCAGTTCCTTCGGAACAAGACTCTTAATGCCCTCATTGTCTCTCTTACCTTTCTTCTACATCAGAAAAGGCTTTGCCTGAAATGCTACTGCTGCATCTTACTACTACCCAAACTTTCCTTTCCTTTTTTCCTTCAAGGGCACTGCCTTCTTTAAGGGATTTATCTCTTTTCTATGGATTCCTCTTTCCTAACTCACCCTCCTGCTTACGAGGATCTGAAGCCTCTAGCCCCGCCTGTACTTTCCGAACCCCCAGTGCAGCGAGGACGTTCACCAAGCTTCCTCTCATCAGTGAGGAACATCGTACAGCACCCACTGAAGCGCATGCGGTCACCAACGCGATCACAGCCATCACCAACGCGATCACAGCCATCACATGAGGACAACCTAGCTGTTGACTGGTCCCCTCGGAACACAAGCAGTCGTCTCACCAGCCGACATTCTCACTGTGGCTCACATGTTGGGCCATGCCAGAGCACGTGCCACGCTTCTCACAGACCAACCCGTCGAATGAAAGCGAGAAGGCGAGAACCGATTCCCAGCATGGCCGACTACCTTACACTCGCTCAACTGGAAGTCGTTTGGCGAAGCCAGGATACCTACAAGGGGACTGTAGAAGCACCTCGAGCAGCATCGCCTTGTATCGAAGACTTAAGACCTCGGAGTAGAGATAATGGGACCGCTTACCAGACTAACGGAAGGCTCAACGTTTGGTCAAGGCCAAGACAGTACCGCTCACACGATGACATTGGTCGCATAAGGTATCAAAGTCGGACACCAGACGACCTATACGATGATATCGTGGAGTACTTCGGGAAATGAAGAATGAATCTCTGAACCTCCGAGAAAGATACATGTAGATAGGTGTTGGCCGTCGACTATATCAGACTATCGGAAAGTGGCTACAATGAGTATCACCGACATAACAACAGCGAGACACAACGGCATCGATGCACAATTACAGCGAACCATGCCTAGGTGTTGACGCTACAAAGTCGTACGATCAGCTAAGTCCGACCAAGCTTGCACCAGTATCGCTGTGCGAAGTGATGGATCAGGGCAACAGCTGAGACAAATGAATACCGCTTCACCGCCTTGGTAGGCCCCGTCGATCAGGAAGAGCTAGATCTGGACTGAGAATGGTATAACACGCGTTGCTGTAGAGCTCAATGAGCCGGAGAGGGAGGCCGCAGAATGGGAGGCCGGGAGGCTTGGCTTGACCACAAGCCATGCTATACTTCAGAGATGTCATATGACACGCAGTCAAGTACACTTTAAGCTTGACCAATGTATAACATTCTACCTGTATTTCATCATTTGGCGGATGCAAAACGCTTGCGACTTTCGGTAAAATCGATTCCCCCCACCGCTCATAGCTTTTGCAATGAGACAGAATTAAATCAATCGTATCTTTATCAAAACACAAGCAAAACTTCTACTTGTTATATTAAAAGTGTTCGCAATAATTGAAATTATTATTTTCAATATTAATATGCATGTTTATAGAACGTATTGGAATTTCGGTTTTCTAAGTAGCTTTGCACAGTGCGCGTAGTTCTTCCATTGAAATTTCAGAATCTTGAATTACTGCACAACATCTTGATCAAATTGTCTAAAATTCAAGATTGTTGATCAGTAAGACTTGATTGTTAAAGAGAATCTTTGAAACTTAAAAAAAACACCAAAATGCACAAGTTCAATTTTAACTTGATTGTGCGATGGGGGGGTTTTATTCTGCCGAAAGTCGCAAGCGTTTTGCATCCGCCAAATGCTGCGAGCGTGGCTGACGGCCAGAGCCACCCTTGATTGGAGATGCCAAGACTCATAGCCCCTAGTGGTTTCTGATCCCTGTAGCCGGTCTCGTCCAAAATAAAGTACCGTCTGAGCCTCTCAGGCCGATATCAGAACAAGCGCCTCGAAAGCAATGTGAGATCCAAGTGTCATTCTAGCTGAGGCATTTGAGGCATTATGAAGATGTCGCTTAGTCGGAGGATTTATCTCGCTTGAGGCGCCTGTCGCCCACGCCATACCCACGCTTTGGCTCATCCGCACCTGCCCTTTTCAGCCGCACCTTACTCGACGACGTTGTCTTTATATCTACAAGACTTGCTCCAGCACTATTGGCCCTGTCCGACTGAAGATCGAGATCAAGCTACAAAGGAAGCTGTAGACGTCCGAGGATGTTTCTTGCGCTTCTGAGGGCGGCATTGCTTATTAACGCTCAAGCCTATTGGGGAGGACTCCGTACGTTGGTACCTCGTCTTCTGCGAATCGACGGCCCCAACATTCTATGAATGCCTCCATCCTCCCTCACAGAGCGTTGGGTTCAATCTCTGTCGTGACTATATAGAGGCAACCTCAAGGTACTGAAAACATGTCCCGAATCTCCGGCGCGTTCATTACGGCTGTCGTGTTTCGCAAAACGCGCTATGCGACGTTGGGAAAGAGCAGCTAATATATTGGCTTGGGATTGGGCAGCGGTTGTACTCACTCTGTATCTCGACAGTCGTTAGGGAGTGGTTGTGGAGAGGTAGCTCACCCGCGACGGCTAATCGCTTCTTCCAGTGAGTCTGTGTCTGCCACTTCCTTGCCGGTTGTGCTTCTCGGTGCCAGGCGTCTGCGGATATATTCGCCACTGAGGCCACTCCTTCGTTACTGTCTATGCTCTCATGCCTGTGATCTACCTTGAAGAGCGGTAGCAGTAGATCATTTTCTCTGAAGCGTAATCTAACCCCATTAATCTCCCGCTATGGTCATTGCTTCGGGTCTCTCGTTGCGTGCATATCAATCCCTGGCACTCTCCGTTCACAAGATTGGATCGTCATTGACGCTCCTTTCATTACAATGCTTATCTCGATAAAGTTCCGCGATTGAGCGGATAAAACCGTGCAAAATTTGAGCAACGCAGATGTGGCTCAAATTCTCACTGAAAAATATGGGCGGCGCGTCACCATCAACGGTTATATAGTTCCCTGGTACTTTCATTTCCTTGGGGTGTAGGGCTGATCCTTTGATCGTACCTCTGATGTCTACGAGTGAGTGTTCGGTTTGGTGTCTTTCTTGTAAGGAAGAAGCATGATGGGGTCCACCATTTTCGAGACTTGGAGATGTCGAAGGCTTCGCGGTGTTCTACTGCTCCTGTCGTGTCTGGTAGCTGGATTGCCTTTGACGACTGCTCTTCATGTAGTACCTGGCTCTAATTGTACAGCGGTCTGTTCTCAGACTGTGGATGCAACGAACACTACCAGCGGCGATATACCGTGCTACGACGAGGACTACAATGGTACTGATGTCGGTAGGACGTTCCGAGATTGCGTGTCTTGTGAGATGAAAAGTCGGTCAATCGATCAATTCTCCGTGCAGACAGATCTGGGATGGGCATTGTGTAGGCTTTTACAACCTTATAAAACAGCCAAGTGCGGCTCGCTGACTCTACATCCACGATTAGACAACATGAGATATGCCGTCGATACATGCATGTATGACTACCCCCAATCGATCAACCTAACCATGTCGAAGCCATGCCAGCATTCTTGCGCCAACATCTCAAAGGCTTTGGAAACAAATAATCTCCAAGCAGATGGTTCAACGCCATACGACTACTGCCAAGATCCGAGCTTCGAATCCAACGTCGGGTCCTGTGCTTCCTGTTATTCGGTAGTTCCTAATCAGGTCTACATCTCAAATTGTAAGTCTCGCAACCCAATATCCCATAAATCACATCCTGACATCTGCGCAAGTCTTGAACACCCTGAGCAATGCTTGCATCACTAAGCCATCCACGACAACGCCCTTCTCGGTCGTGCCATCTGACGTCTTCACGTTAAATCCGCCAAAGACGTTCCCAACCAGCCTGTCAACGTCGGAGCCTGGTCCTGGCCTTCCTCATGGAGCAGTAGTTGCCATTGGCATTTGTGTTCCGGTCTTCTTCTTCTTGGTCCTCACTTTAGTCTTCCTCTATTGCTATCTTCGTATACAAAACCGTACTTCGGCAAAGAAGCGTGCTCGACCCAGCCAACGATACAACGAGAAAGGCGTCACAGAGCCGCATCATGGCTGGCACCACGATTCCACAGCTCGCATCCGACCAGTGTCATATGTGGCGCCTTTGCGGACTCGGTACTCTAATCCACTCGCTCAGATCGCGGAGGACCCGTCACGCTCTGGCAGTCGATCGGATGCCACAGCTACTGAAAAAGACCCAATCCCGCTACGTTCATCGCATCCTAGGCCTCCACCTCATGGCCTCATGTCCTGGGAAAGACGAGGCCTGGAGGATGCGTCGGAAAAGGAGAATAGATTCTCCAACTCGATGAAGTCCACCCTTCAGGCATCTGGGTCCACCACACTCAACCCCTCTGATGGCAGAAGGAACAGCGGAGCCAGTGGAGACAGTGAAGAGGATGAACAGGAACGTCAGCGCTCGGTCATGACGCTTACACCGCCACCACTATTCTCTATCCCTGAAAGTGGTTCGTCTTCAGCCTTTGTCCCTGCCAGAAGTGGTTGGAATGAGCCGAGGCGGTCTACCTCAAGGAACTCCGGAAGATCGGAAGGACCACAGCGGTCATTTTCGAGGACATCCCAGAGATCGCAGGAATTGGAGCGGTCTCTGTCCCGGATATCGCAGAGATCACAAGGACCGCAGCGATCTCTATCCAGGATCTCGCAGAGCTCACCAGAACCGAAAAGGTCCACTTCGAGATCAGGGCTAGCGAGATCGCTTGAACCAAAAGAAAGGGATCTCCCAGAGGAGCCTACGATGTCGGAGAACACGACTACACCAGAAAATCATACTAGAGACGTTCCATTTACCCACGAATCGGTGGCCGCTAAAAACACGAACACCCATGAGCTAGATTTGGGTATCTTCCGAGAAGTATCGTATCCGCCGAAGTCAAACGATTGAAACGGTCGATAGGCACTTCTAAATACCCACGTGGCGTGTGTGGATATCTCCATGACGATGATGTGAACACAGGGAAATATGCCTTAGTAGGTTGATGCTTTCCAAGCCACTACGAGGGTGACACGCCCACGTCCTTTGATCCATTCTCAAAAGAACGTGGCAGTTTACCAATGATTTCTCGCATGAATCAACGAGATGATACCGCTCCAACGGAACAGCCAATACCTGCTTGCAATGGATCAACGACCGACAGCATCTCCCTCCCCAGCAGGACATCCCTCGTGCTTGGTAGGACAGCTAGCTGCCATCACCGTCTTATACATACATCTTAACCCAAGACACTCCCTGATAAGGTCGCATCAAACCTCCCACAATCCACCTCCCACCACTCCCCTAAATAAGATCGCCACAGCATCAAAGCAACCCCAATCATAGCTCCACCATGATCTGAAGTGGTGGACTGGAGTCGGTCCACTGGAGGAGAGTCAAAGCACGCCGTGATAGAGCGCTGCCAAGCGGTAATCCACCCGGCGGCAAGGACTGCTGCCCCCATTCCTTGGCACTCCTCGGTTCACGATGGGCTGAACGACCAGCAAAGACCCAGGCGAACCCTCACAGCATTTATCTCGCTGGTTCAGAACGCCCACTCAAAGGGCTAGAGGAGTCATTGAGTATTCATTGGAGTGAATACACCTAGCAGAAGTGCAGCATGCTGCCGGATGGGATGGAGGTCTAACGTGAGCGATGGTGTGGGATTTTTGGTGTCGTATTGGTTTCGTTACTTATGTTGACCTTGTCGGTGTGGACTCGTGCTAGCGAACAACAGTTCGATGCGATGAAGACGTCAGGAGAGGAGGGAGAACAGAGTATTACATAGACGGCTTTTTCGTGTTCGAAGTTCTATGGTACTTGAAGAGCGATGGGCGTTATCAGGGTAGGAAGAATAGTGGGCGGTCCCTTAGGGCAAGGAGATCTGCATGTCTTTAAGGAATTGAAGAGGTCGCTGCTAAGTGATCAGACTAAGCCTTAATCTTACGGCCCCACATGCAATCAACAAGCTCCGACTCTGGAATCCGAAAATGCATCGCCAACGAGACTCCATGCTATGTGAATCCCATCCCAAACCCATCGCTAATGCAGATGTATCCCAAGAATGCACCCAATGACGCTTGAAGTAACCCATCAGAAAATGCACAGGCTATACCCTCGCCTAAGACACGCCAGAAACATGCACATCCGTCTCGGCCTCCTTGCCCTCCACCTGGTCTTCAACCCTCGCAGCCGCATTCTCAGGCTGGTACGTCGAGAAGTGATGCCAGCAGCTGAATCCGCATTAGCACAAAACCGACAGCGGAAAACAGAGAGGAGGAAACATACTTCGGCGCCTGCAGCACATACCGCCCCATCGCCTCCCTAAAGCGATTCTTATAATCCCTCGGACTTGTCACCGTCGGCTTATTCTTGCCCCGGTCCTTGATCCAAAACTCCAACTTCTTATCCCACGTATACGTGCGAATACAGTCGATGATGCCGACCACCAGCTCCTTCTTATCTTCTTCAATGGCAACCATGAGCGAGTAGTCCATGACGTTCTGCTTGCTGAGGAAGAGCGTGTCGTTCCAGACGCTGGCGCGGAGGAGCTTCTTGCTGTGCTCACGCGCGAAGAGGGGCGATTCGTAGATGAACTCGACCATGTTCTCGTCGAGGAGGACTTCGTTTTTCTCGCCCGTGGACTGGATGCGCCTGTTGCGCATCGAGCCCTTGAGGTCGAAGATGCGGGTCGGGGAGCGGTCGTAGAAGAGGTTCTCCATGACGAGGAGGAACCAGTTGAATTCGACGCCCGTGACGGGGTTCTTGATGATGATCTGGTAGAAGCCGAGCATTTTCGCGATGACGGAGGGGAGGTCGTGGAAGAGCGACTCGGACATGATCTGGAAGTAGGCCGGGGCGAAGCGCAGGAACGCTTGGGTTTCGATGGTGGACAAGGATTTCAGGACGAAGCGGTCGTCGAGGGTCTTGAGGAAGACGGATTTGGTCTTGCCGCCTTTCGAGTCCCATTTCAGGCAGCGGGAGAGGGACTCGACGATGCGTTCGGAAACGCCGCATTTGCGGCGTAGGGCGTCGAATTGCTCGGCAAAGAAGACTTTGCAGAGCATTTTCGCGGAGCCTTCTGGGAATTGGAATTTGAGGTGTGTGCCTGTTGATCGGTTCAGCGAGCGCTCGACTTCGACGGGTTCATCGCTGCCAAGAAACGATTCCTTAGAGTCGACTAGCTCGTCTTGACATGAAAGACCATGGTCGCTTTCGGATATCTTCCGTAGCTTTGCTTGGTAATCTTCTGATCCTAGAGCGAAAGCTATTAGTGAGCTTGGCTCGTCCTCGCGAACGATGATGTCCGAATCTGCGAATACGTGGTCAGTCCCATTGAGAGGGTACTCCAGTGCTTGCCAGCCACTCGCAGATCTCTCAGCCCAGAAGTTTGTGAGCATCTTCATCAGTGAAGTCTTTTCGTGTTTGGGAAGATCAAGCTTAAGGTCCAGTTGCGCTTCTGTAGGAGTGAGTGCATGATGATCTGCGGCTGTCCCTGAGGTGTGGATATCATCCAGCAATAAGTGGTTGTCATCAGCCCGACCTCCTTCACCTTCCATATCGGAGCCGACGTGGCTGTCTAATTGATTGTTATCATCGGTTTCGGTAGTCTCGGCGGTGGTATCCTCCGTGTGAAAGCCTTCTCCTCGCGTTTTCGACTCTATAGTGGCCGCCATATCGTCGGCTGTGGTAGGACTGTCCTCATGTTCCTGGTGAGACGGATCTGAAGTGACGAGCTCTTCGTCGGACGGCTCACGCTCCTCCACAGCCTCATGTACATTGCGGTAGATCTCAACAATGGGTCTAGAGGCAGCCATGGGATAGCTTCTTGACTGTCTGTTCTTGGCGGCTCTTTGGCGACGCTCTCGTAGTCGCTCTTTCTCGAACTCGCGGCTAAGCTGCTCAAAATGTTTCGCGAGGTTGGAGACATGTGATTGTGTTCTTCTACTGACGATTGAGCGTGGTATCATCGAGTGGGATGCGACACCGGCTGACTTTAATACGCCGTGGCCTACTCGTTCAGAAAGCTTTTTCTCGGAGGGTTTGGACACTGGACCTATTGTTGACGAGGGAGGCAGAGGCTCACCAAGGCGCTTACTTTGATTGTTGGATACAGAACTTTGCGGCTGGCTTGAAACATCTTGGCCACTACTGCTGCTTTTATCCTTCTTCAAATGAGTCGGCTGCGACTGGGCTCGAAGGAGGGGTGGAGATATTTTCATTCCGACACGACGGGAATGACCTTCGGTAGGCCGTGGAATACCGGTCCCTTGCTTCTGCTCCGGAGCGTCGAAATCCTTTAGGATCGGATTTTCCATACCCTTCTCATCTAGAATTTCGGCCACAGGATTAAGTCCAATGTTTTCATAGATTGTTGTGCCGCCAGGGGTCTTCCTAGTCATGGCTTTAGGAAAATCGACTGTTTCCTCTGCATTCAAATTTGATTCTTGATGCTCATCTAGATTATCCAGGAGCTTCGATGAGACTGCCAAATCCAGATGACAGACATCTTCGCCCTTCAGCCTTCTGAGATCTTCTATCGATGTTTGAACAATTTCGGCCTTGTTAAATGGTACAGCTGTAGCAGGAGCACTCTGATGATGGTCAAATGTATCCTTTTCGGAAAGATCCGAAGAACCGTCCTTTTCGACAACTGCAGTGAGCATGTCGTGTGCTTTCTCGGGCGACATTGTGCGCGTTTGAGGTGTCAAAGGAGGTACACCATCTTTCGAAACTTTCTCAAGAATGACTTCCGGTATTGGAGTCGTCGCGCCATCACTCGCTACCAGAGGCGCGCTGGATTCGTCTCTTTCTAGAAAAATCTTTTTTAGCTGTAATGTGGCCAACCTTCGGATATCTTTCTCGGAAGGAAAGTAGTTGCGATCAAATTCGGCAAAAGTTTTATCCCACTCAGCGACTTTCTCCTGAGTGAATCTCATAGCCCGATTCAAAGGAATGATCTCGTAGAATTTGGAGTTCATGTACTTGTCGTGTAGCTTTTGTATGAGATCTGAGTGGTCGCTATTGGCTTGATTCGTAAGTCTTTCGATTTCCTGCTGGCAATCGTTGGCCTTCTCAGGGATGACGCTTTCGACTTTGATGCTTTTGACACGGGCTTTGACTGAGTACATATATTTATTGACGCGGATCTCAATCTTAGTAAAGAGGTCGTTCTTGAATCGTAGGTCGTTGTCCACCTTCCAGGTCACCCTAGCCCTAGGCACGATTATCTCAAGCAATGTGATGGGGTCATAATGGATACGGACTGCAACATTTTGAAAGCCGAAATAACGCAAATGATCTCTGTGCAAATCATGTGGACAGATCCCAGCCCTTGCGTGCAAGTCACTACTCCAGAATGACACTTCAAGATACTTTCCAAAAGAATACTTCCACGTCCCTTCTGACATCGGCAGAACTTGCGTTTCCTTTCCGCATATTTTACACCTGCTCCACATCAAAATGGTCTCATGCAAACCACGTAATCGGCACGGGTACTGCTCAACGAATACATTAAGTTGTGCCTCTCCGTGAACATACTGACGATGATGATCAAACATCTTCCTTTCACAACTGTTGACCGTGCATGTGTTGTTGGCATGGAAGCACAGCTCTTCAACGTACTGGCCCAGGGTACAATCGGCTTCAAAAGCTGCGTCTGTTTCGTGCTCGTTGTAGAAGCCAAGAGCAAGTAAGTCTGGACCAGCGCACGGCACCGTTGTAACAGTGCAGACCACACTATACAAGACGGCAATATTCTGATGCGCGTAAGGGTCGAAAAGGTTGATGCTACCTGCAATGTAAGCCTCCCACTGCCTGCTTTGGGTCTGGTAGTTGTGCAGCGCTTTGTCATACTCGGCGTCATGTACCGCATGAAGGGCTTCCCGAGCTTTTCTTGATGCACTCTGGAGACTTCCGTGGACCATCTCTGGTGTGATAAGATCGAACTTTTGTGGCTCAGGTGCTTCACCCTCTGGCTGCTCCTCTGAGCAGTCTTGATCACGTAAACGTTTTAGATAAGCTAGCCGCCGTTCTTGTTCCCGAGCCCTCATCAGAAGATATGGTTGCGTGAATTTGACGAAGGGCGATGCAGAAAGTATTTTGGTCCTATGCTTCTCTACCATATCCGTATAGAAGGTGGGCATAGGGATGTCTTCTGGCACATTCGAGTCATCGACAGAGGCTCCGGTAGGCTGATCATCCGACGCAAGTCTTGGATTCTCTGGTCCACGGGGATCAGGATTCGACATACCGGCGGTTGCTGGGTTCGTGGCAACTTCTGGCAAGTTCAAGTCTTGACGAAGTGCGTCGGATGTTTGACGGAGGATGCTTCTGCCAGCTGAAAGTGATCCCAATTCGATTGTTGAGGGAATCAAGGCGAACTCGTCACGCATCAAACAGGTCTCCAATTTCAGGTTGTAGACCACATACACCATGAATTCCGTAATCCGTTTGACCTTACCTAAGATTCCTTCATTTGCTCCACGAAGAACGATAGTGCACCCAAGTTCCTTCGTGCAACCTGACAAAAACATATACGTCTTCTTCCTGCCTCTGTGCACGTACGTCTTGAGGTAGAAGCTCGAACAAGTACCGGCCTGGGCGGGTTTTATTGCTAGCTTATCAATCGATGATATGATCCGGGTTTGGCTGCAGCGAGATACGGCTTCTAGTACGGACGGCTTGACATTGTATGCCGTAGCGATGTTCGCCTGTTCGAGTAATTCCAAGGCCAGTCCTGAGACGTTTCGCTGGACCAGTAGCAGTTGGGGGCGCAAAGCGGCGATGCGGCTTACAAGGTTCTGCAAATATTCTCGTTCTTGGCGTATGACAGGTTCAAGGCTCATGAAATGCTGTTGGTGACGTGCGTATTCGAGCGCGAAAGTCAGGATAAGAATATTGGGGTTTGCTATGTTTCTTGGCATGGACTTTAAAGCGACGTTTTTAGTGAAGACAAGCCCAGATACGTACGATGTATCGCCTGGACGTCCTCCAGGGATTCTTTTGAGTTTCACATAGTGCCGAACGTCGATATCGTCACCTCTCTGAACGTCCGGGTTGACGTCGTCGGTCGCTTGGAGCAAAATTGGGACAAGCGCCTTCTCCCAACTAGAAATGCTCTGTAGTTCTGCGTCTTCCAACAGCTGCCGAAGTAGCTTACGCACATGCTGTAGACTTGCATAATTGAGTTCCACGGCGGGCGCTGCTGCACCTCTCATTGAAGAGCTTCGCATCATCCGCGGGCCTGTACTTGGTGGGAAGCTGTGTTTGTAGTCACCATTCTCAGAAGCCTCAGGGAGATGCGGACGTGTTGGCGTAAAGCCCATGGGAGCACGATGGCTCCGGGGTGAAGGCCCCAGTAGCAGATTGTTTGCAACGCTTAGATTACGTCGTCTGGAGCTACGCAGAGCGTTAGTACCTCGGGAGCTGCTTAAACTGACATTGTCAGCGTCACGGCTTGCGAGTGTCCCGCTTCTTTCCCCTATCCTAGATCTGCCTTTCTTTGAGGAACTAAGAAGACCAGCCAAACCACCTTTGTCATGCTCAAGGCTCTTGGACATGCCAGTGCCACCGCTTAGAGCAGCCATTATGCTCATCTGCTCGTCTCCACTAGAAGCTTCATCGGAGAGATAGGGCGCTAAATCTGGATCGATTATGTTGTCGTCGTGGAAAGCAGGTAGCTGCTTGTTCTTTACACCTCCAGCACTTTGGTGAAATGGAGCATCGTCCTCACTGACAGGTTTGAAGCCACGTTGGGTGAGATGACGCGAATGATGCCGTCTGTGACCAGGTACGAATGATCTGTTGATATAGGATGATTTGAGTGACCTAGACGATGAAGGTCGGGCAAGTGTGCGTTCAGCACCTATTTCTAGAACAGTGGGTTTCCGGCTCGGATCACCGCCTGCTTTTCTAGTAGCGGGAATTGCCATGGTAGGGACAGTAAGGTCCGGCTGCTTTGTCCTCCGGCGGGAATCGTCGTGTGAAGGACTAAGCCTTGGAGCTTGGCTCCCAAGAGTGTCGCTTGCGCCAGTCGAACCATGTCTTGGCCGCAAACCAGAAGCTGGGATTGTGCTCTCGTCGGAGAAGTCGGACGAATCATCATAGCTATTGATTATACTCTCACAAGGTTTGCAGACACGTACGGAGCCTGTGTGGCCAAAAGAGGGCCCTGATAGGAGCGTTGTACATTTGGCATCGAATATCTGACCGCAAGTCCCTACAGGGTAAGGTCTCAGCAAGTCTCGCGTAATTGACGAGTCCAGACGTGGAGCGAAACATACTACAATGATGCTTTCGACGAAATGTCGAGAAGGAATCGCCACAGTAGAAGCAATCCCGAGCATTCTCATCTCTCATCCAATACTCTCGATCCAATACTTTGCTTCGAGCTTGGGGCAGAATGACGTCGTTTCTCCTTGGATCTCTATTATAGCTCTTGCCGGCTTGCTGCTTGTGTCTGGACGCATTGACCAAGCTAGTTGCCGTGGTATCTGACGACGTTCGAGTGAGACTTTTATCTGGTGCCAGTGCTGGGCTGACTGGTGGCAATTCTACAGGCTTGGGCATGGGTAGTTCCAAAGGCTGATAGCTTTGGTTTACCCTGTCTGCGCTCAGAAATCCTCTGTCAACTTCCGAAGGTACTGGACCACCTATGGTTGGAGGTTGCGGAGTACCGGAATCCGCGATGATTCTGGGTGTCTCTTTCACACTATTGCCTGTCTTGCCCGGGACAAGGTCTCTTTTCTCGATTCCCGTATCCTCTGGTGATCTCATATAGTTCCTGTGGGACAGGCTAGCATTGATTGTCAAAGACCGGCGCGCGCGAACGGCTTTCGCATCTCCGTTCTCCCCAGATTCACTAGGACGCTGAGGCGCGCCATCAGGATTGATTTGACTTGGAATTGGCTCGAGAGGATCAACAATAATCATGTGATTATCCTCCTGCAAAGCTATGGAACGACTTTGGAGGCTAGCGGGCCTTTGCTGGCCTACCGCTGACGATAACCTGGCTTCTGCACGCGAACCAGAAGTAGGATTCTTAACGGCGGCCGTGTCCTGGTTTGGAATATCCAGCGTTGCGTCATTGGTCAAGGTTGACTCCTTGATGGCATTCACGTTGATTTCGACGACCGCTGGACTGACGACAGATGCCGCGACCGTTGTCAGATTTGCTGGAGACTTCAAAGATCCTGTAGAACCAGAGGCAGTCTTAGTTCCGACTGACACGACACTTGACGATAGGTTGGAAGGCCTTGATTTCCGAGCACCATCTTGGGCGGACGGTTCTTCAGGAACAGGCCCCCTTGAGTGTCGGCTCCCATTGAGAGATCTCGCTTCGGTCGCAGTATTCAGTGGTGGATTTGTAGATTTGCTAAGATCGAAAAGCACGCAAGTTGGGGTCGGAGTGGGTAGTGCGTGTCGAGGACTCTTTGTAGAAACGTCGTCTGTGAAACTGTCCTCGCCGGAGAGCGTGACTATATCCTTCACATTGCCCACCGACGTCCTGAGCCTGCTGTATAGCCCACTCAAGCCTCCTTTTAACTCGCTAACATTTCCTTTGTCCTCCCCTCCAGAAGATGACGATGGGGGCGATGTATACTCGTTGAAGGTTGTGAGAACATCACTCTGAGAAGCGGTGCTGTGGATTTGGTCGAGCGCTTCAGCAAGGTTTCCTTTATCGACTTGCGAGGTGCTGGATAGGGATGCAAGAGAGTCACGGCGAGAACGACGTAGCTGTGACAGAAAGGAACTGGAAGCGGAAGGGCTCTCGCCGTCGGGCGTTGGCCGTGCGGTCATGGTAGATATTGCGTGTCACGGCACTCATGGTTGCAGCGACCTCTGAGAGATTGGTCAGCAGCTACAGCCAAGAAGATTCACTTAATGAAAATGATACTCACCCTCTCTAGGGCATGATTAAACGGGGAAAATGTTATGACTGGTTCGCATGACATGAGTCGGAGCTAGGATTTTCGATGTCTATATTGAAAAGTCCGTGGAGCGAAGAATCATAGTTGCATCCATCTAAAAATCTGAGAGTTCTGCTGTCAAGTTGGCAACGACATCGAATACTTTGTATCTGAACACAACCGTGGAAAGAGCATGCCACTCTGCAAGGATGAGACCGAGCTTTTTAGGGTCTGCGCTTAGGGTTTAGACCGAGACATTTAGTCATATTGGGATTTGAGACCTTTAAGTTTTACGTCTTTTTCAACACGTCACGTGTGATGAGCACTACAGCGAGCGCGCGTCGGAATCTACGTGACACAGCGGTACGGACAAAGATTGTCTCAAGAGACAACGGAAGAACCAAGACTATGAGATATACGAGGTTATGAGGCCTGAGCCGGAGACACGCGCCTGATCTTCAGCTAAGTCGTACCGATTCGGCATTAAAAGAGTTATGTCATGCTTTGTATGCATGACTATATCGATTCGCCCTAAGTCTATTGGGGTGAGATCGATCTGACGGATTTGAGAGATGGATCTGCTCGAAGGATGGATTGGGCCCTATGTACATCAAGCGCTTACCCAGGCGTTGCAATGGAAGGTCCAATCGTCTCAGAGCCTACACCCTGTAGAAGATCCTGAATTCGAAGATGACGGAAGTAATCTACGGGTGAAGTGTATCAAAAAGGGCGTGGTGCAGTTCACCAAGGTACGGGCGCTTTCTTGATATCAAGAAAGATCTAACCTATTCCATCTACAGATCGAACAAGTGACAAGTCCCTTTCACGTATGGATATCAGACTCCCAAGCGTATTTGAAGGTCACCATATCTGCTCCTGCAGCTGAGCATTTCAAACGTACACACCGCAAGCAGATCACACAGGGGACACTGGGAGGCATCTTTCAACTCACTAATTTCGAAATCGTTGCGCAACACCATGGACCTAAGAAGACGAAGATTACCATGCTCATTCACGAACTCAGTCACATTGGATCTGACGGATCTTGTGCTTTTGGCAGGCCTCGCCCCATTGAGTGCTTGGAGGACATTCAAGAACTTTTGGATGAATTTCACGCTTTTCGTGCCCAAGATGCCATAAGCAGGGAGGCAAGCAACGATTTGGCCTTGCCCAAGCGATTCATTCCTCTGTCTTCACGAACGAGCAGCATATCCTCACTCGACACAGGTGAAGATCTAAGCCAAGCGGCCTTTGCAACCCAGGTACCGCATCTCGGTCTCAAGAAGCACGCACGGGCCGCAGCTGCTGCGAAGTCTGACGTCCGACTGATTGACACTGATCAAGTAAAAGTTAAGGTAGATCTTCGTGCTAGGAGTCCAGCTTCATCAAAGGGACTGATCTCGGACATGGAACCCCATGAGAATATCGGAAACAGACCGACCAGTGCAACTGACATTGAACCCGACACTCGAGTTCCTGTAGAAAGCCGATGTGAGGCCAATGCAGTTTTTAGTGTTGGAGGCAGCATTGGAAGAGAAGACTTAGTGATGCAGCAAACCGTGAACCCAACAGGCAATGATGGACTGTCAAAGCAGAAAATCGATCTACTGAGCCTGCTTGCCGGAAAAACAAAGCCCAGGACGCTCGAAGTGCAGATTCCGGCCGTAAAGATGGGACTCATTCGAGAAGTTACAGGCTTACAGAAGCCAGCTACACCGCCAGAAGCAAGCGTGAATAAACTTCCTCTAGAGGAAGTGCAACCCCAAAGAGCGCCTATTCTTCCCACAACAGAATCGAAGGACCTTGAAATCAAGGACTTTGATGTGCTTGATGGACACGAGATAACAAACGCATCACGGTCAATTCCAAAAGCGGTGTCGAGGAAACCTCCCAACAAGGTTACTAAACCTCTTAGGGTCTGTATTCTTCCTAGGTGATATATCTGGTCGACGCTGAATGAAGTCTAGAATCGTCATCGCATCGGTCGCAAGGAAGTCCGGATATCAAAAGATCAGAGAGATCTACTCGAGCGACCAGACGGTACGTGGCCTACACAAATTTCGGCTTTATGTCCCCTCTTGTGATCTGGAATGCATTACCATTTCCTGCGTCAATTGCGGTATCCAACGTCTACAAATGACATACTGCCTTGATGAGACTATAATCAACATCTGCCTGAACAAGCCCAACACCTGATTTAGCCCTCGAAGACTTCCATCAATCCATTTGACTATTCTCAATCCAGTATCACTATGAAGACCAATCTGACGTCGAATCATAGCTTGGCTGCCACCTGAACCTGGCTATAGAGCACCAACTGCAAATCTTCCGATAGCAATTCTTGAGGCGCTCAATACAAGCTACGACCAGAGGGCAGACTCACAGACAAAATCACAGAAAGACGAAAAGCCGACCTCGCCTAGACTACGGGAATGCTCTCTTGAGGCGTCGGACGGAGTCACTCGTGACGTTGAGGAAGGTTCTGAGTCTGACGTACCATTGTCGACATCGGAGTGGCCACCATCGTCACCCCAGCAGCCTGTACTCCCACCCGACAGCAGTTTCGAAGCTGCTGAACGATCTTCAAATACTGAAAGTCACGTAGCCAATCGCGAAGTTCAGACCAATATAGACCAGGCCAAGACTTTCTCACGGACTTCACGCAGGCTCTCCACTGCTTCATCGTCGTCGGCTTCCGATATGCCTGGCCGCAGAAGACTTGTTCGGGGGCTTCCTCCCAGGCGTGGGTCTGCACGAATAGACCTCTCTTCCTCCGAATCACTTCTACGGAGGAACCCTGAGCGAAATTTTCGACCACGCGATGGCTCATTGACTGATCCACCAGATACGCATGATGACGCCGAGGAACAGCAAAGTCTTGAGCCGAATAGTGTTCTTCCTAAACCCCAGCAACTAGGCGTAACTACTGAGCAATTTGAGACAGCGAGTCTTCGAAGTGCTGACTCCTCGAAGAGTGAAATGAGCTCCGGTCGATCGAATCCCCCTTCGGCCAGCATGAACTTTATCAATAGCACGCAGGTTCCGGCCAAAGAAGAAACATACACTGACCTACCACTGAACCTTCACTATCGGATTGAACCTCGAGCTGACCAGTTTGACAGCTCAGGCCTTTTGTTATCGGATGAGGAGTCAGAGCTAGAGACTACACTACCGCATGGACTAGAAAAGTCGAACGACCTCTCAAAGGTAGTCTACGCCCCACAACTTCTACCTTCGACCGCTCTTCCAAAGACCGCGCCCGTGATTCAAGTCAAGCACACACCATATGTCAACGGTCGTCCCAATGGTGGATTAGATCGGTTAGACTTGCTTTCAAAGCGCACAGACACGTCTTTGGCCGACCAGCAGGATAGGAGTTTCTCAATTACCGCTCAGTCGGAGACTAACAGTCTAGACACGTTGAGCGCCAAGAGAAATCACGATCGTATAAATGGAAAGCGAACAGTCGCTCCAAGCGTTGAACATTATGAAAGCTCACCGGTCCAACCTGCGCCTGAATATCAAGCCATCGAGGTCAGCAGCGGCACTTCAATGGCAGATCATGCAGTTTCATCCATAGAAGAGACTGTCTTGCCAATGAGGCCACCAGAAGAGGCTCAAGTTCCCTCGACATACGTCAATGGGTCATCGCGGTCGTTCGCCATAAATCCGTTAAATTCGAAGCGTAATTCCGAACCTCTGAATACCTCGCCGAAATTAGCTAAGCGCCTTAAAGCGCATTTCACTCGTTCAGCATCAGATGTTGATCATACAAGCAGTCCATGGCAAGATCCAGCGGTCGGAGGGCGACAGCAGAGATCCGAGTATTTGAAATCTATCAGGAACGCAGATTTAGCAGATGTTATTCGTAATCATGGCAGCAATGATCCGGGAGGCCCAATTCCTAAGCCTTCGTATCAGGAGGAAGAGATCTTTTCTCCGGCTTCCCCTGCTGCGGTCATAGAAGCAGTTGAGGAGTCCGAGCTTCAAGCCGCCAATGAATTTCCAGTGTTGCCCAGCCTGACTGGGTCGCCAAATCCTGGATCAATAACTACAGCTTCCCAGGCCGTACAGGAGAAGACGCAGTCAGCGCCGGATACCGATATCCAAAACTCTTTGCTGAATTCTGGAGTTCATCCATTAGAAAGCGCGGACGGGGCGATCCAAGTTCCTTTCCTGTCAGGATCGCGATCACAAGATCAAGCCACGACGAGAGAAAGCCATTCCCCCCAGATCACTCCCCACGATGTCGAGAAAAGAACTCCTCCAGAAGTCTCTATCGGCTCTGTGCAGGATCCTAGGGTGGGTGCGGTCGAGAGATCTCAAGCATCATCAACGCAGCACGTTATCGATGAAGAAGGGAAGTCCACTTTTGGAGAACTGGATCATGCGACTGTGTTTGAAGCTCCAGAAGTTGCCAACGTCGCGAAAGAGCTGCCGTGGGCGAGGGGAGCCAATCTTCCAGATGCAGAAGAGAATATGCGCCTCTCGATAGGGATAAATGCCGTAGATCTAGAGCCTCTGAACACGGAGCTTGTTCATCACCGAGATGAAAACCTGTCGTTGCATCAAGCTCAAGCTCCGCCGCACGAGCAGCTCGAGTCACAGGCTCCAAAGGAAGATCCGGGTTTATTCGCTCGCTTCAAGAAAGAGTATCCGGACTACACGGGAAATGCCTCGCATTTTGGAAAGATCTGCAGCAAGATCGAGAATCTCGCACGGGTCGACCGCATGGAGCATCCTTCGCTATGGGACGACTTTATCATCCGACACAAAACGGATTATCCTCAATATACCTCCCAATGCATGGAGGATGCTTTGGATCCAGTACCGTATGAGCGCTTTTATCGGGACGCAATCGAGGAACCCAAATACACGAAGCGTGTTGTCATACCTAAAACCATACACGAAGTTGTAGCAAAATCGCCATCAGTGTCGGAGCTGGGACAACCGTCCGTGCAACAAAGTTCTGGTAGCCGAGGACTTGATCAGCTACGCATCGGTTCGGAAGAGCAGGTCATGCAAGCGTGGGTTGGCATGCCTAATCGGATGAACGGGCGGAGATCTTATTCGAGCCAGGACCAAAATCAACAGCTTCAGAGAAGTCGAACGCCACCCGTGATTCCCAGCAGTGACCGCCTTGTAAGGAAGAGAAGACGGTCGCCAGACACTGTACCCGGCGCTATCGAATCCCCTCCCGCAGAGATCAAGAACGAAGTCGTCGATCTTACCGAGGACTATCCTGAAGATGAACATGCTGAACCAGCAAGGGATATATCTCCGCCGGCACCGTCAGCTAAACGAGCACGCCGCTTCTTACCGTGGACAGCATCTGTCGAAGGCGAGTCGTCCACCAAGACCCCCAAAGCCAGTCCTCTCAAGACCGTTCCAGTGTCCTCGCCAGTTCCGACACCTTTGCGGCAACCACAATCTTTTCCTGGACAACCCTTTCACGAAAGACAGAGACTTGAGGAGGCTCACTCGAAAACTCATCAAAATGCTGCCATCTCATCCCCTTCAATGGCGCCGCCTACCTTCAAGAATCCCCTCACGCGGTACAACAGCGCCAAAGAGCCTGCAACGCCGTCAACACCCGCCATCAAGTCTCCCAAAGTTCCACAACCCCAAACCAACAGCGCCCCTCGTCAAACCCAACTCTCTGGATATTGGGTCCAGGGGCGGGATCCGGATGACAAAGCGCCCTACCGAATCTTTGAGCGCGCAAACAGGACGACGCGCCCGGGCCAGAAGAATGCCTTCGCGAAGCCTGGTCCCCCCGTAAAGGGCGCGGGCGAGCAGTCAACTCCGGAGGGCAAGAGTGGGAAAGGGTGGAGACACGACCCCTTCAGTCTGTTCTTGTAGAAAATAATTCGAATTAGACGACGCCATGAGGAAGTTTTGGACTGATCAATAAACTGGGCCTGTGAAATTTCGGCTGTTACTGGCGTGCTTGCTTTCACAGGCTTACTCGTGTAACTGGCTGGAATAGGGAGTCTGGCAAAGGTGCTTTGGTAGCCATTTGGCGCTTTAGTACCTAGCTCATAGCTTCTCGATATCCAATCGAAGAAGCATCCCTACGTAGTGCACGAGCTTTCGCTATATAACTACATGGGATTATCTCAGGTACGATTCCAATCATACAGCATGAGGATATTGCAACAAAATTGGGGAACACGTGACTTAATTCTTTTCCTCTCTTCTGAAAGAAACCCCCTCGTAGAATGTAACTCGCTGAAGTCTCACATAACACATACATCCAAACCCTACTCTACTAGTCTGAATCCATTACATCCTCATCTCCACCTCCCCCTCTTTCAACCCCTCCTCCTCCCCTCTCCCAACACCCCCCCCCCCTCCCTGTCCTCCCATCCAGATTCCCAACCCCAATCCTTCATCTCACAATCGTCTATCCCCCACCACAAAATATACTACGCAACCAAAACAACAGAAAAAAATGATCGATGCAGGGCTCGAACCTGCGACCTTCTCCGTGTAAAGGAGACATAATAACCACTACCCGGAAAATGAGATGAATGGATGCGATCGCGATTGGGAATGAGGTTACCTATACTAATCGACCGTCTGTCTATAGGGGTGTTTAGATCTTATAATTGTATAATAATCGAACTTATTTACTGCTACTTTTCGACTGATTGTTCTTGGGTTTCTGGGGAAAAAACGATATCATGGGTTTTTCCTAGGTGGGTGGGTATCCGGTACTGATGGTGCGGGATGATACAGGAGCTTGGGATGCATCGATGGAGGGGGGAGGGGCGTTGCGCGGGGGATGGGGGTGGGTTGAAGCAAAGCAAAAGCCAAGTCACAACGGCAATCAGATTGACTAGATAGTAAAACGACACCCAAAACCCCAGTGATGGAGACACTCTGACCATGTCCTGAAAATGCTATCGAACGCCTGTAAATGCCGCTAATGAATTATCATGGCCATCATCATCCCACAAGAATGAAACTTGTTCGCCCGATCTTGTGGCAGCTCCGGTTCCCTCAGACATTCTCATGCCTATACGGCTCATACGCCGTCTTCTGCTGCTTGCCCATGTTCCCCATCATCACCCCATTCTGCTGCCCCTCCGCATGATGCGCATACGGCTGCTGATACCCCGGCTGCGGGCTCGGCATGCGTTCATAATTCGCATCGTAGTTCCTCCCACCTTTTCTATCGCCATACCCTTTAATCCGATCACTGCGCCCGGAGCAGCAGCAGCTCGAGAACAACCAGAAGAGGCCCGCCGCCCAGCTGAACGCCACCGCCAGCCACGCCCAGATATAGATATTGCGTCCCATCGAGCCATGGATGTTATAGTCCTTGAGAGCAGTATTAAACCCGCCCGTGAGCGTTGCGTACAGGATAGTAGCAGTGAGCGCGAAGCCGATAGTGAAGATGCTGCTGACGGTGCTGACGACAGTGGTGGCGAGGGAGCCCAGCCGACTGAACAGCGCGGAGACCCCGACGAGGATCTCCACCGCCGTGGCGATGACGGCGACGACGTACGCGACGTACATCCATTTCGCGACCTGGTGGTAGGCGTTCAGCCCGTCCTTGAGCTGCGTGCTGAAATACTGGTCCGTGATGCTATTGTTCAGGTGCCAGACTTCGACGGGGTTGAACCAGTACTGCTTCTGCGCCGGGCTGCAGTAGGTCACGTTGTCGAAGCTCGCGCCCGTGGCGTTCTTGGCGAAGCTGCCGGCGCAGTAGTTCCAGAGGCCGACGTGGTAGAAGTCGTAGATGCCGAGGGCTTTGGTGGCGTCGTTGGTGGCTTGTTGGATGAGGGCGTCGGTGAGGGCGTTTTTGGGGAGGGAGTCGAGGAGGGTGCTGTTGGGGTGGATGTCGGAGGTGTTGGCGCGGAAGAAGTAGAGGGAGTTGGAGACGGAGGAGGAGCGGTTGGTGTTGCCGATGCCGACGATGATGAGGGCGACGAGGGAGATGATGGTCATGGCCATGGGGGCGAAGATGCAGGCGAAGCGGCCGAGTTTGCCCATGATTGCGGTGGGTCAGTGGTGATTTAGTAGTCTGGATTGGAAGAAAAGTTCTCTTGAAAGTTCAAGCGAGTGTGGTGGTGTGGGAAGGAGGATATTGTGAAGAGTTGAACACAATTCTGTCGATGATGACAGGTAGTGGGAAGGAGGAAGAGCGAGAAGGGATTATGTACTACAGAAAGCAGAGGTTGCGCGGCCTGGCAAACACAGCAGCTGTGTGAAGGCGAAGTTGCGTGGCTTAGCTCGCCGGTGAAACCTCGGCTATTGGGCCGGCGACCTTTTTATAGATTGGGGACCACTAGCTACAAACTACGGACTACGGAGTAAGACTTTGGAATATTTTCACTGTTGAGATAGAACTTGTCACGCTATAGCTGATTGTGGCTTGGTTCACCTAAGCTCAACTAAGGCTCCATCGATGGCAGCAAGAGCTGAGCGAACGCGTCAGGCGCTGGAAGCCTCATATTGCAAGACCATATTAGGTGAGACCGTTGTAAGGTAATAAATTGTTAGACACATATCAAAACCAGCTCCCAGTCCCACAATGCTCGCGTAGACAATAAGGTATACAATTTTGAGGTATGTCTCAATCAAAGACGAGTAAGGTCCCATTTTCTTCGCTCGTGCGAGGCTAGCATATGTGGTGAGGACTTCGAATCTGTCAAACGCCAAGGCTACTCCGCCGCAGTCGCATTCCTCACTCCCATCGCTCCTGCATTGTCATGGTTGAGGACTTACTGAAACAAATGATCTCTCCTTCTGGAATCGGGTGCTGGAAGGGCCGTCCCTCGCAAAAGTCCCCTTGCACACATGAACAAAGTCCGACACGACAGACAGTAGCTCGAATTCACCTTCTCTTATGAACAATGTGGAAGCATCTTCATGTTTGTTCTTGAGAAATCGGAGTCAGGCAGAAACATGTGAGGTATCTTGCGTTTGAGGCACTTGCGCTTTCACTGAATGGGTTGGCAAAGCATCGTATTGTCTGGTGAGGGTTCAGGTTCGGCAGCAAGAAATACGAGTGTTCTGCTTTTGGGAATCGATTGCTCTTCTGAGAAGGTCTGACAAGCATCGAGGCATTCTCGAGGTCCCGGCCTTATTTTACTTGATACCGGAGCTGACGGAGCTGTGACATCGTCCTCCTTGACTCGTCGCAGAAGTATAGACGGTGCCATCGGAGGAAGTTACCCAATGAGTGATCACTCGACCAGCTGACTGTGGAATTCGCCGGAAGGTTCATAGACTAAAGTCATGAGATCAAACGTAAATAGCTGTTTGACAATCAAACCAGAGAACCTTTCGAATGTAGTTGAATGCAGAGGAATACCCAATCTGTATCTTGAATTCTCCAATGCCGTCAAAATGATATCTATCGGACGCCCTTGCAAAGTCTTTCTTAATACTGTATAAATTCTGCGAGATTACCTGTTGTCCAGATAGCAATTGCTGCGAAGTTGACGCCGCAGCCTGGTCTGTTCTTATCATGCGGACTCTTATATCCTGTGCAACGTTTCTAACAGCCGTGTTCAGCTGTTGGAACCTGTCGGAGAGAGTCCGCCTGAGCTGGCCAAAGTTGTGTGAGAGGTCTTCCTGACGACCCAGTACCTGTGCGGTGGATTCTCGGGCCATTTGATCTCGCGTAGAGAGGAGCAGATGGAAGTCCTGCAATAAACGCTGTTCCACGACCTCGATCTCTCGAAACGTCTGGGCGTAAAAGTCGTCGCGGAAGACGACTATGTCTGCTCTTAGACCAATAGCAAGATCCCTATAATGTATCAGTGGCAATTGATAATTAAACACCTAGATGGTTCCAATAGAACGATTGTCTGTTCATGAGATCAAAAGTTGGAAGTCTTGCATACCGTATTTCTTCGCTCCTGGATGTGTGGTTTTCTTCCAAGATCAGCAGTATCGCAGTAACAATTTGATTCAGTTCATTGCGGATCTGCAGTAGTTTGCCTTCCTTCTCAATGATCTTAATCGCCTTTATCAGCTTTTTGGAGCTATGCAAACCATCGAGTAAACGAAGAAGATCGCTGGCGATATTCGGACAGTGCTCCAGTAGCTTCTGAGGATCCTCCACACTCGCTGTGGCGACAAACGGAATTGTCGTGCCGCCATTTTCGGGTGATAAGCGTTGCTGAAATCTTTGACTAGTACGAAGGATTGTCTCCATCAGATGTTTACATGATTACAGGTCTGACGGTAAGTCTCCTAGAGCTTGGGACAGATCTATCATTTTCCTAACGACCTTTTACCCAATGTCGCATATAGATAGTACACTGGCTGCTGTGCCGATGCCGGTCAAAGGATCGATCATGATGTGGAATAGTACCGGGAGCCACACTTTGGGCGAACACTGCTAATGAGGCGGTAGAACCCTGAGACTGTCGTAGAACCCTTTAAAGCTCGAAATAGGGCGTCCTCAGGGACAGACAAGTGGGTAGTACGGGTACAGAGATTTCTTGAGTTACCGCCGAGCTCTCTTCGAATGGGTCTTGCCTTCGAATTGGTAACGTGGCTGATATTCTGGTGGTAGATACGGAAGTCTCATGGATATTGGAAGTGTATAGATCCTGTAGAGCCACCCGCTTTTCGATTGAATTTTGCACTTTGGGTAACCATTTCCTTTAATAGCCATTCTCGCCGTGATCTGCTGCGATACCGCCGTGGCTTGAACTTAAGCGCTGACAACATAATCTTTAAGCATGCGAGGGCTTCACTGGTCCGCCAACAACCCGAAACAAGCAGCACCTCATTGCTTATGCGCAATCCCATTCAGAAACGTCAAACTGGAAGAAGCAATGGGAAAAGAGCCACACTGCCGAAAAGGGATACCTTCCTGGTTAGGTGCGGCTAAAGCGATCTCATTGGCTGTAATAACCTTCGATTCTCCTTGGCAGGATTCAAGCCCATATCACTGGACGAGATTTTTTTTTAAATCATCCAGTTTGCAAGGCGCTAATTGCGCTAGAGTCGAGTGGTGTGCCGTACTTTAGTTTATGATTGTATGGTAAGTCTTCAGGTCGCTCATGGCTCGGTTGATGGGAGGTTAAGGGCCGGAACATCAAGCAGGGTCGAAACTTGAGGCATCCCAGAACAATGAAGTTGGTGGATTGCTCTCTCGCCGCTTATTAGCCATGAAAGATTAAAGTTGCTGCTTGGTCGATAGCTTCACCCTTGCGCGAAGATCGTACGATGACAACTTGTGCTCGGGTCGAATGGCTGACTGATCTTTGTGTGAGAATGGCGCATTTCGTAATGAGAGTGCATTGGTAGGTATATCTATATTCATGTATGTGTGCTGTGGAAGTGATGAGGAAGAAATGAGACGTGTAGGGAGAACTGGGAACCTATTTGCAGGCTACTCGTTTTCAGATTTGCTCTGACCACTGTCGGGCCTACAGACAGTCCTCGATCACTCTGAAGGATGATGCCAAGAGGATATCAAAGAAGCTTGATGACTTACATAATCGTTGACACACGCTACAGCGTTCAGTAGCTCAGTCGCTATCAAACTTACGCCAGATGATGCAGAGCAAATAATCGCAAATTACAGCAATCTAGCCACATCGTCCAGCTCTCTACGACTAGATGAGCCACATTAAATCCATTCAAACATTCGCCTTGCCATTGGCATCGAGCTTTCCACGCTTCTCCATACCCGTAACGGACCAGGGGAAGTGCGCAACGGGGACGATGAAAAAGCTACCTCGTGTTAGCACGTGTTATCCCCATTATCAGGAAAAGAGCGTACCTGTTCGAATCATCCAAGATACCAGCGAGTGCATTGTACCAGGCCAAGAAAGCCGCCAGCAGCGCGAAGAAGCCACCAGCCTTCTCGATCGGGGCGTTGACCCCACCTTTGGCGTTGGGAGACAGATATGCAATCGCGAGAAGCAAGAATGCCATGTCAAGGGCGAAGAACAGGGAGAAGAAAGCGACGGTCGAGCGGAGGGTCGCCAACAAGAGGAGGAAAGTGAAGATGAACCAGCCCTGTCAGGCGACTAATCAGTGAAACGTCACGAAATTCAAGGGAATGTGAGTGGGTACCATCAAGAAGAATCCGAACGAGTTGCGGAAGGTCGCAGCAGTTCCGCTCTTCTCAATTGATGCCTCGATTTGGAAGCCGCCGGGAGTGAGAATGATGCCGAAGGCGATCCAGAAGCCGCCATAGGAGGACAGTGCGGTAGCACCGAAGGTATTGCCGACAGCCATTTCCCTGTGAAGATGTTCAATTAGCTCACGGCAAACAGATCAGATGGCGAGAGGTCTGGGACGCTATAGATCTATTTGAAGACTGACGTACCACATGCCGGCGAGGAGCTGAACCAAACCTCCGTATCCGAAAGCCAATCCCACAACAATGTTCGGCGCCGCGACACCCCGTGTCCCCATGTTAATGAGTCCGAGAACGAAAGTGGTGAGGGCGAAACCGCAGAGACCCAAAGGCGCAGGATTGGCAATGTTCCGGTCCTTGACCTGCTTGTAGGTACCCGGCTGGAACTCACCACCAAAGGCGGGCAGACGATCCTGCATGGAGGTAACATGAGCGAGGGGGCCGTATCCGAAGCGAGCGGCGGCTTTGGCGGCTTCGTGCTCCTCGTGGGTCATTTGGCGGTGCATGCCGTTGCCCTCTTTGTCGTTGAGACCATTCGAAGTGTAGTTGGTGTTTGGTTCGATGGACATCTTGGCGGTTGTTCGGGCGAGCGGAGCTGGCGAAGCAAGTCAGTAGGTGAAAGACAAATGCAGCCTGTGGCGTGGTGTCACTCCGAGTAGATTGTAGCTCTTACCAGAGCAGCAGGGTCAACCGTGTCAACGAAGCAGGAGGAATAGCGTGGCGAAGAGCTGATATGGGATGCAGATGTGCAGCAGGATCGGGGATATTTGAAGCAGTCCAAGGAGGTGGAGGAGATGGGACTGCATGTAGAAGTAATAATCTTCGGTAGTCTTGCGGGGGCGCCGAGCTAAAGCTGGACGGAGGGCTTCTTTGGCGCGACGGGATGTTGTTCACACATTTTCGGGCATAGTGCCATCTTCATCATCGATGAATGCGGACGTCCGGCGAATGAACCGAACCTCATCTCGTGCTTCATCCTCTACCCTTTGCATTGTTTCGATGAATGGTCGCGCATTGAATTACTCCTCCAGCCAGGCATCACCGTGTTCCTCGTGATATGCCAATTACAATCCATACGTTGTACGTCACTTTCAAGAAGGGTGGGTAGAATCGACGAGATCGAATATCGAGGTCGTCACGGACTCACGCAGTTACGTCTTGCCGAGTCCACTCATGTTCCAGACCGCGCCTTTCCCAATCCCTGGGCCAATGGGACAGCCAGTCAGCCACGCTCATTGGTCCCAAGCCATATCCGGCTTCCACTGCCGATCCCTGTCATGAGCTGCACGACTTAAGTCATCGGCAGCATGGAAGTCAAGGCTACATTCACTACTTTGGTCCGAGCTTTCTCGTCTACCAAGCTCAGTATCTCTGCGGCTTGTCATTACTGTTGCGCGTTAGCCTTGGAACGTTGGGAGAGTATAAGGCAATGGCGCAGCTGTTGACGAGTTCCAGTTTGGCTTATGAGTTCCTCTCATCGGGTCTGGGGCAATAAGCTTTCGGCAATCTCAAAAGCTTGGCACCCCCGGATTTGTCATTCCTCGTGACGATTGTCAGATGCTTGCTAGCCCATGAGCCCCGGTCTTCGGTCGGACTTTCAATAAAGTTACGACTAAATACACGGACCAAAGGCATTATTGCTTCATGCTTGAGATGCTCTGACGGATACTGGATTGACTATGTTCGTCCGCCTGGTCTGCCTCATTCCCTGTGCAGCGGAGTCCGAGCCAAAAGAAGGTGCAGCGGAGTGATGATGGCGGTTACACTGCAGGCTTCCTACATGAATAAGCTGTATGCTGTGCACGAGGGCGGGCAACGTACAGCTCGTACTACTAAGAGCCTTCCACAAAAAATCTGCCAGGAATCGCCTTGACGATGAGATGCTGTGGCTTATCACAATTCAGTAAATTTGTTGCTTGTCAGGGTTTATCCAGACCACGCAATGAGTGGCAGGTACACCTTCTGCCTTCTCAATACCCAACCAATCCGTCTTTCGAGTCTTATATGTCTCCAATTCCGGGATATGTGCCAGAGGATGCTGCGAAATAGTGATGATATCGCACGAAAGCGTCCCTGAGATCTCAGTCGTACAGAGGCCTTTTCGAGAGCCAGGAGGCATAGTAATGAGCTGCTGGGCGTCGCCCTCGTAACTTTCCAGAAATAAAAAGGACCCTTGATGTGGGATCGCAAGATCAACAATCGACTTCAAGAAACCCGTTAATACCTTTCGAGAGGGTGAAGCTGGCTATGTAGCACGCTTTCGCTGAAGGCATCTCCAGCGTCGTTGTTCTATTGATTTGGACGAATTTGAGAGCTGAAAGCACAATCCATTACACAGAAGCAGCTCATAATGAAACAAGTCACACAGTCACGCACAACATCGGCTTAATGCTCGAGCATCTATCACTCGATCGCAGCATTCGACAGCCATCTACCTCCCCATTCATCAGCAGCCTTTGATTCGTTCCCCTTGAAAAGCTAAGTCTCCTCTCCTTCAACCACTCTCATCCCGTTGCCTCTCGAGACACCCAGTCTCCAAGACGATTAAGAATCAGCCTCAACGCAACCCCCCATACCACTTCCAACAGCATACCCAACTCCCCTTCCTCAAGTGGCCACCCCTCCGCGTCGAGCGCCGGTCCCCACTGTTGCAAGGCAGCATCAGCCCTGAAATGAAATGGATGGCTTCTCTCCTTATCGCAGTACTCAGCCCAGATCCTGATACCATGGCGCGTGATGTTGAGCATACAGCCACGAGGGCAGAAGTCCCTCCAGTTGGGGATCTCTACGATGCCGATCGACGAAGTAGTTGCACAGGACGAGATTGACCTTCTGGAGCACGGTGACTACAGCGTCGGTGATTTTCAGATTTGTGGTTTCGGGCGATATTGAGGGGATGAGGAAGGGCTTTGGGAGGGTCTCTGCTTGGGCGAGGACTGCGGCAGAGGCGGGCGAGGATGGAGACATGATCTCTAGAAGAAGGCGCAGATGGATGCTGTTCAATATATCGCTGACGAATAGAGCAGGCGAGGATCTCCAGGATCTGTTCTGTGGGGTTGGTAGATTTTTTTTGGTTCTTGGAGAGATGAGGCAGGGTGTGTGGGTTCTTGACTGATCGAGTCGCGGCGTCGAGATAAGTCGGACCTCGATCTTTGTCGCTCATGACTGTTCAGCATACGTACCCACGGTAGGTGAATCCCTCTAACACTCCATCATTCCGAGACACCGTTCAAAGTCAATTCTCTTGCTCGAACTGAAGGACCAATACTCCTCAAGAACCATTATACCATTCACCTTACGCACCCTACACCTCCGTATATCGCGACCCGCTCTCGCCGAATTAATAAGCACTGTCCTCTCAAGTCCGAGTCCAAAGACGTCTTACGCCTGCACTGCATCTTGATACTGTACCTCTCAATGTGTCTATTAGCCTTCCCGACTTCTCCCGATATTACTTCTCTGTTTTTACATCCTTGATCGAGGAATTGCGTACTGTTCATATAGCGAAAAACCAGAATACTGAATGCGAGGATATCACCCACCTGCTCGAACCCTTTATGCGTGAAGCCCAAGATTGAGCACCCAAGTGAAGCTTTCGTTCCCGAGGACGGAGTCGCTGTGTGTAACACCTCGTTGGGAGACTGAGGGCGTGCGCACCAAGCTCGAAGCTGCATGAAGGTGGAGTAGGAAGTATATCGCTGGCTCGGTGCTCCCCTGTAGCTTCACACGGCACGAGCCTGCCGCCCCGTCGTCGAATATCATCATCATAGATTTCTGCCTCCCTTATCCCAACAACAAACAAAAGAAAACGCAAATATAAGAATCTTCCCCAGCAACCCTTTTCCATAAAAACCCAAAAAAGAAAATCATACCTCTTCTCCCATATTCCTCATCAGCCAAATAAGCCAGCTGATCGTCCACCCAAATCCTCCCTTAAAAACCCTCGCACCAATCCATCCCCCCCATCCCTCCCTCATCCTCGGAATAAGCACCCCCATCGCACCGATACCATATCCTGGCCGCCTCCCAACTCGGCCTCTACGCGGTCCCCAGGACCCCCCCAGCATCCCCTGCCCACTCACGCTCAAACCCATCCTCGCCCCGAATGCCGACTTTGTCCACCGCATAACCCCATGCCAGAACTCCGCTAATCCCCCCGTGCTGGTGAAAAGACGCGAGGCTCGGCTGGAGTGTCGAATGTCATGTGGCGGGTACGGAGGTCTGTATGGGCTGTACGGACTATTCGACTCCTCCGCGCGAGATGCGGGCTGGGTTTCGGTTGTGGTTCTTGGGGGATGGGGCTGGGGCTGGGTTGCGGGGCTGGATGAGGGGTGTGGTTGGGGAAGGCGAGGATGGGTTGGGAGATTTGTGCGTCGGGGAGGGGATTGGGGGTGCTGTGTGTCGACCGGACAAGGGGGCGGGGACCTGGACTTTTCGAAAGGAGCGGATGGGAGGCTGGTTTTGGAGTAGGGTGTGGGATATGCGTTGGTCTACTGGTACTAAGCCTTGGTATACCCAAACTTGCAGGGTCTTTGCGAATATTGCATGTCAGTGGATATAACGTAATTGAGACGCCGCGATGCTGCGGAATGCTCTCGGTGACAATCGCGTGAGGAGAGGTGTTTTTTGGATTCCTACCTAAGCCAGTGCCTCGGCAAGGAAGGTGGGAGGACTAATCCGACCCAATGATGTTCGCAATGGTCGTTCCGACTATTGGTCCAACCTGAATTGACGCTTTCGTGTCGTGACCGCTGACACGGAAATAGCAATTGCAAAACGCATCAGGCTCACAAGAACTCTAACCCAGTGTATGCGTTTCGTAGATATGCACCGTAGATAACAGAATTTCCTATCCTACCGATCCATATCGTGAGTGAGTGGGCGATTATCAACTCATAGCAGCCATGATGCCCAGAACAAAAGCGAAGAAAGCCCCGCCAGCGGAACCAGCAGCCTTCACAGCGTCGCCAGTGAAAGGTATCACAGTACCACTGCCCATCCCAGCAGTGGCACTCCTGGTGCCCGAGCCCGCCGACGCAGAGGCTGCAGCACCACCAACCGTTGACGAAGAGGACCCAGTGGCCGTTGAATACGGTGGGCCCGACGAAAGGAATACAGTAGCGGATATGGTGGTGCTAGTGGCATTACCAGAAGCAGGAGAAGTACCGGTACCAAAGCACGTGACTGAAACCTGAGCTTGGGGTACAACATCCTGTTCCGGGCCCATGTGTGTGACGGCGCCCTCAGCTCCGAGGAAATTGCAGTTGTAGTTCGTTTCGTAGGCGGGGTGTCTGGAGCTGTCTACTGGAGTGATCATGTAGACGATGGCCGGGTTAGTTATTCTGAGTGGTTTGTTGTCTTCTGGGACGGCCAAGGTGTAATTGGGATAGATGCCATAGGTTGAGTTGATGAAGACGATGCCGCTGGTCAGGGTGAAGTAGGCAAGGTTTGATGATTCGGCGGAGGAGAGTGAGATGAGGAGGAGAGATAGAACGGTGGAGATGAAGAGAGTTTTCATGATGCTGGCGGAAGGAAGGATGCGTACCAAGAAACGCGTGGAGGTAAGGTTTAGTATACTGTTGACTTCTGCCTGGAAAACAGAGAACAGGTATTTCTTCTACGAGGAGATGCGACGGACCAGACTTACACTTTGATAGCTACCTGCATAGCCGCAAGTTCTTTCCTTACCTCGTCATTGGTTTCTCCTTGGCGACGTGTGGGGGCGGCAGGATGTTTATACGAGGTACCCCTGTATGGCGCTTCTTATGCTTGTTGCAACCTCGTATCTGATCCAAAGATTCTCCCTGGCACTGCTTTGGAGCTCAAAACCGAGCTATATGTGTAGAGTAGGTACATGAGGTGATTGGGCCACCCACCACCTCCAGCACCTCGGTCGCGGCCAATAGACGTCTGGCTTAGGCCGCCGGTGGGATACTGCCAACGGAAGGGTCACCAGGACTGTTACGAAGCCGGCTAACACCCCCCTACGTAGGCGGCAGGAGCACAATGCAGTGGGTGAGCGAGTCAGAAAGATGAATGCAACGAGGAAAGAAGTGAGTGCCTGGGCGGTCACCGTACTGAATAGTGTGGTCAAGTAACTGGCCCCTTGTTTTCCCCAGTCATGCAGGGCTACGAAAGAAGCCAGGACTCAGCAATGGTCTGAGTATCTAGTTGTAAAATGTTGCATTCATCCTGTTGAGAGTACGTTGGTGAGAAGTTATATGCTGTCGTGCCTTGAAAAGATTCTAAGCTGCACATTGGAGCTTGTTGGTGTGCATTAAAAATAAGAGAGACCGATAGTAGCCATAGCACGAGTAGAGTAAGATACCATTAATTCATGAACATGCAACATTTGTCTAAGCGCCAGACTATTCTCTGGCAATGATGATCGCTGCCCGTCGATCATTGCTATTCAATCATGATCTTTCCCCCTTTAAGTTCTCTGTCGCCTAGGTCTCCCCATCTCACCCATAAAGCGACAGATATTACACCAATCACCAGGCCCCGCTTGCCCATCGCTGGGTACGGGGTCACAAATATCCACGCCACAGCGCCCACAGACCCGACCAGTAGGGAACGCAGCGGCAGGAGGGAAGGGTCGACGATTCCAAGGGGGCGGATTGGCGGCGGCTGGTGCGGGAGCCTGAGGATTGACAGCTGGGTAAGAGGCAAGAGGAGCAGGACCGGAAGCCAGGGCCGCAGCTGCGGGACGAGGAAGGGGAGGGGCAACGGCAGGGCGGCTAATCGGAGCTCCAACGACAGGGTTGAGCACCCGCTGGGCGATGTTAGATGGCCAACGATTGAGAATGTCCACCGTGGACGGCGCTAGTGAAAATCCTGCCGTCAGGTTTTCCCTCGCTGTCCGAGTGCGCTTCTCCTGCCAGTTTCGCATCCCGGTCAACAAGATCGTAGCGACCCCTTGAACCCGATCGATGCACACCTCGAAGTCCTTGATATCCACTTCACGGGAGTGGTCGCACCATACACGCACGAGCTCGTGCATGACCGTCGCCCGCAATTCTGACGCCTCTGTCGTATTCTCGTAGAGATGGATGATAACGTCCGAATTCAGGGGTACAATCTTTTTGTCCCGGAAGCGGTCAAACAGATCGTGCAGGTACGATAGTAGTTGCACAAGCAATCCCTCTATGCATAGGAAGTCGGCGAGGTAGTAGAGACGGCACGTCTGTGTGCACAGAGATATTGCTTCCTCCCGGCTACTGCCACCGTCGTACTTGAATTGGCCGAGTGTGCCGCGATACATCCAGGCGACGATGTACTGGAAGCATGCTGGGTCTTCGTCTTTGAGCTCGACGGCGTTGTTCTGGGCTTCGATGAAGTCGCTGTTGAGGGCGCCACGAAAATAGGGGGAAAGATGACATAGGAGGGCTTTGTGTACTACGAACTCCTTTCGCTTGTGGCCCACAAAGATGGAAGACGAGGGGCCTTGGATAAGTCTGTGAGAGACAGTCAGTGGGCGGACTGTTGCATAGTAGAATAAGGTCATAACCAAACAACGACGGACCAGCCCAGGCACTGAACAGAAGAAGGCAGACAATGCAATAGGGGCCGTAAGTCGGCCATCGTGACCGGCCTCCAAAGTGCGAAATTCCTCAGCGTATGAGATGATGGATTGATACTTACTGCACAAAATCAATTGAGGAGCTAACTGGGCTAGCTGAGTCGGAGGATGGCATTGTCACTAACGGGAGGCTTGAGACTGGCAAATCGTCAGCGGAGGAGCTCTAATACCTACCGAAACATGTGATCCTTACGTGCCTTCAAAGGTATGATGACTGACCCTGGATTGGTGGAGATCTTGCGTAATGGGGTGATTCGGCGTTGAAAGTTGGATAGTTGGGATGCTGGTAAGGTTGAGTCTCAGTTCGAGGATGGTGATTGACAAAGGGATTTTATGTAGCATCTGCTCGCGTCGAGTGATGCGAGTTGGTGTGACGAAAGCCTAGTTGGACCAAGGTGTTGAGTGTACCGCCATGAGTTCATCATTTCTTTTTCTCAATAAGTCAGGTCGGGAATGCATTATTACGGTTCTTAGTATCTGGATCAAACGCTTGCAGAAATGGGTTGAAGAAATACGCAAGAGGCGCAATAATCTCTTCTCTCTTGACACTCAAGCATAGACACATAGCGAATTGAATATGCGTATTTAGGAGCCGTTCGTATTGATATTTCTATCGCATTCATCGCTGCGAGCTCGAGTCAGCTATGGTAGCTTCGAACTTGATCGATTTTAGAAGCAAGTACTATGCGGGACCGTAAAGACTACCAGCTCCGTTGCCTCGCATCTCACTCAGTCCCTGCCAAATCCTGCATCTATCATTGCCATTGCGAACTCTGGAAATCGCTTGAAGACGTGTCGGAAATCGCGGGTTGGGGTACCGGACGGAAGTCTGAATGATCGCGCTAACAATACGACAAGTAGCTTGCGTAGTGGAGAGATCTCAGTCGTCTTGTCAAAAATCCTGTCTGCTAGCTTAGGTGTCATGGCTGCATGGGCGCTGCTGAAAAGGCTCTTCAACTGCTCTAGCACGTCTGTCTCAAGCTCCGGGATAAGTAGTCTGCTGGCCATGAGATAAATGTCACAAAGAGCACTGCCCATTGAGTCGGCAGCGTCGGAAGGGCTTAGTGATGACATGTTCCAAAAGCGCTCGGCAACGACACGGCTGTTTAGAGCGCCTCCAGCCAACATCCATTCAGCAATGACCCCAAAGATATCGGCTCTCTCGTAGACGAGACGCATTCGCGGCTGCCGATTCTAAGCAGATTTTGGAGTCAGTGTATCTCCGTGGAATTAACGTATTAAGGAAAAAGGGGTTTCTTGAGAGCAAATGCTTTTCAGACCTGTCTAAAGTCCCAGAAAGGGGCAAGGGATGCTCAGAATTTTACTCACATCATTGGACGCTGACTGGATTTCTTGCCACAATCTGGAGGTCTGAGACTGGAGTCGTTGTTTCAGATGCTGCGAGTAATGTTCGACTAGGTTCCTATGCAAATGGAATTCTGATGTCTCAACTTGGACAACAACGCAGGGTCCCTTTATAAGACTGAATGGTTTATTAGCAATCAAGGTGACTTGGCTAGATGGAGACCCGCTCTCTAAATTTCTGTGTCTTCGGAGCTTCCGGTGCAACTTTCCGAGCCGACATTGTTAATCTGACAATCACTGACAGCTGCAATAGTGGTGGGGATAGAAAGTTTGAGCTCCTTCACAATAGCGGACAGCTGCAAGGAACACAATCGTGGTGGGAATAGAAAGATTGAGCAGTCGCAACATCGCGACGCGCGAGTTGTATCAGTCTAGAAAAGACTCCTTGTGTCGACTTCCGTGCACGCGCCAGAGCTAGCTAAGCGAGGCATCATTTCATCACTGCATGTTGACAGCCAACAGGCAACTTTTGGTTCCTGCTGCATGACTCCTGTCACTTTTTATCAGCCACAATTTTCCGCTATGTTGATTGCTAGAGGTGTGCAACCTTACTGAAGTCCTTGCTTGAAGCCCCATCTCGTATGGCATGTGGACTAGACCGGTCATCCTTAGAAACAGGATTCTTTGCCCCGGTCTGAAGACCTTCTTATACCTTGGTCTGTACACAGACATCATCCCCATAACCTGTGGAGCTGCTGAGTCATAGATCGCAATCCGGGGTTCTTATACAGTGAAGTGCCCTGCAATCCTCCGAATGCGAGAAAGGTGAGGACCATGGCCCCCACTAGTATTCTGCTCTGTCTCTGCACAGAATTTTGAACTTCGCTGTATCGCTCGTTCGAGAAGGAGATCCTAGTGTACTGAGTCCTGAAGCCCGAAGACGGTAGATACACGCTAATCTTCTCTTCAACGTATTTCCTAAGCTTGTACAGCGGTGATGTCACGCCTGATCGCATCTCTTCATAATTATGTAATGCAAAGTCATTTATCGTGTGTGCGTCCGGCGTACGAACCTTCGTATACTCATCGAGGGCTCTCTCTCTGGCAACCTCACATGCGTCTGTCCCGGAAAGAGAGGGGCTGAACACGCCGTTCGCATCTAGGATATCGAAGAGGACTCGGACATCCTCCATACCTGCATTCATTCCCTGGCCGTAAAACGGTACCATTGCGTGAGCCGCGTCACCAAGGATCACCACACTCGATCTGTGATGGTAGGGAGTACATTTGATTGAAATGAGGGGCAGGTGAGGGTTCTCTGTGAACTGCTTTTGAAGATCAGCAGGAGTAATGAGCTCTGGACAGACGCCTGGGAAGTGTCTCGCGAAGAAAGGCTCAAGGTCCGTTTCGGGTCGAGCAGACAGAGACTCGAAGTGCGCGGCAGGTGCGAAGAGAGTGCAGGTAAAGGACTTATCGGAAGATGGGATTGCAATAAACATGAGCGAGCCACCTGGCCAAATGTGTAGGTGGTTCGGAGGCATGGCGAATGCGGTCACTGATCCATACGTCTTCTTTGGATCGATACGGAACTCACACCATAGCGTGTCAATGTACTCTTGCTGGTAGCTCATGCGAGCGTACTTCATAAGATGATAGCGCGTCGCAGAGTGAGCGCCGTCGGCGCCAATCATCAAATCAAACTTGACGGAGAATTCAGTTGCTCGCTTCGTCTCTTCTGTCTCATTCTGTGTTGGGTTTTGAGCATGGTCAGTCTTTGCTCCTTTATCCCGTCGCTCAAACCAGGCTGTATTCTTGTTGAAGTCGGCGCCTGTAAGTTTATGCTGGAAGTATATTTTCACATTGGGGAGTCTTCCAAGAGCATCTAAAAGACACTTGTTGAGCTGTGCACGATCGACCGCCCGAATGTACTACATGTGTCAGTCATCAAAGGACGGCCATAGCGTGCAGCGGTCATACTCGGCCATTGATATCGTAAATCTGGGACTCTTGGAAGAGCCCACCGTCGCTGCGCCGCCCATGGATCATACGACTATCCATATGGATGGTTTGATCCAGCACATCATTCAGAAGGCCGTCACTTTCTGCGTTTCTCATAGAGTTTATCCCTCGCTCAGAGAGTGCTAGATTGATCGACTTTGTGAAGTTCAGCGGAGTAGTCGAAGCATCACGAAGATCTGTGCTGAGATTAGCGGAGCGCCCTTACGGAAAGACCTCGACTTCTCCTGCAATGACATTGGGTCTGTGGATAAGACCTCAAAGTGGGACCCAAAGTGGGTCATTTCGGGCGAATAAACTTCGATGTTTGACATCCATGCTCTTCTGCTGACGTTTGAAGATACACGAAGGAGGGCGAAGGGACACGGCATAGAAACAGAGTCAGACCGGGTACATACCTGCTCGAAGCTCGTACACCTCAACATCATCCCCTCGGCTCGCAGCATAAAGCCCAGCAAGGGCTCCCACAGGCCCTGCACCTACAATCACCACTTTCTGTTTTCGAATAGACGCCATCCAACTTAGAAGGAATCTATATATATTTATCAGATCCAATCTGGATCACAATGCAGTGACCGGAATGACGAGGAGACTAGCATATTGAGCAAAGCAAGCTAAGTAAGTGCCAAGACCTCGGTTGATAGCGAAACGATAAGGCTGAAGGTATCTTAGTGCTTGCTTTAAAAATAGTCCTATATGCTGACAACCTTCTCTCAGTTCAGCAACAAGTTGTCGTCAGCTCTCGGAGAAACGATTCTCTACATTACAGTCACGAGAATAGGGGTTGTTGGCCCCACCACGTGTTGAGAACGCGCACTACGGGCAGCTATACATCAATACAGAATTGCTGACACTATCGAACCGCTCCTCTATCGCCGAAGATGGCTGCATTAGAGAAAGTCAAGAAGTCGTGTATGGGCGTCGACTGTCCAAACGAAGCTGGCGCGTTGCAGTGCCCCACATGCCTCAAGATTGGGAAGGAGAGCTCGTTCTGCTCGCAGGACTGCTTTAAGAGGAGTTGGGTAGGCTACCTTGTGCCCTTGTAAGGCACGCACACTCGAAGGATCCAAGGAAATAGATGCTGATCGTTCGCAGGCAGAGCACAAAGCGGTACATAAGTCCAGCACAAGTACCTCTGAACCCCAACAGGTGTCCGTACTACCTGCTCATTGAACGCAGCTGCAACTTTCTTCAACCCTTTCCCGACCTTCGCATTTACCGGTCCTTTGAGACCAGTCTACCCTCTATCACCCAGGAGATCTGTGCCTGAGTCCATCAAACACCCCAACTACGCTGCAGATGGCAACCCCAGATACAGCTTCCTCGGCCGAAACAACATCCGATTACTCGACGAGGAAGAGCGAGAAGGCATGCGCAAGGTCTGTCGCCTCGCCCGCGAAGTCCTCGACATTGCAGCCGCCGCCCTCAAACCCGGCATTAGCACCGACGCCATCGACGAAATCGTCCACAAAGCCTGCCTCGAACGCGACGTACATCTCCCCTTCATGCTCCCCTTCGCCATCCTCACTAACAAACCTGATCATAGTCATATCCCTCCCCCCTCAACTACAACCGCTTCCCCAAATCCGTCTGCACCTCCCCCAACGAAGTCATCTGCCACGGCATCCCCGACAACCGCCTCCTCCTCGACGGCGACATCATCAACCTCGACGTCACCCTCTACCACGGCGGCTTCCACGGCGACCTCAACGAAACATACTACGTCGGCCCCAAAGCGCTCGCCGACCGGGACTCCATCCGCGTCGTCGAAACCGCACGGCAATGTCTCGCCTCCGCCATCGAGATCGTCAAACCCGGCATGGCGTTCCGAGACCCCGGCAACGTCATCGAGAAGCACGCCAAGACGCAGAAATGCAGTGTCATACGGACGTACTGCGGGCATGGGATCAACCAGCTGTTTCACCCCGCGCCCAATATACCACATTATGCGAAGAATAAGGCTGTGGGCACGGCGAAGCCGGGGATGTGCTTTACGATTGAGCCGATGGTCAGTTTGGGGAGTTACAGGGATAAGACGTGGCCGGATGATTGGACGAGTGCGACGGTGGATGGGAGCCGGACGGCGCAGTTTGAGCATACGCTGCTGGTTACGGAGGATGGGGTCGAGGTGTTGACGGCGAGGAGGGAGGATAGTCCAGGGGGCCCGGTGCAAATGCCGGAAGAGGATGCGAAGGAGACGGCAAACGGGATTGTGAACGGGAAGGAGGCCATGAACGGAAAGTAAGCAATATTTGATGGCATTTTTCGTAGGGACGCCTGTCACTCGTTATTGAGGAACGGTTGAAATGTGGATAAAGTAGATGTCTCGACGGCAACTAGTGTATGCTCTAAATGAGCTGAATCTATCAGAAGGCGAACGTCGCGCTACAAGTGGCTTCGTAGAGAACAGGCACCATGGAAGAAATAAGATCAACCCTGCCGTCTACCAATAGCACCTGATACCCCAGATGCAAATCCCAAATCTAGCTCTTCCAGGTTGACCGCTTTATTTCTTCCCTTTGGACCCTTGTAAATGGTAGATGAGTATGGAATGAATGACCTGCCCAAAAGATCTCCCTTGAAGTTTCTATAGATGGCGCCGGCAGAAGCGGCGGCGCTATGCGTTATCGAGTTTCAGAGACTCAATCTAGACTCCGTCTAAGCTCTCCCTCCCAAAGCCCCTCTAAGAGTGTCGTAATCCAAATGTGATACGCATTGACTGTTGCCCTCTTTAGCAATGGGTCGCCTTCTGGTAATCAGTCCACCGTCATTGCGTCAATCTGTTTCTCGAAAGCGCCAGGGATCGCCCACGTGCCTGGAGAGTGGACCCTGCCAGAGCATGGCATGGGCATGTGCTACCGGCTGAGTGCCTTCTCCCTGATGAACCCTATCCCACCGGATCAGCCCATGCCACAATGTTGTGAAGAGAATACTCACAGCTACTCATCGCAGCAAAAGACAAAATACCCAGCATCAGTCCAAATCCTGCTCTCGTAGCAGCTCCGTAGCATTGCCGCACAACCTCGCGCGTCGCCGGTTCCAGGAATTTGAGGTAATCTAAGCTTTCTGTCACCCTCTTCACTATGTGCTCGGCGTCTCCACTACTCTTCAGCCGCTCTTGCAGTTGCGTCCGTAGGGACTGCTGCACCACAGTCGCACTCAGCGATAACCCTACGACCGAGCCCAAGGACCGAAAGAGATAGGAGCAAGCTGTGGCGATGGCTTGGTCTTTGGGCGCAGCATTAGCTATGAGACCAATCAGAGAGGTCGTGACGCCAATCCCATTCGAGAAGCCGCAGATGGCTAACCCCACTGCAATCCCGTAGGTGTTATTGACGACAAGACCGGAGCAAAGCAGTATAGGGATCATGCCCACAGTCAGCATTGTGTAGGCGGCAACCGTAAGCCAATAGTATCTGCCTGTTCTCTTCATAAAGAAGCCGCCGAAGAGAGAACCGGAGACGCCAGCGACAATGGCTGGTAGGAGGTGGACGCCGGCTTGGGTGGCTGTTAGGCCGTCTGCGATATGTTAGCGGCGTGCCTTATGCGATTGATGATATCGAATGACACTCACCAGTGGCTTGGAAGAACAAGGGAACGTAGAAGAGCGCAGATAACCATCCCGCGAAGCTAAAGAAATTACACAGATAGCACGCGAACAGACTTCTTTCGAAGACGATACGACCAGGAGCAAACGGCTCCGCTGCTACTTTGAGCTCGACCAACATGAAGAGAACGAATAGTGGGAATGCTAAGCAGAGAGAGGTGATCGTGATGGGAGCTCGCCACGAGACGTTGCTCCCACGGTCTAGACCGAGGAGCAGGGTGAATACCGCACACACGAGTACAAAAGCACCCAGGAAGTCTACTCTGCGGAGTTTGATTCTCCAATTGACCTCTTCTGTCTTTGGAAGCTTGAGTACAATGGACACGCTGACCAATGCTAGGACGCACAGCGGAAATTGACCGAGGAAGGACCTGTAGAAATATGTTAACGAAGATGTCTCTAGATTGACTGGAGGGCCACGATACCATCGCCAGCCAACGGAGTCAGCCAAGAACCCTCCTGTTCATACATTAGCAACGATTGCACTTCCAAGCGAGAATCACAGAAGTACCCAATGGAGCACCACACCCAGCGCCCGCAGCGTATATAATATTGATAACTCCTTGCCAGACGCCTCTGTCTCGAAGTGTCACAATGTCGCTCATCAGGATTGATACCACTGTAGTCATGCCCCCACCGCCTATGCCGGCGAACATCTGATACCGTTAGTATCCTTGCCCATTATCCTTCTGATCCGTCGAAACGTACTCTTGCAGCAATGAGCTCATTCATATTCCTAGCCAAGCCACAAAAAAGACATCCCAGCCCGAAGATAGCATAGCCAAACAACAGCGCCGGCTTTCTCCCAAAGATATCACTAAGCTTACCGTATAAAGGTTGGAACGAAGTCAGAGTAAGGAAATAGCTGGGCCCAGGATTAAATACGTTCCGGGTATCGAGGTGTCAATGACCCACCTTGTCGCAATCCACGGGGTCTTATTAAGCGCCCTGAGGTCACTGCCAATATTGCCGTAGCTGCTGAAAATAATGGTCTGGTCGGCGGCGGAGAGGAACACCTGCTCATGGCTTAGCCGTATACGCTCCACATGGAAGCTGTAAGAACACAAACGCCGATGGCAAGCGCAGGTAGTATGTATTTGAGTCTGTTCCTAACGTCCGGCATTCCCTTGAATTGGACCTCCCTGTCTCCCTCGTCATCCTGCCGCTCCTCATCTTGGGACTTTGTCGAGCCATTTGTGTGGTTATTGGGCTCGGTAGTAGACGGGAGTATCCCCTCAGGAGCATCGCCAGACTCAGGATGGACTTCTGTAGCTTTAGGGAGTAATGGCGTTGTCTCCAACGAACGGTCGTTGTCCGCGGTCATGATGCTTTGAGAAAACGATGGCTACTGATGGTCAGATTTTCTGAACGGTGAAACATGATCTTGAGCTGAAATATGTTAAGCTCGTTCATTGAGCATAAGCTACGGTCGGCGAAGGATGCTTGGTGCCTGCTGGAAACCCTCGGATGTGGTGTTCGAGGTTCGAGGCCGGCGGGCTTATCGATAAGGTGACGGACAAAAGCTTGGCAGGTGGTGCAGGCTAGACCGCTTCGAGGTTTTGGAGCCTTCGTGTTGGATACCCAATCTGGGCCAGATCTGGGCAAGATCTGGGTAAGATCTGGGAACCGTCCCAGGATCATTTCTTGTTACTTCTACGTAGGAGCCGTTCTAAAGGATGCCTAGATGCACGAGCGTGGATCCAATCCCTCCGCCGGTCGTCATTCAGTCGAAGCCTTTCAACGTCTGAGATCGTACCAGATAGTGGAAACCTTGGTCCAGAGAAGAGCTCGCTTCACATTCCAATGAAGGGTTCTTAGGGCACACGCAGCTATCTATGAACTACTCTTAGCCGGGTTCCGTCTACTGCAATTGCAACGACGATAGTAATGCCACTAGTCGTTGCTCCGCAGCTCATCGTTCGGCCTCAGCAACTTACTAAAACGGCCTTTGCCCCATTTGGCATTGTCATCGAGCACCCGTTTGGCTACGATGTTGACTCAATGCCCACCAACCGCCCTGCTTCGAAGCCACAATTCGTCGCGGCAAACCAAGGTACTGCTCTCAAGGCCTCCAATGTCTCTCCATGGGTGGACAAGTATGGTCAGAGTAAGAGTGGTGAACAAGGCCAGCCAATGATAAGCATGTTCTCCTGTTTTCCTCGTGTTCTAAGCCAAGCGGCTGGTCAGGAGTCACGAATCTTTCCTGTCGGCATACTCGAGCGTCATCCATATACTACACAGACCTTCATTCCTATGGGTCTATCGCCCACCGATACTTCGACCAATTATCTGATCATTGTTGCCCCTACTATGCCCTCAACGGGAGCTTTTCCCGATCGTGGACCCCCTGATCTAAGTAATCTAAAAGCATTTGTGGCTCACGGACGGCAGGCAGTAACCTATGGCGCAGCAACCTGGCATGCGCCTATGGTGGTCATTGGTGATAAGAGAATCGACTTTGTAGTTGTGCAATCTACCAACGGTATACCAGAAGATGATTGCCAAGAAACAAAAATCCAAGGCGAAGGTCTTGCCGTAGCCGTGGACGATGTTGCACGATCGGGCGGGAGAGGTGTCAAATTATGATGAAGACGAAACGCCCCTGTGCTTGTCGGGAGAGTTGACGATGGACGCATTACGGATTCTGGATCTCTATTTAACTGCTAGGTCAGAGCATAACCTTACTCTTCACTGGAGCAAAGATCATGGTTTCCAGATTCCTCGAACAACCATTCAGAATCTATTGTTTTTATGGCATGCCTTAGCTATAGTCATGCCCTTGGCTACAGAAGGTACGCCTTTGATCAATACCCGCCTATTGATCATAGGACTGTCACTTCAATCAGTCTGTCATACGGTGAATCTACAGATTCTCGGACGGCAACCGGAGGCAAGACTTATACAGCAGAGGCTATAGCAACATAAGAATTCGAAATGGATATCTTCTGAACCGAAAGATTCCGTGCTAGCGTCTCGGAAGCGCGTGTGTCTATAAGGTGCTTAGCGAATGGGGCGGTAGCTGTGCGGTACGTTCATTCGAAATTGACCCATCGCCTAAACTCCCCGACCACGGAGTCGCTCTTAAGTTTGTGGTATTGGGAATCAAACGAGGTAGGATCGCGCATAAGAAGAGCAATGGACTGAGGACTTCCGCGAGATTGACGGTATCTCAGCATATTTTGCTAGAATACAATTTGACTGAATGAGAGTCATAACTTCATTCGTCCGCCGCTATGCAGAGCATACTCGCCAGCCCCACCGGGCTCAACCCATCTGTGCTTTTGAGAAGTCCATCTCCGGATGCTGAGCTTGAAACTTCTTCAGCATGTCAAACTTCTTCTCCTCTTCACTAGTCGGCTTTCCCATCTCCTTCTGTCGCTGATCATACATCATCTTCTCCACCATGCCCCTCGTCTCCCCATCTAAATCGCCCAGTTTGCTGTTTTCGGGCACGATCTTCGAAGTATCGATTTTGTAGGGTGAACTCGTAGTCACCGCATCCCACCACTCCATCTTATTGACCTTGTCGAGGTGAATGCTGATTTCTTTGCCGGATGGAGTGGTTTCGAGCGTCCATGTTGATTCGTCGGCGTGGATCTCCTTTGTGAGAGGACCCTATAACAGCTTCAAAGACGGCTCCAGAACACTAGTATAGGCAATCACAGGAGTATGAAAAAGGTAATGTCCACCTACATCAATGAAAGGGTCTTGGCCTTTGAGTGCGACCTTAAGCTTTGTCTTGGCAATAGAGACATCGCAGTCTCGCCCTTTAATGTTCGCGCCAATTGGGATAACGATATCGAGATCGCTTATGGTCTGGTTCCATTTGTAGGGAAGGCGTGCTTGCTCCTCGTCCTGCTTCGCTTTGGCTTCGGCATCTTTCTTCTCGCGCTCTTCGGGCGGAGGCGAAGTCGACATGACGACGGTAGCCTATTTGACAGCTATTACAAATATCTGCCTGAATTGGGTTTGCTGCGTCTCAGCGTCGAGTCCTAGGTTAAAGTATTTGCTTGACCTCTAATGCCAAGAGCTCTCTCGCGCTAGTCCCTGGATGGTTAAAGTGTTTTCTTCTCGCGTAGAAAAAGCGCGTCACGTCTCCAAAATGTGAAGGCGTAGATGTGACCAAGCTAAATCATTAAGTGCCCCATTGCTCTTGATTGCCTATAGTATTGGGCGTCCATCGCTCGCAGATGTGATGGCAGGCTCGGCACAAACCCCCGAGAGCTCTACAGCGAGCCACCCCCCATCGCTCAAGAAGTCGACATCCGGGTCTCAGTCAAGTATGACCCAGAAGTCAATTGCCAGCTTCTTCCAGAAGAGAAGCCTCGAAGGCCAAGTAGCAAAGGTCAATATTCCTACGAAACTTCCAACTACGCCCCTGACAGCCCATGGCATTCAAAAGAGACTCGCAAGGCCAGCGCGAGGATCGAGTCAAAGCTTAACGCCTGCGCTTAGCAGCGATGCCGTCCTGGAAGACGACATACAAGACCACATTTCTGTACGTCCAGCCAAGGCCAATGGGGCCAATGGCCTGCCCTCGCCCATCACACGGGCTAGCGACGCTACTGTTGGAGCATCTACACCTGCTCCTAATGCATCCTCTCTGAAGTTCGATAGCCCGTCGCGGAAGGTATATCAGTCTTCGCGATATGCGTGTGACAGCATGTTAACCAAGATGCGTGTAGGCTAAGAAGGTCGTCAATTATGCTGAGTCTGGCAGCGATGAAGAAGATGATGACGCTTACAAGCCTGCAACTGCGAGCAAGTCTAGAGGGCGGGCTTTAAAGCGAAGAAAGACCAGCCAGATCGATATTGAGGTGGACTTTTCACAGGGGTCGGAAGACGAGTTTGGAGTGGTCGACGAAGGTAAACTTTCAGACCACCGTCCCTTAGAGACACATAACTCACTTAGACTGCATTCAGATGACTTTATAGTCCCAGACGAGTCGGAGGACGAAGTCGTACAATCGGGGAAGAGGAAACGCTCTTCCACGAACAAGCTTGACTCAGGCCCAAGTCCACCCGCTGAGCCATCCGATGTCGAAGACGATCCATCGTTGCCTACAGCCTCTACTGCGCAGCAATGGACATATGACCCAAATAATATTCAGCCTTTGCAGTCAAGACCCGTCAACGTAGTGCCTAGAAGACCCGACCCTTCAGCAAAGAAGTTCAAGGAAAAGGCACATAAGACTGAACCTGAGCATCGGTACCCCTGGCTAGCGAAAATATCTGATGCGGATAGAAACCCTCCAGGCCACCCAGACTATGATCCCCGAACGGTCTACATCCCACCACTCGCGTGGGAAGGCTTCTCGCCCTTCGAGAAGCAATATTGGGAGATCAAGCAGAAATTTTGGGATACTATTGTGTTCTTCAAAAAGGGTAAATTTTACGAGCTTTACGAAAACGACGCCACCGTTGGTCACCAGCTATTCGATCTCAAGTTGACCGATCGTGTGAATATGCGAATGGTCGGCGTCCCTGAGATGAGTCTTAACCATTGGGCGAATCAATTCGTGGCGAAAGGGTACAAGATTGCTCGCGTAGATCAGCAAGAGTCAGCACTAGCCAAAGAGATGCGAGAGCGGGGAAAAGAAGCTCCCAGTAAGAACAATGGGAAATCATCTAAGGACGATAAGGTCATCCGAAGGGAGCTAGCTTGCGTGCTCACTGGAGGGACACTTGTGGACCCCGGTATGCTGCAAGATGATATGTCGACCTATTGCGTATCAGTCAAGGAGGCAGAGCAGGACGGGCAACCTGCCTTCGGTATTTCCTTCGTCGACACGGCTACTGGTCAATTCCACCTGACCGACTTTGTCGACGATTTGGACATGACCAAATTCGAAACTTTCATCGCCCAGACACGACCTCAGGAACTCTTATTGGAGAAGTCCCATGTCTCTACAGCAGCTATGAGAATACTGAAGAATAATACGGGTCCGACAACAATATGGAACTATCTGAAACCTGGCAAAGAGTTTTGGTCAGCCGACATCAGTTGCCGAGAGCTTGACGCAAGTAGCTACTTTGTTGCTGAAGGACGCAGTAACGTGGAGACCTGGCCCCGCGCTCTACGCGAAGCCAGGGATAAAGAGCGGTTGATGAGTTCATTCGGCGCCTTGGTGCAATATTTGAGGACGCTCAAGATCGACCGAGAACTACTCACACTGGGCAACTTCGACTGGTATGACCCAATCAAAAAGGCAAGCAGTCTGGTCTTGGATGGAAAGACCTTGATCAATCTGGAGGTTTTCGCCAATTCCTTCGATGGTGGTTCCGACGGTACACTTTTCACTCTCCTCAACCGCTGCATAACACCCTTCGGCAAACGAGAATTCAAACAGTGGGTCTGCCACCCGCTGATGGATGCGGCCAAAATAAATGCTCGCCTGGACGCCGTGGAATCGCTTAATGCTGATGGAACAATCCGGGATCAATTCACCTCTTCGCTCGTCAAGCTACCAGATCTAGAAAGAATGATTTCTCGTATACATGCTGGTAGCTGCAAAGCACAAGATTTCGTTCGCGTTCTGGACGGCTTCGAACAGATCGAGTACACGATGAGCCTCCTGCAAGCCGTAGGTTCAGGTGAGGGACTTATCGGTCAGCTTATCACGGCGATGCCAGACCTTCAGTCTGTGCTTGAACCATGGAAGACCGCTTTCGACCACGCAAAGGCGAAGGAGGATGGGCTCCTGATCCCCGAGCGAGGCGTCGAAGAGGATTTTGATGCCAGTCAAGATCGCATCGAACAAATCATGGCCAGCCTAGAAGAGCTACTAAAGAAGGTGAGAAAGGACCTCGGTTCAAGCGCCATCGTTTACCGCGACAATGGGAAAGAGATCTTCCAGCTGGAAGTCCCTATAAAAGTCAAGGGCATACCCAAGCACTGGGATCAGATGTCTGCTACTCAGAAATGTAAGCGATACTATAGCCCCGAAGTCCGTGCTCTGGTCCGTAAACTGCAAGAAGCTCGAGAGACCCACGGCCAGATCGTCAAAGAAGTTTCTGCCCGGTTCTTCATGCGGTTCGACGAAGAATACGCCACGTGGCTCGCTGCCATCCACATCATCGCTCATCTCGACTGCCTCATCAGCCTCGCTAGAGCATCGTCAAGTATGGGCTCGCCCAGCTGCCGCCCCGAGTTTGTCGATTCCGACCGCTCAGTCCTCGAGTTCACCGACCTCCGCCACCCCTGCATGCTCTCGACAGTGACAGACTTCATCCCTAACGACATCATTCTCGGCGGTGCGAGCCCCAACATCAACCTCCTCACCGGCGCCAACGCAGCAGGCAAATCCACCATCCTCCGCATGACCTGTATCGCCGTGCTCCTCGCCCAAATCGGCGCCTACGTCCCTTGCTCCGCTGCACGACTCACCCCCGTCGATCGCATCATGTCCCGCCTCGGCGCCAACGACAACATCTTCGCCGCCCAATCCACCTTCTTCGTCGAGCTGTCCGAGACCAAGAAGATCCTCGCCGAAGCCACGCCCCGCTCCCTCGTCATCCTCGACGAGCTCGGCCGCGGCACCAGCAGCTACGACGGCGTCGCCGTCGCGCAAGCCGTCCTCCACCACGTCGCCACGCATATCGGCTGCGTCGGCTTCTTCGCCACGCACTACCACAGCTTGGCCGAGGAGTTCGCCTCCCACCCTGAGGTCAGGAACATGCGCATGCAGATCCACGTCGACGAGCAGGCGCGGCGCGTCACCTTCCTCTATAAACTCGAAGACGGCGTCGCGGAGGGGAGTTTTGGCATGCATTGCGCCGCGATGTGCGGGATCCCGATGAAGGTGGTGGAGAGGGCGGAGGTGGCGGCGCGCGAGTGGGAGCATACCAGTCGGCTGAAGGAGAGCTTGGAGGTTGCGAAACGTGGGGTGTGGGTGCCGTTGGGGTGGTGTAGTGATCTGAGCTGGGTGCTGAGGGCGGCGGATGGGGTGGGAGGGGCTGAGGTTGGGGAGAGGGGGCTGGAGTGTTTGAGGAGGGCGGTGGAGGGGCTGTAGGATGGGGAGGAGCTGGTGAGGGGGTGACCTTTTGCTTCTGAACACCGCGGATTTTGGGAGACGTATTTGTGTTTGTGGAGGAGCTGTTCAGGCGCTTGTGTGGCTTTCGGCAGCGCTATATCTAGAACTTGTAGTATATAGAACCTGTATCGCTTGCTGTTGCAGCCTCGGTAGTGGGTAGACATAGAAAGCATAGAGATCTAGCACCTTACCATTGTCAATCTCATGGATCCTCTTTTGTGGAATTACCCAGCATGGCTGTGAAGTTCTTTTGAGACGGTCAACGCTTGCAGAGTTACTTCAAGTAGCATTTAAGAACGTCACGAGGGAACGAATGTGATATCGTTCAGTTTTGTCAAGGCTAGGCTCAGGTATCTGCTACCCTTGTAACCACTTCCATCCGAAACGACCAGCCCAGACCGTGCATGCATTTGCCATCACCCTTTCCATTCAAACCACCATCTGTTGAAAGCCACCGACCGCAGAAGAAGAAGAAGGCAGCTGCCAGTATCGAACCACAAGACGACCGACCCACAAGCACGCTTCCCCAAACCAGACCACTAAAGCCATCCTTGCTGAGGTTGGATTGAGAACGATGGTGTTTCTTGTCGTGTTAGTGCATGGATTGGGGTCGGCTCGTAGTGCTAGATTCGTTAGCATGTACATGATGAAGCCTAGCTCTGCTGGTGATCGTACCTTAGGTGGGCGGGAGAGTCTGGTCGTCATTGTCGCTAGGGTGAACGCCGAAGAGGGCATCGTCGGCGGCAACCTCTGCTTCCGTCATCTTATTGATGGCGGTGAATCCGCCAGAGTGGGAAGCGTGCCCAACGTTGTCACCATAGCCAGAACCATAGGCATTTCCGGTATCGGGGACGACTAAGGGGCCGGATCCGGAAACCTGCTCGTCGACAGGTTCTTCTTTGACAGTTGCTGCCTTCTTGGTACGCTTGGCCGGAGGCTTGGGTTCGGCGTTGGGATCTTTCGCCTTACGGACTCGCTTCTTGACTGATGAGCCGTCTTCGTTGGTGGCAGCAACTTTGGCTGCTTTGGGAGCACGCTTCTTAGGAGCGGCTTTGACTTCTGGGGATGAGACGGCGTCGGCGGTGGGGTAAAGAGTACCCAAGCCAAGGGCAGCATCATTCTCGGTCTCGATTAACGCGAAGTCACCACCGTGGACCGGAGTACTAGCGGTTTCTTCTTCGGCGTTGGCCGCAGCCTTGGCCTTACGGGCACGGGGCTTCTTCACGGTGGCTGTGGTAGGCGTGGTCTCGTCCTCGTTCTCGGCATCGTCATCGGTGTTGACTTTGGCTCCCTTCGCCTTAGTAGACTTCGGTGTCGCGGCCTCCCCAGTCGCACCAGCAAGGAGCTTCTTCTTGAGAGAGGACCAGGCTGCAGTCGCCGATCTAGCACCGTTGAAGACACCAAGCTCTGCAAGCTTCTGATAGTCAACCTTAGAGATATTAGTAAATCTTCGATGAAACCAAACCTGCTCTTTGGTCATCACGGATAGACGTCAAATAGCTCGAGTTGCTTCCAAAAATCCGGGGTTGTGCGGAGAGCTTTGAGCTGATGACATAGGGACAGGGCAAGCTTGATACAGACATCATGACTACATCAGGTTGTCCCTGTGTCTGGACGTGCGGCGTGTCTTGGGTTCGAATTCTTTGGACTCACCTTAGCAGCCTCCGGATCTTTGAAGCACTGGAAGACCATGGCAAGAATCTCCATGTCGCGGGCAGTAAGAGTTGGCGTCATTCTGGATGCGTGGAAACGTTTGATCGTGTTGTTGAACGATTTCGTAACAAGATAAGCCAAGGGTTATGTCTGTAGGTGATGGTGGCTAGAAAGTATTGAAAAGTGACAAGTGTGACGGAAGGCGAAGATCACTTCGTGTTTTGAACCTCACTGCCACTAGCGGCAGGTTTAGGGTCCGGGTCTTGATCGAAGTCACATGATGAACTCCGGCCTTACCGCTTGGCTCACTGCGGCTTCGCTGAAATCCAGTACTGCTCAACAGACGGATCTGAGGACGATAATGAGATAGAGGCCCGTGTTCATCCGTTACGTTTTGGCGGTCTTGATTTCGGTACCCCAGAATCTGGATGACGAGAGACCGTCGTTGAAGATTCAGGCAGAGAACCGCTGCCTCTAGGTAGTGAGTTCTGGCTTTCTTTTGGAATCTTCGTCATGACCTCTTGCCAGACAGAGATCTCTCGCACCGTTTGCCTTTCGGAGCCGACGTAAAAACTCCGCATTGGCTTCAACATCCACCATCGTCTTTTCGTACTGACATCTAGGGAAGCAGGAAGGACTCTAGAAAAATTCGCTATACTCGTCCACGAACTGGTGTGCCTCAAGTCTTTCACAAGGAGCCTGGACACGCGCAGCTTGCCATAAGCACGCATAGTCGTCAGGTCAAGCTCAGTGTCTCCTGGAATCCTTGACGCCCATCTCAACAGAGCTTCCTTGGATCGACGAGCAAATGAGGGGATTCGAAGATGCACATATGCGACGAATGGAGCGGTGGTGTACATAACGATAAACATCGGCAAAGCTCCAGTGGCCACGGCTTGAGAAATATCAGCGCTAATTCATGCTCCTCGATAGAACCGAGAAAGAAACAAACCTGCTGCGGCCTTCCAATTAGGCTCGTTGGGAGCAAGATACCAGCGAGGTGCTACTACTCCACAGTTCCACGCGAAGACAAGGATCATCGTTAACTTCATACAGCCAATATACACGAGCTTCCCAGTGCCGGCATGGTAGATGAGCAATCTCTTAGGGTATCCTGTTCCAGACTATTAGATCGCTGCCAGCCCTTTGGTTGCAAACACAGCAGCAGAGGAGGACGGGAATCTTACCAGCCTTGGGTGGGCCTCGGGCGTATGCATTCGATCTATACCGCAGGATGCTTCTGGGAAGCTTGGCTTGCCTTGGAAAGCTGCTGGGTATATAGATATACGGACCCGGTGCCCGAAGCCAGCTGAGCAGCATGGCTCGACCGACTAATGGGTGATGTTCGATGTCAGAAGGAGTTGGAAAGTGCGGCACGTCAAATGTTGATCGTCGTTAAACTTTACACTAAGCGCCCGCGCTTGTGGCGTTTATTTTCAATTCTGGCGGCAATCTCTCCTATGAGCATCAGATAGACTGGATGCCCTATTGTGTGTTTCTTTCCTCATGCCTTTTGCATAAGGTAGCATCCATGGGTCCTTTGATGTGCAAGACTATCTATCCATGACAGGAGGGGGCGAAATGGCCCTCTCCAACATTACAATGGCTTATCTGAAGCGCATCAGCTACATACTATATGCGGCCCTCCTCCTCGGCCATACTAGAGCATATACACGCATATCTGACGAGTCTCTACGTGCTATCCCAGGGCCTGGAAACGACTTTGACATCAAGTCTGGCAAGCTTCTAGCCCCAATACTTCGCCCACGCGTGCCAGGCACACCTGGCTCAACGGCCGTGCTGAATCACTTCGTCGATTTCTTCAAGACTAATCTACCCAAATGGGAGATCTCCTTTCAGAACTCTACCTCGGAAACACCCGCTACTGGAGACAGTGTAATTCCTTTCGTCAACATGATCGTCTCCCGCGATCCTACGTGGACGATTCCGGGCGAAGTCAGCCGCTTGACTCTCGTAGCCCACTATGACAGCAAGCTTACACCTACCGACTTCATTGGTGCTACCGATAGCGCCGCGCCTTGCGCAATGCTTATGCACACTGCACGGAGTATCGACGCTGCCCTAACGAAGAAGTGGTCTGCAATGCAAGCCGAGGACATGGGTGCACAAGGGTTTTTAGGCATTGAAGAGCACAAGGGCATACAAATCATCTTTTTGGACGGCGAAGAGGCTTTTCTGAGCTGGACGGATTACGACTCTCTATATGGAGCACGGTCACTAGCCGCTGAAATGGAGTCCACGCCTCATGCAGCTACATCGACCTATCACAATGTGATATCCTCGATCTCGCTGTTCGTATTGTTAGATCTCTTAGGCGAGGCGCAGCCCAAAGTCCCTTCCTACTTCCAGACCACTCACTGGTCGTATCAGAAGATGGCCGCGTTGTACAAGCGCTTTCGCGACCTTAAAGTGCTCACCAGCATCGGCGGCGCCAATTGGTTTCCTGATGTCGACAAGATTGCGGGGCCCTGGATGGGAGGTCTAATAGAAGACGATCACATGCCATTCATGGCTAGAGGAGTTGAGGTCTTGCATTTGATACCCCATCCATTCCCACGGGTCTGGCATGTGATGGATGATGATGGCGAACATCTAGATCTGGATACGGTTGCTGACTGGTCTCTTCTGGTCACGGCTTTCGCTGCTGAATGGTTGGATCTGGATGGATTTCTAGAAGCAAAAACTGTGGGAAACAACGCGACATCAGCTCAGGAGGCACATGGAGCGCGAGTGGCTGGCAGGACCGAATTGTGAGTGCGTTTGGCTGCCAAGACTAGCTTCGTCCCAGCATGCTAATTTGAGATAGATGGGGCTGAAAAATTTATTGATGGGTATCGACTTTCAATGCCGACCGAACATAAGTGCCTTGGGTGTCAACCGTCCATCGGTGTCCATCGGTGGCCATCGAAAGGCTTTATGCTACTGAGTATCAAACTTCTTGGCGAAGACAGAAAACACGTACGCAACGGACCTTGCCTTGCACGTTCCAGCTGAACTTGCATAGTTTTGCACGGAAGCTCTTGTTTGGAAAACGGAGCACAATATGTCTTGGCTGAAAATCTTCGCCGGAAACGTATCATTTGCATCGGGCAATACGCAAAGCGGGCTTAAGGCGTTAAAAACTTGCTAAACTTGCTCAATCAGCCGGAATTCCTCGCCCGTTGGTAGTATATAATCAGCTGCCTCCCCTGCTCTCCGAAGACACCAATCTCCCACCAATTCGGCACCACTCCCAGATCTTCTCGCTCGCATTCGCCATTACACAATTAAAGTCCAACCTTGATCGTCCGGTTACTCAGCTCAGACAACCAACATCAGTGACAGCCTGGTGTCTTCAAATCATATAATCTCTCATTCAATCAATGTCAGGAAAGGTACGCACCTATACCCTTCTCTTTCTCCCCTTCAACACAGCTAACACCCTTTAGATGTCCAATTCCAAGTCCTCTCTCACATCCACTGTCCTAGAAGCTAGCGGCGTACTCCTCGACAACATGTCCCAGCGCCCCCTCACCGTCGGCCAAGCCCTCCTCATCACTTTCGGCCTGTTCGTCCTTGCCTGGTCAATCTACATCGGATTCTTCCTTCTCGCCGTGCGCATCGGCATCTTAGAGGACCCTTCCGAGACCGATCCCGAAAGGGGCCACGACTCCTACGCGTTAACGCCGCAGTTTGTGAGGATGTATGAGGAGTGGATCACGATGTTGAGGTTCGAGCCCTACGAGATCGATGGGGTGGAGAAGCGGTATGCGGAGGAGCTGGCTAGGGAGTATGGTACTATAGGTGTGTCGGGTGGGGTCATCGTGGTTTAGAAGGATGGCAGCGCCGTTTTCTGGCTTAGGGATGAGAAGCTTTTGGAGGTTGGTTTTGGTCTGTAGAGTAGGTGAATATGGGTCAGCTACGCATCGTTGATCAAAGCATGTACGCATTTTCACTCGTCTTTCGCTTTAGCCTCTTTGCCAACCCTGATGCCTAGCTCAAATAATGGCCGATGACTCACACGTTCCATGATGACCCGGCTATAGATGCAGCGCACCGGGTGGTTTTCCGAAAGCGAGAAGAATGTCCCAAAAAGGCAATAACGAAAACCTCGAATTGAGGCAATTGCACCAGATCTCCGCCTACATCAGACGCTGGAATTTCCCTCCCTTAATTCTAACTCTCCATCTATACATCTCTCAGAAGTTCCCAATACAAGAAACTTCTTCGAGCCTTTGATCTAAAGTCACACCGCGGAAAATCCCAGTCCCCAAGCTCAAGACCATCCCTGAACATCGAATCACCGCTTTCACGACACCAACCTCTCCCAAGACCAAGTCAGCACGGATCACACAGCACCATCCAAACCCACCTCCGAATCCAAGATGCCACCCTCCCTCCGCGCCATCTTTGGTAAAATCGTCGGCGGCCTTACCGTCCCCGTCATTCTGGTATTCTACCTACATGTATGCATAATCCTGATGCTGATCGAGCCCATCTTGAGCCGCGACGCGGCTCGTGGACAACCGAATGATGGCAGGACAATGGTCGATGCGGGGCTGAGGCTGCAAGATGGGGTTACGGTGAACCGGCGGAGAGGTGGTGAAAGGGTGCTGATGGATGAGGACCGAGTGGTGGAGCACTTTATTGAGAAACCGAGGCTGTGGAGTAGGCATGAGGAGGCGTTGGTGATGGCTGATGGGTGGGATGCGGTGTTGGGTGGGGGGGTGGTGTAGGGTGGTGAGCGGGGAGTAGGTTGGTGCTTAGGGTGTAGATCGCGAGGTAGGATAGTAAGGATGGCCTTGCTCGCGAATGACATGCGATAGACCACTTGGCGATTCGCTTGATAGCCCTTGCTGATAGTCCCAGTGCACAGGCGTGTCCTTGGTACACTAGACCGTCAGCTGTTGCCGTTTCATGTCATCTGTTTTAATATGAGCAGTGCTCGGCGGACACTGTTGGAGGGATCAGGGAGCGGTGGTCTACACCATTAATTTGGCAAAGTGAAGTGACACCACTCTCGGAAGGAACGAGTAACTCCTTATTCTCGGCCATGCATGTTCCGGGAGCCTGCGATACGTCTTGGTAGAGTTTATCTGCAGATCTGGTGGAGGTTTCATTCGTCCCAGCCGGCCATCGTCTCTCAATCAGCCTTCTTCTTATTTCCTGGATCCTCAGGCAGCCGCACCAATTTCCCCACACTCTCATCTTTCGCTTCTCGTCCATACGAGACCAGACGCCCATGGGGTAAAAGTGCGAGAACTGCTGCCCCTCCGAAGGCCAGAAGGGTAGGGATAGCGCAGTATAGGAACACAGTCGTCGACACCAAGGTTGACAAAGTAGTCAGTGATGGATCTACACGTGAGAGCGCCCAAAATGCTCGTAAAGCCTCCGCCAGAGCCCAGAGCAGATCCAGCTCGAGAGTGAGAGTAGCTGCAGTGCATATCAAGAGCCATGCTAGATAGTGTGCTTTTTCGTACCCAGTAGTATTTGATTGATCGTGCATAGGGGGATGGTGCGAGTTGCCGGAATCCCATCGAGGAAAGTAAGTTTTTCTCGAGGTGAAGTAGGTAATCCAGATTGAGGTACCGAGAGAGTAGGCGAATCCAAGCCATAGAGCTGTCCGGTTAGTCGCCAATCCAATTCCAGCAGCGCTGTCTCGTGTTGTTAAATCGACGATCAATATCCACAAGTGCGAGAGCAAAGTTACCACCGAGCATAGTATGAGAAGACTATCGAGTCTGCTTAAGGACAATGCCTCCATCGCTTGAGCACCTGGATGCCGGACTGGCTTCCAAGGTGAAACGGGAGATCATGTGACGGCCATACGCTGGAAAGTATGCGTCAGGGAGCAGCAGAAGAATAGTAGCCGGACGAGCATGACCACAATTCCCATAAACGTTTCGGTGCCAACGGGGCAGACTTCTTTGACCAAGAACTGTACGTTTAGCAGAAGCGGAAGTGGATTCTTGGATGGGTTGTGTTTCGAGCATTAGGGAGGTTGCGCAGTCTGATTCAATTGGATTATTCAATTGAAGAATTACCAGATTAAGTTGTAGTCGAAATCAAGATTACCGCTTGCCAAAACAAGATAGTTTGACAATTGAATAATTCAATTGAATTACTATTCAATTATTGAATACTGATTCAATTGGCCGGCGACTCAAAATATTCAATTGCTTCACTCGAACTTGAGTCTTCGACCATCAATAATACACATCGTTATCAAAAGCGACTCGATTTTTGCGATTTTGGCATCAATAAAAATTTCAGAGCGAGCTCTATAAGTTGTGCGATCATCTTGATAACTTGTACGATGGCGCATTGTGTGAACATAAAGTGTAGAGAGAAGTTGAGAAATCTCAAGATTTTGATGTTCTGGCTGCGGAAGCTAGGTAAGCGCCAACGAAGAAACTTCGATTTCTCGAAATGGATTATGCACGATGGCGATATGTTCCTCCGGTATCGCGCTAGCACTAGCCCCCGCAAAGCAATTGAATAATCCTATTGAATAAATCTGCGCAACCTCCCTAATATTAGTGGCAGTGCTGGCTACGCCGCGATTATCTGACAGAAGCGCCGCGCCGGCCGACCACCTTTGATCTACTTACCCTTAACAGACCCACCTGGGACTACGACAGGTTATGACCAACATTGAAGCACTCACACGGAGCCGACGTTATCTATAAGCGGCCTCAAACAACCAATCAGCTTGTAAGTACTAGGTCGGTGATGTTTCACACGTCAGGCTTCAACGGCGATCAGTGCTGGCGTGGCATGGCGTAGCAGCGCGGGCTTCCGATGATGTGAATTGCAACTGTAATATAATTACTTTCTCTTGTTGATCCTGTTGTCGATAGGTCAGGGACTCCTCTCTTGTACACTGCCTATCTATGGTTCCTAAGCTGTTTAGTCTCGTTGTCACATAACATAATCACGAGGGTTCGTTACGGGCTGTTACTCCGTGTGTCATACCTGTTGGGGCTGCGTCGTTACATGCTAATCCACCGCACTCGTCCTTCGAAGGATTATGCCACACAGTTTGGGGAGGTATACAACATGTTTCGACGACAGTGCGGCGCAAAGGTCAGCCGGGCATGTACGATGTCGAAGGAATGGCAAGGCCACTTTTGAGGAGACTGTGTTATGTTGATCGATCACAATGTTCTTTTCTCCTGTCTCTGAAGGTGGCGAAGTATGTTCTTTGTCATCGACAGTCGAATTGTAGTCCAACAGGGCAATGGTGGAGCCTAGTGGACTACATAAGAACTCAAATGCTACCGCTGAGAATCCATATATCTACACCATTACTACACACCCCACCTCACACTTTCAACCGACTACTATAACTCTCGAATATTCTTCAAGTTCACGACAACAGTTAAGACTCGGGCGGCGCCATGAAGTCATTTGCTTTCTGCCTCGGCAGCCTAGCTATGAACGTGTTACTTGCACAGACGTTCACTATCGACTTTAACGAACATCCTTTATGCAAAAGTACTTTAGTTGGGCAGCTAAGTGTTGGTAAAGATGGTGTATGTCATACCGATTATATGGGTCTTGCTGAAGGCGTCACCGTCAGGAGTGACGGTTCAGATGACGGGAACCTTGTCGTCTTTTATCAATTTGACGGTATCTCATCAATGGCACCCGCTCTTGGTTTCCCTGATGTACTGAAACTATTTGAAATAGGCTGCAACCCCGTAGACGAGATCGCCGCTAGCAACACACCTTTTTGCGTTGCTGCCACCTACGGATCCTTCCAGGTTTTAGGCGTCGAAGACTGCTGTCTCGATTCTGCAGTAAGGAGCCACTTTTATGCCTTTCGGCTTGTGGTTAGCTGACGATTCCTATAGTTCTTCCAGGGGACCTTTCAAGGCACGCCGAACGATACAGTCGCAGATCCAGTAGCGACTGCCACGACGGACTTGTCTCAGGCTACGGCGGTACCCTCACTGGCGCCTCGTGATAGTCTCAGCGGCGAACAAACATCGAACGATGTGGATCACTCTCGGGTCTACCATGGCGTAATCCGCGTTCACGGCAGTCAACAGTACAAGATGCACCAGATCGCACACGGGACCTTCCAAGGGGTGAGTCTAGAAGAATGGGATGATTCAATACACGTGAAAGACGACACAGAGCTAGATATATCCGGTATTGAGTTTGCCGATGCTCATACCGATGTCGCTGTTTCCCTCCCAGGATCATCGAATGCACTAGAATCGAGAATATTCAGATACGCTACCTGCCAGGTAGTTCTTCAGTGTGTATACAATCTTGGAACGCAGGCCTTGGTCGGTCTCGAACGGGTGGTGGATACCCTTGTGAAGTACGCCTTAGCAGCCTACAATCGCGCTAGCGACGTCACACTTAACCTCCATATGAATCGCAACGACATCTGGAACTTTCTCAACCGGCCGTTCATAGTCAAAGTCACAATTAACTCTCTAGGTTCGGCCATCGGCGGCATGTTCCCTGCAATGGTCGCTATCTTCGCAGCAATACAGACAACCAAGACCGATACAACCGTGAAACAGTGTTCAGACACCGAGAGCGAGGCGAACGTAGTCAGAGACGCCGTTTACGCTGCCTTGCAGGCACAGCATGATGGAATTGCATCCGATGCCTCGATAGCAGTTACTCTACCGAATGGGCAGACTGTTGGGCTTATGGTCAATGCTAGACCTTCGGGCGACAACACACCCGAAGTTTGTGGCGCCCCCACAACGACTCCCCATTAGCGTGTCACTTCTGGGGTTGGAATAGAAGTTTCCCAGGAGGAGCAAGATTATTGAAAGAGGTACACCTGCCGATGGTCTTGATACAAGGGTGAATGTTTTGCTTCTCATTCACTTTACGCGTACGAATGGTATTTGTTGTCTTTTTTCAGCATGATATGTACAAGTGGTTTCATTCCTAGCCCCTAAAACAACCGTTCTCTACATTGCTAGGCACCGACTCAGAAGCCGAGTCGACCAACGGCGAAGAGCCGTATAGAATGGACTCATAAGCAAGAGCCAATACAGGTAACCATGAGTGAGATCGTAGATCCGTCAATGCCTAAGCAGCAGTGACAATTGCGATCGGATGTGCCCATTCTGCTCCGACACCTTGATAAGTGCATCTTTACTGTACCCCAATGGCTCAGTCGCTTCACTACTGTTACCGACGGAGATGCTACAATATTGGCGATTGATGGACTGCATACGCGCCGGTTGCCATGATATCGAAGGTCCACAGCTCCTTGCATTGACTGAGCTTTGCTGCGCGCCCCTAGCGTCCTACTTGTGACTACAAGCCATCCTCTTACCTTCTACTCCAATAAGCATCGAATAATACCAATCGACTGAATTAGACGCTGGGGCTGTGCCCACAAGGTTGCAAGAATACTGTACAACGAGGACGAAGGATCTTCCGGGGCTACATCCATATGGCATAATTCCGCGCATCGCGAAGGCCCGACGGCGGCTGGGCATGGCTGCAACAACGACCTTGTACTACCACGGGCATTCTCACGCTCCTTGAATAAGCTCAGATCCACGCACCCTGGACCACGAATCGATTCGAGGCCGTAAACGTTGTGCCACTGAACGTTACCGCTTGTCTCGAACAATTGCTGATGGGCATGAACTCGTCGGTCAAAATAGTAGCAGACTTTTTCGACACCATCACGATTGTGCCAAGGAGGATTCAATGTTTTCGGCCGCGTAGCACGTCTGCGTCTTGTGACAGGGCAAACTCAGCCGAACTTGAGAACAGCCGCAGGAAAAGCCGGCTGCTGTTTGACCAGAGAAAGACAGCCTTGCTGAGAAGCACCAAGCACAAAAGTGGGAGCCATATGCTGCGACGCCGTGGGTTTGGAAATTCTGTGCCACAATCCTCTGATGTTATCTTGCTGAGAACACAGATCGAACCAATCGTTCGTTACCATTGGTAGAACGAAATGATCGGCAGGATGCGTTAGTCTTCCCTCTGGAAGAGAGTCGATGATCTGGACCCAAGGATTGCAAGCGTGAACGCAAGACTTGTATATACCTTGACTTATGAGTAGAAAGTGGGTGTTCGACGAACACGAAGGAAGAAGAAATCATTTCCAATTCTGCGAGACCATATCAAGGAAAAAGCCCAATCAATTTTGCCTTGTTGTTGGCCTTCTGCCTTCTTTTGACTTCACCATGTCGTTCCCACCCTCGGCTATACCTCCGACCACCTTCTTCACGGGCCTCGATGACTTTTTCCAACAACCCTTCCCACTCGCTGTGCTGCGGGGTTTCATCTCGGCTCTCGTCGGTGGATTTTACTTCCAGCTCTCCCAACGGATCATAGCAAAGAGTTACCGAACACCGGCTGAAGCGCCCTCCTGTGTATCAGAAGACCACAAGGCGATTCGAGCCGCCGTATACGAGGCACTGGCTGACCTTGAGAAGCGAACGGCTGAGGGCAAGCCATTCGATTATGCGACCGTAATCAAGCTGCCCCATGGGCATGAGGTGGAGATACGCGTCACCGCGGGATGTGGGAAGGAAGGCGGAAAGGAGACAAAGGCCACGGAGGCGAAAACTGTGCCAAAAGAAGTGGCATCGGCTGGGTGATCGAAGTTTCGTCCGTAGGGTTTGAGGGAGCAGGGTGGACCTTGGCCGTTAAAGATGCTGTCTACTAAGCTAAAGTTGTGCGCTGGAATATAGATTTGCAGGTAGAAAGCCACTTCAAGTTGTGATCTTCCTCTGTATGAGCTACGACACCTCTCATCTCTATCTTCCAGCCATCTCGTGCCTGCCGTCACCGGCCATTAACTCGCCACGATCTATACCGGGATCTAGTTCGAGATTCGCTCGGGGAGAGGTTTTTGAAGTCAATTCAGGCATGTCTTGCTCCGACGGCTTGCCTTCGGGCCTTTGCATGTGCGCTTGCAAATCGCGTATTTGCTTCTTCGTCTTCCGCTCCCGGTGAAGAAGGTATACCAGTGCCGCCAGCAATACGATTCCGATAGGGACCCCAATTCCGGCGCCTATAGCTGCTGCATGTGATGTGGTGCGGTGTACGGAGCCTGTCGGGGAAGAGGTTGATACAGCGACAACGGAAGCGGCAACAGAGAAAGTTGGCAATGAGATCGTGGTTGACGTTGGCTTTGGCGTAGACACGGAGGCAGATAGGGACGATGAGAGTTTGCTACTGGCGGTAGACACGGAGGATGATAGGGATGACGAGAATTTGATACTGGCCGAAGACAAAGACGCAACCGCCGACGAGATTGATATTGCTTTTATGACAGTGACGGCTGAGTAGGGAAAGGGGTCCAGGGTGATGGTGGCGTTGGTCGAGCAGCAATTCTCGCCTTGGCCCGTGACACCTTGCACGCCAGCACAACACCAGGAATTAGTATCGCCATTTCCGGCTCGACCGCAATCGTGGACGACGGTGCTGTCTTTGTTGCCACCTTTGTTATGTTATTGTCGGCTACGACATCCATACCTTGAGCGTGGGCCTTGGAGAAGACGTACTGGCTAAACATAATCCAAAGCATAGTTTTGCTGGAAAACTTTTGTCCGTGCATGTTTCTTCAGCAAACGAGGTACTTGCACTATTTTGACAAAGTCCATTAGAGAGGCATCACCAGCCGACGGCGCAACAGAAGCTAACATCAATGGAGATCTTACAGGGGAGATCTGTAGTTATCGAACCGCTACCTGTGTAACAATTTGCATCGGGACTGACTGTTAAGAGATTGAACGGAAAGGAAGAGATGACAACAGAGACGTCAAGGAAGCGAGAGACCGCGAAAGGTACAGTAGGAGATGTCCACATTGAGCCTGTAAGGTATTGAAAGGAAGAAGTGTGAAGACTTCAAGCAGATTTGGGGAATAGTAGACAGAAAAAACTTCATACAATGCCACCAAGAGCCGCTTCTCCAGCTGGCCTCACTTCTAGCTCAATGCCGTCCGCTATGTTTCAGGATCAATCAACTATTAACATCGTGGACGCCCATCGCCCGTACCACTATTGGCTGAGTGGAGCCAAGCCACAGTGAGGGTGGGATTATGAAGGGTTGAAAGTTGAAACATGGCGTGCATTAGCACAGCGGTTAATGGCTGGCTCAGCGCTCACAGCCCTACTCTCAAATCACTGGTACGAAGTTGCTTCATGGGATCAGGTCGCATCCGCTTACGAGTGTTTTTACATAACGTGCCAAGCACGTAATGCCAAGGACATAATGTTTTAGCGTTTTTTTGATAAGATCGCGATATACGCGGTAGACAGACTGATCCTACGAAGCAAGGTACGAAGCACGTACTAGGTTATGGAACCGCTCGTGGATAGTGATGCGCTTGACTGAGGCCGACCTGGGCGCTCGATTGAGAACGGACTGTGGAGTGTGGACCTGTCATGAAGCATTCCGGCGCTGGCGCTGGCGCTTGGGCCGCATTCTCCAGCCGAGGCGGAAAATATGGGCCGACTCAGGCCGAAACATTTTATCCACCAGTCGTTGCATCGTATCCTCATAAAATACCACAGCAACAATATCTGTGATTTGTTACCGCGATGGCATGACCTGTCAGCTTAACAATCATTAGTAACTCAGTCGAGTCTTTCAACAGCGTCATCTGGAGCGACTCCATTACAAACTGAGTTAAGCACAGTGGCATCATCCTACGGGGAACCAATGCGACTCTAATCTCTAGAACAAGCGCCAAGTGGACGCGTCGATAGCAAAGCTTATGGCGACAAGATCGTAACCTCGTTTCAAGTGCAAGATTGTGCTATGGCCGCTGGATCCTGCATGATCCCTTTTCATCCAATAGACTGAATGTGCCAAGATGCCGTCCCTCATTACCACTTGTCATCCTCCGATATCCTTATGATCTTAACGATGCATGGCTGTGTCAACTGAAAATGCACGATCTGATGGCCTTCTGGAGTGGTCTTATTCTCTGATCAGTTCTTGATCTTAAGCTTCGCAAATATCATCGTTGGTCAGACCTGTTTTTTATTCAATTTGTCCCTGTCACTGGCCTTTTAGAGGCGAACGCAACTTGACGCTACATAGATAACATGACCACATGCCCTTCACCCACAGCTTTCGGAGTACCTGTTCGTAATATCAGCCTTGCGACTAACATCGTGAGAAGAGGCATTCCGATTTCCATAGGTAGTCCGAGTCCCGGGCAATCGCTTGCTTTTCAATTGAATTGGTAAGTTGTATTGTGTAATCCAACAACAATGAGCCAGCTGATGGTCCTAGTCAGATAAACAACACATACATCTTCGATAACACGACGAGCTCTAATAATGGAGGCTGCAACGCGAATGAAACCACCGAATGTTTTGCTCAAGTTGGCGGGCTCTTCCATGAAGATGCTTCTACCACGTGGACGTCAACTCTCTCACATGCTCCGGAGAACCCATCCATCAACCCAAATCACACTCTTGATCTATGGGGTACAGACGTTTTTGCAGTGACGCCTCAAAGAAGACTAGACAATTTTCCGATAGGTGTCTCGCGCGGGTCGGGTGAAGGAATGAACACCCTTGGTTTGGGGCGAAACTCAACTCTGCTCAATGCACTCGTCGCCAGCAGGGTCATGTCTTCCAGAAGTTGGGGCTTCTGGCAGGGCTGGACGGGAGTCGAATCAAAAAATCAGATTGACGGGAATCTGATTTTTGGCGGCTATGATGCAGAGAAAGTCACGGGCCCAAATATAACACTTTCTATTAAGAATTCTGTCATACCTGACCCAAACTGCTTTGTGGTCACAATCACAGACATCAAGATGAACTTAAAAAACGGCTCGTCGCCGAGCCTTTTCGGCAATAACAAAGGCGCGGCAGCGAGCGCCTGCGTGGAGCCCCACTTCGACAAGCTGTCTCTTCAGGAAAGTATGTGGAATGCGTTTCTTGCCATCTCAGGCTCGACCTATGTCGACCGATCCACTAGTGCCTCATCGTTTTGGGGGATGTTGATTCAAGCAGACGGAGCGTAGGCCAACCCAAACAATCAGCCCCCAATCGATTGTTACTGACTACGGTGTTTTAGGTATGACGGTGACCTAACGATATCCATAGATCCGGGGCTTGACATCACGATCCCTAACCACCAACTCGTTCTTCCCGAATACAAAATCGACTCGAGCGGACAAAGATATATAGATAGCGACAGCAATCGAGTAGTCCTAATTAACAGTCTTTCGGGAGTAAACGCAAATGATAGGCTGGTCCTTGGCTTGAACTTCTTGACATCCGCCTATCTGATGGTCGACAATGATCGGGAACAATTTACACTCTGGAAAGCTCGAGCAACAACAGACTCGAAGATTGTCGCTATCTCAGCGCCAAATTGTCAAAATCAAATAACGGCGGCCGCGCCGTCATCAACTTCCCAGCTAAACCCTACATCATCTCAATCTGCAGCCGATGCTGCCACCTTTCATACGTCTGTTTCCAAGGGCGCCATTGCTGGAGCAGTGATAGGTGGATTGGCCGTCATAGCTTTGTTCTTTTTGGGATTCTTATTCCTCCGGAAAAGAGTGTGGGCCCGGGTCCAACAAATTGAACCGACTGGAGACTCCGGAGAGAGCCGTCGTCCTGAATCGTCAATGCTCCACAAACCGGAATTAGCGGCGGACCGACAATCACCCCAGGAGATGCCATCGGTACAGGATCCAGGGTACACCCTGCCTCCTCATGAGATGTCAGAAGGAAGATCGAATTATGAGCTGCCAACCGAAGAGGCCGTAGCTCTCACGCAGGAGTTGCCTGACGCTACCCCTCTACGGAAGAACTTCGAGCTACCAGCGTTGCCTTCTTCGCCGAGGCAGACGATAGCACGTTAGATGGGGACTACCATTCCAATGATGAACACCGCTCCTTTGTTACTTGCTGTTGGTTCCACCTGCACTGTCGTTGCCGTCGTATCTTTTACGGTCGAGTTCTACCGATATGCTGTTTCGTGTGGCGGATTTTGGAATTTCCAAGATAATATCATATAAGCTGACGGTTGAATTCCGAGCCTCGTAGGCATTCCGAGAAGAGCATGAATCAGAAGGGGAGTAATTTGTACAGATGATTGAGGGACGAAGAACTTAATTATTGATTTAACTACATAATATTCCATGCTTTTCTAAGATGCTCGACTAATGATAGCTATATGAACAGACAGAAACAAAGTTCAGCCAAGATCAGCGCCAAGAGCTGCATGTACACATGTCAAAAATAACCCTACATCAGCGCCGACTGCGACTTCACAACTTCCCAGCTCAGAGACCCTTCATGTGTAGCTAACGACGCATGTCGAACACCATCAGCTGAGTCGCACGGACGAGCTCTCAAGTGAGATCCGCCATGGGTGAACCGCACACCTCAGGCGTTGGGTCAGCATCCACTCTAGCTTTAAGACTGATGCTATATCTCCACCCACCATCTACGTTGATGGCGACAGAAAAGTCAACCACCTCCGCCACCCCAAGTCTAGAACGCCGTTTGCGTCACGTTCCCGACCGCAACAACGAGTACATTGATATCTTGCGACGAGTCCGAGCATTGGTTTATGGGCCTGGACGGGAACAGCCAATCGAGCACTGGTTTATGGGCCTGGACTGGAACAGCCAATCGACCTCGACGCTGGGCTGGCGACGACAACGATAACTAGGAAGGTTTGGGCGGCATGGGAGGAGGAGGCGGCGTGTACGTTGCCGCCGTACGACCTATGATCCAGGCGTCGACGTGCTGTCTTGAAGGACCAGTGGTCAGTGCCACCACGAAGGGCTTCTGGAGAAATGCCCAGATGTTCTGCTTGTCAGGAGCGGCATACTGGGCCGCTTCGAGGAGAGACTCGTAAGTACCGAAGACACCCCGAGAATGGTTCTCTAGCACTGGGTATATGACTAGGTATGGATCTGGCAATGGTGGGACCAAATGGATCGTTCATGCAGAGGGCTGCTGGTTGCGGGTGCTGTCGTTCCGCTAGGGTCGAATCTTAGTGAGCAAGCACGGTTGTTGGAAAGGTCTACCTTTATGTCGTCCTTGACATGCTTCGAGTCGTCCCCGTCTTTGATTTAGACGCCGGTGTAAACTTCACGAGCAATTTGGCGCATGTTGTACGGTTTTTCATCGCAGGGACGGACTGCAGCGTGAGAGGCGGGATTTTCTAGGGTGGCGGCAGTCGCAGTGGTAGTGGTGTCATCGAGCTTCTGAGTTCTCGAGCGCCGATGCTGTGGTCAGGACAGAGTTGCCGACGAGGTAACAGCAGTCCCAATTAGAAAAGGCTTCGCATACGAAGTATTCATTTCCAGCCCATTGACAAAGTGTTGGTAGGAGGTTCAGTGGTGGCTTCTTCAGAGATATGGACTAATCCACGTCAGGGTTGAGAAAAGAATAATTACCAAGCCGATCGTGTCGACGATGTTGAAGGAAGCGTATGTGGCTGTAATACACGACGGCTTGTTGCTGAGCCCAACCTCAGAAAAGGAGGTTACATTGTTCGTCCAAGTAGAAGAATGCAGCTTCTTGGAAGTCGTCATCTGTTGTGGGTGTATCGCCTGTGGGCCGGACAATGGTACCAGTGGCTAGGACTGGACGGCGGCACCGTTTGCCTCGGTTGCTGGGCCTGACCGTGAACGTACCGAGATTCGTAGTATCTTTCCAAAGTCCGGCTCAGCGCTCACCATCATCTCCAAATCGTTGACCCGTAGTTCAACAACCCAGTACCCTGACGCTGCCCAGAAACCCCAACCACCCGCATAAGCGCCCACCAAGCGCCCCTAAAACATCCACAAGCGTTTCAGCCGTAAACGCCCTTCTTTTCCCTACTTTCTTTACGCGCCCCTCTCAAAGTCTGGCGTTCTGACCCAGCTGGCAGCAAGGACTCGATCCTGCAATGTCGATCTTAGTGAAATGAACCCAGGATCACAGACCCCCTGCATAATGCGAAACAGATTTAACGCTCAAAGGCCTGGCGAGGCTGCGGAAACGTCTATACCTCATTCACGCAGACGGAGCTACTGCCATGATCGCTCTGGAGTTTCCGAGGCAGGATGCTGGTTGTTCATGCCATCTCTTGCGGCAGCTGGTTGCGCCGCTGACGTCGACAAGCAATGATTGGCGTAGCCTTGCGAATTTTGAGATCCTACGATAGCCTTGCCAGCCAGTGAGGGGAGTAGTGCGACGTGGTAGTGTTTCGAACTCGAAGAGACTCGAAGAGGCGGCTTTGATGCAGAAGGATTAGAGGAATGGAAGGGATACGAGTGGCAGGAAGTGGCGGGACGAGGTGAAGGATTAACGGAGGTGTGGATGAGGTTTGAAGCCCAAGGTATTGGGTGGAGGTCCGAAATCGGTGTTTTTGGAACCGAGGAGCTGCTGCTGCTTTTGGAGAAGTACTGGTGAGCGTGGCCAGGGCGACGAATATGATCTTCCGGATTTTTTCGTGACAATCTGCCATCGTACAGTGAACCTGTAAGCGCAAAGTCGTCGTATTAATACTATGTTATCTGCCACAGACAAGTACTATGATATATATGCTGAGGTCCGTAAATATATACACTCGTACACATCACGTATCATGTAGATTCGTGGTCTCTTTAACATTTGATATGTGTAGAATCCTGGCTTTTCGAATTATGCTGAATTCAAACCTTAAACACCTCTTCATGCCGTCCGTGCTGTCATAGTCTCATTCCATGGCGGAGGAAGGTTGAGCGGGACCTAGCTTAAAAGGCCTGAAGCTGGAAAATTGCTGTGCGGAGACCCGAACAGCTGCTGTGCAGACTAAGACCGCTGTATTGACTAGACCCAGACGCGCAAAATACCCAGCGGTTCGAGAGCTCGGTGTTCGTCCACCACCAATCTTCCGAAAACCCTTATCAAGTGGTTGGCATCTCGTGATGCGCTGTTTTGTAAGGTAGTTGTTGTTGTTGCGACGGCATCTCGTAAGGCCCTAATTGGTAAGGCGGATGTCGTTGCGACGGCATCTCTGATGCTGGCTGATGCGTATAATCCGAAGACATTTCGGCCTTTGGCATGCCGAATCCTGGCTCGCTGACTCCAGTAACAGGTGGATCTCTCTTTTCGCTCTCCATCCGTGCTAATTGTTCCTGGCGTGTGCGCCGCCGTCGTCGTAGCAGCAGCAGGAAAGCCCCAAGACAAAGGGCAACGGCTGCGACACCACCAACGGCGGCACCTGCAACAACGCCTGTGGATATACCTTGGTGTGTGTTTGCTGGAGTTGGCGAGACCGCAGGAGGACTAGTAGCACCTGCAGCACCTGAGCTCGTTGGGGCGGGTGTGGATATAGACTTGGGGCTCTGGCATACTGGCGGGCCATTGGATATTATCTTTTCGTTGTTTGTCGCGTTGACTCCCGCGAGTGTGAATTGTTGGTTGTCTTGGTCCACCATGAGGTAAGCGGAGCTTAGAAACGAACGGCCTAGGAGAGGCATGTCATTCTTATTGATATCCTGAAGACTATTGATGAGAACTTCATTGGCGGTGCTTGCATTAAATACCGCCATAGACCCTGAAGTTTCGTAGCCGTAGTTCGGGACTACGAGCTGGTGGTTTGGAATGGTGATGTCCACTCCAGCAGACAAAGATATCGTCAAATCACCTTGGTACCTATAGGCTCATTAGTTGAATGCAGACAGAAATTCTAAAAACACGGCTGCTTACGAGGCATTATTAGCGATCAACATGCCGAAAAAATTAGTCCCGAATGAACGACCAAGTTCCGTTACCCCGGATGCTTCGACGAATGCAGTCCATATGTCGATTGAGAGACTTATGATCGGATAATCCGGGGCAACGCAAGCTTTCATCGCCGAGCCGTGAGAAGGGCCAAGAATACTTGGGGTTGAACCATTGACCAAGTTCAACTTGATATCAGATATGGTGACGAGGTATCCTTGAGAGCAATCATTCTCGTTGCTGAATGGCAACGTTATGTTTCTACCGGAGATCTTCGCTGCATCGTATCCTCCCAAAATCAAGCTTCCGTCCATCTGATGCTGTGCCTCGGCACCGGTCCAGCCATTCCAGAATGACCACGATTTCGAAGATATCGTTCCATTAGAGACAAGCGCATTCATTAGTGTTGAATTACGACCCATACCCAAACCATTCCGGTTGTCCGACTTGCCTCTGTTCACACCGAATGGGAAATTGGCAAGCGAGATGGTAGAGTTCACCTCCAGGGTATCGCTACCGAAGACATCGTCCTTATGATCAGGAAAGGCTTCTCCCGCGGTGTTGAGAGCTTGAAAACTGCCGGCTTTAGAATAGGTTGTGCTTGCTTGTTGATTGAAAAAGCCACCAAGAAGCCCTGCGCACGCGTTGGGCTGATCGGGGCAGCCATTGCCGTTAGCACTGGCGGCTGATGCGTCGGAGATGAAAGTATTATTCCACAGCCTGCTTAGACTTAGACAGATGATTCTCGTTGTATGTGGACCCCAACTACCCACCCATTAGGAACGAAAGAAAGAGTTTGCGGTGGAGAGCCCAGAGACATTAGAGCACCTCTAGACACTAAGTTGCCCGCCAAAGTCACATTGGTAACTGGGACCACTATTGGCTTTGCCAAAGGTGACGAACAAGAAGCTGCTGAGGAGGCTGAAGGGATATTGGCAAGGAAGACGAAGGAGGAGTAATAAAAAGTGACCAGGTGTTTGCACATACGAGCAATCATTCTCGACTTGATTGAACCGGTAACGAGAGGTAGCTTCAGAGGCAACACGGTTGAAGCGACAAGAGACATGGGCTTGGAATGTCGAACCAGAGAGATATTTACCGAGATACTCTAATCGAGATCCTCTGTTTTCGAGACCTGCCAGCTTTGAAACGCCAAACGAGGGATTGCCATGCTGTGCCTCTCGTGTAGGGCGATGATGGGCTACACGGCTACCGCTGTTCAATGGCATGTGGGAATTCCGAAGCTGGCAGGGTACATCTGGAACATTTATTATTAGCCGGTCCTACCAGACTGTGTCGAGAATGTGGTGGGAGAATGAGCCAACTAGCGTCGGGGCTGAAGCTAAGCTACCACCCCTTTCGATTTTCCTTGGCCTCAAACCACTATCGTGCAGGAGCACATTAAAGGCTCGATTTGTAAGGAGGATCGCTCTGCATACTCCGGAAAAGCAAGGTGGATTGAGGCGCCTTCGTAGTGCCACGAGGATCCATGTTTCTCTTCCACGGTACCATAGATCCAGTGTGCATTGCCGCTGAAGCTAACGCTATGCCTGACCATGGAGTCCAGGACCAGTCAAAACTCACACTGGGATACTTTCTGGATGGTTTTGCGCACGGTCGCCAGGTTGCCAGCATCAGGAATTTGGCCAAGCGAGCAGCTAACCATGGATCCGGTTGCTAGCTGAAAGCTCCAAAGCCAATCGAAGTCTTGAGAAAGCCCGCCGGCATAGGAGTAGTCTCTTCTGCACCTCGGGACTACTAGAGACGAGACGTGGACACTACGAATGATGCTTGTCAGGTGCCGGAAATTCCAGCCGGTCGCGGTAACCGCCTGAGTCTCGGAGCATCATGCTGTGGGCGGCGCCCTTAGCGGGCCGCCGTGCCAAGTGCCAACTCGCCTTCCAGCCAGGCAGTCATTTCGTGTTTTAGATCTCCAATTACCAATCCTCAGCACCTTTTGCGTGTTGGTTTTTCGAATCTCAATCCACCACCATGATAATTCCTGTCGCATTCTCGAGCACTATCGGTCTGGTACGCCGATATCCTGCGCGAGTCAGCCTTGTCGCGATCCTAATCCTTCTATGGCTCTGCCGTCCAATTTATGTACCTTCAGCCAGGTCAATTTTATCTCACCCTCATCCGACTACGTCGTCGACCACGTCGTCAACCGCATCATTGGAAGAGATACCTCTGAAGATCTGGCAGCTCTATTTTGGCTACTCTCCGTTGTCTGATTTTGCTGAGCTACTCCAAAGCTGGATCACCAAGAATCAAGACTGCGCGTACACTCTCGTGAGCGACAAGGGCGGCGACAGCTTCGTTCGAGAGCATTACGCCCATCGTCCCGACGTTCTTCATGCTTTCCTAGACCTCCGCTTTCCCGTGCTTCGCTCGGATTTCCTGCGGTATCTGTTGTTGAACGCCGCAGGTGGCGTATACAGCGACCTTGACACAGCTGCGCTCAAACCCATCCGAGACTGGGTGTCGCCAGACGTCCGGGCTAAAGTACATGCAATCGTCGGCATCGAATACGATCAACGTGATGATGAACCGTACGTCGGATTGACTTATACCAGACTACAGTTCTGTCAGTGGACGATGGCCGCAAGTGCTGGACACCCTATACTGCAGAAAATCATCGAAAGAGTTGTCGTCGCACTGCATGACATAGCAAAACGCCATAACGTATCAGTAGGCGACCTACGGCCAAGTGACGAGGAGGTGATGGAGATTACCGGCCCTGCGATTTGGACCGAGGCAGTCATGGAAAGTCTTTCCGAGGCGACTGGCACCAGCATGAGCTACATCAATATGACTGGGATGAAAGAGTCAACTCTCTTTGGAGATATCCTGATACTTCCCATTGATGGGTTTGGCATTGGGCAACCGCATTCCGGATCCACTCGAGGCGGTGGGGAGGATGGCGCATTTGTCAGACACCTATTCAAGGGATCTTGGAAGCATGGCTGGAATAATTGAATATCTTGGCCTTCCGATGTCTGATCGCCCTGGTGATGATCAGCGAAAGATCCTCGGATTCAATTGGAAAGCCAACGTTACTGTACAAGGAATTAGCGAAAAAGGTATGGCTTCTTGACCTTGTCAAAGATGAGCCTTCGTGGTGCTGACAACCCTACGCAGTTAAGACATCTATTCTTGGTCCCACATCAGATCACCGATGATCTCGCCAGCGCGTTCATGTGTGTCGCAGCCGCTTGGTCATCCTCAAGCGCAAAGACTATGATACCGATCCGGTCCGTGGACCAGTGAGTTCTCTCAGATATACTGCGCGCCTTGCCCCATGTTCAACAGGTCTTCCAATGCGCCGAGAAAAATTTCAACTCAGTACCCGAGCTACATTGCGGAACACACCCTACTAGCCAGCACTAATCGACTGATACCATCGAGCGGGGTCCGATCTTGACATCGCTAGCGGAACGAAAAACATTCGAGTTGCGCCTCGAGAATGGAGTGATGACGCAGGAAAATCGAAGTATTAAGAGTATAAGACTTACGCACCGAAAGGCGCATCTTGCGTCTCACAATCTGTGCACTACATCCTCTCTCCATGGTCTGGCAACATAATAAATGTGCACTGAGTTATGGTCGCCCAAGGCCACCAATGCATCGAGACTTCAATGCTCTCAGGCGCAAATTTCTTACACGGGGCCAGTCCTCTCTATGTATGCTAGCGGAGTCGGCATTTGAAGGCCGTCGGCTGTCAGCAATTCACCTTCGCGAAAACCAGATTCAGGAGGATGTCTTGTGATGTATCTCACTCACCAATAGACAGCACGGAGGAATTTTCGCAACATCTTCTATTCTACGAGGTGATAATCACGTTGACGGAAACTAGCGCTTCCGCGCTAAGCTGTGTCACGCAGAGAGGAATCCAGTACCATTTTCTTCACGTATTGGCGCTCAACACAGTATCACCTACATAGGAAATTTTGGGGACAATTATCAGGATAGATAGGGTGATTCATTGCTAAGCGCTTTCTTTGATCTATCAATAAACGAGTTTCACCAGTCAGATCGTCACATCCGGATTTCAATGATGTCTAGGGGGGACGTCCTTTCTCCTTCCCTCGGCCTTCCTTGTCCCCGTCTCTATGCTGGTAGGTCATTGTTCAGAGGTGTAGAAAGCACGTCCACTGAAGAGTACTCTGAACCCCGTGTTGGCAAGGCTGATGGGAAAGTAGCTAAGAAAATCAAAAAGATAACAATAGAAAGACAGGCATAAGTTCGCAATCGGTACGCATTGGAAGCAGACATGGCGTACTTGGGACTGGAATAGAAAGTAACCGGATGACTCGAAAGACCCTCACATCATTGCTCGGACTGCCTAGCAAGATCCTTCGCAGGAAGGGCGGTACAAATGTGCTGCGCATTGGCTGGTACTAGAACGCCCTGCTACGTCAAGCTGGAAGCGTATAAAAGGAGATCTACACCCCGTACTAAGGGCTGTGCGGCAAAGTGCATTGAAGTCGGGCGCCTCCAGTAAGTGTGAAATACTTTCCATTTGGTCCTTCTTTTCGAACTAAGTGAAGGATTCGTCCGCCTCATGTTTCCAGGCCACTTGTACATCGGCAACTATTCTCAACAGCAAAACTCCGGAGTAATGCAAATGCTTCGAAGCCTTGTAACAGCCATTCACATGGCATGTGTGATTGCTGGTGCTTATCTGCTAGAGTACACTTGTAGGATGAAACTGCAGCTCGAAGATTGCACCCACTGATGTGCATCTCAAACGCAATCGATTACGCAGGGCATCAGCACTACGTGAAAGTCGTTGCCCAAACAGGTTTCGAAGTTGACAAGCCTCTTATTAGCCCCAGAAGCGTCGACAAGGATTGAGGAGGAGCAAAGACGCGTCTCCTTCTTAACGCTGGCTATGCCGGCCCGCGTCATTGGTCTCGGAGGCGCTGTTTGTTGATGGATGATCATTGGTCACCAGAAAAAGTGGGGTCCGCCGACGAATCGAGTTGCAAACCTTGTGCCACACCCTTACTACCTTGTTCCCATCATGATGAGCCCAATCGGAGCGGCTCTTATCAATTGGTTCCCCATACCTCGCAGGCCAGAGCGACGGCTATCTCTTTGTTCGTTTCAAGAGAGCCAAGGTCTATGCAAACTGAAACAAGGCGCAGCGCCAAATTAGCCTTAAGTTCAAAGTTGGCACTACCATTCAAACGATGAAACGTAAAATCCAATAGTGGGGGGCGCTCGACGCTTGCAGTCGTCGAGCGCCAGCGGGTCATCGGAAACCGGGCAACGTTCATTTTGGGAGGCTGTTGCTTTACTTATCTTGATTGCCCATCACCTACTTTCTGACTTTGCTGACGCTTTTCATGTTCTAACGCTCGACATTTCCTAGCTCTCATGAGCCGGCCTCAGCTTTCGGTATACGTTTTGCGTGCGGCGCATCTTTTCCTCACTGCTAGGCGAGCGGAAGTATTGGAACCTGGGCAACGCTACCTGAAGCGAGCTTTCGCGCAATGAGCGAGCAACCCTCGCCGAAAGGAGAGGCTTTGGCGCGTCTGACTGGCTACTATGCGCTCATACCACGGCGGCGCACCATACGCCTTTCTCTTAGAAGCTCAGTCTTCATAGCCATCTTCATTATCTTATTCTTACCATTATGCGCAATTCGCGAGACCTACCAGGCGCACTCGAGCTCCGCTGCTGCCTTAGCATCGGAGCTTGTGGCTCACGACACCCTCGAATACCTTATCAAATTTCCGCTCGCTCCTACAGAATTTGGCCAGATGGGCCAAAGGGTACAGCTTATCGCTCATCGACAAGATCTTCTGGAGAAAAATAGACGGCGCCTGACAGTACAACAATCGCAAACCCTGGCTGAACGTCTCGACGAGGCCATTGTCGCATCCTTCCCTTTCATTAGGAACCCTTTCTCGCCCGCCAAATTGCCTTTCCAAGCTCTCCGTAACAGATACAAGAAAGGTTCGAAGGGCATCGTCATTAGTCTAGGGAAGAAAGATTTCCAGTATGCTTGTCATCTTATCTCGGGGATTCGACACGTTTTGGGCTCGACTCTGCCGATCCAAATAGCATATGCTGGTGACGATGATCTACCACTGGAGTATCGGGAGAAATTGATGTCATTGGGTAATGATATAGAAACAATGGATCTACTTCGACTGATCGATGACACCACTATGGACCTAGCGCACGGCACATTCGCTATAAAGCCTATGGCTATGCTACTCAGCTCCTTCGAGCAGGTCATGATTGTAGACGCAGACGCTATTTTCCTTCAGCCCCCAGAAGTTCTGTTCAAAAGTAAGAGATATCAGGACACGGGCACCTACTTTTTCCACGACCGACTAATGTATCCAAATGGCTTTCCGGAACGCCATGCATGGTACAACAGCCACCTGAGGTTCAACCAGCCGAGCGCAAGTCTCTTAAACCTGACCTCGTATAAAGAAGGCTACTCTGATGAGCAAGAGTCCGGAGTTGTGCTCTTGGACAAAGGCCGGACACCAGTCCTGCTCGGCCTTCTCCATATCTGCTGGCAAAACTCTGCTGCCGGTCGGGAGCACATGATTTGGACCGAGGGGGATAAAGAAACCTTTTGGTTGGGCTTAGAAATGTGCCAAGTACCATACTACTTCGCAAAACACTACGCCATCGGTTTAGGTCCCATTAATGATGGAAATGTTTGTGGGAATGCCATTGCGCACTTGGATGAGAAGGATAGGCTACTTTGGTTCAATGGAGCTTTACTTGCGAACAAACACCAGGATAAAAGAACCTACGGGAACTTTACTCATTACATTCTAGACGGACACTGGGAATCACTCGGCGCCCTTGGAGAGAACTGCGAGAACCAGGGCGTAGTACTGACGGTAAGCGAGCAGGAGAAGAAGGTCCTGAGCGGCTCTATTAGGGAGGCAAAACTTGTAGATGAACGGTTCCAGGACCTGCTATTCACCTGATCCTCTGCACCTTCAAAATCTCTATCCCGGAAATTACGCAAGGGTCCAGACGCTACCCTCATCAGGCCTCAAAGAGATCATTACGCTCATGTTCTCTTCAAAGGTAGACCTGCATATTATCCCGCCCTTGTCCGTGCAAGATCGATGGGACAATCGATTTTAAGCAAGGAAATCGTCGATGCCAGCTACCTCAGGGAGGCGCTCTGAACGCTTTCGCGGTGGGGTCCTCGTAGTGAGGTGATGCTTTATTGGCACGCCTCCTCATTCTCCAACGAGGTCCATCACGCGCTTGTTCCGGCTCTTCGAAGATGTTGCGTCCTTGGTAGGGTACTGCGCGACTACTGTAGTTAGAGAGTATGGCAGGTCGCTCAACCGCCAGGCAAACACTCATGTGTTATTTGGGTCTGCACAGCAGAGTCTTGGATGTATAGAGAAAGACCGGCCGGTTGACCAAGTACTGCTATTATTTGGCTTACAAAGGGTTATAGCAATCCCTAATATACATCGTTTGAACACGTCACTTCCCCTTCAGCATGTCATAAGCCTGCGTCAACATTGCAAGGTCAATGCCTGCCAGATCCACCTCCTTAGTCACCGCTCTTTGAGCTCTGCCCTCAAGAATGGGAGTCTAAGCTTGCTCGATCTCTGTATCTGCGAAGAGAGTATCACCAAAAGCGTCAACGCCAATATAGATGGGCCCAGTATACTTCCCGATCGCCGGTATGCCTGCTACACTGGTCGAAAATCATCCCGCTCGCCGGGCCCGGGGTGGTCGAGCCAGGATCTGCCGGAGCAGCCGCGTGGTTACATTCGATGATGACAGGGGTAGGGGCGCCGTTTTACCACATCGCATCATCCAGAGCGGAGAGATGCTGAAAGACGGCTTGGTCGACGTGGACTAGATTTGGGGGGCTGATTCATCTCACCGTCGTCTCAAACAAAGCTCAGTAATGGCTGTGGTGACTTCTCTCGGAGTCTTCTACGCAGACAGGCGACTTGGCCACGCGTTGGATGGACTTTTCACGGTGACGGGTGGAAATCCCCTCTGTTCGTAGATGCGTCGCTATTTTCGCATGTAGTTATGCCGTCAGACGCATGGAGCGAGATACCATAGGAAACGGAAGCACACAGAAGGGAACCGCTGAAAAGTGGAGGAAATATGTTTCCGCGATCCGGATATACTTACGACTCCCATCTTATCAACTTCTCGGAAGAGTACCGTTGCTTTCACCATGGCAACTCGCATTCAAGCACGCAATTTTTAATATCCGCCAATCGACCAGTGATCTCCCATTGTCAAAGCGGCAAAATGTGAACAGATACCAATGACATAGTCGAAGGACCAGATATAGCTTTACATGCATCAAATTCAGAAGTCCAAAGACCAGTGATATCTCCCTGTCAAAGCGGCGAAACGTCGAAAGATACCAGTGGCATCGTTAGAGAACCCTGATAATGCTCTTCTCTTGATAGAGCAAAACACCCTCAGCCAAGTCATGACTGACTAACAACAACCCATTGTAAAAGCGAAAGAGCGTCGAGCATTCCACCCAACAGGAGCTTGAGTATCCAGTAGTCTCCTATCGCCAGAGCGGCAAAATGTCAGAAGAAACCAGTGGCATATTCGACGAACCCATCCAAAGTGGAAATTTATTATGAATCAATGTTCCTTGGTTTCAAGAGAGCTCAAATGAGCAATGGACCAAGTATAGCAGACACTTCCGAGACATCTCTCTTGATGTGTATATCTCGTTCATGCTCCTCATCGAATTAGCGCTTTCACAACGGTTGTCGCCCCTTGGCCTTATTTTTAGATTCCCGACCCTATTACCTAAATTTGTATGCAGATTACCTGAGAACACATTAATTATTCACAATTCTTATTATCTAAAGTCTAAATACGATAATACACGTTAAAACCTAATATTGCAATTATCTTATAGCATAGTTTATCGCAAAATCGACTTCGCCATCAAATTTCAAAGTCCTTAACCTTCTTTATAGTTATTGAATTCTCGTTGTTGTCGTCAAAAAGACTGCTTGTACTACTAGAACAATATAGCAATAAAAATAACGTATTCAAAGCAATTATAGCTTACTTAATTTCCTTATCTAAAGACAAGATCTTCTCGACAACTTTGTTTGTTAATAGTTTGTAGTTTTCTCGAGTATTAGAAGCAACATCTATAAGTATATCTAGACAAATTAACACTATATTGTAAAGAGAAGTAGAACGTTAATATATTTAATATTACAATATTATGTCTCTTAAAGCAACTTGAAAGAGTTAATTAGTTAAAAGAAAAAACAATTTATAGACTTCTAGAGCAAACAACTTCACATTGTTTAACAAACAAATATAATTAATTTATCGACAATTCGAGATAACTCTCTAGAAGTTCTATTAGCGACTCGAGACTCTTAAGATTGTTGTGTCAATATCTTAGTTCTAGAGCTATATTAGCAACATAAAGTTGCCAATAAATCTATTTCGAGTCAAAATATCTATCTTCGCAAATAGTATTGTTATAAGTTATAATGTTTCTCTTGATTTATTTCGCGATATTTTAATTTATACTTACAACATAAATTATAGAAAATATAACGTCTTTAACGTTTATAACTACTTAGATTCTTATTCGATTGCAATTTATATGCACAATAGTATAACAATTTATAATATAATTTGTTTGATTTATATTATAATATTGAATGCATTTGCGCTTACAAGAATGCTCGATACTTCTAGCATTAAATGCATCTTTCTTATATATGCGTTATATTTTTACAAGAAATAAAAGTTCTTCTTCTTATTATCTATAAAGATATTTACGTACAAACACTTTTTTGTATAAGCAACAAATCTTTTGTATCTTTCTACATTATTTATAATCGATAAGAGAATTTTCTTTCTCTTCGTATATTCAATTGTATTCGTCTTACTTTTAATATCTAGCTTTTTTCTTCAAGCAATTTAATTAAGTGTCAATTTTAATAATATATTCTTTTCTTGTTTCTTAACTCGAACTCTATATTTATTTTATTAAAGATTATTTTTAATGTCGATTTTTAACTTGACGATTAACTTGTTCGCAAATTATATTAGCATAAATAATAATATAGAGATAACGAACGCAACTTACTATATTAACACTTCTTTTTTTTAATATATTTTGTTTGTTGCTCTTTAATTAGTCTCGATCAATTTAAAATCTAATTACGATTATTGAAAACAACTTATATTTTTCGCTATATTTTTCGCTATATTTTTCGAGAAATTGTAATTGTTTAATTGCAAATAAACGTAAGTATTTGACATTTAACTTAGCATAATTTTTACAAAATATCTTTTATCGAGAAAGTCTACTTCGACATTATTCTTTTTCTTAGATTTTTTCTATAAGCATTCTTGTTATTAGTTAACACGTACGTTGTTATTTGTCAAATTTGAACAAAATTTAACTTAAATTTATATCTTTATTTAAGAATGTTTACTTAAACGTTACTTTATATATCGATCTCTCTCTATAAGTACGCTCTCAATTAGTTAATTTATTTGCTATTATTTGTCAAATCTAGACAAGATTTGATTCAAATCTTCTTCTTTGTATGTAAACAAGTCTATTTGAATGTTGTTGTTTTTCTTAAATTCTTTTTGTAAGCATTTCTCGCAATTAGTTTATATAGCATTTGTTATTTGTTAAATCTAAACAAAATTTGATTCAAATTTAACTTATATTTGCTTTTTCGATTAAGAATGCTTATTTCTATGTTGTCTTATTTGTCAATTTTTCTTTACAAATACTCTCGCAATTAGTTAATACTTTTGTTGTTATTTAACAACTTAAAGAAAATTTAACTTAAGATTAATTTAGATCTAACTCAAGTTTGCGTTTTCGATTAAAGATGCTTACTTTAATGTTATTCTAATTGTTAATTTTTCTCTATAGATATTCTCGCAATTAATTAATATCTTCGTAATTATTTGTTAGAATTGAATTAAATCTTTTTTGAGTAACTTACATTTATACGATTATTACTTATATATTCGACGCTCTTTCTTTATTAAGATTGTTAATTAATTGTTTAGATTAATTGATTTTTACGTATTTTGTTATCTCTTAAGCTTTCAAATACGAATTTTTTATTCGAAGTATTTATCGAATTTTTGTTATTGTTTTATCGATTATATCGTTTCAATAAGCATTTGAATTTCGATTTACTAGTATTTAAATTTAAGAGAGACTCTTGAAAAGAGACATGCAAAATCTTGTTGTTGTCGAATTTGTTAATAGTTTTCTTGTTATAAAATACAATCTTTTGTCGCAATTTTTGTGTGCATTTTTCTCTTTATATTACAAGTTAATTGTTTTATCTTTGTTGTATTTTCTTGTAAACATTTGTTAATACATTATAAGTATAAAGATTGCAATTGTTAATAAAGTGAAATATACATCTTCGATATATTGTTTTTCGAAATAAATAAATATTTGCGTCTTGTGTTTGAACTTCTCGATACAATAATAAATTATAATTTCTATTATTTTAATTGTCTCTAGAGTTATAGAATTAAATATGTGTTTAATTAAAGAATTAATTTTAAAACTTTTTTCATTATTGTTAAAAAACAAAGACGTAAAAGTCTTAATTATTATCGAATTCGCAAATAGTTCGAGTTGCTTTTCTTAATCGTAATTTAGCAAAAAGTTAATAAAAATAAGCAAACTTATATCTTAAAAATTCTTGCTTAGAAAAGTCGATTTTAATAATAAGATTTAAACGTAATTACGCGACTTTTTATTGCTAGTAAAGCTGTAATAATTCTTGATTACATTGCGAACTTGTTTTATTATGTAAAATTAACAATTCTCTATCGCGTCGTAAAGCTACAATTAAATAAGCTCTTATTTACAATAGAAAGAGATAAAAGCAATATCTTTCTTGTTTTCTTCAATATAAAAATATTCTTTATATTGTTGTTATATTGATTCTTGACGCTTTTTATACGATTAACTATTCTCTCTTATATACGTTTTATTAGCATTAACAATTTGAATTTTTGTCAAAAATTAATTTAAGATTTATAGCTCTTGACGTTGTACTTAATAACGAACGTAATCTACAAAAAGATATATGTTTTACGCATAACAATCTTATGTCTTGATGTAAAAATATATTTTAAGCGTCGTTTTATCTTGTTCTATAGAACAAGAATATCGATACAACATCGAGTTTTACATAATAATATTGCATTTTTTTTGTTTATTTACAAATTCGAAGATTTGTGATATAAACTTCGTACAATTAATTTTTTAAGACGTAATATTAGTGTGATCGTTGGGTCGGGTCGGACACTTTATTCTCAACCCGACCCACCCTCTTGGGCCCCGTAGGGTTGGGCCAGGGTTAAGGCGCGAACCCGACCCCAGGGTCGGGTTTCGTCGGGTCAATGCCAAGAATCCAAGCTAACTTCGTCGCGTTAGCATTCGCTTATCTTATCTTATCTTATCTATGCGCTAACCCAATCGGGTTAGCGCGTCACGTGACGTCACGTGGTCGGGTGGGTCGGGTTGGACACTCGGCGCGCATTCTTCGCCCGCCCCACCCTGTTGGGCTAGGAAATTTGCCTGACCCCAGGGTCAGGGTTGGGCGGGCCAACCCGATCGGGTGGAAACCCGACCCGACGATCACACTACGTAATATTAAGCTCGTCGTTAAAAGATTAAGACGAATGTAAGAAATGCATTTTTTGATTTCGAGATTCGTTCTCGACGAACGCGAGATTAATAGTAAATTGTATTTAATTAATAAGCATTTCTATAATTAGAAATAGATTTATATTGTGTCGTATTTGTGACAGTAATATTCTTATTATATTGTTCTCTTGTCTATCGAATAATAACGTTTTTTTTCTATGCTTAAGAGAATTACGCAATGCTTTAAAAGTCTCGAATTTTATCTTATCAATCGAATTGTTATTATTTTTTCACGAGAAAGTTAATATATGTTTCTAAGAATTTAATAAGTAATAATTGTGTTTATTGTTTACATATGCGAAGTTCGCTTGAAAGTTATCTATAACACAAAATTAAATATTCGAATAAATCAATAAAATACTATATCTAGAATAGCGTAAGCTTGTTAAAGATTAAGAAATTAGTAGAAAACGCGAAAATAAAATTGTACTAAAAAAAATAAACGAAAGAAATTATTGTAACGCGTTAAGATACGTTAGTCTCAAATCTAGATTATATTTGATTAAGATTTAATTAAGATTTAAGTTAGATTTTGATTAGATCTTGACAATTTTTACTTAAGCAAAGAAAATAACATTTATTGTTATTTGAAAATGCTTTGCTTTTGCTTATTTGTCAAAGTCTTCTTTACATTTTTTACAATTTTACTTAACATTATTGATCTAAATAACTATACACAATTTAATAATTTTAAGTTCAATTGTATGCAACTCGATAATAGCAACAATGCGAACAATCTTTATAGTAGCGTCGAGAGTAGCGATTTAAGTAATAATAAGACAATTATTACAAATATCGAGTTAAATAGTAGCAATAACGACGATAGCGAGAAAGATAATAATAACTAAAAGAAAACTAGCATAGAAATCGAATTAGACAATAACAATAATAGCGACAACGAAGAAAGTAAAGATCGAAAGAATAAGAACAAACAAGAGAACATTAAAGAAAAGAACTATATATTTACAAACAATAGATTTTACTTTCTTAGCATCGATTTACTTGTAATAAATTATAGTAAAACATTACTTATTGTCTTTGATAATATTAATACGTCTATTAAGAATAATTTAAGTTTTGTTAACTTAATTAAGATTTATCTTGTTGCTTCAACTATTATAAAAATGTATCTTGCGTCAATAAAAACTAATTCTCGAATATCAAATTATTGAAAAATCGATTTTGTATTTTTTTTACAATTATCGCTCTTTATTTTAGATTGTTATTTTTTTATGAAATTAATTGAGTCGCATTGTTAAAGTAAGAATAAAATTGTAAGCAATAAAAATAAGTTTGACAAACTCGATACTTAAAAATTATACTTAATTATCAAATTTATAATAATTGAGAATGTTCGCATATGTTATATATTCAATCGTTATTAAAAGACGTTGTTAAATGTATCTTTATATTTAAGAATATAAGAAAAATGCTAGATTCGATATCTTTAATCTCTTGATACAATTGATAAGCTAAGCAACATTCTTATTATTTATATAAAGTTGTTGCTCTTATTATTTACAATATTAGACAACTAGATTGAGATATTGTTTGGACGACTAACAAATAATAATATAGAATTGTTGTTTTCGTTACTCAAATTAATTGTTAGACTTTAAAAGAACATCGTTCTATTAAACAAGCTTTAATGCTCAAATAAAAAATTGTTTAATAATATATTTATAAAATAAAAAAAAGACTTATTTAACAAATATTTTGGTCTAAATATATATATTATTTTTGTTAACAAAGTTAAGAATTGTTACAAGTAATATTATAATAAATTGTTAATAAATAATGCTTCGAGAAATATAATAACAAGAAAAGTATAAACAAACTATAAATATTAAAATTATAATTGAATGATTGTAAATTTATTAAGACAAAATGCATACGTATTAGAGTTAATGCAAAAATAGCGATTTACATTTTAAGTATTAACTTGTTGCAAGACGTTAAATGTTAACAAAGTAACAATATTAAGAAACTTGCTATTTATTATAAGTCTTCTTAGAATTGACGCAAATAATAAAGATTTCGAAATAAATGTTAAATATTAAAAAGTTAAGTTATAAAGAACATTTAAATAGCAAATTAAGATAAGAATATATCTACAAAAATACTTTGACGCGCTAGAACGCAAAATAAATAGTCGAAATTAAATCGAACAAAATTTAATTCAAATTTAATCTAAATCTTAATTACAAATAAAAAATATTTATAAGATAATATTAATTTAAATAACAAGTTCAAGCTTTTTAAAGAACTTAATTAAAGTCGTTAAAACAATATGTAAATCTAAGTGTCTATAAATGTTCGAAAATTATATGTTCGAATTTCGAAAAACGCGCTATAAACGTAAATCTCTTTGAAATCGAAAATATCAATTCTAAATATTGAAGAAATTGCGTTTTTTATTGTTAAAATTACTATTTAAGTGATAAAGCTTTAATATTTAGTTTCTAGAGTTATTTTGTTAAGTTGTATTCGAATTTCTTCTTATTAATTCGACGTAATTTTAATAATGTAATTTATCTTATAAATGTATTTAAAACGTAACGTTTAATATTGAATCTCGTCTACGATTATATTGTAAACAAAGAAAGCTTAAAGTAGCAATATTGAACACAATTAATAAAATCAACTATTATTGTTTAAGTTAAAGAAAACACACTTACTTTATTTTAAATTAACTTTTATCTTTTTTAGATTTTTGACTTCTCTTGTAAATTAATAGACGCATTCGTTGTATTGTTAATTTTATTAATATTCTTGTTTCTTCGACTCTTTATCGCACTTATTGTCTTAAATATCTTAGCGATAAAGTTTGTTTTAGCTTTCTATTTTTAATTAATTACGCGTTCGATTCTCGTTTTCGCATAAATAATATAATAAGTTATTTAATTAATATTATCTTAACAATAAGCGCGTTTAAGTATTTGCTTGTTAAGCTTAAAATCGTAAAGTAATTCGCATAAGATAATTATTGTAATTGGCTACAAATTTAAGCTTGTTCTTATAATTTCAATTATCTTAATAAGAATATTCGACTAATTTTGATTTAAAAACTTTTTAGTCTTTACGTTTTTCTTTAGTATAAAGCATTTATTGCTAGCTCGCATTTTGATAAGTTGTTGTAATATATTCGAGACTTGCGATTTAATATGCAATGCTTACAAATATACTATGCAAGAAAAATTAATATTTGTTAATCATAAAGTATATCAAACAATATACTTAATATATAAGATAAAGAAGACTTTAATTTCAAGAAATAAAGAGATTAAGATAAGGTATCGATTTACGCGTTTTATTACAAAAGTTATCTTAAAGAAAAAGAACATTATAAGACTTAAAGTATCAAGATACTTTTTAAAAAGCATTTTAATTGCGTCGAGTTTTAGTACGTTACAAATAATTTGTAAATAGAAGCTTGTCAAAGAACATTTATCTTTTAGTTGACTTAATAATTAAATTTATGCAAATTATTTCGACGTTTGCATTAATTTACTTTATTATATTCTTAAAAACAATAAAGACAACGAAAACTAAATACGAAAGATTGTTACAAACGCAAAGAAGACAAATTGTATTTAAAATATTCTTAATTTTTAACAATTTTAATCTTATCGAATGCTATCGAAGATAAACTTAAATATGCTAATTTTAATTTTATTCAACTTGCAAGTTTTCGAATTGTTTTATTCTTGCCTTAGATTAAAAGTTAATTATTGAATTGTATGTTGCAAGATGCTTTTCTAAGAATTTTGCAATAATTAATAATTGTATAAGATTCTTAAGATTTACAAGACATTCTTTATTTCAAAGACTCTTATTATAATGTTAAATCAAAATATAAGATAAAAGCTCTACAAAACAAAGACTTAAACTATTTTGTTTGCTTCTTTCGTTAACTTCTTTGTCTTAATATTTCGATATTTTTTAATAATGTTTTTTATAAATTGTAAATCGATTAATTAAAGATTGTAATAAAAGTGTTCGAAGAAATTTCAAAATTTGAAGCTTGCAATTTTAAGAGAAGTTGCAATATTAATAGAGTCGAAATTAATAATTATTAGTAACAAAGTTGCAAATCAAAATCGATATATTAATGTAACGTTCTTTATAAGATCGATTATCTTTTGTAATTCTTTTCGAAGATTCTTTATATTATGCAATTCGTTAATTATAAAAATTTACAATATAAATAAACAATCTTCTTTGTCTTTGTAATTGTCTCTTTCTTTTCTTAAAAACTATATATATATAATTTTATAAATTTATTTTCTAAACGCAACTTTTATAAGTTCTATATTGTTAACAATTAAATAAAGATACTTGTCGAAAATTAAATTCTATGTTAATTTAATTGATTAATAGACGTTTGTTTTAATAACTTGATATTAAAATTTCGAATAATCTTAAGTTTATCTTAGATTGATTGTTGATTCGATTTTCGATTTCAACTTTTGAAATCGAATTAAATCGACAATTTAACTTTAGAAATCGAATCGAAAATCGATTTAATTTCAATTATTTTAAAATTAAATTAAATCGAATTAAGTCGATTTTCGATTTAAAGATTGAAATCGAATCGAATTGTCAAGAAATCGAAAATTACGTTATTATATTAAGGATTACTGTTTTTAGACTTATGTTGTTATAACTTTGAAATTTTGACTAGAGTATAGTTTGATGTATCTTGAAATTACAATTAGACTTATTTATATTATTATATAATAATCTACTCGAGTTAATTGTTGCTTGCGTTATTATTTTGCATTACTCTTCTATTTTAGAGAGATTCTCTTAATATTCTCGAGTTTACAACTATATTTTATTCTATAATAATTTGCTTAACTTAATTGTTATTTGCATTATTATTTTGCATTACTCTTTTATTTCGAAGAGATTCTTTATACATTATTTAAAAACATTGTTTCTATTATTTTTGTTTATAATATATTTAATTTTTTAAAAACTTTAAATCAATTATTATCTTTAATCGAAGATAATTTTCGCGAATCTATTTTGCGCAATTTGCTATTTAGTAGTTTACGTTCTAATCAATTTGCGAGTTAATTTGATTGAAATTTTCTCAATTTTATTTTCGACAATAGAAAAAGAATTCTTTACGAAGCATTAAACAAAATTAGAGACAATTTTTCGTTGCTTATATTAAGAGAGAGAAACAAATATATCGAGTAAAGTTTAAATACTAACATTTAATTTCAAGAATAATAATTACAAATTGCGATTAACGAGAGTATTTTGAACAAGATTTAATTAAGACTTGTCAATTTACGTTAAGCCAAAAAGATTAATATAAAAGTATAATCTAAGCTTTGAAACAAATTTGTTTAAGTAGCTTCGACTATAGAGAATTTTTCTAAAATTATTTGCAAAAATTGTTATAAGTTTTTGAATTATTTTATTGCTTACAATTATTTAAGCACAACAAATATAAAGAAATATCTTTAATTTGCTTTTTGCTTAAAACGAAAAAAATCTAGATTGCGAATTGCAATCGATCTAGTCTTTAATTGCGTAAGTTACAATTAATAATGCAAATAAATAATGCAAAACTAACATATTATTAGAAGAAAAGTTATATTAATTTGTCGTTCTTCTTTGTTTAAGATAATTAAAAAAATTAATTATATAAAATTTTTGTTAATTTATATTTATTTTTTCGAATTATCAATAATTCTTACTTTCGAAAGTTATTAAGAATGCTTCGATCAAAGTTAGTGCTTCTAAATTGCACAAAATTATCGAAAATAATTCTTTCGAATTTCGACTAAATTTGTAGAAAAATCAAGATAAATTTTAGAGATGTTTAGCGTGTTTTTATTGCTTTAAATGCATAATTTAATTCTTAAAGAGTTGTCTACTTAGAAATGTTAATATATTAAGTTAATATTACATTTTAATTTTGCGAACATTTTATTAAATTTACTTTTCTTAACATCGAATATATAAGTTGTTAATTAATATTAAAGCTTATAAAGATCTTGAAGTTTTTTAAGATTGAAGACAAACTCTTTGATATTATTACTAATAATGTAAGCAATAATAATACTTTAAAAGACAAATTTAAAAGAGCTTTAAATCGACAAGAATTTTAATAAAATAAACAACAAAACTCTATTTCTTGTTTAACTTATATTATTAATTTAGTAACTTAAGATTTTATTGCAACTTTAAAATTAAAAGCAATAATTAACAATGTTGTTATACAATTAAAGAATACACAAATTTAAAATATTGCAAGAAGTATAAACTTGTCTATTATAATTAAAAAGATATTTCTTTTTGTAATAATGCAAAGAGATAATATACTTGTTAAATTTTATTTAGATTTGCACTTTTACAATTGTTATTAATAACTTAACTTAATGTTTGCTTTACTTTAAAGTTTTTCAAGAGCAAATTAAAAAAAAATTACGAAAACTAGTACAAGACATTTGTATTTGTTAAAACTCCATTTATTTAATACTTTGTTGTGCGTATTAATTACGCAATTTTATTGATTTTTAAGTAGAGAAATACTTTTAAAACTAAAAAATACAGCAAATTAAACTAAATAAAAGCGAATAATAATTAATTTTACTTGTTAACAATATATTAAACTCTTTTTACAAATATACTCTTATAGTTTTACAAACAACTAATATAGATATCTATTTAAAATTTCGAATATTCGATACAATATTTAATTATCTCGAATATCTAAAGAAAACAATTAAAATTAATGTTTGTTTTTTAACAAAAATTATAACAAAAGCTTGCAAAATATTATTCGAAAACAAAAGAACTTAATAATATATTATATAATCTTGTTAATATTTTGAATTCTACGCAAATATTAAGTTTTTACAAGATATAAAATAAGAATAATAATAATATTATTATTAATTATAAAACAAAATACAAAATTAAATTTAAACTCTATTTTCGACATTATTATAATTTAATTACTAGTTTAAGAGCAAAAGTATAAAGAGCAAATATTGCTAAAAAGATAATGCAATATAATAATATATATAATTTTTTGCTAATATTTTTGTAACTTGTTGCAACTATTGCGAGATTCTTATTTCGACAATGTTAACGCTTTTGTTTAATTTAAGATAAAAACAATTAATATCTTCGAATTAATATTATAGAGAATAAATATTTAATTTAAAAGTATTGAAGAAACAACGCTTCGAACTTTTCTAAATTAACGCAAATAACTTAAGATATATTTTTATATCTAATGTTATCAATAAATATTAAACAAATTTTTAGTCTTATTTAAAGAGTATATTGATAAGATGAATCTTAAATAAGCTTGTAAACAATTAAGCAAATTATAATAATTAAATATTATAACTGTATTATAAATTTAAACTTAAAGAAGATTGTTATTAAATTGTAAAATATATATTGCAAAGAAAAGAATGATAATTAAGCGATAAATAAAGAAGAGAATTTTTTTCAAATAAAATTCGAGATTATTCTAAATTAAATTTATTAATAAACGTATTGTATTATTAAAAATATTGTATCTATAATTATAATATAAACAAACAAGTCTTATTAATAATAATGCAAAAAAATAATGCATTTAATAACTTCGATTGCAAGAAAAAAGTTATTAATAATTAAATCCTAAAGATTTGACTTACAACTAACACAAAGAATATATTATAATTGTTCAAAAAAAAATAGAATTACTTTAGAATTTCTATTATTAAAAAAGATCGAATTGCTTTATTAAATACTTAATAGATTAACAATTCTTAAGTCAAATTATTATGCATTTAATGTAAATTGTTGCAAGATTCGAATCTATATAAAGTAAAATGTTAATTAAATTTTGTAATTACAATAATAATGCAATAAAATAATATACTTATTAAAGAAAAAAATGTATATAAACGCTTTTACAACTTCTTAAAGTGCGTCTAAGATTAAATCTTAAATGCAATATTTATTCTCTTAACAATTGTAATTTTAAGTCTCGTCGTATAGTATTTCCTAAATCAAATATTAAAATAAGCGTTTAAAAATAAGAAAGTCGATAAACTTTTAATATTTTTTAATCTCTCGAAGTGCGACAATTTTAAACTTCTATTTTTGCTCTTTCTATTGCAAAATATTAGTATATTAATTGAAAATGCATTATTTATTTGTATTATCTTATTTATATTAGTATTACAAATACTCTTTTCTTTAATATTTTTATCTTCGATACTTTTATTCTTATTATTATTTATTTTGTTTTGTTTAAATTGATTACAAGAAATTATTTTATTGCGAGAGAACTTCGAAGTGAACTTTCGAATTAGCAAATTAAGTTTATTAATTATAAACAAGATATATTGCATTACTTATATATATTATTTATTTACTTTGTGCAAGTTATCGAAGATAATAATGTTAATTAAAATAAATTAATATATACGTAAGAAGTTATAAAGAAAAGCGCGATAATTTTCAAGACTTTTATCGACAAAAACGCGTTAAATATTGCGTTAAAAATTGCGTAAAAATAGAAGCTTAAATCAACAATTAACAACAAGATTACATAAAATAAACAATAAAGAAATTAACATAAATAAACTTGCATTACTTATTGATAAAATCAAATAAATGTTAATATAAACGAATAATAATTGTGTTAAGTAAAAAGTTCAAAGTAAGTAAAAGTAAAAGTAAAAAATAATTCTAATTCTAACGTATATAATTTTTACTTTAGTTTGTAAAATTATCTCTTAATATTTCATTTATAATTTTATTGATCTTTGAAATTCTTTTATATTCTAAATCTTATAGTACTCTACTAAATATTAAAATATACTTATAATCTAGTTTATAATTGCATTATCTATATATATTACTAGTAAACTAAGCTAAGAAATTGCACAAACAATAAAATTACTATTAATTAATTTAAAAAGCATTGCAAGTCGCAATTACGCGCAAGAATAAAATAATAATAAGAAGATATTGTATCGAAAACAAAGTAACAATTACAAGATTATCTCGATTTACGTGTTACGCTAGTACTTTCGTAAGAGATATTAGAGCGAGTTATGCTATTAAAGAGATTTGTAAACGTCTTTAGGCAATGCAAGCAATCACTTAATAACAAGAATTGCAATTATAGATAATCTTATGTTTAATAAATCTTCACAAGTAGTTCAATGAATCAAAGTAACAATAAGTAAAGACTTAAGATAAGTTGAACACGATTTATAAGAGAGTCGTGTTCCTAGTTCCTATATACTAAGAAAATATAGATTGCTCGCATTGCTCGTTCGTCGAACATAACGAACATCATGTTCGAGATATTCGTTCGTCGAGCATGTCGAACATAAGAATAGATGCGTTCGTAGCGTGTAGAATCTAAATCACTAATATAGTTTAAGTAAGCTCGTAACACTATTTCTCTTCTTTAGAGTTTTCGTCTCGAAAACTCAATGTTTTTCCACAATGCCTTTAAGGAAAATTAATATTAGAAATTCTTTTTTTCGCAAGAAAGATTTTTTTGACGCTTTAAATTTTGTGTGTTTAGCGATGCGTTCTTGTCGCAATTGTGCGATGTCTAATAAAGTCTATTGTGTGAACGATAATTTTGAAAAGTGTGTGAAATGTGTGCGATTAAATCGTAATTATGATTTAGCAATTTTGTTTATTTCGATCAAACGAATTTATGAAAAACGATTACGCTTAAAAAAAGAAATGTGTGAAACGCGTATTAAGTTGAGTCGCTTAAAAAAACAACTAAATTTTCTAAAAGATAAAGAGAAAGAAATGATCGTAATGAAGTGAAAAAACATTGACGATCTAAAAACAAATAAAACGTTTTTTGCTAAATTTATCGTAAAGACTTCTAAGTTGTTATTTGATATATCGTTCGAATAATTTTAACTTTTAATTGATTGAAACTAAGCTATCATTTTTTTGTTTAACTTTAATGAAATTTTCTTAGAAGATCTTAGCAACGATTAAGAATCTTCTTCGACTCTTATGTGTTCTTCGAGATAAAATATTCTTTTTATTTAATAAAATATTTTTGATTTTCTTGTTTTAGAATTTCTTCAATTTTATATTGTTTCTCTTTTTGTGAATGAAAATAAAATGTGTTCTATAAAGACGTAATTAGATTTATTGATTTTAACAATAAGATATAAAATATTAGAAATACTTTGACGTTCTTAAGTAAGTCAAGTTCGTAATTGATTGATTTCTTTGTTTTTTTAACGAGAAACGATTTGACTTTGATATAATTTAATTTCTTGTTTAACTTTCTTGTCTTAAGATTTTTTGTAAAAAGATATATTTTATTTTTTTTCTTTAATTAAGATGTCGTTTTTCGTTTTTTATCTTAATACTTAATTAACTTTTTTTGCATTTTTAAGATGTTGTCGTATGTTTTTTTCAATGTCGCTATTCTTTCGATAACTAATTAAGCTAATAAATGCTTTTGCTCTTTCTCGAAAAGATTAAATTCTTTGTTATAATTAACGAAGAATAAAGTTATTTTAATAATATTTAAAATCTTTGCATTTAATGCTAATTAAGTCATAAATAAAAGTAATATCTAATCGTTGTAAATATTGTTAACATAATGTCTTAAATATTGCTTTAGACTTTGATTTATTCGTTCTATTTAATTATTTGTGATCGAATAATAAATAATAAACATTCTAAGTCTTGTTTCTAACATTAATAGAAACGTCTTTTAATAGTTAGACGTGAAAAGCTTGTCTTTATTACTAATTAGTTT